>Ga0335081_10012831_pt1 | contig 13557 bp, 19 predicted proteins | sample Lox_Sample_35_FD_206713 | JGI IMG/M metagenome (GOLD analysis project Ga0335081, IMG submission 206713) | Soil microbial communities from Loxahatchee National Wildlife Refuge, Florida, United States - Lox_Sample_3.5 | ecosystem: Environmental > Terrestrial > Soil > Wetlands | place: USA...
TGTTTAGATTTCAGACCAGCCGCAGTATATCAGATGGACACATTGAGGAATCCCCGCTATGTCCAATTCTTCTTATCGACTAAGCAGCGGATTGCGCCTGAATCACGGCGTATCCGGAAAGAATCTCGACGGAACCGTAGCGACCAACCTGGCGGAGTTATGCAATCCGCACTTCTTCACGAATCACAGTTGTAGGCTACTTTCCGTATTGCTTAGCGGCCTTGGCAATCGATGGACTGGCCTTGGCGAGATCTTGCGGGTTCATGACAGGCCGAAGCGAGACTTTTGCGTTGAACGCCAGAAACCACGGTTCGGCGATCGCTGGAATCTGCGATGTGTCCTTCATGTCGAACACGATGGAGCCCGACCTATTTCCGCTGTCGTCCGCCAAGAAATAGGCCGCCTCCGGTTTGAGTTCGGCTAAAATCTGTTCGATTGTGGAACCCAGGGTTCCAGCCTTGGCGGCCGCATTACCGGATTCCACGGGAATCGATACCCTCAGCAACATTCGCATATAGTTTCCTCCTTTAGGGAAAAGGTGCGCATCGATTATACCCGACTGCTGTGTTGAAGACCTTCCGGTCGGATGACGGCGCATCCGGAAGTTTGTTTTTGCCAACTGTCTCGTTTGGGACCAGATTTAGGTTATGATAGCCCGTCGAATTCCGGCGAAGCTGGCAGCTGGTGGTAGCGCCAAGCGCTCGCAAGAATAAGGGAGAGATCATGGCGCGAATTTTGCTGCTAGGCTTGGATCCGGAGACTGTAGATTTCTCTGACCCTGCATTGCCGCCGGGTATGACTGCTGAGAAAGTTCGCGCCGGCATCACGGTTGCGCTGAAGCAGTTCACCGAACGCGGATGGGAATCCGACGTTGGTTTTATCCGGCCGGACGAAACCGCCGGGCCGACGGTGGAGCGTCAGTTACGTTCGGCGAACTACGATTGTGTGGTAATCGGAGGCGGCGTGCGCCTGCCGCCCCGGCACCTTGCACTATTCGAAGTCGTCATCAACGCTATTCGTAAGGCTGCCCCAGGCGCAGCGATTGCGTTCAATACACGGCCCGATGATAGCGCCGATGCCGCCGCCCGATGGGTAGCGGCTGGAAGCCGCGCTGTATAGTCCGGCGTCAACAAAACCAGGGCGTCCAGGCTCAAGCTAACCGCCGTCAAGAAGTGGATACGTCCTGAGTGACGGCCCATCCGTACAGTACTTTTTACAATCCAGGGTTTGGCGCAGAGTTGAGGTTCTTGCAGACTTCCTCATGCTTAGTGTTTGTCGAAAAATTCCTCGTATTCGTAGGATCTGCCTTCTGTGCCTTTTGCAATCCCACGCCGCACAAACCTTTTTCCGCCCGGGAACAATTCCCAGATCGCACCAACGATGACATCGCCGTTCTTGCTCTCCAGAATCTCAAGTTGATCCTTACTGAGCCGGCGCACCGAAACCATGTTGTAGCGGTCGGACCCACTGGCTTGATACGGCTTGCCGTCCATGGTCGCCGTGTAGTCTACGCCTGTAGGTTTGTCCTTGTTGGTGTCGTTCACGGAGTGATAAATGATCTGATCACCCTGAATCGTAACCTTGATGATGATGCTCATGTTCTTGGGGAACATGCCATTGCTAAAGCTGGATTTCGACGCGTCGATTTTCCAGGTACCACTGAGCGGATCGTCAGCAGCAAAACAGATCGCGCAATAGAGAACAATCCCCGCCGCGAGCCATTTGTGTGGGAACATCCAAACCTCCTAGAACGAGAATTGTACACCCAGCCGAAAGGCGCGCGGGACAACTACCGCAGAATGTCCGGGCGGACCGACGAAAGACTTAGCTGCCGACTTCGGTACGACTACGGCGCATCCTTTCGCTATCCGCCCCTTCCGATCCTATCTGAACCACCTTCCGAGTAGAGGAAGGTTGGCCGACCATCCGGACGTTATCCTGTCAACCTACCTCAGAGAACGGTGCCTTTATTGAAAATTCGCCCGCGGCAGCGCATTCCTAGACGTTCGCGGCGTCCACAAGCGGCGCGCCGGGACACGACTCGGGCGAACCGGGCCATCTCGATCTGCGGTATTTGCCCAGGGCGCGCCCGATAAACAGATGACAGGGAAAACAATCCGCTGAACGGCTTGGGGCGGAGTCGCGATCAACTGCGTGTTGCGATGGCGCCAGAGCACGTGGGCTAAGTAGAAGATCGATGGCCTGCCGTTCGGGCTAGCGTTGAGAACCGCAAACACCCCCTGGAGGTAGCGATCCAAGTCAACCGCCGGAATTGCCTGACCGCTAAATTCCAAGGGATCGTCGCCCGCGTTCCACCAGTTATGATAAGTGCCAGCGGCAAAGACTGCGTTCCCCCCGGCTGGCACTACGATCTTCTCCTTTTCCGACTTGGGCGCCGAGTGTCCCGGCCTTCACCTTGCCCTCCTCCCGTTGCTCGAGATGCACGTGAAGGGGCGGGCCGCTTGCTCGTGGCGGCAGGGACCCATCGAGGTTCAAAACGATTTGTCCATGGGCGTCACGCACTCGACTCAACCGCAGGATCTCTCCGGTGTGCCGGTTCTGGATTGTCACGAAGTTATTCACGATTGTACTCTCTTGACGCATCAGCTCCGAAAGAACTTTTTGCGATTTTATCATTTGGACCTCGAACTGGGGGCGAACCGTCCCGCAGAAGATGAATCCGGGCGGGTCCGTTAGCTAGTCCTGGATGACTCGGAAACTATCCGTTCCTATCGCTGTCAGCAGTTCCTTTGGGGAAGATGTCCCCGTCGAGTACTCTCGGTAAACGGGCATGGCTTGGGCTAATCTTGGTGCCTGTGCACCGCCGGCACCGAGTTTGTGTTTGCCGAAATCATTCCCTTTCGGTGCGTCAGGTCAACTCTGGAGCTATCAGTTGGAAAATGAATGACTGGAAGCGTAACGAAACGTTCGAAAATATTTTTCGGCGAGGTAGGCATGCGGAATCCACCGGTTGCCGCTTTTTTGGTGGACATCTGTATTTGGATACCTTGTACGGAATTGTTCCCAGGGCGAAACACTGCTTTGGTGTAGCCGGTTACGAGCCATCCTCTTGGTGCAGGCTGCAGAATTTGGCGTTGGCTGGAACAATTCGCGGCGACTCGAAGAAGTAGTGACCAAGATAATCGGCGCACATTGCGGCCGGCTTGTAAGCCACTACGTTGCAAGACTGTGCCAATAACCTTGCCGAGGGTTTTGGCAGGGTTCACGACGGCGGGGTCGGCCGACAGGCCCTGCGCACACTTGCAGCGCTGACGCCTGCTCTCCGTGCGATTTCTCTCCAAGATAAGCCCTCAGCTCGAAGCGTCTGCACTTCAGCTCGGGAAAACACCGCCTTCGGTCTTCCGATTGGTTTGCTACTTTTGGTTCCTTGTAATCTAGCCCGGTCGAGGCCAGCCCGTACCCGCTCCGAGATGCGCACACGCTCCTGCTGGGCAATGGTTCCGAGAACCGCGATCACAACGTCTCCGAAAATTCCACAACTGTCCAGGTATGGTTCGGTGTAAGAGCGAAAGGCGACGCCGTAGCTGGTCATTTGTTTCAAATGCTGCAATGTAGCGAGAGTCCCCTCGCGTGTGAATCGATCCAGAGCCCAGAACACGAGGACGTCAAAGCGGCGTTGAGAGGCGTCGGCCATCATCTTTCGAAATTGAGGGCGGTCGGCCGTAGCGCCAGACTGATGATCCTCGTACTCGATTACGATAGTCCAGTCTTGCGTTTTGCAAAATTCCCGAAGTTGAATGACCTGATTGGCGACCTCCTGGCCCTTGTCCTTGGTTGAGACTCGCCCGTAGAGAGCCGCCCTCATCGTCGAACTCCCAGCGTGCGGATCGAAGAATGTTGTTGTTGTGAAGTGGGCCTCGTGCACCTCAAGTCCTTCGTTGCACACTTGCTGCGTGCTGCGAAGAGTAGATTGTGGACTTGCGCGAGGAGCAATTGCTTGCCACTACAACTCATCTGTTGTGATAAGTAGCGGACGCTCATCTTATCCGAAACTCGCATCCTTGAAGGTTGACCAGCATCGTGAGTGGTGTGCCCGCTGGTGTGCCCAATGTGCCCGAGAATGCGCCCGGCGCCGCGTGACTTCAGGCGGATCACATGCGGTTGAACGGGCCGACAATTGAATACCTTGAGCTTGACCAAGTCGCCTGGAGTCACCCCGAGCCGCTTGAGATATGGACATAAAATCCGTTGGTGTTCGGATGAGATCATATTCACTTGCGAGCCTCACTCAGTCTTGCTGCGCGTGTCTCAACCATTTGGAGATCTCGGCCCATCGCGCAATCGCAATACTGGTCCGCTCTCTTACCAGTTCCGGAGCAGTTAACACAGCGTTGCGCGGTTGGGCTCGTCAACGGTGCAAGTTTCGCTGGCCTAGTGTCGCCCCAAGTTGTCATGTGATGGCGAAAGAACGCTGGTCGGGGTCGATCCTTCAGCCGTCGTAGCCGCGGAAAAATATCGACTAGGTATTCCACCAGAGATATGCCGCGAAGTTCGAGACCTTCGAGTATGTCCCGGGTTAGACGCCTGTCGGGAGTTAGGCCCGTTGATTCCTGGATGAGCATAATCAGTTCATCCCGACTGCCGTTAAATTGCCGTTCCTTGGGAGGGTCGTCGTCGTCGTTTATTTTGAACTCATTTGCTGTTCTCGGTCTTCTGGAGGAGGGGGTAGGGGAGGAGGTGGCGCGGAGCTACTATACAACTCGGTCGACGACGAGTGACTCTCGTTCCTCTGACTCTCTTCTCCATGGCTCTCTTTAGGCGTCAGGTCCGACACCGGGCGTGGTGTCTTTTCTGGCACCAGGGATGGTGTCACATTTGACACTGGGGCATATTTTCGAATTGAGTTCGAGAAAGTCTCATGCCATAGGAAGACGTAGCCGTTCGTGTCGCGGATGTTGGGCGCTTTGAATCTCGCCACGATCCGAATAAATCCGTTAACCGATAACTCAGCCAAATATCGCTGGGCTTGGCGCTCCTTGACGCCTATTTCGTGCGCGAGTGACTTCACCGATGGATAGCAGTCTCCGGATTCGCCCGCATACCGAGCCAAACGTCCATAGGCAAGCTTGGCGCCCGCCGAGATGTTTGGATTGCAGACAAGGGCCTCAGGAATGAAGATGCCGGTGAACAACCGGAAGGGATTAAACGGCGCCCCCACTTGCAAGGGCGCGGAGCCGGAGTCAGTACGAGTTACGTCTTGGCGTACACGGATAGCAGGCAATGTCTTTCCCCAGCGCCGCCCGCCAGCGGCGAATTCATTTTCTAGGGAACAGGCGAAAATCAGCCGCTACGAATTTGTGCCAGATTTGTGCCAGAGGATTGCTGATCTGGCCGTTCTGGCAGATCTGGTGAGACGAAAGAACAGTAAGTTACGTGCGATCAACGGCGGTAGGGGTACCGATTCCGTCCCTGGCCACCACTTTCAAATCAATAACATACGTTGAGGGCTTCGCCAGAAATCCGAGTCTGCATCCATGAGGCATCACGGTTAGCCGAAAATAGGCTGGCGTCGCTTGTTCTCCCACTCGGATGCGCTTGATTTTAGACTTCTTGAATAATACCTTCACGAACTCCAAAGAGCACCCGAACAATAACCGAACAAGGAGTCGTGAGAGTTGATTTTAAACTCGTTCCACACCATTGGCGATGCCGTCATGGATGTGGTGCCGAGCCGCGCAAGGGCATATCGCGATGCTCGGCTTTCCATATTCAGGACCGAAAAGCCAGTATGGCTCCAGCGAGTAAGAGGGAGCGGGGCATAACGGTTACGCCCGTCTTCAGAAATTTTCAGGCGCTCACGTGTTCACCTACGCGGCGCAGGGCGACAAGCCAGAGGATGGTCGCGAGCGATCCCGTCACCGAAAGGTTCGGCCCGAGATCGACGCCGATGAGGACCGCATGCCGGATGTAATCTGGAAAAGCCCACGTTTGCAGCACGCTTGCGGCGAGCAGGCCGCACGGGCGGAGCGCGCTTCATGGGAGGAACTGTCTACAAGGCTGCCTCCTGCCCGTGTGGCGACCACCAGCCGGCTGAACTTCAACCTGGTTAGCCTGCGCGGTTTTTTTTCCGCTAAATTCGGCGGTCACGCGGTCCAGAACGAAGCTGCTGCACCGCTTGATAGTCGGTCCTAGACGGTTAAGGATACAATGACCAGTTGTGAAAGCCAAGAGTGGGACACGGTTTTTGCGTTAAGGAGCGTAAGGTGAACACGTTCACGAAAATTGTAGGGGCCATATTGGCGTGTTTGGTTTTGGCGCTGGTCGCGCTACGTATGACCGGTCTTAACCCGATCGGTAACACACCGGGACGTGGAAACTATCCTGGGTTATGGCTCAGCGGAACGGTTGTAACTACCCCGGTCACAGACTGGTCGTTTGCTGATCAATATCAGACGGACAAGTTGCAGACACGAACCTGGTACATGATTCCTCATTCCGTAACGACAGGCCACATTGTTCACAATGGTCAGCTCTATATTACGTCCTTTTTCCCTGCAGGCATGCCTTTTCCGCAAGGCAAAAGTTGGGTCAAGAATGTGATGCGTGATCCCCATGTCCGCCTGAAGCTCGGAGACCGGCTATATGATTGTGTCTTGTCTCCAGTCACGGATCCAGACGAGAAGGCCGCCGTGCTCGGACCGAGGTCAAAACAGAACCCGCAACTTTTGGCCTCAAACACCAATGGTCCGGTAATGCATCTGTTTCGCGTGCTTCCGCAGTAAGCCACGTGGGAAGCGGCGTACGATTGGGATGTTTCCAACGGTGGCCCGGAACGGTCGCGCTACGCAGGGTTCACGCGAAAGACAGTCGCCGCCGAAACGGACGGCACCTTCCATTGGGGGTACTTCTTTCCCTTCACCTGGAGCACAGCCGCTTTTTCAGCCGGATCGTCGACAACTGACAAGGTACGATCAAACACCTGGTCTGCTATTTTTAGGCGCACGTGCGGGTTACGAATTATATTTTCAACCCACTGTCTGCCGCGATAGGATGTGACATACAGATTGCCGTTATATACGGCACACCAAATCGTCACCGAGTGAGGAAGGAGATACGGACTCTGAGTTTGGATCTTGATCTCGGGAATCTTGTCGGTGAACAACCAGTCGCTAACTGGGGTAGTGACGGGTTCCCCCTTTATCCAAAGCCCTGGCACTCTGCAGGACAACGATCGATCGGTTGGTGGGCAGCCCTTAGGTTCGAAACCAGTGACGCTGAGTAGCAGCACAACCGCGACCAAAAGAACAATTATCGATCCAACAATCTTTACTAGTTTTCCCATACGGCACTCCTCCAGGACGATTCACGATCTATCCAAAACTTCGGTTTGGACTTTGCCTATCGGATGATTCTACACCCAACCAATCTGCGCTGGTGGTAGCTCGTTTGAGCTTTTGCGCCGCGCGGCCCCAAATGCCGGCGTGAACTGAGATACTTAGCATCAGTCTGTTGGCGGGAATCGAAGGCATGAGAATCGTTGTCACCGGCGCCAATAGCGCCACCGGCCAAGCCATTCTCCGCTGCGCATCGGAAAATCTTGCGGCGCCGAACGAGTTGGTCGCTGCGGTACGCTCCAAGCAAGCCGCGGAACAGATTCGGGCCTTGCTAAGGGAGAGGGGTAGCACGGTCCGAATCTCTTACGACGATCCCGGCAGTCTGGACCAGGCATTTGAGGAGGCGAGTGCGATTATCCACCTGGCGGGAATTCTTGTTGAGCGGCCGGGTTCGACATATGAACAAGCGAATGTTGCGCCGGTTTGCGGCGTGGTGGAAGCTGCGAAGCGCTGTGGAGCGGAGAAGTTCGTCTTAGTGAGCGCCATGGGAGCCGATGAGAAATCTCCCAACGGCTACTATCGCAGCAAAGGAGAGGGAGAAGCCATCGTGCGTGCCTCAGGCCTCTGCTACACCATCCTACGCGCTCCACTCCTGCTGGGGCGTGCAACCGAAGGTGCCGCGGCGCTACAGCGAAACGCACGCGGCCCGAAAGCCAGGCTGATCGGCGGCGGCCGCAATTTTCAGCAGCCTCTCGACGTGGACGATCTGGCGCTCGCTGCCCTCACTGCCGCGCAGACCGCGGTCGCGAGCAATCGCACCTTGGAGCTGGTTGGCCCCGTTTCGCTGCCGGAGCGAGAACTGGTGGAGCGCGCGGCTCGCATGCTCGGCCACGAAGTACGGGTGAGCTCGATCCCTAAAAGGTTGCTTTCGTTTGCACTGACCATTCTTCGGCGCCTCGCCGGCCCCGGATTTTCAGCGGACGCGGTCGAAGTGATCACGGCCAATACGCGTCTGGACTCCCGGCCGGCCGCGAGGGAATTGGGAATCCAGTTGACCGGTATCGATGAGATGATCAAGAAGAGTCTGGAACAGGACCCAAAAAGATGAATCAGAGCAGCCCATCCACTGCCGCCGCGTACGAGGCTAGCGCCAAAAAAACCAAGCCTTGGCAGCGGCTCTTGCCGTTACTGATTACGTTGGCGTGCTTCGCCTATCTCTACAATCGTCTCGGCCATGCCGCTGCGGCCCAAGGCACGGGGCTGCTCGCTTACCTGGCGGAAAGCTTTGCAAACGTGAACTGGCTCGATTGGCTCGCGCTCATGATTCCCTACTGTATCCTCTATGTACTCTTCGACAGCCTGGTTATCTGGAGCGTGATCAACTGGTTCAACGCCAAGATCCGCTATGCCGACATCCTGCCCATTCGAGCCAGCGCATATATTCTCTCGCTGGTGAACGAGCAGGTCAGCAAGGGCGCCATTGCGGTCTATCTGAATCGTCGTGACGGAGTACCCGGATGGGAAGTCGGCTCCAGCATGCTCCTGGTCATGTTCTGCGAGATTTACAGCCTCATCCTGTGGGGGACCGTGGGCGTGCTGTTGCGTTGGAATAGTTTCCAGCCGGCCTTCCATATCATTCCCTGGATTGCTCTGGGCGCCGCCGTATTTTTCACCGTTTTCCAGTTGTTTTTTAGCGGGCGGATCGCCCCCGGGATCGCACTGCGCGAACGCCCTGTGTTTCGGGCGTTCCGGCTGGCGAAGGTTTGGCAGTACGGCGCGGTGATCGCGTTGCGCGCGCCCCTTGTACTGGCTGGCGTGGTGGTCTATACGCTGGCTCTGCGACTCTTCGGAGGCTCGATCGGTTTTGGAGAGATGCTTGGCATTTTGCCCGTAATATTCCTTGGTGCGGCAGCCCCCGGACCGATGCACTCCGTCGCCATTATTTTCTGGGTTTTGCTCTTCCCGGATCGGCCCGGCCAGATGACCGCCTTCGGTTTCGTCATGCACAATTTCTTTATCTTCTTCAATGCCGCGGTCGGCCTGTTATTCCTCCGGCGGGCCACTCGGGAGCTGTTCGGGTAGCCCGCGGAACCGAAGCCGTTGGCCCATCGAAACCAGTGTGCTCAGGACCAGCAACCAAACCAGGATCGTGAGGAACGGCTGGAGAAAACCAAGTCCCATTCGGATCAGGATGTCCATAAAGGACGGCACAAAATAGAGGACTCCATTGTAGCGGCCGAGTTTGCTCCCGCGGAGCTTGGTGTGCCGGTGAATCCAGTAGGAATCGATCACGTATTGGGCGAAGGCCACCGTGATCAAGATGGGCAGGATCCAGGGGAACGCGCCGCGAACAGCTCCCGCAAATAATCCGCAGGTGACGAACAGAAAATCGGTCGTGTGATCGAAGGTTCCGCTCCACGTGGTCACTGCTCCTGTTCGCCGCGCGATCGGACCATCCAGAAAATCGGTTATCACCGCCGCCACCCACGCAACGAGCGCGAACAACGCCGAGCGCGCGTCTCCGTGGGCCATGTAAAGGGCAAATGGGACTACCAGAAGCAGGCGAACAGCCGTCAGCGCATTAGCCATCGCTGCCGGCCCGGTTTCCCGCTTCGTTCACCACTTACTTCAATGGACGCCCGATAACGCAAAGATACATTAACGATACACTATGGATGTGACCGAAATGGCGATCTCCTACCATGTAGATCACGCTCTCGAACGTGGGATGGAGGGCCGTGGTCTATCGCGGGAAGAGGCGCTGTCCTTGATGCGGGAAGGCCCGCTCCAGACGCTGCTCGATGCCGCGGCGGCTGTCCGGGATCGCTTTAAAGGCAGCACCGTCAGCTATTCCAAAAAGGTCTTCATTCCGCTCACCCATCTTTGCCGCGACTATTGCGGCTATTGCACTTTCCGCGCTGACCCGCAAGCCGATGTGCAAGCCTACATGTTGCCCGACCAAGTTCTCGCCGTGGCTGAAGCGGGACGGCGCGCGGGGTGCAAAGAGGCCCTGTTCAGTTTGGGCGACAAGCCTGAGCGAGTCTTCCCCGAGGCGAGAGAGTTTCTCAAAAAGCTGGGCTTTCAGAGCACGCTCGAATACCTGGCGGCGATGAGCGAGCTGGTCCTGGACCAGACCGGTATTTTGCCACATTCCAATCCAGGTTTGATGGCCTCCGACGATCTTCGCCGCCTCCGAGAGTCGAATGTCAGCGTGGGGTTGATGCTGGAAAGCGCCAGCAAGCGGCTGCTCCGCATGGGGGAAGCGCACTGGAAGGCTCCGGACAAAGTACCCTCCCTTCGCATTCGAACCATTGAGAACGCAGGGGAGTTAAAGATGGCCTTCACCACCGGCATTCTCATCGGAATCGGTGAGACGCCGGAAGAGCGCGTGGATGCACTCTTCGCCATTCACTCTGCCAACCGGAGATACGGCCATATCCAGGAAGTAATCGTGCAACCATTTCGCGCCAAACCGGATATTCGTATGGCTCAAGCTCCCGAACCTTCCACCGAGGATTTGATGCGCACCATTGCTGTGGCCCGTTTGATTCTCGGCGGCGAGATGAATATTCAGTCTCCGCCGAATTTGCTTGCGCACGACTATCCCGATTTGCTGAAGGCCGGCATCAATGATTGGGGCGGCATTTCCCCGGTTACCAAGGACTTCATCAATCCCGAAGCCGCATGGCCGCAAATTGCTTCACTGCGTGCCCGATCGGCCTCGGCGGGCTTCGTGTTGCGCGAGCGTCTGGCGATCTATCCCGAATTTTCCTCCAGACTTGAATTTGTAAGTTCGCGCCTCCAACCACAGGTACGGAAATTCCAGACCGAGGATGGTTATGCCCGAGAAGGAGAATAGGACATGTTGAGACCGGCAAGTCTAGAGTGGCGCGACCTTCCATTGGACAGAGTCCTGGGAGCCGCGAGTCCAAAGGTCGCGGAGCTTCTAGAGAGGGTGCTTGCCGAAGGGGATCTCGGGCTGGAAGAGGGCCTGACCTTGGCCCAGGTTGACGGCGATGATCTCCTGGCGCTGGTTCGAGTCGCCGACGAGCTGCGCCGGCGCGTGGTAGGCGACCGGATCACCTACGTGGTGAACAGAAATCTGAACTTCACCAACGTCTGCATCGTGGGCTGCGCTTTCTGCGGCTTCGGCCGGCGAGCGGACGCCCCCGATGCCTATTTCCACTCTACTGACACGCTGGTGGCGAAAGCAGTAGAGGCCGTGGAACGCGGCGCCACAGAGGTGTGCATCCAGGGTGGCCTGCCGAAGGATCTCGATGGCTATTACTACGTCCAGCTTCTTCGGGCCATCAAGGCGCGCTTGCCCGACCTGCATGTGCACGCCTATTCTCCCATGGAGATAACCTACGGCGTTGAGAAAACTGGTCTGCCGCTTCGTGAGTACTTGGCGATGTTGAAGGAAGCCGGCTTGAATAGCATTCCGGGGACGGCGGCTGAAATCCTTGACGATGACGTGCGCCGGTCATTAAGCCCCAACAAGCTGAAAGTGCGCCAGTGGGTTGAGATCATTCGGACGGCACATAGTCTTGGCATCCCCACGACATCCACGATGATGTACGGCCATACCGAGCGCCCCGAACATTGGGTCAAGCATCTGCTCCTGCTCCGGGACATTCAGAAGGATACCGGAGGATTCACCGAATTTGTTCCTCTGGGTTTTATTCACTCCCAAACGAAGCTTTTCCGAAGCGGGCACGCTCGCGCGGGCCATTCGATCCGGGAGGATCTGACCGTTCATGCGCTTTCGCGCGTTCTACTGAACGGCTATATCCGCAATATCCAAGTCTCATGGGTGAAGCTCGGGTTTCAAGATTCACTGGCCTGTTTGGAAGCAGGAGCGAACGATTTCGGGGGCACCTTGATGGAAGAGAGCATCTCCAAAGCGGCGGGCGCGAATTTCGGCGAGTACGTTTCTAGTGGAGAATTCCGCGCCCTGATCCGAACGATCGGGCGCATTCCGGCGGAGCGTTCGACATCCTACAAAATACGCGAAGTCTTCCGGTATCCGAACGCAGAGGAACATCTGCCCCCCGAGCGAATTCCAATACTTGGCGCGACAAGCGACGCGACGATGCAGGCAACCGGCTACTGAAACGCGCAGCGGCCTCTTTAGCCAATCTTCGAGGGTGGACCTAGCAGCACTGTCGGAGCGTATCAAGGTCGGGCTGGCGCGCTAGTCTATGAGTTGCGGTTGCTTTAGAGGCGGCGCAGCACCGCTTTATTCGGAGCATTCATGCGACGTATCGCTCTGCCGCAGGACACCATTTCTGTTTCAGCCGAGAACCTCGGTGTATCGCGTGGCTGGCGCCGCCAGATTGGCTTCGTTTTCAGCGCCGCGTAAAGCTGCTAGCCGGATTGCATCTGAATCTGTCAAAGTCGGGCACCGGCATGTCGGTCGGAGTTCGCAGCGTGCACGTTGGGGTCACCTCCCGTGGACAGCGCTACTCCAGCGTCGGAGTGCCTGGAACCGGCCTGTCGCGGCGCGAGTACAGCAAGCTCCGGCGACAACCGCGACCTTATTTGTCAGGCACGCCCATTTGTCTCAGCCGCCTTCCTTTGCCAGATCGCCTTGAAAAGCCCGGAACTCGACGGAGTCTCAAGGATAAGCCGATCAGCCCAATCGAAGCGGAAATGCCGGACCTGCTCTGTTCCTATCCAATTCGAGAACGAACTGCCCTCGACACGATGCACCACTACGGCCTTCTCTGTGTCGACCTTGAAAGTTCCCCAATAACCGAAGTACGTTTGCCAAGCCTTCGCTGCTTCTTCAGCGGTAGCCTGAAAGGAATCATCACTGGCGAACCTTGCAGGGTTGTTTACAGATAAGTGTGCCGACATGTAACCGTTGGCCAGATACAGGATCATTCCCGAAGGAGAGGCTCCGAATGGTCTCAACACCTCACCGGAAGGCAGAACCTGTTCGTACGAAACTAGACCCCACGATCCTGGGAAAGATTCGGAACCCCTTCTCTCGCAGGCACTCATGGCTACGGTGCCCACACTCGCTCGGACAAACGACCTGCGGTCCATTGCTTCAGCCTCCACTCGAGTTCAAACACTTGCCGAAACCCATTGGCATACAGGCCATCGCAGTAGAAAGATCATCTGTGCTTAGACCCGTTTCAACTGTGGTGATCGAACTACGGCAGGCCCAGGGCGACGATCTCCGGCAACCCTCCGGCCCTTCCGCTTACAGTCAGCGCGATGTATTGCTTATCCCCGAGCTTATAGGTCATCGGAG
>Ga0335081_10012832_pt1 | contig 13557 bp, 8 predicted proteins | sample Lox_Sample_35_FD_206713 | JGI IMG/M metagenome (GOLD analysis project Ga0335081, IMG submission 206713) | Soil microbial communities from Loxahatchee National Wildlife Refuge, Florida, United States - Lox_Sample_3.5 | ecosystem: Environmental > Terrestrial > Soil > Wetlands | place: USA: Florida...
AAACACCAAGGTATTTATTTGGCTACATTAATTGCAGACTTACCTCTAGCAATCGAAATTGTCACCAGATACCCCGATTATCGCCTTTTTACAAATAACTGTCAAAATTTTGTCAAATACCTCCTCGAAGCTCTTTGCCCAGATGCCCCTATTCCTAACACAATCGAAAGCGTCCTATTCGGTCTGCAAGAAATTTCCTGCGGTATTATCCCGGGAGCATACCCGCAGTCAAGTATTTTGTCAGCAGACTGCGATTCGTTTGTAACGGCATCAGGCACATCTTGGTGGACCGCAACTGAGACATCGTGGCTTACTGCTGCAAACTACTCCCTGATTACGATGGAAAATATATCTCAATATGGGGAAGACGCCATCACTGGTGAATTTCCAGGGGATGGCCAAAATATACCACGAAGGCAAAGAATTGCTGGAAAAGGATTCGCAGCATTTCAAAGACGTTTAATTGGGAGGAAAGCACTAATCGATGCGAGTCGAGTTGGGGATGTGGAAAGGGTGAAAAAATTGCTTGGAATTAATGTAAACACAGAAATCAAAGACAAATATGGATGGACGGCGTTGAGCTTCGCGGCCGAGCGGGGCCGTCTCGAAGCGGTCAGGTTTTTGGTCCAGGAGTGCGGCGCCGACGTGAGTCGAAGGACGAGTACGGCAAGACGGCGTTGGATCTGGCGAGGCAAGCGATCCGGGAAGGCTGGGGGTGGGGAGATCGAGAAGGGCGCGAGGCCACGGCGGCATGGCTGGAAAAGCACAGCAGGAGCACGAATCACGGATCCAGGACAAACGTCAATGACGATGGTTAATGTGTCATCATGTTTCATACTTCATATATATATGCTTGTTTTTGTGCGTGATTATTATTGACCAATATTAAACAGCACACATAGGAATCTCTCATGTTCACCTCCATTGTGTACCCAAGGTCCCACGCACCGTCCTCAAATGCCTTGACGTTTTTTATACACTTAGACTGAATATTTCGGACAAGCTTGATTAATAATCTCCTCTGAAGCTTCGTGAGGATAACTGGTGATACAACTCCGAATGTCTGATCGAAATCCCTCGATTGTGAATCGCGACGAATCGCGACACCAATTGCGACAAATTGCGACGCAAGATCCAGCGAGAGATGTCCAGATATATTATTATACGCATCATCCCGCTTCCATTTTATAATGCTCAAGTAGTAGCAGAGAATGTCAAAAGGAATAACAAGCAAATATCAAATATAGATATATTAACTATTACAATTACGTGGTAGTAGTAGTAGTAGTAATAATAGAATTGGCGGAGGCCGGGTGTTGCAGGAATGAAAAGGGGGCACGGCTGATCAATTTAAATGAAGGGCGAGGAGAAATAGTCCGTGGCTGAACCTGTTCATGTTGGAAGGCAATTTGGAGACATGGAAACTTGCACCGGCAGAATCGATCATGATAAATAATATACCACCTAATTAACGTGGGTATTTGACTAAAAACAATTGCTGACAAGGGAAGGATTAGCCCCGATCCAGAAGAGCTTTTTCGCGCAGATATCGTTGAATTATCTTTTGTTTCCATAGCCTTGACATCGGCGAAGATATGAAGCGATCATGCTTGGTAGCTAATTTCGAGGCTTACTGACAAAACTTGATTGACAAAAACGTGAATCTCATAACGCGTTGTATCGATGAACCAGCTAAATCAAAAGAAGTTATGTGGATATAGGATGTTTTTACGACCAGAGAATTTGGTAAAATTGAAGTACGAATATTGGCGCAGGATATAGACCAAAAGCAATCCAAACTAACGATCCAAAACCGGAGTATTCAAACACCGATCTCACACCGGCACGCTCTATCCATTATTAGTACTGTGTTAACTCCAAAAGGCCTTACTTGATCACAGCGGGACAAAGGTGCCACACACGTCGCAGAATGTGCCCTTTGGTACTTGATAATTGATACAATTTGAACACCATCCGGTGTTGAACCTCACAATACGTTTGATGTCGATGCGCCACATTTCTGGTTCAGAAGCGGTGGGAGTTGAAGAGGTGGGCAGTGAAATAGCTGTTGGAAGCGACAAGGAACACCGGTTGATAATTGTGTCCCGATTGTGAGAACGTGGGGGCCATTTGATATCCGAAATTTCCCCACGCCGGTCTCTCATGGGTGGTTGGTATGTAAATTTACGTATTTTGCGTTTGTCAGGGAATATCGGGACAATACGCGCGGCAGGAAAATGACGCCGAGCAGACAATGGCGTAGTCTACAAGGAGTTTGGCCTTTCCGACGAGAAATTGTCCAAAAGTTTGTTGACAGTCTCGACTTTGAATATCTTCGTCGAATTGCAGAGGCGACCCGTGGCAACTCTGCATTCAGCGCCAAAGTCCACAAACACCCGTTCTCGGCTGGACGCGAACGCCTCGTCTTTCAAATTGAATTCTCCGACGGCACCTTATGGGTTGCCCGAGTCACTTTGCCACCTTTGCCGGCCGCCCAGGATGACCCTAGGCTTCTTCCTTGTCCCGACGCTGCGGTCATGCTTAGCGAGGTGGCTACTATTCGGCTCGTGTCAAGTGAAACCTCTATTCCGGTCCCACAAATTCACGCCCACGCTTTCCAAACAAACCCTTTCGGCGCTCCCTATATGCTCATGGACGAAGTAGCTGGCCAATTCATCCGCCCATTTCCATCAACTCCTATCCAAGATATTCCACACGTATACAGTCAGGTGGCAGAAATTGTCCTCACTCTCGCGCAAGTAACATTCGCAAAGGTCGGCATGCTTACAGAAAATGCAGCCCCACACAACCGCGTTGTCAGCAAATGTTTGTTTCATGACCTCACGGTGGGTCACGCGTTCTCAACTGCAACGGAATACTATACAATGCGTTTTCGACGTTTCCTGACGCAGAAAAAGAAGGAAGTGCCACCCGATGACGATTGGGTAGTATTTGCTTGGCTGTGTCTACAGTCAATCCCATACTTCATTCTGATCGACTTGGATGAGGGTCCGTTCCCCCTGTCTCATCCGGACCTTAACAATGGCAACATCCTCTACGACGAGCAAAATACGATTGTCGGCGTCATTGATTGGACTGCATGCGGGACTTTTCCATGGGAAATTGCCATGTCCCCCCCCCTGGATCTAGTATATTTTGATGAGCGAAGGACGATGTACATCGACATTTTCGAGGCTAAAGAGGTTGAGATTACTGGGACAAACAGATTTGCATCGTTCATGAGATCTCCGAGGGCACGAATAGTAAATTTGATAAATGAAAATTTTGAGGCATATGGAAGAATGTTCCCCATTCAAAGGGCGCTTGAGCTGGCAATGCTTGTATTTGGAGAAGATATTACTTGGGGAGATGTTAAGATGAGGTACAAGGAAAGCGAGGAAGGTCAACTTGCCGGACCTTAGAGTCATTATTTGCTTTTTAGACAAGAATAATTAATCAGTCTGGTACTTAAAATCATACCTTTTCTTCAGAGCAATTGATTTGTCACACTTATTCAACTTCGTAAATATCTAATTAGGATAGAATGAGCAGATAAACTTGGTGTAGCTAGTAATATATGATGTAATATCAAATAATCACTGCTGCTGTCTGTACTAGATCTTGACTACTTGTACAGTATCCACCACGTAAACGCGGCCACCACGGAAAATTAAAAAAATCCGCATGCTCAGTCATTAATGTAAAACAGGCTAGACCAAGTCTTAGTTGAATCAGAGGAAGTGCAATACTGTCTTTTAATGGAAAATCATGTATTATGACTATCAGATTGCTGGTATGTCAGTTTTGTGCCTCACGGCCGTGTCTGATTTTTTTTGGGTGGCCATATTCATGGCAGATACTGTAGGTGTAATTCACTTGACAAAATTAGATTAGCTATCCACTAGCCAAATGTATGGAAATTATAGCCATCCACAATGGGTTCTGACACTGTCCCTTTCAGAACATGTTCAAAGTTAGTATAGTAATAAGGGTCCAGGAACTGTTTGGTATAGTCGCAAGATATATTCGGTAGTTCTTGATAAGGAAGCTATCCGAAAAAACATTCATGACAATACCTCCTTTAAGCAAATGCCAATCAAATCGGACATGAACCTGGGTTAGGGTTATTTGTTACTGACGGTAACCCTAGGAGGACCTTAAACGTGTAAAAATTAAAAAATTTAATAGGTAGATGATCACATTCTGGACGCCAGAAACGTATATAAAAACCCTTTCTATTTGCCATTAACGTATGATTATTAGCTCTATTTTTTGAAAAGATTGAGAATGGTTTTTTTGAATTTCAATATGGTTTTACATTTTTACACATTTATAACACAAGAAGAAACGTGTATGTCAAAAATTTACATGTTCTCACGTTCTGAGCACGTTTAAGTCTCGGTAGGGTAACAACCCTGGTTGGGCTCAAAAATTAAGGTTTGTATTTCCTTGGACTCACGGTACACAGGAAACATAGATAGTCATAGTCTCCAGAGCCTCGGGTTGCATGTGACTCTAAACGAGATTTAACAATAGCAACAACAACAACCGCATAAGAAAACGCATGTTAGGCATATTTCACTGTCAACCAAATGTGGGACGGACTGCATGGTGTGCGATGATTGGTCAGAGACGTAGGGCTATTGACCTAATATTTAGTGCCACCGCGTACTTTGCTCGGTAACAGAGGTTGTCCTTTGTTAATTTGACGCCTGGAACACCGTTTTTTTTTTTTTTTTTTTTTTTTTTTTTTTTTTTTTCACTGCGGGGTTGTTGGTATTGATGCGTGCGGTCTGTAGTCGGTGAACAAAAGTGATGCGAAATGTAATTTTTGTTTCCGAGCTAATTGGAAATCCACACAGGAATCTCCCCGCCGCACGCTGCACACGGGGAACCTTAAGCGCAAGAATGCGCTACCTACTGTGGTTACAGCAAAAAGTGCGGCCCGTGTGGTTGCACAGCCTCCTGATTGGCGATTGTTCACATCTCAGAGTATCTCCCAAAATAAGGTCCCATGACCTACAGTACAAGTGCATATAAATTTGAATTGCCGGCAATTGGTGGTCCTTAGGTACTGCGTGACATTAATTTTGCGGCGGAACATCTGTCATCCAATGTCTTATCGTGGCCGCCAAAAGAAACGTCCAGTTTCTCTTGCTTTCCAGGAGCCTCAACCTCGAGAATTGCATCGAGCGACGTCATCCATCGGCGAGCTTGCACATGTGCTCGAATCAACACACCTAGCTACGATCTTTGCTAATAGCAACCGACGGACCAGGGAAGCCCAAATAGAGCCGGCAGTCAAGTACGATCAATCCAAGAAGGAAGATGTCGCTGCATATGTGCAGGGGATTCTTGGGGCGATCACCCCTTCGGAATCTCAGCTTCTTCGAAAGGTTCAAGAGTGTCGTCGCCTCGAAGCGATTGTTCGACACGTGATACCGAATGCAAATCTGAAAGTGATGGGAGGTACAGCCAATACGTTTGCGTTGAAAGATTCGGACGTTGATGTTTGCATCATCGATGAAAATGGGTATAGAGCACTCGATGCTTACAATGCGAACAGAATCGGAAATGCGTTAAGAGAGAGAGGTACAAACACTGACTTCGATCCGTGGTGATACTGCTGACGCTGTATATAGGATACAGAGTGGAGATTCTTCTTCACACATTTGTTCCTCTTATACGAGTAAACGTGACGTTACATGAAATGTGGTCCACATTTCAAGTTGAATTGAGCTGGAGCAATCCAATCGGTATTTATAAAACTGAATTACTGGCGGCGTATAGCGGGATTGACGGTCGTCTGAAATCTCTTGTTCAGTTTGTGAAGCATTGGGCCAAGGCTCGGAAATTGTCAAACACACAACAGGGTGGGATGGGAAGCTTTGCTTGGTCGTTGATGTGCATTTACTTTCTAATAAAGGGCACGCATCCTCCGGTGTTGCCCAGCCTTCAAAATGGGACTTTCGCCCCCGAATATATCCAAGGCATCAACGTGGGGTATTCTAAAAACCTTGCGCTCATATACCGTTCGGACAATAAAGAGGTGCTATATCCTCATTTCCTCTAATGTGTCTTAATTGGTAGACACTTTCCTCCTTGATAACCAAGTTCTTCGAGTTTATGGACTCGTTTGATTTTCAGCGTCACTTTGTTTCCATTAGGGGCACTGATAGCCCAATGACGAAGACCGACAAAGGATGGACCAATAATTTGGTAAATCCCTTGTAGTTAGGAAAACTTACCAGTACAAAGGTGCGGGGATACGGTGCCTCTGGTCAGAGAGTGCTTCATTCCTACTACATCGCAATTGAAGACCCTTTCGAGATAGCAAACAACGCAGCAAGAACTGTCAATTACCAGGGATTCGTTAATGTACTGCCACTGCAGCACTTTCTCTTGTATGATTCTAATGACCCCGTCAAAGATCAAGTCGGAGATTACCAGAGCAGCTCGAATATTGAAGGCATCTGACAAGGAGTTGTTGCGATTGTGTGAACCAAAAGGCTATCTTTATTGAGTGCTAATGACCTATTTCAGGTCCTGTTCGCTTTGTTGCTATGAGTCATGGGATCCACACGATTGGATATAAAATTGTTTTAGTCGCTATTCAGATTATACGTGTGGAGCAAACAGTCAGATCCAATATATATATGATTCCACATCACAAAACTACTTGGCCTCCCCCAAACTGCCAAACCACGCCTTCCATAGTAGTCCGCCTTCCTTGCTTTTAACGAGTGTATTCCGGTGCCCAACAATGATAAAACCCCTTTTTGCGCGTGTAAATGCGACGTTCATTCTTCGTTCGTCAGCGAGAAAGCCGATATTGCAATTTGCATTGCATCGAACAGTGCAAAAAATTACGATGTCGGCCTCACGACCTTGGAACGAGTCCACTGTTGCCACGGTCACCGAGCCCACGGTTTCGGAGTCCACAGGCTTTTCAAGATGTCGAAGAAGCTTCACTTGCGCGGCATACGGAGTCAACACCGCGATGGACATCTTTTTAGAATCTCCTCCAGTTGAAGACTGTGTCCGTTTCGAGGATTGCCTCAATAAAGAAATAATCTTCACGCACTGTTCGGCCTGAGATCTGTTGCTCTTGGAAGCGTGATAAAATGATTCGCTCCCCTTTGGGAGGTTTTCAGATGGCACAAATTTAACGAATTGGCCCTCCCAATCCAACTTTGTGTTGGGCAATCCCCGATCCTCGACTGTCACCCCAGAATGCAGCTTATTTTTGTAAAAGAACATCGAGGGAAACATCGCGATTTTCGGATTCATTCTATATTGAATATCCAACATGACTTTGGCGATGTCGTTTCTGTCGGGCTCCTTATATAACCGTTCAAAAAGGGAGATGTCGTGTGCGTATGCCTTTCCAAGAGAGGTAACCATCGGTCGCAATTGAACATGGTCGCCTACCAACGCCGCCCGCTTGCAGCCCTTGGCGAGGGCAATTAACGTGTTCGGTTCCGTAAGTTGACTTGCCTCATCAACGATCACATACGGAAAGTCGATTTTCCTCAGCAATCCCAAGGCTGCCCCGCTACAAGTTGTAAATATGACTTTGGCTTCTGAAACTTTCTTTTGGGCTTCACGCATATGCTTCGAGGGCTTGTTGAAGTCGCCTTCTAGAAAAGCACCCACCCAATAACGTATCACGGCTTTCGACACCAATCGACTGTCTGGGCATACTCTCACAATGTCTTGAGGCGTCGATTTGCTGGCGATGTACTTTTCAAGAACATTGTCTACCGCATTGTTCGTAGAAGCAGCGACGAGTATTCGTTCTTTATCGCCCAATGTAGATTTCCATCGCTCGATGATCTGGACTATAGTCGTGGTCTTTCCGGTCCCTGGAGGTCCCCAGATCAGCGTCAAATTTTTCTTCATTGATTCTCGAACAGCCCGGGTCTGAGAGGCATTGAGACCCAGATCGCACACAGGGTGTGATTCGGTGACATCGGAGGACAATGCAGGATCGGGAAACTCTCGTCCAAAGAGCGATGAAAAAATGGGACATGCCTGGTTTCCTTGGCGCGCAAGAAGCGTAACGCTCTCAATCATCGAACTCGCAGTGGTGTTATTTCCTGCCGGAAAGATGTACCAGGGACACTTTTCTGGCGGAGGAGGTTCCATCAGTGAGATCCTCAACGACCCCAAAGTAAACGCTTGGATTAAACCATCTAAGACCCTCGGACAACGAAGCGGTTTATTTTTGGGCGGGATTGCTGACACTAGTCTGACGTGGTCTCCAACTCGAAAAGAAACGTTTATATCGACTCGGACACGGGCTGTGACAACGTCCCCTTGAGATGTCTCAAACGGTTCGATCATAATTTCGCTCTCTTCCTGCAGAGGAACACCCCAAGTATCGCAGGGACAAGCTTCTTCCGCTTCAGCGGACCGATCAATGCAGACATTTCGCACTAGCATCATGAGATGCTCTTCTTCAGGCATATTTGAGCTTCCATCTCTTGGCTTATTTATGAAATCATGAAGAAGCGTAATCAGTTCCAGCGAGACATCTGAAGCACGAACGGTGGTTGGTATTTTTGAAACAAGGCTGAAAACATCGTGGAAGGAAAGGGGGGGAGCTCCCTCAAGAATATTTGTCAATGCGCTCGTAACGAGACCTGGTGCCAGGTTTGCCGACTGGATCAAAGCAACACAATACGATTTAACAAATGCTGGCGATTGAAGGAACGAATTCCAGGTATTGTTTGGAATACTGACGTTTGGGAAGAGGATGCAAAGTCGCGGAATTGATTTAAGAAGAGATTGCAAATGGGATTCGGTCGCTGGACGTAACTCGCCAAGGTGCCACCGAATCAACTCAATGAGACGTTCCAAATCCTGTGCTCGACAGCATGCATGGCCGACATGTTCGATGTCCGTGTCGGTCAATTGTCCAAGGCGGGTCCAGTCATTCGCTTTAATTATGTCTTGTATGACTGGGGGATAAGCTGACCAATCAAGATCATCAATCCCTTCCAGGACATATTCTTTTGGTTCGTTCACGATTCGAGGGATAATCGTGACAGTGCGGACCATGAAACATGAAATGTCGAGTATCTCATGACCAACCCGATCCCGATTGCTGAGGACGTATATCTCCAGGCCACGGAGGGCATTCTTTGTTATCCGGGCAATGTTGGTTTGTACTTCTCGTCCAAATCGACCAAGGTCGATGCTGACAGCTCCAAGAGGACCCTGGCCGGGATTTTGTGGTTTGCTGAGCCAGATAAATGTGTTGCCGCGTGCCGAATTGAACAGCTGAAACACGCTTCCATTCCAACCCAAGCAGTAACCTTTGACAGTACGAAAAGGACGTCTGCTACTACTTTGTCCCGGTCTGAATGGGAATGTGAGCACGGTGTCATCAACCAGAGTATTGTCGTTGTCTTCCGCTGGTTGAATACGTTTCGACAACAAAATTGCAACACGGAATCGAACAGCACCAGCCACGTCCACTACTAGCAATTTCCGGGTGAAGTCTTCCAATGCAAGGGTCAACATTGGAATGAACAGACAGCATCCATCTGTTTGCGAGCAATATAAACGGCGCCAATGGAGTTCTGGGGAGCCGAGATTTGATTGCCTTATCTCTCGTGGAGTAAGAATGGTAGACTGATTCAATGCGTTTCTGAGGAGACCCTCGAGTTCCAAAGGATGCAAGTCTATCTTTCCATAGCTTCGGACCCAGGCTTTTTGATCCGCTGTAAACGATCCAAAGTCGAAATAGTGAACGAATTGTCGCATTGATTGTTGGTTCTTTGCGGCCCATAAATTGACGAGTTCAAAAAGTTCAAACTCTGTGAGGCATATATCATCCGACGCTGCCAGGAATTGAATGGTTTCGCGGTCCAATTGGGCAATGCTGGGCTGAAGACCAAATTTGATCGTTTTTCTCAATGTCGCCACTTGCTCGGTGAGTTTGTCAACGATGAATGGCTCCGGCGCTTCCAGCTGTCTTTGTCTCTCATCTTTCTTCGGAGTCGGAGGAGTGAGCAGATGCTTTGGTACATTGACTCGCTCCCCATCAACAGACAATGAATACAGATGGTTCAATTCCAGACATTGCGTGCTCAAAGCCCCTTCAGGTAACGCCCGTACCCATCGGAGATAGAGGTTCGCGATCCTTCCCATCGATCCATTATTCCAATGTGCAAAATATTTGATGAGATCATCATGGTCAATCTTATGCTTGGGCCTCTCCTTTGCGGGAGGGTACGGATGGGGTTCGTGAAGCGTCTTGGGTATCAAATCCATGTCCCAACAAACGAAGAATTGATCGCCGTCAAGATCGCCACCGCTCATTAATGATGGTTGAGGGACAGACCCAGTCGCAGAGAATACGATGCAATCTACAAGGTGTTCGAAGCCTGGTACAGAGCGCACTCGAAGCTTTCGAAGGTCACCAGGGTGAAGACATGGATTTCGCCCAACGATGACCCACGCTCCTTCTAGCGATCGCACCCCCTCACGTTCAATGCTGACTCGAACATGGCATTCATTGGCTGCCAGTTGAGACGTTGGATCGCAGACCCCGAGGAGAAGACGTGACTTCGGTATCATGATGTGGACCCGTTCAAAATCTCTTTTATCGAACATTTTCGCCCATGCCGCGGTCTGTGCACTCTTTAAAGCCGTCCTCGTTTTTGCAGAATCGAGACCTTCCAACACGATAGCCTCGGCGGAATGCTTGTCACCCATATACGACATGAATCTGAAGGCTGTAATGGGGTCATCAGAAGCTTCGAGGATCAAATCGAAATACTCCTTCTGTTTTCTCAGGAAGATCTCATCGGGAATCCCAAGTGCAGATAGTAGCGTAACCAGTTCGCCATTTAGTTTGCCGAATGCGTATGGTTTCGAATAGGCCAGAATTGACAGAGTGTCATCCGGACAGCCGCTAAACTTGCGCATAGACTTTCTGAAATGAACCTGTCCGTCCATCTTCCTTTCGGGATTGATCATCAGGACCCCTTTATAGCCTCGATAGCGAATTTGAACCACGCTTGGGACATATGGAAGTCCGTGAAATTTAATTAATTTCGAGCGAGATAAACGTTTGGCGAAACCACGAGACATCAGACCACATCCGTCACTGAATACATGTCCATGCGCTTCAATATCGGGGATATCTCTGCATACATCTGGGCGGAGATGAATGCCGAGCTCAGCTTCGGAAAATAGCAATCCAATTCGCTTCGACTTTTTGCCGACTTGGTTGAAATCCTTGAAATCGCCGAGAGCGTCAAGGATCGCCATGGCATTCTGACCAGGTGGGAATGCGTACAAAAAGCAGGTTCGCGATTTGAGTTGACTGTTACTCCATCCAAAACATTTGTATACCGTGTCATTCAATGTGATCCCGTTCAAGAGAAATTTTTCGATATATTCAGCCTTCCTCGATACTGTATCCACACGTAGATCGAAGTTTGCAAATGAGACTGTACAAAATTTTGATGGAGGGGCTAACGTGAGAACTCTGTTAAGTTTTTGCATATGGAACGAAAGGCGTATATCGGTCTGGACGAACGACAGAAGCTTGATTATGACATACTCATTGGACTCCGTCGGAATGTCATCTTTGAGTGTTGGCAAATCATCAACCGTATATACCCACGAGTTATCGTTAAGGGAAATAGCGCTCTGTAGGGTTCTTTCATACACCAATGGCTCAGTGGGAGTCATGATGGATGAAGATGGGGCAAAGAAAAAGTTTTCTGATTTAATTCCGGCCAGCGTTACGTAACCCGGCTTATCTTGGCCAGTCGGAAGTTTCACAGTCCAAATATTCGCACGCATGCCAAGCAGTCTTACACGTTGTGTGTACATTATTGGACCACAGAGCACCGGGAAATCTACTTTAGTCGACGGTCTCATCGAGCGATTCAACGGACATGTTCGCGTTATAAAGGAGATTGCTCGCAAAGTTATGAACGACAAGGGATACACACGTGAAGACGTCAACTCAGGTGATCGGGAGAGACAATTCTCATTTCAAAACGACATATTTTTGACCCAACTGGAAGAAGAAGCACGACTGCATGACACAGTGTATATTTCTGATCGATCCGCCATCGATCCATTAGTTTATCTATATCATTATTCGGGTGAAAACGCGGCTCGACGGATCACGTCGGGCGAACACTGGAAAACGTGCTGCACGCGTTATGCAAATGCCGAGAAGTCGCTCATTGTTTTGTTGTTTCCTGTTGAGATGTTCCTCGTCGATGACAATATACGTTATGTGGCAGATTCGGTCGACGAATGGATGGCTTTTGCGGCAACATTTGTTCGGTTCTTAGAAGATCAAGGCATTCCTTTCACTTCAATTGGAGAGGATTTGATTGGGCTGAACGAGCGTGTAGAATTAGTTCTGAATCAGTTGTCTCATGGAGACATTGAGAAATAGGCATTAAGCTGTCCGGACCAACGTAGTTAAATGAGCATCACTGCCTGTCTTCAAGTATTCCTCATTATCAAAAAGGCAACCGGATCATTTGTGTCTCACGTTTCGCCTGTTATCGCTGAATTCCGATGGTCGGAATTTCCGGATTGTTTAATGGTCAGATCTTGTATTGGGCGGTCCAATCGTAGCATCCGCCTGAACCCGATTTCACTTTCCCCAGCATCATGAACAGTGAAACCATCAGCATGAAAGGCGACGTGGCACCGAGTCTCATAGAACGTGACCAACAAGCATCCAGATTCACTCCTACAACAATTGAGCCCACAGAAAAGCTTGAGGCGACTTCATCCCCTTCAAATCTTGAGGAACTCAGAACCCTACCTCAGGCTGGCAATGAAGAGAGACAGGCACCCCTCACCCGATATTGGCAGAGATATCAGAAAGTGCTGATTCACATTATCATTTGGGTTTTGAGTACAATGTTGTCTCACAGTTTGAAGAGTAAATAACTGTTAGGTGGTGGATTTGCGGCTTGGTTCTTCATCGGGACGAATGGCTAATTCCCTTCCTGCTGTACCTTTCTTTGTCACTTTGGATTCTCTTTCAGTATGTGCCAGTTAAGCCTCTTGCAAGGTCCTCATTCCTCAACTTTCGTGAGCTTACAGCAGTCCTATCTTTTGGATCTGGACACACGTTTTTGTCCGACTTGGGCAATTGATTCCTCGGAAACTGCAAATACCCGTGGCTTCTCTGCTTGTCGTCAGCGTCATCCTCTTGGGAACATTCCTCTCGCCTGAGACACCGAATAACACATACAGAAACCGCGGTATCTCCCTCAGCGGGCTAGTTGTGTTATACTGTGCATTGTATATTACAAGCGCCAATCGGAAGATGATTCAGTGGCGGACTATTTTGACGGGGCTACTGTTTCAGTACCTCATCTCACTATTTGTGCTTTGCACAGAGGTTAGCTATGATGTTTTCAGCTTCGTTAGTTCCCTAGCGAGGTATGACCTTCAGCAAATTGAGAAACTGATTGAGAAGAGAGTTATTGGGCTTCGCGAATTCTGGAACTGCATTTTTGACCTCTTCCACCGTGCTCAAATCTGGTTTGTCAGATTTAAGAC
>Ga0335081_10012834_pt1 | contig 13555 bp, 9 predicted proteins | sample Lox_Sample_35_FD_206713 | JGI IMG/M metagenome (GOLD analysis project Ga0335081, IMG submission 206713) | Soil microbial communities from Loxahatchee National Wildlife Refuge, Florida, United States - Lox_Sample_3.5 | ecosystem: Environmental > Terrestrial > Soil > Wetlands | place: USA: Florida...
GAAGAAGCATGCAGCCAGACGCTCATCAAAATCCTCCAGCATCCGGCAAGGTCGGCCCATAAACAAAAAACCCTGGGCCAAAGGCCACAGGGTCCGAACCAGCCGACCTGCCTTTAGCACTTTTTTTTACGTGGTTGCAATTAGCGGGGCCCGGCAAGCAGACCCTAAATCAATCCACGTGATTCCGAATGTACCACCGCAGGCCCGGCAACGCAACAGGATTCTGTTCCCGGCAAGAAGGAGAGCGGGTCATTCATAACGTAGCGATACCACCGGGTCCACTTTGGTGGCTTTGCGCGCGGGCAGATAACTGGCCATGAGCGCCACCAGACTCAACAGCACGGCGACCAGGGAAAACGTGAGCGGGTCGCGGGGTTTGACGTTAAAGAGCAAGCTCGATATCAGGCCCGCCATGACGAGGGAGCCCGCCAGGCCCAAGGCAACCCCCGCCAGCGTCAGCGAAAGGCTCTGACCCAGGATCAAGCGGAACACACTGCCCCGGCTCGCGCCCAGCGCCAGGCGAATGCCCATTTCGTGAGCGCGTTGTGTGACGGAAAAGGACATGACGCCGTAAATGCCGACGGCAGCCAGCACCAGCGCCACGACCGCGAACAGGGCCAGCAGCAGCATGGCGAAGCGGCGGCGGGCCACCGAGTCCGCCATTAGCTCGCCCATGGTGCGGACTTTATATACCGGCTGGTCCGGATCGATGGCGAGGATTTCGCGCTGTACCGTGGCGGCCAGTGCGCTCGGCTCAGGGGATGAGGTGCGCAGAGCCAGGCTCATGCTGGAATAGGGGTTCTGTGCGTGCGGCCAATAGAGGGTGACTCTAGATTGCGCTTCCAGCGTGCGGTAACGTACATGCCGTACCACTCCCACGATGGTCATCCACGGGTTTGTGGAAGCGGCGCCGCCACGTTTAAGGCGCTTGCCGACGGCATCTTCGTTGGGCCAGTAGGTGCGGGCCAGCGTTTCATCCACAATGGCTACCGGGGCCGACGTCTCCGTGTCGCGGTCCTCAAAGTAGCGGCCGCCAACCAGCGAGATGCCCAGTGCTTTGAAGTAGCCTGGCGTCACGGGACGCCAGTCGGCCTCCGGGGAGGCATCGGGACCGGAAACCGCGCGGCTGTCTACAGTGGTCGTACCCGAGCCTCCGGTTCCACTTAGCGGAAGCGCAGAAACCAGCCCGGCAGCTTCGACACCGGGCAGCTTCGCCACCCGTTCCACCACTTCCCGATAAAACGCACGGACCTGCGGCTCTTTCGGATACTTGGCGTCGGGGAGTGAGAGGCGCATGGTGAGCACGCCCTCGGGGCGAAAACCGGGATCCACATCCATCAGGCGGGCGAAGCTTTTTAGCAGCAGTCCGGAGCCTGCCAGCAGCACGAGCGACCAGGCGATCTCAAGAACTACCAGCATGCGCCGCATCCGCTCCGAAACCCTCCCGGCGGTGGTGCCGCGCCCGCCCTCTTTGAGCGCTTCATGGGTCACGTGCGAGATCTGAAGAGCCGGCGCCAAACCGAACAGCAGGCCGGTGCCGATGGAGATGAGCATCGTAAATGCAAGCACGAAGCCGTTCAGGCGGGCGTCGGCGACTCGCGGAAAACTGGCCGCGCCGATGGTGGCGAGCATGCGCAGTCCCCACTGCGCCAGCAGCAGGCCGGCGGCCCCGCCTCCGAGGCCGAGAATGACACTCTCGGTGAGCAATTGGCGCACGATGCGCCACCGGCCCGCGCCCACGGCCGTGCGGATAGCGATTTCGCGCTCGCGGGTGGATGCGCGCGCCACGAGGAGGTTGGCCACGTTGGCGCATGCGATCAGCAGGACCAAGCCGACCGCCCCCATAAGGATCCCCAACGCAGTCTTAGTGTCACCGACCATCTCTTCGAGCAGCGGTGTGATGATCAAGCCAAATCCGTACTGCCGGTACGGATACTCGGGATGCAATTCTTGCATGCGCCGCGCTACGGCGTCCATATCAGCGTGCGCTTGGGCTAGTGAAAGCTCAGGCTTGATCCGCGCCAACACCTCGAGGCCATGGCTTCCACGGCTCCCAGGACTCAAGTCGTCGTTGGAGAAGGCGAGTGGCGCCCAGATCTCGGCTTCGGCAGGATAACGGAAACCTGGCGGCAAAATCCCCACCACTAGAAAACTGCGGCCGCTTATGGTGAGCTTCCGGCCGACGACGTTCGGATCGGCTCCGAATCGCCGGCGCCATAGACCGTCGCCAAGCAGCACCACGTTGTCGCGCCCCGGCTGGTCCTCCTCAGAAAGGAAGACACGGCCCCGTTGGGCTTCGACGCCTAATAGCGGAAAGAAGCTGGGGGAGACGAGCGCGGCTTCAACACGCTCCGGGACGCCGCCCGCTGAAACGTTGGCGGTATCGCCGGAAATGGCCGCAATGTGCGAGAAGCTTTTGCCGAGCGCGCGAAAATCCATGAATTCCGGCGCCGAGACCCAGTTCCGGTTATTGGGTAGGCCGATGCCTTCAAACCGCGTCCAGACCTTGACCAGGCGGCTCGGGTCTTTGTATGGCAAGGGGCGCAGAAGTACAGCGTCGACCACGCTGAAGATGGCGGTATTGGCGCCAATCCCCAAGGCCAGCGCGAATACGGCAACGGCGGTAAATCCGGGCGTTTTGCGAAAAAGCCGTAGTGCGTAGCGGAGGTCTTCGAGCAGAGTCGACATTATGAACTCATATAACGTATCAAAACGGCAACGGTTACATCCGGGCAAGCGTCCACCAAGTTGGGGTGAGCGGCGGGTTTCCGGGCAGGCGTTCAGAAAGGTAAACCCGGCCTGGAACCCATTGACAGGCTACTAATATAAGAGGATGATCGAGAGTGAGGTAACCCCATGAAACCGCTGGTGCGCTTGGCGTTGGGCGTCATGGTGTGGGCAGCAATGGCCCTTTCCATTGCTTCGGCCCAGTCTGTCATTTCGGCGAAATCCGGGCTGATCCACTATTTGGAAGGCCGCGTCTATCTGAATGATCAACTAATCCAGAGCAAGGTTGGGGAATTCCCTGACCTGAAGGAAAATGCTCAGTTGCGCACCGAAGAAGGACGAGCGGAGGTGTTGCTCACCCCCGGCGTCTTCCTGCGCGTTGGGGACCATAGCGCGATCCGCATGATCACCAACCGGCTGATCGACACGCGGGTGGAATTGCTTTCAGGTTCCGCGGTGGTTGAGGCCGACGAGCTGCTGCGGGACAACGGAGTGACCATCGTCTACAAGGATTATGCGATCCAGCTTGCAAAGAAGGGCGTCTACCGCTTCGATTCCGAGCCGCCGGCGCTGCGCGTTTATGACGGCGAGGTCATCGCTCAGTACAACGGCAAGAGCGAGGAGGTGAAGCAGGGCCACATGCTGGAAATGGACGGCGATCTGAAGACGGCTCACTTCGACAAGGACAAGAACACCGACGAGTTGTATTTGTGGAGCCGAGATCGTTCCCAGTATCTGGCCATGGCGAATGTGTCAGCCGCGCAGTCGGTGAATAACTCCGGCATGTATTGGGGCGCCAGCAACTGGTACTGGAATCCCTCGTTTGGCATGTACACTTTCATCCCGATGGCCGGCGTGTACTACAACCCGTTCGGTTACGCTTTCTGGAGCCCGTATTCGGTTTACTCGTACCTTTACGGCCTGCCATACTACGGCGGCTATTATGCACCGGGGTATGCGACGGGCGGTGGCGGAGGGACCGCAACGACGCCCGGCCATAAGCCCGGCCGCATTGGCCATCCGGCCCCGCCCCGGACGCCGGTTTATGGCGCTCGCATTCCGCGGGGTGTGCCCACGGCCACAATCGCCACGCGAACAGCCTCGGCTGCGAGCAGCGCGCGCTCTGGTGGCGGATTCTCCGGCGGACACTCCTCTGGAGGATTCTCTTCGAGCGCTGGCCACAGCTCCGGCTCGTTTAGTTCCATGTCCGCTGGCGGCGGCCATGCGGGTGGTGGCGGCGGCCATAAGTAGCGGTTACTTCACGTTCTTCTCGAGGAAGTCGATTATCGTTTCGTAGAGGTGTTCTCTCAGCGTGCCCGACACCGCATGCTCTTTCTGGGGATAAAGCATCAGTTCAAACGGCTTGTCCGCGCGCTCGAGCGCATCCGTGAATTGCACGGTGTTCTGGAAGTGAACGTTGTCGTCCTCCAGATTGTGGATGATCAGCAACTTGTCCTGCAATTCGACGGCGTGGGTCAGCGCGGAAGCGCTTTCGTAGCCTGAAGCATTTTCCTCAGGCAATCCCATGTAGCGTTCGGTGTAAATGGTGTCGTAGTTGCGCCAGTGTGTCACGGGCGCCCCGGCAATGCCCGCGCGGAACAGGCCGGGTGCGTGCGTGAGCGCATAGAGCGTCATGTAGCCGCCATAACTCCATCCGTAGATTCCCATGTGCGAGGTGTCTGCAAATCCCAGCGATTGCAAATAGCGGATGCCTTGCTTTTGATCTTCCAGTTCATGCGCGCCCAGGTTGTGGTAGATGATGGATTCAAAGCGATGGCCGCGCCCCCACGTCCCGCGATTGTCCAACTGCCAGACGACAAAGCCGCCGTGGGCCAGAACCTGATCCCAGAGGCGTTCCGGCCATGCGTTCACCACATCCTGGCCCACGCGCGGGCCGCCATAAATGAAGACGATAACCGGATATTTCTTGCCCTGTGTAAATCCAGCGGGTTTGATCAGCCTCGCATAGAGCAGCGCGCCATCCACAGTCTTCACCTTGTGGATCTCGGTGGGCAGTACTTCATACTCGCCGGCCAGCGAGTGATCGGCTTCGCGGAAGACAGCCGTCTCACCGCCGTCGTTCCGGTGAATCGTGCGGCGGGGCGGGGAAGCGAGGCTCGACGCCGTATCGAGATAAAGCGCGCAGTCAGGGCTCATGGAGATCGTGTGTGTTCCCGGTTCGACCGAAATCCTGTGCCGGCGCGTGCCATCCAGCCGCACGGCGTAAAGCTGCCGCTCGAGCGGACTTTGCTCGGTGGATGTGAAATACACCTCGCCGGCGCCCTGATCCACGCCCGTCACGGTATCCACTACCCACTCGCCGCGAGTCAACTGGCGAAGCGGCTTGCCTTCGATCGAATAAAGGTACAGATGATGAAATCCATCGCGCTCGCTGCCCCACAGGAATCGCTTGCCATCCTTGAGGAAATGCAGGTCGTCGTTGACGTTGATCCAATAGGGATCTTCCTCATGCAGTGCTACTTGTGCCGCGCCCGTCGCCGCGTTCGCGATCAGGAGATCCAGCCGATTCTGAATGCGGTTCAGCCGCTCGACGGCGACCGACTGGCTGTCCGGCAGCCAGACCACGCGCGCCAGCAGGTTGTCGCGAGTTTCGCCGAGATCCATCCAGCGCGCATGTCCTCCGTTCGCGGAAACGATTCCTACGCGGGCGTCGGCATTCGGATCGCCTGCCTTGGGATAGCGTTCGGGCTCGAAGCGCGCGCGCAGACTCAACAAGTCCGCTTGAGGATATAGGGGCTCGCGGCTGACATCAAGCTGCAAATAGGCGATTCGCTTGCTGTCTGGTGACCACCAGTGGGCCGTTCCGATTTCCAGTTCTTCGGGATATACCCAGTCCAGCTCGCCATTCAGCAGAGTTTCGGAACCGTCGGTTGTCAGGCGCACGGTTTTGCCGGTCGCGATTTCGAGCGTATAGAGGTCATGCCCGCGGCGGAAGGAGACGTAGCGGCCGTCAGGCGATAGCTTGGCGTCGCGCTCGGCTTCAGGGGTGGCCGTGAGCTGATCCCACTTGCCGGTTTCCAGGTGGAGCAGGAAAAGATCGCCACCGGAAGAAATGAGAATCTCCTTGCCGCCTTGGGACCACGCGAAACTTTGCTCGGAGACGTGCCGGTTCTTCCAGTCGAAGGATTCCGCGGCAGGCGGCTTCACGGCCTCGGATTCGAGATCCACGAGATTCAATAGGGTTTGCTCGTGGCCGGACGCGATGTCGTACAGCCGCAATTCTTTTTTCTCCAGCCACGCGAACCGTTTGCCATCCGGCGCCCACTGGACGGGCTCAAAACCGGTGACGTGTTTTTCGGCGGTGATGGCTTCAATGGTGACGGGCTTTTTCTGAGCGTGCGCGGCCAAGCCGAAAAGAGATGCGAGGACGAGGGCAATGGTTCGGTGCACCCTGAGATTGTAACGGCGCGCCGCGATTCGTGTATACTCTCTGCGCCGGGGTATTCACGATGGGCCGGACCCTCAGCCACTATGAACTGCTCGAAGAGATCGGCAAGGGCGGCATGGGCGTGGTGTACCGCGCCCGGGACACGCGGCTCGATCGTTTCGTGGCCATCAAGCTCCTGCCTCCGGAGCAGATGGCCGACCCCGACCGCAAACGCCGCTTTGTGCAGGAGGCCAAGGCCGCTTCGGCGTTGAATCACCCCAACATCGTCACCATCCACGAGATCGACGCATTCGACGGCGCCGACTTCATCGTGATGGAGCACGTCGAGGGCACGCCACTGAACCGGCTGATTCCGGAGCAGGGGCTGCCGGTCGCGCAAGCGCTGTCATACGGAGTTCAAATCGCCGACGCTCTAGCCGCCGCCCACAAGACAGGCATCGTGCATCGCGACATCAAGCCGGGCAATATTATGGTGACGCCGGCGGGCCGCGTGAAAGTTCTGGATTTCGGCCTGGCCAAGCTGTTGGAGCGGCCTGGGCCGGAAGACGCGACGGTCACCGCGGAGGCCGCGACGCGTGCCGGCGCCATCGTGGGCACCGTGGCCTATGCTTCGCCTGAGCAGATTGAAGCCAGGCCGGTGGACGCGCGCACGGACGTCTTTTCCTTCGGCGCGGTGCTGTATGAGATGCTCACCGGTCACCGGCCATTTGAGGGTGAATCGCAGCTTTCCACCATGGCGGCGATTCTTCGGGACCGTCCCGAACCGCTGACAGCGCGGCGGTCGGACGCGCCCCGCGAAGTCAGCCGTATCTTGGGTCGCTGTCTGGAGAAGAACCGGGGACAGCGCTATCCGTCCGCGGTTGAACTGCGGGGGGACCTCGCCGGGGTGCAGGCTCGCCTTGCCGCTCCGCCCACAGGTGCTCAAGCTCTGCTTCGCCGTCCGATCTTTGCTGTTGCATCCGCTCTCCTCATCGTCGCCATCGCCGGCGCTGCCGCGTGGTTCGCCTGGCGAGCCTCGCGCGCCCGGTGGGCCCGCAACGAAGCCCTGCCGGCCGCCGCCCGGCTGGCTCAGCAGGCCCATTTTCACGGCGCTTTCCGCATGCTTCGCGCGGCCGAACGCTACATTCCCGACGACCCGCAGCTCCGGCAGTTGCGCGACACGATGACGCGCGTCGTTTCGATTCAAATCACGCCCGCCGGCGCCGAGATTTTCGTGAAAGACTACAGCGACCCCGGCGATGCGTGGGAGTCGATCGGCAAAGGACCGCTCCATCACATCCGGCTTCCCGCCAGTTACCTCCGCGTGAAGGCTGCCAAGTCCGGATATGAGACGTTCGAAGCGGCTGTCTTCCCCAGCTCCGATTTCCAGATTCGCCTCGAACCCCAAGGCTCGGCGCCGGCGGGAATGGTCAGGGTCCCGGCCGGTAGCTATCAGCTTGGCGGCTTGCAGGAAGTCCGGCTTCCCGAGTACTGGATTGACAAATACGAAGTCACCAACCGGCAGTTCAAAGACTTCATGGATCACGGCGGATACCAGAATCGGCAGTTCTGGAAAACGACGTTCCTTGAGAACCGGCGAGCGCTTTCATGGGACGAGGCGATGCGCAAGTTTCACGACTCGACCGGCCGCCCCGGGCCATCCACCTGGGAACTGGGTTCTTATCCCGAGGGACAAGCCGATTTTCCCGTGGCCGGCGTGAGCTGGTTTGAAGCTGCCGCTTACGCCGAATATGCCGGCAAAGCCCTTCCGGCCGTCCATCAGTGGTTCAATGCCGCGGGCACGGGAATCTTCTCCGACATCCTGCTCTTCAGCAATTTCGATCGCAAGGGGACGGCGCGGGCGGGCAGTTACCAGGGGCTGGGCCCGTTCGGCACCTACGATATGGCCGGCAATGTAAAAGAGTGGTGCTGGAACCAGGTGTCGGACGAGCGCTACCTGCTGGGTGGCGCATGGAATGAGCCAAGCTACATGTTCACCGACCTCGACGCCCGAGTGCCGTTCGACCGGTCGGCGACGAACGGCTTCCGGTGCGTGAAATATTCGGGCGCGTTACCCGCCAACCTGACCGGCTCGATCGAACATCCTTATCGCGATTATTCCAAGGAGAAGCCAGTCAACGATCCGCTTTACGACGCGTACCGCCGTACTTATTCCTACGACCGGACGCCGCTCGAGGCCCGGATCGAATCGGCCGATGACTCACATCCATACTGGCGAAAGGAAAAGGTCAGCTTCGTTGCACCATACGGGAACGAGCGCTTACCGGCGTACTTGTTCCTACCCAAGAATGCCGCGCCGCCCTACCAGACGGTGGTCTATTTCCCGGGTGGGGATGCCCAGGAAGTGCAGTCGAGCGAAACTCTGGGCCGCGGTCTCATGTACCTCGATTTCGCTATACGCAGCGGGAGGGCAGTTCTGTTTCCTATCTACAGCGGTACATTTGAACGCCGGTTCGAAGCAAGGGGAGAGAGTGCGTGGAGAGACCTCGTCATCCGATGGGAGAAAGAGGTATCTCGCGCGGTCGATTACCTGGAAACTCGCGCGGATATCGACCACGGCCGGCTGGCTTACTACGGCCTGAGCCTGGGCGCCAACCGGGGGCCGATGATGTGCGCCCTGGAGACCCGTTTCAAGACGTGCGTGCTGCTGGCAGGCGGTCTGTCGGCCGAGGCGGAGCCGCCGGAAGTCGATGGCGTCAACTTCGCGCCCCGCGCGCACCAGCCGCTGCTCATGCTAAACGGGCGCTACGATTTCGATCAATCCTCCGAAATGCAGGCGAAGCCCATGTTTCGCCTCTGGGGCGCTCCGGAGAAGGACAAGCGGCTGGTGATCTTCGAATCCGGCCATATTCCCGGCGACCTGCGCGATATCATCCGGGAGATTCTCGACTGGCTGGATAAGTACCTGGGACCGGTGAAAACGACAGGGTGAGGCTAAAGGAGGAGCTGCAAGGAGCCGATGGTTTGCCAGTGAGGCTGTGAAATGTCCGCGTCGTTGAAAACCTATTCCGCCGAGATGCCTTGGGCCATGGTTCAAGTTAAGAACCGGGTGTTTGCTGTACCTACCCGAGATCTGCGCGAGATCATTATGGCGCCGGAAACCGCTCGGATTCCGAACGTCCCCGATTACATTGTTGGCGTCGTAAATGTCCGCGGAGCTGTCATGCCGTTGCTCGATTTGCGCAAGCGCATTGGCTTACCGTCGGCTTCGGAAGAAGCGGAGAGCTTTTGCGCCCTGATGGAGCAGCGCGAGCAAGACCACCGCAAGTGGCTGGCGGAGCTAGAAGCCTCGGTCCAGCAACGCCGTCCCTTCGGCTTGACCACGGACCCACACAAATGCGCGTTCGGCAAATGGTACGACACTTACCGGTCGGATGATGCCTGGATCGCATCGCTACTCAGGAAATTTGACGCTCCGCACCAAGAGATTCATGGAATCGGCATCGAGGTGGGTGCTTTAGTGGACCGGAATGCCTATGCCGAGGCGGAGGACTTGGTCGCCCAGACGCGCCATGCCGCCCTGGCCAAGATGCTTCAACTGTTTGACGAGTTGAAAGATATGGCGCGGCACGCCAGGCGGGCCACAGCGGTCATTTTAATCCAGGACGGCAAGCTCTTTGCTGTTGCGGTCGATACGGCACTCTCCATCGAGAAATTGCCACCGGAAGCCATCGAAGAGGTCCCTGCGCTGTTGGGGGTCGGTCATGATGGTGTGGTTCGGCGGCTGGCAAAAAGGGCAAAGACTCAGGAGATTGCCCTACTTCTGGAAACCGGCCGTTTATTGGCCGGCTTCGAGATGGATGCGCAGTTGGCCGAACTGCCGGCGTAAGGCACTCCCGCTCGACGTTTGTTCACGGCGCCAATTGCGGCGCCACATACGCATAGAACACCACGATCAGACCGACGATCGACGCCAGCAGGATGCTGTGCCGCATGGTGAAGCGGAACAGCCGGCCTTCGTCTTCGGGTTTCATCGCCGTCGCGCAGGAGGCCACTGCCACGCTCTGCAGGCTGATCATCTTGCCCATCACGCCGCCCGCCGAATTTGACGACGCCATCAGCGCCGGGTTCATGTGCAACGTTCCCGCGGTGATCACCTGCAAGTTTCCGAAGAGTGCGTTGGCCGCCGTATCGCTGCCCGTCAGAAACACCCCTAGCCAGCCGAGCAGGGAACTGAAGAACGGAAACAAAGCGCCCGTGGCGGCGAAAGCCAGTCCCAGCGTGGCCGTCGCGCCGCAGTAATTCATCAGGAAGGCCAGCGCCAGGACCGATCCGATGGTCAACTCGGCCAGAAGCAATTGTTTTACCGTGCTCAGGAACACGCGCGCGAACTGCAAGACCGGCATGCGTAACACAACCACTGACACCAGCGATGCCAGCAGGCACGCCGTGCCGGGAGCGGACAGCCAGTTGAACGTATATATGGCTGCGTAAGGCGCGGGCTTTGCCACCACCGGCGGCACACGCAGAACCGCATCATGCAGGCCGGGCCATGGAAAACCCCGCGTCACTCCGTTCAATATCGTCTGAACCGGTTTGTATCCCCAGAGCAGCACGAAAATCACCAGCAGTGCGTAAGGCGCCCACGCCATGATCAGCTCTCGAGGGGCATGGCGCGGCGGAACAACGTGCGCGGAGCTGTGCTGATCGAAATTGAAATCTTCCTTTGGCTTCCAGAATTTGAACAGAAGCACCAGCGAACCGATGGCGGCCAGCGAGCTGAGAATATCGGTCATCTGCGGGCCGATGAAGTTGGAGACCACAAACTGCGTCCCGCCGAACGCCACTCCGCACAGCAAAGCGGCGGGCAGCACGCCGCGCAAGGCCCGCCAGCCGCCCATGACCATCACCAGGTAGCCGGGCACAATTAGCGAGACCGGAGCGCAGATGCGTCCGACGCCGGCGCTCAAGCGATCGAGCGGCAGGTTGGTGATCCCGGCGAGCATCAGGATCGGCGTGGCGATGGAGCCGAATGCGACAGGCGCAGTGTTCGCCAGAAGGCAAACTCCTGCCGCGTAAAACGGGGAAAAGCCGAGCCCCGCCATCATGGCCGCGGCGACTGCCACGGGCGTACCGAATCCAGCCGCGCCTTCGATGAACGCGCCGAAGGCAAACGCGATCAGCAGCGCCTGGAGACGTCGGTCTTCGGTCAGGCTGCCGACCGAGTCTTTGATCACCTGAAATTTGCCCGTCGTTACCGTAATGTTGTATAGCAGGATGGCCGTGAACACTACCCAGCCAATGGGAAAGAATCCGTAGGCGGCGCCGTAAGCAATCGCGCTTACCAGGGTGCCAGCGTGCATTCCGTAGACGGCGAGCGCCACTACCGCGGCTGCAGCCAACCCGAACAGCGAAGACAGCCAGGCCGGTTTCCTGAACACGCCCAGCAGGATCAGCAGGACAAAAACAGGAACGGCAGCAACCAGCGCGGATACGCCCAGGCTGCCGCCCACGGGCGTATAGTTCTGCGTCCACATAGGGGACTATTATCTATCGGACCGCAGGCGCGCCACGGTATCGCGGATGCTTTTTCTGATTTTTTCCATTTCCTCCGCGTCGTTGTACTTCGACCGCGGCCAGAAGAAGCCGCGCAGTCCGTCCCCTTTCCGCCGCGGCACGATGTGCACGTGGAGGTGCGGAACGCTTTGGCTGACGCGGTTGTTGATGGCCACGAAACTGCCTTCGGCCGCCAGAGCTTGCTCCACGGCGCTAGCCAGCAACTGTGCGTTCGCGAACAGCGGCTCGAGCAGCGCGCGGGGAAGATCGCCGAGGGTTTCGTAATGGTCTTTGGGGATCAACAGCGTGTGGCCTGGAAACAGGGGCCGCTGGTCGAGAAACCCCAAGGAAATCCCGTCCTCGAAAACCACCGCCGCCGGCGCCGTGCCTCCCGCGAACTGGCAGAACAGACATCCGGCAGCCGATTTAGCCATGCCCGATCACGCGCTCGGCCAGCTCGCGAGGTGTATCGACGACAAAATCCGGGGGATGCTCGGCGAAGGTCTCGGGCTGAAATCCCCAGGTGACGCCGCATGCCTGCACCCCGGCATTCCGCGCGGTCTCGACGTCCACGGAGCTGTCGCCCACCATGAGAGTAACTTCGCGCGAGACGCCATTCTCAGCCATCAGAGTCTCGATCCCCACCGGATGCGGCTTCTTTTGTTCGAAGCTGTTTCCCCCGTATACGCGAAGAAAATGTTCGCGCAGGCCCAGACCTTCCACAATCCCCTGGCTGAACCGCACGGGTTTATTGGTGAGCACCGCCATGCGAATGCCTTCGCCGCGAAACTGGTCCAGCACCTCCCGCACGCCTGGATACAGAACGGTGTTGTCCAGCATGTGCTCGCGGTAGTAAGCCAGGAAGTAATCGAGCGCGCCGGCCACCACGTCATCCGGATATTCCGGTCCCAGCGCCTTGCGGATCAGCACCGGTGCGCCGTTGCCCACGTAGGAATAGACCAGCGAATGTTCCATGGCCGGAAGGCCCAGGTGAGCGCGTGTGGCATTCACAGAGTTGGCCAAGTCGACGCTCGAATCAATGAGCGTCCCGTCCAGATCAAAGATGACCAGATCCATTAGGAGCGGAGTGATCAGCCCGCCTTCACCCGCCTCCGCGTGGCCTGTGCCTCGTGCACGGGTTTCTTGCGTGTCCGATGATCGTCCAGGTTGTATTCTGTGATTTTTCGCTGCAGCGTGTTGCGGTGGATTCCAAGAAGCTTGCTGGCGGCAAGCCGGTTCCCTTCGGTGCGCTCGACGGCGCGTGCGATCAAAGTCCGTTCCAGAATCTCGACCGCCTGTTCCATAAAGAACCCGTTTTCCAGAAGGTGGTCCACCAATTCCTCGAAAGTTACTTTCATTACGGATGCGTTCAAACCGAATCCCCCTGCCGTTGCGCGCCCTTCTTCACCGCATCATCCCAAATGCTCTTCACCTGCCCGTAGTGCTTGTGGAAACCGTCCTTCAGCTCGCGCGGCGCCATGGTGGCAAATACGTGTGCGGTGTCGATCACGTATGGGGCAAAACGCGAGCCCACCACCGCCCGCGGCGGCTGGTCTGCCGAACCCGGCACAAAGGCGACAATCGCCACAATCAAGGCGACTGCCAGCAGCAGGCCGCGCACCGCGCCGAAGCCCGCCCCCAGGAGCCGGTCGAAAAACGAGAGCCCGGCAGCTTTCACCAGCCGACCGAAAAGGTGACCGATGATCGCTCCCAGAATCAGCACGCCTACGAACACGAGGATGAAGCCGCAGAAATGAGCAATCTCTTTCGAGCTGACGTAGGGAATCAGGAAAGCCCCGGCTGAGCCGTAAAACCACAGCCCGCAGAACAACGCCGCAACCACTGAAATCAGCTCGATGAGCTCGCGCGAGAATCCCTTTCGAAAGCTGAGAATGACCGAACCTGCGATCAGAATCAGCAGAA
>Ga0335081_10012835_pt1 | contig 13555 bp, 9 predicted proteins | sample Lox_Sample_35_FD_206713 | JGI IMG/M metagenome (GOLD analysis project Ga0335081, IMG submission 206713) | Soil microbial communities from Loxahatchee National Wildlife Refuge, Florida, United States - Lox_Sample_3.5 | ecosystem: Environmental > Terrestrial > Soil > Wetlands | place: USA: Florida...
TGGTTCTCGATTGGGAAGTCTTTGCCGACGACACGAGCAATCGCGAAAGCGTATTCAAGAGAATCAAGATCTTTACTGAGGAAGGCAGGAGTCAGGGTGACATCACGATTCCCTTCGTACGAAATGAGGACGAGATCAAGGACCTGGCAGCGAGAACGGTAGAATCGGATGGAAGAATAATTCCCTTCACCGGCCAGGTTTTCGAAAAAACCGTAGTCAAGTCGAAACAAATTCGTTATCTGGCGAAGACGTTCTCGTTCCCCGAGGTTCAGCCCGGCTGCATTCTGGAATATCACTACACACACCATTCATCTCTCACGCACACCTGGAGTCCGCAAGGGGAACTGCCGATTCTGCACCTGGACTTCAAGGTCAAGCCCAACAATCGTTGGTGGGGTTTCCGCTATATCTGGCGTAGCCTGCCGAAGGGAAACGATGTGCTGAAAAACCCTGATGGCACCTTTGAATTGGTCATGGATAACGTTTCGGCGCTGGAATCGGAAAGTTACACTCCGCCAGAGTACGAACTGAAGCCTGTGGTGTGGCTCTTCTATACAATCCATGCCGATGAAACCGCTGACGAGATGTGGCAAAGACTAGCAAAGCAGAGCAGCGAGTCAAGCCAAGCTTCCCTGACTCCGTCATCGCGCATCCGTGATGCGGCGCTGGCTGCGGTCAATGCCTCGGACCCGCCAGAGGTCAAACTCAGAAAGCTCTATGCCCGAGTGCAGCAGATCCGGAATTTGAGTTTCGAGCGAGGAAAGACCTACGAGGAATACCGCCGCGAGAAACTAAAGGAGAACAATAAAATCGAGGATGTGCTGAAACATGGATATGGCGGAGGCCTTGAAATTAACCGGCTCTACCTTGCCATGATTCGATCGCTGGGCATGGAAGCGAACGAGGTTTTCGTCAGCGAGCGCGACCGTTACTTCTTTCACAAAGACTTGCCCGGGGAATGGCAATTGAACAGCGAGGTGGTGGAAGCGAAGGCTGGCGACAAAACTTGGTACCTCGATCCGGTAGAAAAATTCTGTCCATTTGGTCTGCTTCCCTGGCAGGAAACCGGAGTCATGGGGATGCGCATGACTGCGGACGGAGGGACGTTCATTAACACGCCAAACCCCACTAGCGACCAGGCGATTACAGAAAGAAAAGCGCACTTGCGCTGGCAGGATGGCGATCTGGACGGAGAAGTTGTAATCCAGTTAAAAGGTCAGGATGCGTGGCTGGAACGCATGTATCGCCGGAACGAAGACGCGGACACGCAATCGAAAGAAATCGAGGATGAGCTAAAACGAGCCTTGCCCAATGGCAGTAAAGTAACGTTCAAACGAGCCGATGCTTTAGGCGGAATCGAGGAGCCGGTCACGCTGACCGCGCAGGTACACATTCCCAACGTGGGAGCAGCAACCGGAAAGCGGTTAGCTATGCCGCTGAATGTCTTCGCCACCCAAATTGACTCCGCGTTCCGCCTCGAAAAACGTACTTATCCTCTGTACTTCGCCTATCCCTACCAGGAATTGGATGAAATCACGCTCGATACCCCGGACGGGTTTGTCCTCGACCGACTGCCCGAAGCGCACAAAGAGCGGACTGACTTTGGACGCTACGTATCGTCTTGGGAGAAAACCCCAGGCGGAGTGAAGTTCACCAGAAAATTTGCGCTTGATTGGTTTTACTTTCACGCATCGGAATATCCTGCGGTCCGCAAGTTCTACTACGCTGTGGTGAATGGCGACCAGGATGGAGCCCTGTTTCAACCTCATGCCAAGGCAAAGTAGCGCGCTTTTATTCATGGCGATTGTGATTTTCGACGCAGCCGTGCTCGCTCGAGCCGCCAACGCGCCAGACTGGTTGAAAGCTGCTGCCAGCGCTCCCGCGGCACAAACCTACGGACCGAGGACGGCGGCCGTAGTTTTGTTGGATGAAAAGCGGCTGGTCGTGAATCCGCAAGGCGAAATTAAGAGTCTGTACCGGACTGCTTATCGGATTCTGAATAACGACGGGCGAGAATACGGCACCCTGACTGTTCCCTTCAGTTCCTTCGTGAAAATCAAAAAAGTTCAGGGCTGGACGATCCCCCGCTCGGGAGATGTTTTCGAGCGCGGCAACGGGGAAAGTGTGGACGTAGCCACCGGCGGGGAAAGCCTTTACAGCGACCAGGGCACACGCGTGCTGGAGATGCCCGCTGCAGATCCTGGAAGTATTGTCGGATTCGAATACGAGCTGGAGGAAAAGCCCGAACAACTCCAGTTCTTTTGGATCTTCCAGGACACAGTCCCCGTCCTGCGCGCGAATTTCGAGTTGGCTTTGCCCTCAGGATGGGAAATCAAGAGTTACTGGCGCAATCAGAAGGCCGTCGACCCCCAGGTGAGTGGCAATACTTATTCTTGGGAGATCAGCAACATTCCAGCCATTGAGATCGTGGATCGAATGCCGAACTGGCGCTCCATCCGCGGTCACATGGCGGTGAGCGTCATTCCCGCTATCAATGTGGACGTGAAAGTTCCGCATAACTTTTCCTGGGAAGGAATGGCTTCATGGTATGCGGGCGTCGTCGCCGAACCGGCAAAACCGACCGACAAAGTAAAGGCCTTGGCACAAAGCCTCACCGCAAATACCGCCGACTGGGTGGGGAAGGTGCAGGCGCTGGCCGCATATGTGCAGTCTAAAGTCCGCTACGTTGCGATTGAGATTGGAAGAGGTGGCTACCAGCCCCACTTTCCGGACGATGTGCTTTCCTCTAACTACGGAGACTGCAAAGATAAAGCCACGCTGCTGAGCGCTATGCTGCATGCGGTCGGCATACCTTCGTATGTCGTACTGGCAAACATCGATCGCGACGCGGTTACCGATGATTTTCCGTCGCGAGACACTTTCAATCACGCAATTCTGGCCATCCCCGAACCCGCGGATGTGAAATTCGGCAGCGATTACGCCCTGGTTCCGGTTAATGGAGAGCGGCTGCTCTTTTTCGATCCCACCGACTATCACACACCACTGGGACAATTGCCCGATTATTTGCAGGGCAACCGGGTGCTGGTGGCGGCTCCAGGAATCTCTGGGCTGGCTCATCTGTCGCTGCCCAAACCCGACGCAAACTCCCTGGTGCGCAAGGCAAAGATCCAGGTTCGCGCCGATGGAACGATTGTCGGCGAGGTAGAGGAACGGCGTTCGGGAAGCATGGCACGGCAGCTGCGTTACGTGATGTTGTCAGAAACAACCAACCAACAAAAGCAGTACGTGGAAAGGTTCCTTAACATATTCGTGAACGGAGCCGCAGTGCAGGACTACAAATTGCGGAACCTCAATGATGACAAGTCAGACTTGATCCTTTCATACAAATTTGAAGCGCCATCCTACGTGCGGCAGATGGCCGGTCTGACTGTGATGAGAACGCGGATTCTCGGGCAGAAAACCGATATTGCCTTTGAAACCGATCGGAAATACCCGTTGGAGATCGACGTCCCTTCGCTGCAAACCGATCAGTTCGATATCACACTACCGGCAGGCATGTCCGTCGACGAAGTTCCGGATCCGACCAATGTTGGCAACGACTACGCAGAATACGTCAGCCGGATCGATGTCCACGACAATCTGATTCGGTACAGCCGCACCTACCAGGTGAAGAACGGTCTGGTTCCGGTGGATCAATTGAAAGAGATGAAGTCGTTCTACCGCGCCGTGTCGGCCGACGAGCGAGCGAATGTTGTGCTTAAAACCGCGCCCTGAAACAGCATCTCGACGCCGGGTCATCACCATTGCAGAGACTTGAAGGTCCGTTCTTCCGTTTTCTTCTCTGCGACATAGTTTGCGTGACGATCCTCGAGAACGGGCAACTGGCGGGCGCGCGGTGCATCTTTGTCAGGAGGCAGCTTCATCTCAAGAGTAAAAATACTTGTCATATTGTCGCCATGGCATGACTGGCATCGCCGCCGTAATGTCACGAGAACCGGGGTGTCGGGAGCGGTGTCAGGGGCAATGGGAGAAGCAAAGCTGTAATCGTTACCGGCGGCGGGCAGATAGGCAGGCTGATCGGCGTCCGCCGGCACGAGTCCGCCGGAAGTCGGATCGGCCAGCAAAGATTTTCGGCTCAGTTCGTATTGAGTAACGCTTGTTCTCTGAAACTTGCCTTGGCTGTCCTTTTCAAAACGCCGCAGCTCCAATTCGTAAGTTAAAGGGCTCGGCACCACATGGCCACTAGAATCAATCAGTAAAAGCTCTGTAAGGATGGCTGCGGCATCGAGACGATTTGCCGGATCAGGAAGCGGGTCCTGGCGGCGGCGTATCCTTCGATTTATTTCCTTCAGGAAATCTTGCGGCCTGGCTGTGGGTTTCAGAAACACTCGTGCGGCTCGCCGGTGGTTTGCCCCAAAGTCGTGTGCGCGGTCACGAAACCATTCCACCTCGATCCAACCACTCCTGTCGTCAAACAAAGTGGGTAATTGCAGCGCCGATTGCGCTGCAAGGTAGTTCCGTGGAAGCCCGGCGATCTCGTGCGGGGTAAGCGCCAACTTGCGAATGAATTGCGCCAGCATTGGCAGCAACTCGCGCGCACGCGCTACGAATTGGCCTTGCGTTTCCGAAGACAATCTATCGTAAGCCGCCCAAGCATCCGCCTGCATAAGCGCCCGTTGCAGCGGAGGTCGTTGGCGGGTCTGTGCAAGTGCATCCTGCAATGCCTGTTTGAGCTCAGAAAAAGTTGGATCGACCAGCACGGAGTCCGCTCCCTTGGAGTTGAAAAAATTGGGGTATAGCGGATCGATCGCGCGGTCGCCGCTTTCAATGCGCTCGAAACTCTGGGCGCTGATCGATAACTTGGGATCACCCATCGCCGCTGTAATGACGCGTGGCCCGGGCTGGCCGAAATCGTCGGTCAGGCGGCACTCGACCTTGCGAGTAAAAAGCAGGTAAAAGATGCGGTTCCAGGAGTCGCGAGGGTCGGGCGCATACACGGCTTGCGGTTCGAGCTTGGGAAGCGAACCCGCAAGATAGTCAGATCGCGTTGCCCCGAACGAGACGATCGAACCGATGGCCAGCAGCATCGGCCATTGGAAAGTTCGGTGTCGGGGCGTCATTAGAAGGGACCCTTTAGCGTCCAGTATCGCACTGAAGGTTCGAAATGCGTCTGTCATTTCGAGCGCAACGGAATCGTTCGCTTGCGGACGATTCGTGAAGTCGAGAAACCTGCTTTTCCCGCGCCAAACAGCAGGTTCCCTTCGACAGGCTCAGGGCAGGCTCTCGACTGCGCGTTTCCTCCACTGGCGTGGAGGAGCCGACTTCGCTCGGAATGACAATGGGTTTGGATGTCACTGTATTCTGCATAACCCTTTAGACACCACACACGCCGCGCTTCGCTCAACCATTAAACTATCTCTATGCCTTCAGACGACATTCTCAGCGCTCCACCGCCATCGGCGGACGCGCGCGTTGCCTACGGAACCGATCCCAATCAGTTCGGGGAAGTGCGCATGCCCAAGAGCAAGGGACCGTTCCCGCTGGCGGTCATGATCCACGGAGGTTACTGGAGAGCGAAATATGACCTGGGCCATGCCGGGCACCTGTGCGCGGCGCTCACCGCAAGCGGCATTGCGACCTGGAACATCGAATATCGCCGGGTGGGCAATCCCGGAGGCGGATGGCCGGGTACGTTTGAAGACATTCGCAACGCCTACCGGTTCTTGCCGCAACTCGCCAAGCGCTACGCTCTCGATCTCAACAGGGTTGTCGTACTCGGACATTCCGCCGGAGGCCAGCTGGCGCTCTGCCTGGCTTCGCATGAACCTTCGCTCAAGAAAGTGGTTTCACTCGCCGGAGTTTTGGACTTGCAGCAAGCCTGGGAACTGCATCTGAGCAACAACGCCGTGGTGGAATTTCTAGGCGGCAAGCCGAGCGAGGTGACGGAGCACTATCGCGAAGCCGATCCCATGCAGATTTCGATTCCGCGCACGACAACGCAGTGGCTCATTCACGGTGCGGCTGACGATGTTGTGCCCGCATCGTTCAGCCGGAATTACGCCGAGGAAAAGAAGAGACGCGGCGAGGATGTGCACTATCTGGAGATTTCGACTGCCGGGCACTTCGAGCTGATCGATCCGCATTCGACGGCGTGGCCGAAGGTGGAAAATACCGTGCGGCATCTTCTAGGTGGATAGAACCACGAATTCGGATTAGAACAATCCTGAATAAGACGCTCGGCGGAACTTGCGATAACTTCCCGGCCGCAGGCAAGCCAGACTGCAACCTTACTGCACGACCTTGCCCATCAAGCCGAATGAGATGCGCGCGCAACCGGTAATGCCTAACTCACACAGGTTATCCCACTGGTAGCCCCGAAGCGGCGAGTTGATCACTGTTCCGCCCGGCACCTGCGCCGATCCGTGGTAGGCGTTGGTCTCGAGAGCAGTATTGGAAACATAGTATATGCCCGTGGAGCATGAAGGATCTTGGTTATTCGTACACAATGGCAGAAGGTTAAACCAGTACCCCATCGCGTGGCGGGAGCCACCTGACAATTGCACCGGCGGAGTGACCTTGACGGCAAGAGTGTATTCTACGGCTCCGTCGAGCTGACGGCCTGTTGGCTGCATGAATACGGTACCGGACCCGGACGCGACCAGGGTGCCCCCGTTCTCATAAATATCGTCCGTCCGAATTTGCCATGTCACCACGTTCGGATCCAACTTATTTGTGAACTGGAATAGAGTTTGAAAGAGGATGCCTTCAACCAAGATTGAGCGCCCCTTTGGCACCATAATCTCCCCGAACGTTTGGGTGCCCGGATCGGGAACTGTACCTTCGTTCGGGAATCCGTCGGAGTTCGGGTCGCCGTCCTCCAAATCTCCCGCATAAAACAGGCATGGTTTGCACAAGGCCGGGGGCTTCGGGTTTTGCGCCATCGCACCTGCAAACGGCAAGCAGAAAAGAACGAGCAAAAGGAATTGCTTCATGGCATCTCCAGCTTTTCGCAGCTTACGCTACCACAAAAGGCCCTGAGGCAGCGCTATTTGATTTAGGCACCTCATTTGTATTCTGGGTAATTCATATTGAGAAATTCGTCTCTAGCCCAGGGGCCTGTCACACATTGCGAGATGAAAGTCGAGGTCTTCGAACCCTGACTGGCTGAAATCGCACCAAAAATCGCCCCATGACCTTAGTAATCTTTCTCCCTCGTGCCGCGGCCAACATAATGAGGACAAATGGCCGAGCAGCGCAGAAGCAAGCGAACCAAGATGGTTCTCCCGGTTAAGGTTTCAATCGGCGGTATCACCCATCTCGCTCACACTTTCGACCTCACCTACGTTGGCGCCCGGCTGGGCGGCCTGCGTGCCGAACTCAAGCAAGGGCAGGTCATTTCGCTGCAACGCGGGCCCAAGAAAGCCAACTTCAAAGTAGTGTGGGTGCAGCAGATGGGGCCCAATGAGGTACAGGCTGGAGTTCAGGCGGTTGAAGTTCAGAACAATTTCTGGGGCGTTGATCTCTCTGAGACGGAACGCGAAAGCAAGTCGAGCGTCGAAGCGCTCATGTCTCTAGTTGCAGCGAAGAAGTAAGAACCGTCCTTCTGCCTAGGCGCAATTCCTCAACACCAGCGCCGAATTCTTCGACCCAAATGCAATGCAGTTGCACACCGCGTGTTCAATCTCTTTTCTTCGTCCAGCCTTAGGCACGTAATCCAGGTCGCAAGCCGGATCCGGCTTCTCGACATTGATCGTCGGCGGGAGCTGTCCGCTTCGCATGGCGACGATGGTGGCGGCCACACCCGCCGCGCCGCAAGCTCCCTGCGGATGTCCGATCTGAGACTTTAAAGCCGACATGGGCACATTTCGCGCTCGCTCTTCGCCGAACGCCAGCTTTAAGGCACGCGTCTCGATGCGGTCGTTGAGCTGCGTGGAAGTACCGTGCAAGTTCACGTAATGCACATCCGTGGGCGCGATGCGCGCCTCCTGCATCGCAAGCCCTATCGCACGCGCGGGCTCCTCGCCACACTCCTGCAAGCGCACGCGATGGAAGGCTTCGCAGGTTGATCCATAGCCACAGACCTCCGCCAACATTTTCGCCCCGCGAGCTCGCGCGTGTTCGTACTCCTCGAGCACAAACATCCAGGCGCCTTCCGCGAGTACGAAGCCATCGCGATCGGCGGAAAAAGGCCGTGAACCTCGCTGCGGCGTATCGTTCCATGAATCGGTCAGGATTTTCATCAGAATGAAGCCTTTGATGATGCCAAGGGCGATGGGAGCGTCGGCGCCTCCGCTGAGAACCATGTCGAGGCGTCCAGCCCGAATTTGCCGAAGGGAGTAGCCGAAGGCGTCAGTCGAAGAGGTGCAGCCGGTCGTAATGACGTGGCTCGAGCCGCGCAGCCCGAAACGCACATTCAGTTCGCTGGACAACGAACCCATCACCCCGGTAGGCACGCAGAACAAGCTCATCTGCTTGTATTGCTGATGGAAGAAAAGCCGGTATTGTTCTTCTGTAAATTCCTGCGATCCGCCGCCTGAACCGAGGATCACACCGAAGCGTCGGCTTTCTTCCAACGACATAGATGTTGCATCAATGCCCGCGTCGGTGAGCGCCTCACTCGCCGCGCAAAGTGCCAGAGGCAGAACGCGCGACACATGTTTGCGATCGCGCTTCTCAACCCATGCAAGCTCATCGAAATCGGGGACTTCTCCGGCAATCTGGACCTGAATTTCTGAGGGATCGAAGCGAGTGATTCGGCGCACACCACTCCGCCCCTCAAGAACGGCGGAGGAGAAGGCGGCATTCCCTATCCCATTGGGACTGACCACGCCCATTCCGGTGATAACAACGCGTCGGCTCAAGCCATCCTCAAGCTTGCTGTGATGCCAACAGTGTAGCAACCGTTTGGCAGGCGTGCAGAGAAAAGCTTGTCAAAAGTTTGTAACCCAGTGCACGCGGAGGGCTGTTATGCCGTAATCCAGTTTCGGCGTTCAACGATCATTGGAGGTTCGTAGGTCTTACCTGACGCCAGCCGTTTTTCTTCGCGCCGGGTAGTCCAGAGCAAGACGGGTCCCAGCAGGTTGGCGGTCACGCGCGAGGCCCACCCGAATTCCTTTTCCACCTCCCTGCGTAATTCATGAATCTGCTGGCTGACCTCACGGTTAACGCGCTGGAATTCGCGCTCCATCGTCCACAAGGCAGCGTTGTAGCCGCTGCCTAGTTTCTTCATCTCACGTGCGAATCGCTCACGCACACGAGCGTCAGGATAGTTCTTGTAACGTTTCCATCCTTGCAGCATGGTGCGGCAGATGCGGTATAGGCTTGGTCCATTGCGCTCAAAATCCCGCCAGAACGCCCAATCCAGATAACGCTGCGAATCCTCACGAGAGATGGCCGCGTGACGGAAGTTGAACTTGTACTGCCCATGGATGTCGGCGAGATCCACATTTTCGAGCATTCGCCCTTGCGCCGACATCTCCTGATATAGCGGCGTACCAGGCACCGGAGTATAGAGCATGAACTGGTGAAAATCGGTCTGGTGTGCGATGGCGTGGTCGATCTCCTCGGTGATGTTTTCCCGAGTGTGATGCTCTAATCCAACGATGGTTGAACCGAGCACGCGAATGCCATGCTCACGCAGTTCTCGCGTCAGTTGTTGTGTATCGGAGCCATTCAGCTTCGCGTAGCCGGAGCGTGGCGATTCCAGTCCCATCCACAACCAGGAAATACCCAACTCGACCAGTTCGCGCATATCGTATTTGCGAATCGCATTGGCTGAGGCAAACACCGACAGCGCCCAGCTCTTGCCAGCCTCTTTCATGCGTTCCAGCAAGCGCATGGCCCTTGGCTTATGCAGCAGGAAGTTCTCGTCCATCATGAAGAACGCGTGCGCGCCGATTTCGCCTTCCACCTGGCTCATCACGTCAAATAATTCATCGCCGGTTTCGTAGAAGTTGATGAACTTTCCCTTTCCGCCGAAGAATGCCGAAGTCGTGCAGAAGTTGCAGCCCATGGGACAACCGACCGAAGGAATGATTGTGGCCGCAGTCGAACGCGGGCCGCTCGGCAGATTGACTCCCATAATCCGCGAACCCAGGGCCGAAACGATTGCCGGATGCCGGATCGGCGCGTTCTCGTCGTCTCCGAGGTAGCGCCTCATCCACGAAATTCCTTCGCCCTTTACGATATGGTCGGCATCGATCATGGTTTCAATGTCGGGAATAGCGGCGACGTGCCCGCCGACCACGATGGTCGACTGCGGCGAAAGTTCGCGAACCATGCGGCACATCTCTCGCACTTTGCCGACGTTGACGATGATGGAGGAGATGCCGACGACATCGTACGAGTGCTCGATCAGTTCGCGCGCGAAATCGCCTCGCGTGGGAAAATCAAGCAGCGTGCAGGGCGAGGAAATATTTGCCTGAATCAGCATGATTCCCCAGGAACGATGAAACATGCGCAACGAGAATGCGCCCTGGGCCCGTGTCACCTGGTTCTGGTACAGCTCCATTGGGTTGATTGCACGGCTGCCGAATTCGTCATCCTGGGCGTACGGACCAAAGACGGAGCTGAGCAGGACTCGGGCGCGATTTCCTTTGGGATGCGTTTGCATTTTGAAGGGAGTTCTCCCTCATCAGACTAGAGATTCGCAACTTGAACTGAATGTGACGGCAGAACAAAATTACAAAAAGATTACACTCACCATATCTCTAATTGGGACGCATACGCTCAGGATGTTGCGACTCGCCTGCCGTATAATCAGCCTTTCCCGGAGGAACTTTGGCCTACGACGACCTGCGCAGTTGGATCGCGGCGCTGGACCGCGCCGGCGAGTTGAAGAAAATTCGCACTGAAGTTGACCCCATCCTCGAAATCACCGAGATCACGGACCGCGTGAGCAAGGGCCATGGGCAGACCTCCATGCCCGGCGGGGCAGCTTTGCTGTTCCAAAATATCAAGGGACATCCCGGACACCAGGTGCTGATCAACCAGTTTGGCTCGGCGCGACGAATGAATCTCGCCCTCGAGGTGGACAGACTCGACGAAGTCGCCGAACGTATTCGCGCCTTCATGGATGTGAAATCGCCGCAGGGCTTCCTCGACAAAGTAAAGATGCTGCCCATGCTGGCGGAAATGGGGAAGTTTTTCCCGAAAACGGTGGCCACGGGTCCGTGCAAAGAAGTAATCCGGCGCGACAACTTTTCGCTCGACTGGTTTCCGATTCTGCAATGCTGGCCGAAGGATGCCGGGCGGTTTATCACGTTGCCCTGCGTCGTCACTCGCGATCCGCAAACCGGAAAACGTAATGTGGGCATGTACCGCATGCAGATTTACGACGGACGCACCACCGGCATGCACTGGCAACGGCAGAAGGTTGGTGCCGAACACTACAGGCAACGCATGCGGGAAACTCAGCAGGCAACTTCTTCGCGTGTGGATCTTATGGCGCGCTCTTCCGGCGGCTCTTTGCTGGTCGACGGGGAACGCCCGTCTGGCAAGATGGAAGTTGCGGTTGCTATTGGTACGGATCCGGCAATCACTTTTTCGGCAATCGTGCCCGCCCCTCCCGACGTTGAAGAATATCTGATCGCCGGGTTCTTGCGGCAGAAGCCAGTGGAACTGGTGAAGTGTGAGACGGTCGACCTGGAAGTGCCGGCGTCTTCAGAAGTTGTTCTCGAGGGACACGTGCATCTCGATGAACTGCGCACCGAAGGTCCGTTTGGCGATCACACTGGTTTCTATTCGCTGGAAGATCTTTATCCCGTTTTCCATCTGAGCTGCATCACCCATCGCAAGGACCCAATTTATTCCACAACAATTGTCGGCAAACCTCCGATGGAAGATGGCTGGATGGGCAAGGCGGTGGAGAGGATTTTCCTGCCGCTCATGAAGTTGACCATCCCCGAACTGGTGGACATCAATCTGCCCATCGAAGGCGTCTTCCACAACCTGATGCTGGTTTCGATCAGAAAGTCTTATCCCGGACAGGCACGGAAGGTGATGAACGCGATCTGGTCACTCGGGCAGGCGATGTTCACCAAGTGCATCGTCGTGGTTGACGAAGATGTTAACGTGCAAGACATCGGCGAAGTGACATTAAAGGCTCTGAACCACATCGATCCGGAGCGGGATATTCAGTTCACATTGGGACCGGTCGATTCGCTGGATCATGCATCACGCCTGCCAAACTATGGATCAAGAATGGGCATTGACGCCACGCGAAAGTGGCCCACCGAAGGGTTCGCCCGTCCCTGGCCTGACGAGATCCTTATGGATGAAAAGACCAAGGCCTTAGTCGATAAGAAGTGGAAAGAACTCGGTCTGTAGACAACCACTCCTCGCTCCCCTAACGAAAATCATCTTCTTAACTGAAGCCGCAGAGACCTTCCTTGGCGTCTAATGAGGCGGCATGAGGTCGCCACACAGTCGAACTTAGGAATTCGCTGCAGCAATCTCAGGTCTGCGATGTATTACGGGAAGCAAATTTCAGGTACCGACCCGCCCGGAATTAATGAAAATTTTACTTACTGATCAGGTCTGACCGTAGAGCGAAAATGATTAATTCAATACAATTCCAAGGCAATGCAAGTTTGGCAAGCGTTGTGCTCTCGAATGCGTACAGGAGTGCGCACACCCAGGGTGCAAGGAAATTGCACCAGTCACCTGATCGCGATTGGTATTTGTCGGAATTGGGCACGCCAGGACATCTGGAACAGCGTTTCTCGCCCGGCAGGCCAAGCGAAAGGAGGCAAGCCATGAGTGCGTTCCGTATCCTGATCGCAGACGATCACGAAATTGTTCGCCAGGGAATTCGCACGTTGCTGGAACAGCATTCGGGCTGGGAAGTTTGCGGGGAAGCTCAGGATGGCCGCGAAGCTGTCGATCTGGCTCGGAATTTGAAGCCGGACCTGGTCCTGCTTGATATTGGAATGCCCAATCTCAATGGCCTCGATGCCGCTCGGCAGATTACGGCGACGTCGCCGCTGACCTCGGTTTTAATCCTGACGGTTCATGATTCGGAGCAGGTGGTACGAGATGTGCTGAGTGTGGGAGCTCGTGGCTTTTTGCTGAAATCCGACGCCGGCCGGGACCTGGTTTCTGCGGTCGAAGCCCTGCAGCGGCGCAGCACATTCTTCACATCTAACGTTGCGGAGCTTGTGCTTGCGGGATACTTGAATCCACAGCGTACCGTGCAGACTTTTTGCCGTAATCGTTTGACCCCTCGTGAACGAGAAGTTGTACAACTCCTGGCCGAAGGCAAGACCAGTAAAGAAGTGGCCGCCGCGCTGAACCTCAGCGTCAAGACGACCGAGACCCATCGAACCAACATCATGCGCAAGCTGGATCTGCATTCGGTTGCCGACCTCACCCTGTACGCGGTGCGAAACGGCATCGTACAGGTTTTCTGAGTGCCACACGTCATGCATTTTCACAGGAGAGCAGCCAGGCGTAAGGCGACTCAGTCAGCACTCTAAGTGCTTTACCGGATTTTGCCTCTTTCAACCTGCGAATAGGCTGTTTGTGAAGGGTTTGGCCTCCGTGACGGCTGTTGCTCTCGGCCTCCGGGGCACCGCTGCGAAACCGGCGGCAGGCC
>Ga0335081_10012836_pt1 | contig 13555 bp, 13 predicted proteins | sample Lox_Sample_35_FD_206713 | JGI IMG/M metagenome (GOLD analysis project Ga0335081, IMG submission 206713) | Soil microbial communities from Loxahatchee National Wildlife Refuge, Florida, United States - Lox_Sample_3.5 | ecosystem: Environmental > Terrestrial > Soil > Wetlands | place: USA...
AGCCGCTCCAAACATTTTTCCTTCCCGATGATGGCTATGCTTTCAAAAAGCGGCGGGCTGACCTTTTGCCCCGTGATGGCTACCCGCAGGATCCCGAACACCTGATTGGCGCTCAGGCCCGACCGATCGACATAAGCCCGCAGCGGCCCTTCAACCGTTTGATGATCCAGGTCCGGCAAGGCTGACAGGATCGCGTATGCGGCCCGGCCCACCGCCGCAGATTGTTTCGCATCCAAACCCTTGGCGATCAATTCGTCCCGGCTCGGCCTGACATCCTCCTTGAAGAAGAATCCGGCAAACGCGACGCAGTCGTCCAATGTGACGAGCCGTTCGCGGATCAACGGTGCGACCTTCAAGAGCAGTTCATCGTTGATCGAAAATCCCGCCCCGACCAGGAACGGCTTGATGCGCCCGGCCAGCTCCGCATTCGACAGGAGCCGGATGTGGGTGCCGTTAAAATGGTCAAGCTTGGCAAAGTTGATCGCCGCCGGCGAAGGAGTCAGATTGTCAATACTAAAGCGCTTGATCATCTGGTCGAGAGACATCACATCGTCTTCGGGTACGCCCCACCCCATCAGTGCCATCCAGTTCAGAACGCCTTCCGGCGTGAATCCCAGGTCTTCCATGTCCTTGATGAAGACCGAATAGCCGTCCCGCATGGCGTGCTCCGCGTCGCGCTTGCTGAGTTTGCCTTTACCGCTGGGTTTGAGGAACACCGAGAGATGGATCCATACCGGTTCACCCCAGCCAAAGGCCCGCACCACATTCACGTGCAGTGGAAAGGTCCCCAGCCATTCGGAGCCGCGCAGGACATGCGTGATCTGCATCAAATGATCGTCCACCATCGCGGCCAGGTGATAGGTGGGCAGCCCGTCCGATTTGATCAGCACATAGTCGTCCAGGTTCTTATTCTCAATGGAAATGTCGCCCCGCAGATGATCGTGTGCAACGGTCGCGCCTTCCCGGGGCATCTTGAAACGGATCACATGCCGCTCGCCCTGTGCCACGCGCCGCGCCGCCTCGTCGGGGCCAAGCCTGCGGCAGGTGCCGTCATAATGCAATGTCTCCTTGCGCGCTTGCTGTTCCCGCCGCATCTGGTCGAGCCGTTCCGGTGTGCAGAAGCATGGATAAGCATGCCCGCGATCGACCAGGATGTCTGCATGCTGCTGATAGATCTCGCGGCGCTCGGTCTGGCGGTAGGGTCCGAACGGGCCGCCGACGTCCGGGCCTTCATCGTAATTCAGACCGAGCCAGCGCAGGCCATCCACGATCTCCTGCTCTGCGCCCGGCACGGTCCGTTTAAGATCCGTATCTTCCACGCGCAGAATGAATTGTCCGCCGGTTTTTCTGGCAAGCAGATAATCGTAGAGCGCGGTCCGCGCGGTGCCGAGATGCATGTGCCCGGTGGGAGACGGCGCCACGCGTACGCGCGCCGGCTGGGTGTAGTCCGTCATGAAAGACCTTTCTAAATAATGCGGAAGTCTAGAATTCCAGCGGCTTATGCCGCATGACAACGCTCTCCACCAGTCCGACGCCCAGCATGAGCGACGCCAAACCGCTGCCGCCATAACTGATGAACGGCAGCGGCAGACCGGAAACGGGGATCAATTTCAAATTCACGGCGATGTTCGCCATCCCTTGAAAGAACAGCAAGACGGCCACGCCATAGGCGATCATGGACCCGGCCACATCCCGCGCTTTTTGCGCGGCACGAATACAGCGCCAGACAATGAAGATCTCAATCAGGATCACCGCGATCGCTCCGATCAATCCGAACTCTTCCGCGGTGGCCGAAAAGATAAAGTCCGTGTGCCGGACCTTAAGGAACCGCAGCTGGGTCTGCGTACCGTGACCGTATCCCTTGCCGAACAATCCACCCGAGCCGATGGCGATCAAGGCCTGTTCCACGTTATACGTCGCCCCGTAACTGACATTGGGCTGCGGCAGAATGAAGTTGAGCACGCGCGCTTGCTGGTAGGGCTGCAGAAACGGAAAAGCAATGAACGCCAGTCCGAGCACGGATCCTCCGATGATCAGCAGCTGCCGGAGCTGCAATCCATTGATCCATAACATGGCGAAGAAGATCACCATGATCACGATCACATTGCTTAAATTCGGTTGAAGCAGGATCCAGATCATCAAAAAGAAGACCCACAAAAAAGACCGCACGATCCAGGGAATATTGCGCGGTTCATTTTGGGTGTTATCGAAATAACGCGCCAGGATCAAAATGACAACGATCTTGGCGAACTCCGTCGGTTGAATAAAAAGCACGCCCACCTGAAACCAGCGCGCCGCGCCGAACACGGCCTGGGCGCTCAAGAACAGCGACAGCAACAGGAACATCGTGACGATGTAAATGGGGCGATACAGCGCCAGCCAATAGCGGTAATCAACGGCCGCGATCATGAAAATGGCAACCAGCCCGCCGGCTGCAAAATAGATCTGCCTTCCTACCAGGGGGGTTAACTGGTCATTCCCCGCCACCGCCGAACGGATCATCGCCACGCCAAAGGCGGTGGCCAGCACGATCGCGCCCAACAACAGAAAATCGAAATTGCGCCACGAAAGGTCGCGCGTCATAACTACCCGGCCCGACGGCGCGTCACGCTCCGCAGCGGAATATCTGCCACCAAACGCTGGGCGCGGCCATCGTGCTCCACATCAATCTGCACGGCATCGCGGTCAATATCCACGTGACGGGAGATGACCTGCAGCAATTCGTCTTTTAGAACATTCAACTCCGTGGAGGTTAAATCTGTGCGGTCGTGGATAAGCACCAGCTGCAGACGTTCCTTGGCGCTTTCGGCGCTCTGCTTCTGTCTGAACCAGGACATCATCGCCTCCCTGTCATCTTCTGGAGCCGGTCCCATAAACCGCTCTGCTTGTTCCCCACCTCCAGGAACGGTACCTCCTGGCCCTTGAGGCGATGGGCAATATTGCGAAAGGCCTGACCCGCGCGACTCTTTGGATCCTGTGCCACCGGCACACCGCGATTCGATCCCACAATCACGCCCTCATCTTCGGGTACGATCCCGATCAATGAGATGCCGAGCAGATCCAGAACATCCTCGGCGGACAACATGTCATGCTGTTTGACCAAATCCGGATTCAAACGATTGATGACCAGGGCCGGCGAGTGTTTCTCTTCGGCCTCCAGAATCCCGATCACGCGATCGGCATCACGCACCGCGGAGACCTCGGGGTTGGTGATCACCAGCACCCGGTCGGCAGGAGCGATGGCATTGCGAAAGCCACGCTCAATCCCAGCGGGCGAATCGATCAAAATGAAATCCGCGCTCAAGCGCAGTTCATCACAGATCCGCTTCATGTCGCTCGGCGAGACGGCGTTCTTGTCCCGCGTCTGGGCGGCGGGTATCAGGTACAGCTCGGGCAGATGTTTGTCGCGGATCATCGCCTGGCGGAGTTTGCACCGCCCTTCGATCACATCCACGATATCGTACACAATCCGGTTCTCAAGCCCCATGACCACATCCAGATTGCGCAGGCCGATATCGCCGTCAATGCAAACGACCTTATCGCCGTCCATGGCCAGCGCCACGGCCAGGTTGGCAACCGCGGTTGTCTTTCCGACGCCGCCCTTTCCCGATGAAACGGTCACAACTTGTGCAGTCATAATTTCTGTCCCTTAGGAGAATTTCCACGATTCGACCACGACCCGCCCGTTCCGGACGAACGCCGCCACCGGTCCGGCGATCTGCTTCTCTTTTTTGATGTTGACCACCTGCTCCACGATCCGCAACTGCATCGGCGCAAAATCAAGCGCGCATACCTTTGTGCCTTCATCGCCCTTCGCCCCGGCATGGACCGCGCCACGCAGCCGACCCCAGATGATAATGTTCCCCTCCGCGACAATCTCCGCTCCAGGATTCACGTCGCCCAAAACAACCACATGACCGGGAAATTCAATGCGGGTGCCGGAACGCAGGGTCTTGTTGATGAAGAGGGCCGTCTCGCTGTTCTGATCCTCGGAGGGGAAACGCGTTTCTTCCGGGCGCGGCTTGGAGATTCGGGTTGCCAGTCCGAGCAATTGAGCGGTCTGCTCGGTGGTCGGCGATTGACTGACCACGGCCCACAGCGCCACATTTCGATCCGAGAGCTGGTCACGCAGTTCCACCATTTCGTTCACGTGCAGGACCTGTGCACCCACATCCAGCGCCAGGCGCGCACCCTGAAAAAAGGAGGGTTGTTGATCCATGCGCGCCAACAGGGCCGACTGCTGTTCTTCCCACGATGCCTCCATCAGGGAAACCAGCAGGCCATCGCGCATGCCTTTGATTTGAATCAGGGAATGCAGATCATTCATGGCCGGTACCCAGGTACTTGCGGCAGATTATAGCATGACTGCCGGCACAAGGTCCGACCCTGGGCGGAAACGGCTGCCCTCCCAGCCAGCCCCCCCCATCCAAATCAACCGCCTCCGCTCTGCGCCAGGTCGATGGACTTGAGTTCAAAATACGCCCTCATCACCTTTTCAACGACCGGCGCCGCGACCACCGCGCCTTCGCCGCCGTTATACATGAAAGCGCCGATGATGATTTCAGGGTTATCGTAGGGCGCATAAGCGATCGTCCAGCCATGGACCGGCCATTGGCCAAATTGACAGCGGTTCTCCGCCAGCGCCACGTCATCGCAGTACTCCGCACTTCCGGTTTTCCCGGCCACGGCAATCGGCAACGGATTGTCTCCCATAAAGATGGTGTGCAGCGTGCCCTGCGGGTCCGTCACGACCAGCCGCATCCCCTCCTGCACCTCCTTGACGACCTGGGGGCTCACGGTCTTGTAGACGCCCGTTGGATTTCCACAGGAGCCGCCACAGCCGTCATAGGTGTTGATCTTGGGGTCGGTCGTGATATCCCATTTCACATTGGGAACGAACGGCGAGATCTGGTAACTGCCGGCCGGTAATTGATTTGCAGTGGTTCTGTCCGTCAGATCCAGCCAGTCCTGATGAACGATCCCGGCGCTGTCCGTGGTCTGATGAGGGACCCAGAGCGTGAAGTCGGTTGGACTGAACCAAACCGTCTGCACCTTGCCGTCCCCATTTGTGATCTGCCTGACGATGGTGGGCTGCACCAGCTTGCCGTCGTTCGCAATCGTAGCCCCGGACATCAACACCTGCAGCGGAGTCGCCAGGACGTACCCCTGTCCGACCGTCGCAATATACGTATCGCCGGTGGACCAGTTCTCGCCCTGGTTGATCCGTTTCCACTGGGGCGAGGGGATCAACCCGTCTGCCTCGCCGGGCAATTCAATCCCGGAAGCCTGGCCGTAACCGATGGCACGCGCGTACTCGTCCAAGCGGTAGATTCCCAGCCCCGTGCCCGGGATTTCATTGCCATAGCCTCCACCCACTTTATAGAAACAGACGTCGCTGGAGAAGGCAATACAATGCAGAAAATCAATATCACCAAAACCCGATGGGCGCACATCCGTAATCCAGTCGACGAACGGGCGCGAATTGCTGGGTCCACAGGGTTCATTGGGCGTAAACTGCTCACAGAGCAAGAGTTGACCGGGCGCATAGATCACTTTGTTGGGCGTAACCACGCCTTCGTTTAGGGCGCCGGTCGCGGCCGAGAGTTTAAAGGTCGAGCCGGGCGGATATTCGCTTTGGATCACATTGTTCAGGAGAGGATGGCGGGGATCCTGACTTAATTGGTTGTAGTAATAGGACGGAATGAACCGCGCCATCCGGTTGTTTTCATAAGTCGGATACGAAACCATGGCGAGGATCTCCCCGGTCTTCGGATTCATCGCCACCACCACGCCGCTGGAAATGCGGATGCGGGCAAAGTAAGTGTTCCAGTAGTTGATCTCAGACAGCAGGGCGGCCTGCGCCGCGGCCTGCAGGCGGGTATCAATGGTCAGCTCCACGTTATAACCGGGAACCGCCGCAACGGGCGCCTGGATATTACCGAGATCCTGACCCGCCACATCCACCTGCACCACCCGCGTTCCGTTTTGTCCGGCCAGGATATCCTGGAGAGAATCCTCCACACCCGCATAACCGATCTTATCGCGGTTGGCCACAAACCCGCGCGCCCCCAGCTCACCGGCCAGAGATGCCGGGATCGGCCCCAGAAAACCGATCACATCCGCAGTTAGGGATCCGGTCGGATAATCGCGGATCGGCTGGATCTCAATGCTGACTCCCGGCCAATCGACCGAACGTTCATTGACCAGACGGGCAACGTCCTCGCTGATATCACACTTTATTTCAACCGGCGTGTACGGCGCCAGAGAATCTCCGAGCGCAACCAGGTCGGCAATCCCCGGCCCGGGGACGCACGGACCATAGTTCTTGGCGTTGTTCAAGGAAGCGGTGGTCACCGGTCCTCCCACGGGAACGCCTGTGATGGCAGACACATCCCGGTAAATCCTTTCGATATCCGCCTCATCGTCCGGCAGATCGGCAGGCGTAATGACGAGGTTGTAGGAGGCCGTATTGCGCGCCAGCACGTAACCGGTCCGATCGTAGATGATGCCGCGCGCCGCAGGCAGGCTGATCTCGTTGGTGTAATTGTCAATTGCGCGCGCGGTCCAATCCCTGCCGCCTAAAATCTGCAATGATAAAAGCCTGCCAATGACCACTGCCAAAATCAGCAGGCCGACCACATACACCATCAGCAGGCGTTTGGCATCAAAGTTGGATGAACGGGGCGTGGAGGAGGAACTCATGGCTGCTCCTGGACCGGAAAGACCCAGCCCGCCAGATCACGCATCAGGCCGTACATCGGGATCGAAAGCAGAAGGTTGAGCAGCAGACTTGGAAGTGTGATCAGACCCATGGAGTCTCCAAACGGCAGAGGATCGCCAGAGAAGCGCAGATACAGAAAAGATAGAAGATGCATGAACAGGGTCCCAAGAAACGTCACCGTAAACATGGCCAATAAGGGTGCCTGCCAAACGCGGTATTGCAGCAATACCGCCAGCAGCACGACGCCAAAATAACCAGCCAGGTTCACGATCCACGGCAGATGTGAAACCGTGCTGATCATGATGCTCGCCAGGAACGCCCATTGAAACGCAGTCGTGACCCCCTTCTGCAGGGCCCAGGCCGCCAGCATCACCAGGATCAAATCCGCGAAACCGGCAAGCAGGGAGAACTGGCTTACCAGGGTTGACTGCAGGATCACGGCCAACGCCAGTAATGGGATCGCAATAATGTTGCGCATACCGGCTAGGGCGACGGCGTCGGGAGCAGCGGCGTGATATCGACGGCCCGGAAATTGGTGATCACCAGCACGATATCCAGGCGGCTGAAATCCACTGCCGATTGCACGGTGGCCTGCTGGAACAATTCATAATCCAGTTTTCGCACGTTAATCACCTGGCCGACGATCAAATCGGGCGGATACCCTCCACCCAGGCCGGAGGTCAGGATCAGATCACCGCCTTGAACCGCTGCATCCTGGGAGATCATGTCAAGCGAAATGTCGCCGGTCACGGAGCCGAGCAGGACCGCGTCCGTGTTGGCATCCTTGAGATGCACATTCACGGTCGAGGCCGGATCGGTGATCAGCTGCACGCGGGCCGCATCCGCGATCACCGCATCGATCCTTCCGACCAGGCCCTGGTTGGTCACCACGGGCATACCGCGAAGTATGCCATCATTTGAGCCGCGGTTGATGATTATATAATGAAGAAATGGGCTCGGGTCGCGGCCGATGACCGAGGCAGCTTTATAGCTGCTCTCGGGGTTGGCGCGCGAAAAATCCACCAGCGCCGCGAGAATTTCCGTCTGGCTGACGCGCTGTTGCAGATCGATCACCTGCGTCTGGAGCTGCGAGATTTCCGACTCCAATTCTGCATTGCGGGCACGCAGCGTGATGATATCGCGCGGAGCCGACAGGAATTGCTGAATGGCTTGATAGCGGACGGCAAACCAGTCCTGGGCGGAAACCAGCCCGCCGGTAAGCCGATTGGAGACTGAGCTGAAATAACCGCCGAAAGCCAGCGCCAAAATTCCCCCAACGATCAAGAAAATAATGGTAGTTTGCAAGGAACGGGAGAACAAATCTTTCATTTATCTGTGTTCATGAGAAGGGCACATCCGGGACGTGCCAGATCGGAAATCAATGGTCGTGCCGCGTGCTGCCGCGTTCCAAACCAACCAGGAAGCGGCCCAGGTTGTCAAAATCTTCGTAGATCAACGCCGCGCCGCGCACGACGCAGGTCAGCGGGTCTTCCGCCACCCACACGCGCAGTTTGAGTTCATCCGTCAAACGATCTGCCAGTCCCTGAAGCAGGGCCCCCCCGCCCGCCAGGCAGATTCCGATATCCATCAGGTCGGCAACAATTTCGGGCGGAATTTCATCCAGCGCATCGCGCACCGTGTCGATGATGACCTGCACCGAGCCGGCCAGCGCTTCGCGAATCTCAACCGACGAAATCTCAATGGTCTCCGGCAGGCCGGTCACGAGATTCCGCCCGCGCACTTCCATAGTTTTTTCAGGCTGGAGCGGATAGGCCGAGCCGATCTTCCATTTGACCTGCTCGGCAATCCCTTCACCGATCAACAGGTTATATTTGTTGCGCACGTATTGAACAATATCCTGATCCATCTCATCGCCCGCGACGCGCAGCGAGCGCGAGGCAACCACGCCGTTCATGGACATCACGGCGACTTCGGTTGTCCCGCCGCCGATGTCCACAACCATGGAACCGCGAATATCGCCGATGGGGAGTCCCGCTCCGAGCGCCGCCGCGATCGGCTCTTCGATCAACATCGCCTGACGCGCCCCGGACGCCATCACCGCATCGTAGACGGCGCGCTTTTCGACCTCCGTCACACCGGTGGGGATGCCCACCACCACCCGCGGCCGCGGCAGCGGCACCACACTTTGCTCGTGGACCTTGCCAATAAAATACTCCAACATGACCTGCGTCACATCAAATTCCGAGATCACACCGTCCCGCACCGGGCGGACAACCAAGACGTTCCCGGGGGTGCGGCCGACCATTTCCTTGGCTTCGAGCCCAATGGCCAGAGGCAGGCGCGATCTCTTGTCTATTGTTACCCAGGAAGGTTCATTAATGACTATACCCTTGCCGCGCACGTGAACAAGGGTGTTCGCAGTGCCCAGATCAATGGCGATGTCTAGAGAAAACAGGCCTAGCAGCCAGTTTATTGGGTTGAAGGCCAAAATAAGGCTCCTCGATGAGAATCTGCGCAAACTTGCGGCTTGCTTTATTGATTATATCATACCGCGGGGACCTGCCTTGAGAAACACCAAAGGGACAAATCGGTTAGAATATCCAAATGAAAAGAGACTCATTTGTGCGGGAGGAACAATGTCAAAAATCGCATTTGTGACCGATAGCACAGCTTACATCCCCGACGAATTGTTGAAAGCCTACAGCATCCGCGTGGTCCCGCAAGTCCTGATCTGGGGCGATCAGACCTACCGGGACGGCGTAGATATTCAGCCCGATGAGTTCTACGCGCGGCTCAAAAATACAAAAGTGATGCCCACGACTGCGCAGGTGCCGGTGCTCGATATGCAGCAGGCCTTCCAGCAATTGATCGACCGGGATTTCGAGGTGCTGGGCATATTCATCTCGGCCAAACTCTCTGGAACCCTGCAGTCCGCTCTTCAGGCGCGCGATGCCCTGGGTCAGGCCGGGAAGAAGGTCTCGCTGGTGGACAGCAACACCACCTCCATGGCGATGGGATATATCTTATTGGCTGCGGCGCGCGCGGCAGAACAGGGCGCTGGCATGAAAGACTGCACCGCGCTGGCGGAGAATGCCCGGGAGCACGTCGGGGTCTACTTTGTAGTGGACACGCTTGAATTCCTGCATCGCGGCGGACGCATCGGGGGCGCCACGCGTTTCATCGGATCGGCTTTGAATCTGAAGCCCATCCTGGCCCTGAAAGACGGCCGGGTCGAGGCGGAAGACCGGGTCCGGACGAAAAGCAAGGCCATCGATCGCGTCCTCGAACTTACCAGCAGCCAGATCAAGGGCAGGTCCAACATCCGGGTCGCAACCCTCCACGCCAACGCGGAAGAGGAAGCGCGCCTTCTGCTCCAGCATGCCACAGCCGAGTTGGGCGCCGTGGAAAGCATTCTCTCGTCGGTCAGCCCCGTGGTGGGTGTGCATGCCGGACCCGGCACGGTGGGCCTGGCCTTCATGGCAGATGTCTAAAGATACGGCGAATTGACAGCCGACCCGAACGTGACCGCCAATTGTGGGGAAGGTATAATCGGATTATGAAACAGGTTGCCCCGCTCGTGATCGGGATCGCCGGCGGCTCCGGTTCGGGCAAAACCACGGTGGCCCAGCAGATCTTGAGTCGGGTCGGGTCGGATCAGATCGCCTTTATTCAACACGATTCGTATTATAAGGACTTGAGCGAGCTGCCTCCCACGCAACACGCGGATATCAACTTCGATCATCCCGATGCCCTGGATACCCGTCTGCTGATCCAACATATCGTCGCTCTGCGCGAAGGCAGGCCGATCGATGTTCCGATCTATGATTTCGCCACCGACAGACGTACGGGCCGAACGTTCAGGATCGAGCCGCGCCGCGTCATTCTGGTGGAAGGGATCCTTATTTTTGTGGAGGCCGCGCTGCGCGAACTGTTTGACATCAAGATCTTCGTGGATACCGATTCGGATATCCGCTTTATCCGCCGCCTGGAACGCGATCTCACCGAACGCGGGCGGAGCACGGAGTCCGTGATCAAGCAATACCAGGCCACGGTCCGACCGATGCACCTCGAGTTCGTCGAGCCCTCCAAGCGTTACGCGGATGTGATCATCCCGGAAGGCGGCTTCAACACCGCAGCGATGGATATGGTCGTGGCGCGCCTCGAGGCGCTGCTAAAATAATTTCCTTTCCTGGAGCCAAAATGACAAAACAACAATGGAACACCCCGCCGGCCATGACGATCGATCCAAAGAAGAAATACAAAGCCCGCTTGGAGACGGATCGCGGCACGATGCTCATCGAGCTTTTTGCGGACAAGGCCCCGCACACTGTTAACAACTTTGTATTCCTATCCCGTCAGGGTTTTTATGACGGCCTCATCTTTCACCGCGTCATCAAGGATTTTATGGCGCAGGGGGGTGATCCGACCGGCCAGGGGACCGGCGGCCCCGGCTACAGGTTCCCGGACGAATTCCATCCGGCCTTGAAGCACGATCAGCCCGGCCGGCTTTCCATGGCCAACGCCGGTCCGGGAACCAACGGTTCGCAATTCTTCATCACGCACGTTCCCACGCCCTGGCTGGATAACAAGCACAGCATCTTCGGCCAGGTGGTGGAGGGCATGGCGGTGCTGATGTCCATTCCGCCCCGCGATCCGATGCGCCCGGAATATCCGGGTGTGAAAATCCTAAAAGTGGCGATCGAAGAATCCGAGTAGAACCATTCGATGTCCGAGAACGGAACACTCAATCCGTCACGAGCCAGACCTTCCCATCTCCGGTTGAATATTCTGCGCATCCTCGTCCTGCTGTTCGTGATCGCGATCAGCGTCTATATTTTCATGATCCGCGATCAGGCGCAGAAACTCGCAGTCTATGGCTACCCCGGAATTTTCCTCATATCCATTCTGGCCAACGCCACCGTCCTGATCCCGGCTCCCGGCATTGCCATTGTCTTCGCCATGGGCGGAGTCTTCAATCCCTTGATCGTGGGTCTCGTGGCGGGAGCCGGCGCGGCCATCGGGGAACTGTCCGGGTACCTGGCGGGTTTCAGCGGACAGGTCGTGGCGGAGAAAACAAAGATCTATGAGCGTGTCGAAATGTGGATGCAAAGCTATGGCATGTTGACCATTTTCGTGCTGGCCGCGATTCCCAATCCATTTTTCGATCTTGCCGGAATGTCGGCCGGCGCGCTGAAAATGCCGCTCGGCAGATTCCTTGCATCTTGCCTGCTCGGCAAGATCATCAAGATGTGGGTCTTCGCGTATGCCGGCGCCTATTCGATCAACTGGTTGTTCAACCTCATGAAGTGATCCAAGAGCGGAGGAAGCCTCCATGACTGACTATCCGAAGATAGACAAGTACCTTGAAGCGAATCTTGACAAAAGCATTGCCGAACTGTCGGACCTGGTGGCGCAGCCGAGCGTCGGCGCCCAGGATCTGGGATTAAAAGAATGCGCCGCCATGGTCAGCCGGATGTTAGAAGCACGCGGCTTCAGGGTGCAGGTGATGGATACGCCCGGCGCGCCGGTCGTGTTTGGCGAACGCAAAGGCAGATCGAACAGGACTTTGCTCATTTACAACCATTATGATGTCCAGCCGCCCGAACCCTTGGATCTATGGGAAACTCCGCCGTTTGAACCCTCCTTGCGGGAGGGAAAACTCTACGGACGCGGGGTGGGCGACGACAAGGGCCATATCACCGCGCGCCTCCTGGCGATTGACTCATTGCTCGATGCCGCCGGCGAGCTTCCGTGCAATATCAAATTCATCATCGAGGGCGAGGAGGAAACAGCCAGCCTGAACCTCTTCGAATTTATCAAGCACAACCAGGATCTTCTGAAGGCAGATGCCTGCATGTGGGAATACGGCGGCGTCGATCACCGCGACGTGCCGATGGAATATCTTGGGTTGCGCGGCATTTGTTATGTGGAACTGAGCGTCGAGACGGCCGCGACGGACGTCCATTCCGGACTGGGGGGTTCGATCTTCCCGAATGCGGCCTGGCGGCTGGTGTGGGCGCTCAGCACGCTGAAGGGCGAGGATGAACGGATCCAAATCCCCGGCTTCTACGACCACGTCCGCCCGCCGTCCAAAAGGGATCGAGAGCTGATGTCCGCGTTGCCCGACCAGGCGGCTGCCTACCAATCGATGTACGGCGTAAAGAAATTCATCAAGGGCCTGCGAGGCGGCGAAGAGATGAACATCGAAGGCGTATTTTCTCCGACCTGCACCATTTGCGGATTGAGCTCGGGGTATCAGGGCCCCGGATCGAAAACAGTCCTGCCGGCCCGGGCCTCTGCCAAGGTGGATTTTCGGCTCGTGCCCGACCAGCATCCCGATGACATCTTAACGAAATTGCGCGCCCATCTGGAGGCGCGGGGGTTCAGCGACATTCAGATCACCGATCTGGGCGGCGACCCGCCGGCGCGCACCGATCCAGATGACCCGTTCATTCAAATTGTGGCGAACACGGCCAAGGATGTTTTTGGCATGCCGATGCAATTGGTGCCAATGACCGGCGGCTCCGGTCCGAGTTATCCGTTCGTCCACGATCTCGGTTTGCCGGTTGCCACTGGCGGCCTGAGCCATCCCGATACTCGCGCGCATGCACCGAACGAAAATATCCGCATTGATCTGTATCTCAAACATGCACGGCATATGGCCCGGATCATCAGTGAGTTCGCCAAATGATCCAGCGGAAGGCCCGGCCGGAAGAGGCGCGGACTTGCCCCTGTGCCCGCTTGTGGCGCTCCGGCCCTCAAAACGACATCCTCTCATTTCATTGTTCAGAACACGATCCGCCGGCAAAGACGTTCCGCTCACCCCGTTGAGGATGCGGCTCGGATCTAGGGCGGCCCGTTTGAAACAGCAGA
>Ga0335081_10012837_pt1 | contig 13555 bp, 13 predicted proteins | sample Lox_Sample_35_FD_206713 | JGI IMG/M metagenome (GOLD analysis project Ga0335081, IMG submission 206713) | Soil microbial communities from Loxahatchee National Wildlife Refuge, Florida, United States - Lox_Sample_3.5 | ecosystem: Environmental > Terrestrial > Soil > Wetlands | place: USA...
TTTTCTACTTCATCGCCTTTCGCTGGAATTCGGTCACTGGCGGCGATGACGGGCTTACCGGTTGGACTCGATTGCCGCTCGATTTCGGCTTCGCCAGCATCGACATTCTGCACAATCCGCGCACTTTCTATTATTTGATCCTCGCCGTATTCGCGATCGCGGTCGGCGCCATGGCGTGGCTGCTGCGCTCGCCGTTCGGCCGCACGCTGCTTGCGATCCGCGAAAACGAGCGGCGCGCCCGGTTCCTCGGCATTCCGGTGGACCAGCACATCTGGATGTCCTGGCTGATCTCCTGCGCCGTGGTCAGTGCGGCCGGTGCGCTCTACGCGCTGCTCAACAATTTCGTCGATCCGCGGGCGCTTTATTGGACGCAATCGGGCGACTTCGTGATCATGGCTGTGCTGGGCGGCATGCGCAGCTTCTGGGGCCCCCTGATCGGGGCTGCGATTTTCGTCGTGCTGCAGGATTACCTGTCGAGCCAAACTGAAAACTGGATGTCGTTTGTCGGACTGTTCTTCGTGCTGGTGGTGCTGTTCTTCCCGCGCGGGATTCTCGGCGCCATACGAACCAAGGCGGCGTCATGAGCCTGCTGCAGGTCAAGAACGCCTCGAAGCAGTTCGGCAGCCTCATCGCCATCAACAACGTCTCGATGACGGTTGAGCCTGGCGAGCTGCGCGCGGTGATTGGCCCGAACGGTGCCGGCAAGACGACGTTCTTCAATCTGATCACGGGGTTCTTGCGGCCGAGCTCGGGTCAGATCATCTTTGACGGTGAAGACGTCACCGCGCTGCTGCCGGCGCGGCGCGTTTGGCGCGGCATGGCGCGCACTTTCCAGATCACCGAGGTGTTCCCGGAACTGACCGTATTCGAAAACCTGCAGATCGCCGTCGAAGTCGCGAGTGGCTACCGGCTGCGCATTTGGCAGTCGCAGGACACCGCCGGAGAAGTGAATGCGAGGGTCGTCGATCTTTTGGAGATGAGCGGGCTCAGCGAGAAATCGCACCGGCTAGTCGGCGAACTTGCTCACGGCGATCAGCGCGCGACCGAGATCATGATGGCGCTCGCGCTCAAGCCGCGGCTGCTCCTGCTCGACGAGCCGACGGCCGGCATGGGCGATCAGGAAACCTACGACATCACGCAGTTGATCCGGAAGCTGCATCGCGACCAGAAACTTTCGATCGTGCTCATCGAGCACGACATGCGGGTCGTGTTCCATCTTGCCGATCGCATCATGGTGCTCGACCAGGGCAGATTTCTCGCCGAAGGTACGCCGCAGGAGATCGCCGCCAACGAGGCGGTGCAGGCGGCCTACCTCGGAAAGGTGGCAGCGTGAGCGGCGTCGTGCTCGAGGCGGAAGGCCTTCATACCTTTTACGGCAAGAGCCACATCCTTCATGGAGTGGGGCTCGAAGTGCGCGAGGGGGAAATCGTCACGCTGCTGGGCCGCAACGGCGCCGGTAAGACGACAACGCTGCGCAGCTTGGTGGGACTGACCCATCCGCGCGAGGGCGCCGTGCGCATATTCGGCCATGCTACAACCGACTGGCCGCCCTATCGTATTGCCGGCCTCGGTGTCGGCTATGTGCCGGAGGGGCGCCGCATTTTTCCGAATCTTTCGGTCGAGGAAAACCTGAAGGTGCCGATCGAGCGGGAAGGGCCGTGGACGGTCGAGCGTATCTATGGGCTGTTTCCGCGACTCGCCGAGCGCAAGAACAACAAAGGCCGGCAATTGTCGGGAGGCGAGCAGGAAATGCTGGCCATCGCGCGCGCCTTGCTGCTCAACCCGCAGCTCCTGCTGCTCGATGAGCCGAGCCAGGGGCTGGCGCCGCTGATCGTGCAAGAGGTGTTCAAGATCGTCAGCGCTGCGCGCGCTCAGGGCATTTCGGTGCTGCTGGTCGAGCAGAATGTGCGGGCGGCGGTGGAGATTTCAGACCGCGCTTACGTGCTCGACGACGGCCACGTGGTGTATTCCGGAGATGCCGCCGAGTTCGCCAAGGACGAGGAGCGAGTGCGAGCGCTCGCCGGCGCGAGCGCCGAAGAGTGGCACGCGGAAGCGTAATCTCCTGCCGGTTTGCTAAGCTGAGCCGGAACGGCACGCGTCTGCCAGCAATTCATCGGCAATCTCGGTATTGAGGACCTGTTCGAGGCGCTGCAAGCTTCGCGCGACCAGAGTGCCGTCATAGATGCGATGGTCCCAATGCAGCAGCAATTCCATCGTATGGTCCGGCTGCAGCCGGCCGTAGGTGATGAGGCTTGGTCCGGGGGCCTGGGTTAGCAGAATGTCGGCTCCGAGCGCGGCAACCGAGCTAATTGCAACGGTGCCGAAAAAATTCGCCCGCTGGCGTCCGACATTTCGACCGACGAAGATCAGCAGCTTGCGCAACGGGAATGGCAAACGCGATAGCCGCAGCAGTCGTTCGAGCGATCGCGTTTGCGCAATGGGCGCGTTCTTGGATCGCAGGACGATGGCTTGCAAATCCTCAAGCGACATCTCGTCGGCGGTACCCAATTTCAAAAAGACCAGTAGGTCCCGTCCGATGTCGTCGCGATTGACCGCGATCATGGCGATACTTTTTGGCAGTTCATAAAACCGTGGCCACGGCCACTTCAGATAAAATGTGCGCAGCAGTGGTTCATCGCGCGCCACGATGCAAAATGCCTTGGCGACCATCGCCGCCCAGCCAGGATGGTCGGCGCGCGACCCCCATGCCGTCGCCAGCCGGTCGAGCTTCATGGTGCGCTTCACGACTGCGAGTGGTTCGGACGCGCCCATCATGTCGATGATAAGTCTGCGCGTTGAAGGGATCGGCCGAACGCTTCCTCGCATGCCTGCCCAGCTCTTGGCTTCTCTTCTTGGTCCAGAAACGTCCGATTCTAGTGTGGTTTTTGAATTGGAAGTTCCTCGACAAGGGTGCGGCGCAATAGGAGAAACTTCACCACACTAGCATTTCGATGCAGCATGAACTTTTTCGGAAAACCCGTTTCCACCCGTGAGTCAAATCCTTGGGCAGGCCTTTTCCCACGCACTATTAGAGCAAAATCGCTTCAGATTGAATCGATTCTTGCTTTAGCATCTTGATGGAGCAGGATCTTTTCGGAAACCGGTTGGCTCGAGGCCGCGGGCAGGCTTTTCCGGTTCATGCTCTTGAGAGCCAAAATGGCAGAGCAAGCGCCGGTTGCCGCCCCGGCCGGGCGCTGCCGCATGAGGCCGTCGCCTCGAGGTGGCGGCATGGACTGCGGGCTGTGCTGCGGCGAGGCCGCAGCGGCGATCGACCAAAAGCGGCCTATTTGTTCGAATGGCGCGTCATGATGCAGCCGCAGGGCACCAAAGCGAGCAGTGCGATGAGGATGATAACGAGGCCGATATTGGTCGGGTCCATGATCAAGCTCCTGCGCATCCGCAGGTCCGCACCTGCGGATGCAGTATTCAGGCGCCGGGGTAAAAAACGGCGTCGACGCGAGGTGGTTTGAATGGCAGCCCGCCGGGGGCAGATCCGCTGCCTTTGATTCGCGGGAAGTCGGCCGTTCCCGCTGGCAGCTCTATACGCACGAGGCTACACGTCGCGCCTTCGGGGGCAATGGGTCCAAGAGCCGCAGTGCTTGCCGCAGTGCTTGCCGTCGCGAGTCGCCCCATAGCGCTTATGCCGCCTGCGTCAGGAAGGCGCCTGGGCCGGGCGACGGCCGATCGAGGCCCGTTAATCAAACTCGCGTCATCGTGATCATGCGCCAAAACCTCGCACCTTTGATCTCCATCAACTCGCCGCTATTTTCACGTGGTCATATGAAGTTGCAAAAACTGAGAATGTGGAGGCGCTTGAATGAAATCGGTATGGATCTCCGCTGCCTTGGTCGCGTCGCTTTATGCGGCGACTTCGCCGGTACAAGCGCAAGTGCTCAATCTTTCAGGCCAATTTCAATGCATCCAGGCCTGCACCGGGCCGGGACCGGCCTACGTGACGCAAAACGGCTGGCAATTGAATCTGGTCAATGAGGTCGGTGCGCCTTCTGTCGGCTGGATCGATTATCCGGGCCACATCTGGGCGCAGAACTGGAATGAAGGTGCGGTCTATTCGTCGGACGGCATGACCATCCAATTCGACAATGGCAGTGTCTGGCAGCGATACATCCCGCCGCCTCCGCCGCCGGTGATCATCAGAAAGCACCGCTGACCAACGCCGACAAAAAATACAACGCCGCCGTCTTGCCAGAGTGCAAAGACGACGGCGTATGTCGTTGAACGGTGCTGTAGACCCGATTACGGGAACAGCTTGAGCACCGACTGGTTCGCCTGATTGGCGATCGACAGCGCCGAGATTTCCAACTGCTGCTGCGTCTGCAGCGTGAGCAGGTTGGCACTTTCCTGGTTCTGGTCAGCCAGCACCAGATTGCTGGCGCCGGTCTGCAGCGTGTTGATCATGTTCTGCTCGAACGACTGACGGGTCTGGATCGTCGAGGAGTTCGTGCCAAAGGTTTCGGTCTGCGCCCGAACAGTCGCGATCGCCGCATTGATTGCGCTCTCGGTGGTTTGGATGCTGGTGTTCGATTGGAAGCCAACACCGCTGATTCCAGTCAGGCCGAGACCGGCCGCGTTGAAGGTCACGCCGGTGATCGTCAACGAGCTGGTGCCGGCCTCGTTGAACAGGACCTGCAGATTGTCGCCGTTGAGCAGGTTGACGCCGTTGTAAGACGAGTCGCCGGCGAGCTGGGTAATCTGCGTCAGCAGGGCATTGTAGTTACCCTGCAGCGTCGCACGGGTCGGACTGGTGCCGAACGCCTGATTATTCGTGGAGGCATCCACAGTCAGACCGAGAGCGGCGGATTCCGCGTTGGCGACGACGGTGAATGGTGTCGAGGTGGCATTCGCGGTGAGCACCAGATGGCCGGCGCCATCATCGCTCGCCGTTACAGCGCCCCCGGAGCCGAGACCGGTAACGGCATTGATCTGCGCCTCGATCGCGGTGAGCGCTTCGCTGGCGGTCACGCTGACCGTATAGGTACTGTTGCCAACATTGATCAGCAGATTGCCGCCGGCGTTGACGGTGGTCAGCGCCACCGAGCCGGTCGTCACCGCAGCTGTTGTCCAGGCCGACTGCTGTGCTTGCTGCACCGTCGACAGGGCCTGCTCAAGGAGGCTCGTCAAGCTGGTGAGGCCGTTATTGGCGGCATCGAGCGTCTGCTGGCCTTGACCGATCTGGTCAAGCAGGGCGCTCAAGTCGTTGGCGCGGTTGGTCAACGACTGCGACGTGAAATAGCTGGTCGGATTGTCGAAGGCCGTGTTGACCTTCTTGCCAGTCGCTAGGTGTTCCTGGGTCGTGGTCAGTTCGGCGGACGTATTTTGCAGCGACAGCAAGTTCTGCCGAATGCCCGCAGTCAAGGTAATGTTTGAAGACATAGCACTATGGCCCTCTCATTACAGGCGTACCGACGAGTGCGTTCTCCATTCGACTGGATCGCCGATACGAAAAAGTACTTTGTTATCCTTAACAGCGGGTGAATCGCCTCGATGCCCGTGGCACGGGTGTCGCGGGCAGGGCGCCACACACCGCCGGCGTCGCGGCATGATTCGCAGGCTGCGCTGGTCGAGCGGTGCGTGTGATCGCGCTTTGATCAAAATCAATTCGAGGCTGCGGTGGCGCTGTACAGTGACATGATCTTGGGGGACGCGGTTGTTGACTGAAACCGGTGATCCACCGATCGGGTGAAAAGTCTCGACCGTCCAATGGCCACATATATTTTTCGCTGCCCGAACACCGGCCTCAATGTTCAGGGCTGGACTACGCAGGAACCGGACGACAGCGAAGGGGATGTCTACGAGGCTGTGACCTGCACGGCATGCACCCGCGTCCACCTCGTCAATGTAAAGACCGGCAAGGTTCTTGGCGCCGACGATGAATGAGGCACTGGCCGTCCGACAATTCGCGTGATGGCCAAGCAATTTCGCCTATCTTATTGATATGTCGCTTATAGTGTCCGGATGGGTGGCGACGGAGGCCGGTCCGAGAGCACAGCCAGAATGCCGCGGTCTGCGACCGACTTTCACTGCCAAAACGCACGTCGCTGCTCTAGGATGCCGCGCTCTAGAATGCCGCCGACCGCGCTTGAGCCCGTGAGATTGTGCGATGCTTGCGAATCGAATGCTTCTGCTGCCGCTCGTCCTGGCCGGGATTTTCGCAACGATGCCTCCGGCGCAGGCCGACGACTATTTGAAGGGTAAGATCTTCACCATCGTCGTCGGTTTCTCGCCCGCTGGCGGCTATGACAACTACGCGCGCAACCTGTCGCGCTATATCGGCGCCCACATTCCGGGTAATCCCACGGTCATCGTGCAGAACATGCCGGGGGCCGGCAGCCTGACCTCGGTGCGCTATCTCAACTTGACTGCGCCGAAGGACGGCTCGGTCATGACCATCTTCAATCCTGGGCTCGTCACCCAGTCGATCGTTCAGCCCGACAAGGTCAATCTCGACTTCCGCAACTATTCCTGGGTCGGCGTCGTCACGCCGGACAATCGGGTCTGCTACGGCTATGGGCCGAACGGCCCGAAAAGTTGGGATGAGATGATGCAGCGCAAGCAATTCATCCTCGGCTCGACGGGCAAGGGTTCCGGCAACTACATCAATGGTGCGACGCTGCGCGAAGTATTCCACGCGCCAGTCAAGCAGGTGCTTGGATTTCCGGGCAGCGCCGAGCAGCGTCTGGCGATCGAGCGCGGCGAGCTTGATGGCGATTGCGGCTCTTACAGCAGCATTCCAATCGAGTGGGTCAAGCAGGGATTGGCACATTCCTTCGTGCGCTTCAGCCGCGAGCGGTCGCCGGAAGTGCCGGAAAGCGCCGTCTATATCAACGGGTTCGCCAAGACCGACGAGCAGAAGCAGTTGCTTAATCTGCTTAACGGCGGCGACGAGGTCGGTCGGCCCTTCATCATGTCGAAGGACGTTCCGCCGGATCGTCTCGCGGTCATCCGCAAGGCTTTCGACGACACCACGAAAGACCCGGGCTTTCTCGCCGATATGGAGAAGCAGCAGCTCCCGGTTCATCCGCTCGACGGCGAGCACGCCCAGGCGACCGTCAATGAGCTGATGAACGTGCCGCCGGCGATCGTGGCGCAGGCCAAGCCGATCTACGAGTGAGTCGCGCCGAGCCGGGCTGGGCGGCCTCGCCGGCACGGTTGCGGCGGCAGGTCCGCAATGGTCCGTTCACTATGCACGGCCGGTCGGCCATTTTCGCCACAATCTCACCACGCTAGAATTCGATATCAGGCCCCAGGGACGGGGGACGATGCGGCGTCGGATCTGGTCGGCAGTTCGTCGATTCGCGGCGGTCGGCGCGTGCGCCACGCTGTGTCTGGCGCTCGCCCATTGCTCCAATTCCAGGATCGATCCCCGATACGGTGTGGCGGCGAGCCCACGTCTGGTCGATTCCACCGAGCCGGTGCCGAAGGGCGGTGGCACCTATCACGTCGGCCAGCCCTATTCGGTGGCCGGCCAAGTCTATGTCCCCGAGGATAATCCGCACTATTCGGCAATCGGTCTGGCCTCATGGTACGGCGACGACTTCCACGGCCGCGAGACCGCCAACGGCGAAATTTTCGACCTCAACGGCATTTCCGCTGCGCATCCGACCATGCCGCTGCCGAGCTATGCGCGGGTGACCAATCTAAGCAATGGCCGTTCGATCATCGTTCGGGTCAATGACCGCGGTCCGTATCGATCCGGCCGCATCATCGACGTCTCGGTGCGCGCCGCCCAATTGCTCGGCTTCCACAGCCGCGGTACCGCGAAGGTGCGCGTTGAATATGTCGGCCGCGCGCCGCTCGAAGGTTCGGACGACCGTATTCTCGAGGCGACGCTGCGGCAGAACGAGCCGGCACCGCTACCGGCCACCGTGCGGTTGGCCGCGGCAGGCCCGGCACTGCCGCCACAGCCCCCGCCGGTTCGCGCTTTGTCATTTGCCGCTGACGCCGCCGGCCGGGACGTTGCAGGTCGCGACGGCACCAATCAGTTCCTCAATGGCCGCGGGCTCTACTGAGCGCCATTCGGCGACCGGCTAGCCCACAGCCTATGCGGCTCGCGCGCCTTGCACTTGCCCTCTTGCGTGCCAATTTCTCGGGTGAGAATTTGCCGGCGAGACGGCGGAGGCACCTTTGTCGATGCGGCGGCCAGGATTGCGGGCTCGCGGGCTGGTCGTACCGGCCATCCTGGTTTGCGCCATGGCCGCCGCGATCGTCGGCGCGCGCGGCGCGCCCGCCACGACCACGGTCAAGAAGGACGAGCCGGTGCAGACCAGCGTGCCGGCCGCGATCGTGCTCGACCCCGACAGCAACAGCGTGCTTTTCGAGAAGAACTCCGATGAGCTTGTCGCGCCGGCGAGCCTCGCCAAGCTGATGACGCTCGAATATGTGTTCAACGAGCTCAAGCAGCAGCACATCAATATCGATGACGAGTACATCATCAGCGAGAACGCCTGGCGCAAGGGCGGGGCGCCTTCGCACGGTTCGACTATGTTTGCGGCGATCCACAGCCGGGTGCCGCTCGACGATCTCATTCACGGCATCATCGTCGATTCCGCAAACGACGCTTGCATCGCCATCGCCGAGGCGCTGGCCGGCAACGAGGCCGCCTTCGGCCAGCTCTTGACCAAGCGCGCGCGCGAGATCGGGCTCGAACGTTCGACCTTCACCAACGCTACCGGCTTTTCCGATCCGAATTTGCGCGTCACGGCCCGCGAAATGGCGCAGCTCGCGCGCTATATCATCCAGAACTACCCGGACTACTATCCCTATTTCGCCGAGCGCGAATTCACCTGGAACAAGATTCGCCAGCAGAATCGCAATCCGCTGCTGGCTATGGGCATTGGTGCCGACGGCCTCAAGACCGGCGAAACGGCGGAGGCCGGCTTCAATCTCGCGGGCTCGGCAGTGCAGGACAATTTCCGCCTGATCGTCGTGGTCACCGGTGCCAAGTCGGAAAAGGAGCGCAGCGACGAAGCGAAGAAGCTGCTCGACCAGGGCTTCCACGGTTTCGAAGCGCGGGTGCTGTTCGCCGAAGGGCAGACGATCGGCGAGGCCAAAATCTTCGGCGGCGTCTCGAGCTATGTCCCGCTCGTCGGGCCAGGCACCATCAAGCTGATGATGCCACGCAACAGCAATGAACGGCTCATCGCCCGCATCGTCTATACCGGGCCGGTTCCAGCTCCGGTGAGCAAAGGCCAGACCATTGGCAAGCTCAAGGTCTGGCGCGGCGAGAACCTCGCGCTTGAAGTGCCGCTCACGGCCGCTGAGAGTGTCGGCCGGGGCACCATGTCGCAACGGGCGATGGACGGCGCGACCGAACTCATGATCGGCCTGTTCCGGGCTGGCGTGAACAAGCTATGATGCTTTGTCGTTCGGCGCGGCGTCGTCTGCAGCCGGTCCGAGGCATCCCTGTCGGGCTCGCGGCGTGATGCCTAGATAGCTCACAATGTGGGTTGGCAGGCGCTCACAAGTCATTGATGGATAAGGAGTGGAAACGGCGAAACCAGGGCCCCAGGGAGGCAACCGGACGAGCGATTGATATGCGCGGCAAATTCATCACTTTCGAGGGGGGCGAGGGCACCGGGAAATCGACCCAGGCTGCGATGCTGGCACTACGCCTGGAATCGCTCGGCCTTGCCGTGCTCCTGACCCGCGAGCCCGGCGGCTCGCCCGGCGCCGAGATCATCCGCCACGTGTTGCTGTCGGGAGCGGCCAAGCCGCTTGGGCCGGAAGCCGAGGCGATGCTGTTTGCCGCCGCGCGCGAGGATCATGTCCGCTGCACGATCGAGCCGGCGCTTGCTGCAGGCAAGTGGGTGGTCTGCGACCGTTTTGCCGACTCGACGCGTGTCTATCAGGGCGTTCTCGGTGCGGTCGACGAGCGCCTCATCAGAGGCCTCGAGCGCGTTTCGATCGGAACCCTGTCGCCCGATCTGACCTTCGTGCTCGATGTGCCGGTCGATATCGGGCTTGCCCGCGTCACCCAGCGACGGCACAACGCCGCGCCGGACCGCTTTGAAGGCGAGAGCAGTGAGTTTCACGAGCGGCTGCGCGAGGCCTTTCTCGGGCTCGCGGCGGCCGAACCGAACCGCTGCGTGATCGTCGATACCAACCGGCCGCGCATGAACGTGGCCAAGACCATCTGGGAAACCGTGACGCGTCGGCTTGATCCGGCAACCGCGCCGCTGAGCGTCGCCGCGCAGACGGCGCAGGACCTGGCCTCCTGAGGCGAATGCGCCTGGAAACATGAGCCCGCGATCAAACGAAGAAAGCGAGGACGACGAGGCCCCGCATCCGCGCGCGACGTCGGTGTTGTTCGGCCACGCTGCCGCGGAGGCTGCGCTGCTCGCCGCCTATCGCAGCGGGCGAATGCCGCACGCCGTCCTGCTCGTTGGTCCCAAGGGCATCGGCAAGGCGACTTTGGCCTATCGGATTGCGCGCTTCATGCTGACACATCCCGATCCGGCGGCGCCCGAGGTCGCAGCAGCTCCCTCGCTCGCCGTCGATCCGGCGCATCCGGTGTCACGTCGTATCGCCGCCCAGGCGCAGGGCGATCTCCTCGTGCTCGAGCGCACGCTCAGCGACCGCGGCGTGCTGCACAAGCAGATCGCGGTCGACGACGTGCGCCGCACGGTGTCGTTTTTCGGCTCGACTGCCGGGGAGGGCGGCTGGCGCATCGCCATCGTCGATGCTGTCGACGAGCTCAACCGGTCGAGCGCCAACGCGCTGCTCAAAGTTCTGGAGGAGCCGCCGCAGCGGGCGCTCCTCGTCCTGGTCAGCCATTCGGCCGCGCGGGTGCCGGCGACCTTGCGTTCGCGCTGCCGTATCGTGACATTGCGGCCGCTCGCTGAGGGCGATGTCGCGGCGGCGCTCGCTGCGGCGACTGGTTCGCCGGCGGGCGATCGCGAAATCGCAGCGGCTGCGGCCGCGGCGGAAGGCAGCGTCGCGCGCGCCCTGACACTGCTCGAAGGCGACGCGCTGGAGCTGCGGGAGCAGGCGCTCGAACTGCTCGAGCGCCTGCCGAGCCTCGACACAGCGGCGCTTCACGCGCTCGGTGAAGCCATTGCCGGCACCGATCCGCAGCCGCTCGCCGCCTTCGTCGACACCGTCAATGGCTGGCTGTCGCAACGGCTCCAGGGCGGCCGCGCCGAGATCGGCCGGCTCGTCCGACTGGCCGAGGCATCGCAGCGGATCAATCAGGCGGCTCGCGACGCGGAAATCTACAATTTGGAGCGAAAACCGCTGGTTTTCGACGTGTTCGGCTTGCTTGCCGAGGCGACGCGCGGTTGATACCTACGGGCCATGCCCGGCAAGCCCTATTACATCACCACGGCGATCGCCTACCCGAACGGCGCTCCGCATATCGGCCACGCCTATGAGCTGATCGCGACCGACGCGATCGCGCGCTTCATGCGGCTCGACGGCCGCGACGTCTATTTCCTGACCGGCACCGACGAGCACGGCATCAAGATGCTGCAGACTGCCGCCAAGGAGAAGCTGACGCCGCGCGAACTCGTGGCGCGCAACGTGCCGCGCTTCCAGGCCATGGTGCAGAAATTCAATTGCTCGAACGACGACTACATCCGCACCACCGAGCCGCGTCACTACGCGTCTTCGATCGCGATCTGGCAGGCGATGGAGAAGGCCGGCGACATCTACCTCGACAAATATTCCGGCTGGTACTCGGTGCGCGACGAGGCCTATTACGACGAGAGCGAGACGCGGCTCGACGACAAGGGCCAGCGCCTCGGCCCGCAGGGCACGCCGGTCGAGTGGGTCGAGGAGGAGAGCTATTTCTTTCGGCTGTCGGCCTATGCCGACAAGCTCCTCAAACTCTACAGCGACGTTCCGGATTTCGTGCTGCCCAGGGAGCGCATGAATGAGGTGGCGAGCTTCGTGCGCGGCGGTCTGCAGGACCTGTCGATCTCGCGCACGACGTTCGACTGGGGCATCCCGGTGCCCGGCACTCCGAAGCACATCATGTATGTGTGGGTCGACGCGCTGACAAATTACATTACCGCCGTCGGCTATCCTGATACCGACAGCGAGAAATTTCGCAAATACTGGCCGGCCGATCTGCACGTCATCGGCAAGGACATCGTGCGCTTCCATGCGGTGTATTGGCCGGCCTTCTTGATGTCGGCAGGCGTCGCCGTGCCGCGGCGGATTTTCTCGCACGGCTTTCTGTTCAACCGCGGCGAAAAAATGTCGAAATCGGTCGGCAACGTCATCGACCCGTTTGCATTGGCCGAGGCCTATGGCGTCGACCCATTGCGCTATTTTCTGCTGCGCGAGGTGCCGTTCGGACAGGACGGCAATTACAGCCACGAAGGCATCGTCAATCGGATCAATGCCGATCTCGCCAACGATCTCGGCAACTTGGCGCAGCGCTCGCTGACCATGGTGACGCGCGCCTTGGCCGGTCAGTTGCCGAAACCCGGTGCTCTGAGCAGCGCCGATAAGGCCATCCTGGCGGCCGCTGACGCGATGATCGACAAGGCGCGCGAAGCCATGGCCACCCAGCAATTGCACCAAGTGCTAAACGCGGTGTGGGGGGTCGTCGCCGACGCCAATCGCTATTTTGCCGGTGAGGCGCCGTGGGCGCTCGCCAAGACCGACCCGCAGCGCCAGGGCACGGTGCTTTATGTGACGGCCGAAGTGATCCGCCAGATCGCGATCCTGGCGCAGCCGTTCATGCCGGCTGCGGCGGCAAAGCTGCTCGATATATTGGCAATCCCGCAGAACGAGCGCGCGTTCGTCTTTCTCGGCGGCAAGCATCGCATTGCCACCGGTTCGACGCTGCCGGCGCCTGCTCCGGTGTTCCCGCGCTATGTCGAGCCCAAAGGCCGCGCCGCGGAGTGACTGCACAATTGCCATGCTGATCGACAGCCACTGCCACCTCGATTTTCCCGATTTCTCGGCCGACCTCGACGGCGTCGTGGCACGAGCGCGCGCAGCGGGCGTGGCGCGTATCGTCACGATCTCGACACGCGTGGCCCGCCACGACGGGCTGTTGGCGATCGCCGAGCGCTTTCCCGACGTGTTCTGCTCGGTGGGCACTCATCCTTATTACGCGCAAGAGGAGCTTGCGGTGAGTGCCGCGGCTCTCGTCGCGCGCACGCGTCATCCCAAGGTCGTCGCCATCGGTGAAGCCGGCCTCGACTACCACCACGACGGCGCGCCGCGCCAGGCGCAGGAGCAAAGCTTTCGCAACCACATCGCCGCGGCGCGCGAGACCGGTTTGCCGCTCGTCATTCATTCGCGCGATGCCGATGACGACATGGCGCAGATTCTCGAGGAGGAAACCGGGCAGGGCGCCTTCCCGGCGGTACTGCATTGCTTCACCGGCGGTGCCGACCTCGCCCGCCGCGCCATTGCGCTTGGACTGTCGATTTCCTTTACCGGCATCCTCACCTTCAAGAATTCGCAGGCGCTGCGTGCGATCGCTGCGGACCTGCCGGCCGACCGCATCATGGTCGAAACCGATGCGCCTTATCTCGCGCCCGGGCCCTATCGCGGCAAGCGCAACGAGCCGGCCTATGTGGTC
>Ga0335081_10012838_pt1 | contig 13554 bp, 10 predicted proteins | sample Lox_Sample_35_FD_206713 | JGI IMG/M metagenome (GOLD analysis project Ga0335081, IMG submission 206713) | Soil microbial communities from Loxahatchee National Wildlife Refuge, Florida, United States - Lox_Sample_3.5 | ecosystem: Environmental > Terrestrial > Soil > Wetlands | place: USA...
AGCTCGCTCGCGAGCGGCACCACGGTGGCCCTCGGCCGCATCGCCAGCACCGGCCTCAGCTTTGCGGCGATGCTGCGCGCGCTGCGCAGCGACGACAATTCGAACGTGATTGCCACGCCCTCCGCGCTGACGCTCGATCATCAGGAGGCGCAGATCAAGATCGCGACCGAGGTGCCGTTTCTCACCGGCCAGTACACGACACCGACGGCGACCACCACGGTGGCGGGAGGCGTCACGCCCTTCCAGACCATTCAGCGTCAGGAGGTCGGTACGATCCTCAAGCTCACGCCGCAGATCAACGAGGGCGACGCCGTCATTCTCAAGATCGAGCTCGAGAGCTCGAGCGTGATCCCGAAGAGCGCCGGCCCGCAGGGCGCCGTCGATCTCACCACGAGCAAGCGTACCGTGAGCACCAACGTACTGATCGAGGATGGCGGCATCATCGTCATCGGCGGACTGATCAGCAATGAGTACGACCGTACGTCCAACAGCGTGCCGCTCCTGGCCAAAATCCCGCTCATCGGCGAGCTGTTCAAGGACCACACTGCGACGCAGACGAAGAAGAACCTGATGATCTTCATTCGCCCGCAGATCCTGCGCGACGGCACGGACACGGCGACCCAGACCAACTCGAAGTACAACTTCATTCGCGAGGAGCAGAAGCAGGTCGGCAACTCCGACAAGTTCGAGCTGCCGCTGCTGCCGGGAGTGAAGGACCCGGTGCTGCCGGCGCTGCCGACGCCGCCGCCGAAGGGCTCGACACCGACCGCACCCGTCACCGAGAACGAGAAGCGTCGCGCCTCCCAACAGGAAACGACCGTCGCACCGCCGGCACCGCCGACGACTCCGCCTCCCGCCCCGGCGTCTGCGCCGGCCACCCCCGCGGAGAGCCCCCGATGAACGCGATCAGCGCACCGCAGGCAGTGACCGAGCGGCGTCTGTCCTTCGCCTTCGCCAAGCGGCACGGCGTACTGGTGAAGACAGTGTCCGACGGTGTGGCCGAGTGTGCCTACCGCATCGGCTCCCCGCCGGCCGCGCTCGCGGAGGTGCGCCGCTACCTGCGCCTGCCGCTGAAACTGGAGCGCGTCGATGAGGCCTCCTTCGATGCCATGCTGCGCATGGCGTACGAAGCCGGCTCGAGCGCCATGCAGGCGGTGGAGGGCTTCGAGGATGCGACCGACCTTGCGCACCTCGCGCAGGATCTGCCCGAGCAGGCCGATCTCCTCGACAGCGAGGACGATGCGCCGATCATCCGCCTCATCAACGCCGTGCTCACCCAGGCCGTCAGAGAGAACGCCTCCGACATCCACGTCGAGCCGTTCGAGAATCGGCTGGTGATCCGCTTCCGCGTCGATGGGGTGCTGCGCGAGGTGTTGCAGTCGAAGCGCGCCGTCGCGGCGCTGGTCGTCTCGCGCATCAAAGTCATGTCGAAGCTCGACATCGCGGAAAAGCGTCTGCCGCAGGACGGGCGCATCAGTCTGCGGGTCGCGGGCCGCGCGGTCGACGTGCGCGTCTCGACGATCCCCTCCGGACATGGCGAGCGAGTCGTGCTGCGCATCCTCGACAAGCAGGCCGGTCGGCTCGACCTCAAGTCCCTCGGCATGGATCCGCAGACCGAAAAGCTGATCGACGACCTCATTCACCGGCCCCACGGCATCCTGCTCGTGACCGGACCGACGGGCTCGGGCAAGACGACGACGCTGTATGCGGCGCTCGCCTGTCTCAACGACAACATGCGCAACATCATGACGGTCGAGGATCCGATCGAGTATTACATCGACGGCATCGGTCAGACGCAGGTCAACACCAAGGTCGAGATGACCTTCGCGCGCGGCCTGCGCGCCATCCTGCGCCAGGATCCCGACGTGGTGATGGTCGGGGAGATCCGCGACCTCGAGACCGCGCAGATTGCCGTGCAGGCGAGTCTCACCGGCCATCTCGTCCTGTCGACACTGCACACCAACACGGCGGTCGGCGCCGTCACGCGGCTGCGCGACATGGGCATCGAGCCGTTCCTGCTGTCCTCGAGCCTGATCGGCGTCGTCGCGCAGCGTCTGGTACGCGTGCTCAATCCAGAGACCAAGCAGGCGTTCACTGCCGGTGAGTACGAGCGCCGTCTGCTCAACCTCGCGCCCGGCGATCCCTCGCCAGTCCTGTATCGGCCGGGGCGCGATGCGGCGTCCGGCTACCGCGGGCGCAGCGGCGTGTACGAGCTCGTAGTCGTCGACGATCAGATGCGGACGATGATCCACGACGGCGCCGCCGAGCACGAGCTCGAGCGCTACGCGCGCACCCTCACCCCCTCGATCCGCGACGATGGACTGACCAAGGTGCTGCGCGGGGAGACGACGTTCGAGGAAGTGCTGCGCGTAACCCGCGAGGACTAGCGGCACACGGGGCCGCGCGCATGGGAGCCTTCGAATACACGGCGCTCGATACCGGCGGGCGCGAGCGCAAGGGGATCCTGGAAGGGGACACGGCCCGCCACGTGCGCCAGCTGCTGCGCGAACGGCAGCTGCTGCCCGTCAACGTGACCGAGGTCTCCCAGAACGAGGCCACCCAGCAGCGCCGGTTCAGCTTCTCCCGGCGTGTCTCCGCGGGGGATCTCGCGCTCTTCACCCGCCAGCTCGCGACGCTGGTGCGCGCCGGCTTGCCGCTCGAGGAGTCGCTGCTCGCCGTGTCGCAGCAGACGGAGAAGCCGCGGATTCAGAGCATCGTGCTCGGCGTGCGCTCCAAGGTCATGGAGGGTCACACGCTGGCCGACGGCTTTGCGGACTTCCCGCGTGTGTTCCCGGAGATCTACCGCGCGACGGTGGCGGCGGGCGAGCAGTCCGGACATCTCGACACGGTGCTCGAGCGGCTGGCGGACTACACCGAGAGCCGCGAGGAGATTCGCCAGAAGGTCCTGGGCGCGATGCTCTACCCCATCGTGCTCAGCATCATGTGCTTCGGCATCGTCAGCGGGCTGCTGGTCTACGTCGTGCCGAAGGTGGTGAGCGTATTCGAGTCCGCGCACGCGCAGCTGCCGCTCATCACGCGGATCCTGATTGCGGTGAGCGATTTCTTTCGCTCGTACGGGCTGTGGCTCCTCATTCTGCTGGTGATCGCCGTCATCGGGCTGCGGCGCTGGCTCAAGCAGCCCGGCCCGCGCCGCCGCTTCGATCTGTTGCAGCTGCGCACGCCGATGATGAGCAAGCTGGTCCGCGGCTTCAACACGGCGCGCTTCACGCGCACGCTCAGCATCCTCTCGGCAAGCTCGGTGCCCGTGCTCGAGGCGCTGCGCATCGCCGGTGAGGTGATCACCAACCTGCCCATGCGCGATGCCGTGATCGAGGCATCGCAGCGCGTGCGCGAGGGCGCACCGATCGGACGGTCGCTCGCGGTGAGCCGCCTGTTCCCGCCCATGACCATCCATCTGATCTCGAGCGGCGAGGCGAGCGGGGAGCTCGACAGCATGCTCGAGCGCTCCGCCGTGAGCCAGGAGCGCGAGCTGAACGGCCTGCTGACTGCCATCGTCGGGCTGCTAGGACCCCTCCTGATCGTGCTCATGGGCCTCATGGTCATGGGCATCGTTTTTGCAATGCTGTTACCGATTTTCGAAATGAACCAATTGATCCGTTGAAGGAACTGCGATCAGGACCATTGCACCGACGCCCGAATCGAATTAAGTTCGCGCCCTCGCCCGCCGACAAGTCCGGGTCGGGCGCCGCCTTGAGGAGCACCAGCACAGCACGCCGCGTGTTTTCGTGCCATGAGCGAGAAGTCCGAATCGGAGGAATTCGAGGAAGAAGATGCTGATGAGCCGGTCAGCGGGGAGGCCGATGTTGACCTCGACCAGGTCATCAAGGACCTCGACCTGGCGAAGCGGCGCGGCCAGCGAGTCGGCGATCCGGCCTGGCGCAGGCTCGAGAAGCTCCTCGAGGACAAGCGCACGGCGGAGCTGACCAGCGACTTCGATGACTACGACATCGGCGATGGCGAGCCTCGGCGGCATCGCAAGCCCAAACAGTGAAGCCCCTCAACGAGCATGACGGTCCTGCGTTGCACATGGAACGATGCCCCCGAGCCGGGGTCGAAGCGGACGCATCGCCTGGTGGCTCTCGTAACTCCTCGTAACACAGGTACTCGGTTGACCGGACGCCACTCGAATCCCTTGCGGTCGGCTTACACCGCGCTGGCACTTGCGGCGTGCGCGGCGCTGGCGGCGTGCCAGACCCGCACCAACGTCTCGGCGACCGCCAATGTTCCCGCACAGTATGCCCATGTCTGGGTGACCATCCAGGCGGTCTGGTTCAACAGCACTGCAGCCGCGGGTCCCGACGATACGGGCTGGCAGAAGTTCACCCTACCGGCCACTCAGAGCATCGACCTCGTCGGGCTGACGGGTGGCGTGCTGTCGCAGTTCGCGCAGTCACTGAAGGTACCGGCGGGCAGTTACAACCAGGTGCGCCTGCTGCTCGTCGACCCGACCGCGACTCTCACCGCCTCGGCGCAGACCGCGGGCGCGCTGTTCAACGATGAGGTCGACTATTACGATGCCTCGGGTGTGCTGCAGCAGGCTCAGCTGCAGGTGCCAGACTCCGCGCAGGGCATCGCTGTCCCCGTGAGCCTCGTTGTAAAGGCCCTGACGGGGGCGCTCGGCACCATTGGCACGAGCACAGCAACAGCGACACCCACGACGACGACCACGGTGTCCACGACCGCGACGGCGACCACGTCGACCCCCACGATACTCTCCTCCGCGGTAGTCTTTGACGCGGAGCGCGATCTGGTACCTGTGGCCTTGAGCGGCGCGACGGCGTACCTGCTCAATCCGCACCTGACGGGCTATGACCTCTCTCAGGCCGGCAACATCGCCGGCACGGTGAGCGTGGGGGCTCTGGCCGTGCTCCCCGGCAGCAGTCGTCCCGATGTCGAGGTGAGCGCTGAGACCCTGAGCACCGATGGCACGCGCCACGTGATCCTCGCGAGCGCACCGGTCAGCTCGAGCGGCAGCTTCGTACTGTATCCGCTCTCGATGCCTTCAGGATCCTCGACCCAGTATGACCTCGTGATTCACGGGGGCGGGGTGGGCACGGTCATCGTGCAGTCAGTGCCAGTCACCTCGGGCGCGCCGACCGGCTCGGACACCGTGCAGCTTGGCGCCATCACACTCGCTGCGGCGAACACCTACGCGGTCACTGCGGGAGGCGGCACGACACTCGCCCCGGCTGGGGCGTCGGTCGGCTTCTATCAGACCCTGCCCGGCTCCAGCCAGGTTCCCTATCTGATCGAATCGCGGCCGATTGACCCCTTTGCCGGCAACTTCTTTGCAAACCCGGCACTGTCGGCGGCTGAGATCTCCTATGGCGCCTACTCCGCAGGCATGAGCCTCGCGACGGCAATCCCCGCGCAGGGCTCGGGTACTTACAGCGTGGCACTCTCGGCGAGCCTCTACGGGGATGGCGCGCTGACCTCGTCAGTGGCGCCGCCCGGCGCCCCGAGCACGTCCGCCGCCTCGCTGAGCCCGGCCGCGCTTGCGTTGCCGACCGCGGCGAGCGCCGCCGCCGTGGCGTCCACGATCACTGTGACCACACCGCGCAAGTACAACCGCGGCGAGCTCGTGCTGACGCATGACGGCTCGATCATCGCAGTCGCAGCGCTCGATGCCTATCTCGCAAGCTCCCGGAGCTCGCCCACGCTCTTTGCCGCCGTGCCGGGCGGCAGTGCAACCAGCTCGTATGCCTCTGGCCTGTACTACGCCGAGGTGTGGGTGTGGAACTCGACCGATGTGGCCGGCACATTCAGCCGCCAGCCGGTGGCCGCAGCCGTGGACCTGCGCTCGAGCAGCTCCGCCTCGGTGTCAGTGACCATTGACTGACCCGCACTATCCCTGCGCCGGATCGACGCGGATCGTCGCTGGTGCTCGGATCGCGAATATCCATGCGCATGCGCGCGCGCACGCTCACCCGCCGATGTAACCGGTCCGTCATCTGACCTGCCTAGCAGGCGAGCAGAACAAGAAGACCACTGCAGCTCACTTGCTGGCTGAACTCGGCATCGACCTGCCGACGCGATTCTCCTGTGCTGCGCGGTGCTCCTCGCGCTCAGCTTCGAGTTCGTGAATGGATTTCACGATACCGCGAACGCCGTCGCTCGAGGCCGTGCACAAAGCGCTCACGGATTACCTGCGACACGGCAAGGTGACGCCGACGACCTTGCCGGCGCTCGCCACCGTCAATCAATCAGTCGCCGGCGCACTGGCGGGCGTCAACGACCTGCACGCCGTGCCGGGTGCCCAGCGCCGCGCACTGCGCCTCGACATCTATCTGGCATCCGAGGTCGCCGCGAGGCTGGTCAAGAACAAGCAGCTCCCCGATAAGCTCAATGCCGCGCCGGTCACCAAGTGATCGAGGCCGCCGACCTGCTGGGGCTGCCGGTGAGCACGACCCACATCCTCTCCTCGGGCATCGCCGGCACGATGGTCGCGAACGGCTCGGGCATCCAGCGCGCGACCGTGCGCAACATCATTCTCGCCTGGGTGCTGACGCTGCCCGTGTGCGTGATCCTTGGGGCGGCGCTCTTCGGTGCGGGGCTGTTCCTGGTGCTGCGCGTGCTTGGCGTACACTAGGCCTACGGCGTGCGCGGCGCGACTTCCGCGCTGGCGAGGCGCCCGGCGCCGCGCCAGGCGAAGCCGTCCTCGCGACCCCCGAAGTAGCGCTGATTGAGCTCGGTTGCGCCCACGTCCTGCACTCTCGCGTAACCGAGTTGCTGCAGCTCCTCGTGCAGCTCCTGGGGAGCAAACCACGTCTGCCACGGCTCACCGACTGCCGCCGCGCGGCGTGCGAGCGTCGCGGAAGCCACACGTTGCTCGGAGCTCATGAGCTCGGGCCGGAGCGCGTAGTCGAACACGATCCGGCTGCCAGGAGCCGCAGCCGATGCGATCTGGGACAGCGTGTCCCTGATCGCAGCGTGCTCAAGGTAGACGGTCACGCCCAGCCAGGAGACAAAGCAGCGCGCGTGCCACTGGAAACCTGCCGCGGTCAAGGCGGCGACCAGTCGTTGCGTGTGGAAGTCCACCGCTACGAGTCTCGCAGAGCCCGGCAATGCAAGACCGATCTCCTGCAGCAAGCGATGCTTCCAGGCCTGCGTGGCGGGATGATCGACCTCATAGACCGCGAGCTGCGGGTAGGGATTGCGGTGCGCGAACGTGTCCAGTCCTGCGCCGAGCACGACGTACTGCCTGACGCCTGCACCCACAGCTTCGCTCAGCTGGTCCTCGGCGTAGCGGCTGCGGGCCACCACGGCCGCGCGCAGTCCGCGTGACAAGGGGTCGGTGAACGCAGCCAGGTCGTTACGCAACCCCTGTGCGGTTGCAGCACCGATGACGCGCAGAGCCAGGGGATCCTCGAAGATCCGCGGCCGCTCGAGAATCTGGTGCGCGGCGCGCTGTAGGGCCACGGCCTGGGCGGTGCGACTCGGTTCGCCGAACTGCATGGACCTCGACCGCCCGACTAGCCGCCGACCTCTTTCGAAGGGCTGGCCAGCTTGCGCCTGATCTTCTCCGAGAGCAGGCGGAAATCGCCATGCGCCAGGTGCGCGACCGCGCGCCCGACCAATCCCTTCTCGTCATAGCGCAGGCAGTCCCTCATGGCATCGAGCCACTCACCCTGCAACGCGCGGCTCTCGGCATAGGCCAATATCGAGCGGAACCCGGCGCGTTGCGAGTCGTTGCTGAACCGGATACGACGTATCTGCTCGGGCGTGAGCTCACCGGCAAAGCATGACGGGTTGTCCACTCCGACAGCCTTGAAGTTCAACCGGGTGCGAACGCACTTCTCGCAGTTGCCGCAATTGGTCGACAGATCGGGTGCGTCCCAGCAGACCTTGATCGTCCTGGTCGCAACCGGATCCTTCGCGATGAGCGCGATCTTCTCGGTTCTCGAGAAGGCGGCTCCGTCATGCACGATCGCGAAGCCCTCGCCGGACAAGAGATAGTCGGTACAGGGATTCTGACCCCACGGCAGCACGAGCGCGTCATAGGGCTCCCCACCGCCCGTCAGACCATAGCGAAACTCATGCGAATAGCTGTGCAGACAGCACGAGAGCTGCGCCAGGAAGCTGTCCAGCCAGTCCTGCAGCCGCAGTTCCGCGAGATTTGTCCGCACGATGCGCGGCCGCAGGTTGAGGCGATCCAGAAACGGTCGCACTCTGTCTACCAGCTTGCTGAATTGATCGGCGCGGCCTGTCGGCACATCGAACCCGTGAACGAGCATCACCGAATTGAGAGCAAACTGATCGCCGGCATGGCGGAGCGCGGTAAAGATCGCGTCCGCGCCACCGGAGAAGGCCGCGATGCTCTGTGCCTTGGCGCGCGGAGGATCATCGGCGATGGCCAGCGGCTCGATCCTGATCGGCTTATAGAGGCGCGGCTTCCACAGGCACCATGCCTCTTGAAAAGTCGCCAGATTGAGCAGGGCCGATCGGGTCATCCGGCCATCGACGTGGAGGTGCTGGTTGGATCCCATGGCATGAAAGATGACGGCATTCACGAAGCCATCCAGCACGAATGGCTCTGGAAATGACTCGCCGACGAAATCGAAATAGACCTCGATCGGATGGCCGTCCGTCGTCTCCGTAAGACGCAGTGTGCGGCGCGTCCCCTCGGCGCGCTGCTCTTGAGAAACCGATAGTCGCATGCCGATCGATGCTAGCCGACATGGCTGCGTCGCGCCAAGAATCGCCTCGAGACGCAGACGGCGGTCACATTCGCCGCATCTCCTCTTATATAGTACCCGCACACTCAGGCGGACCGGCCGCCAGGAGCCTCGAGATGCCAGGTTCGATCTGCGGTCGCGCGGCGCATTGCGTGCTGCTGCTGAGCGTGCTCATCGCAGCATGCCCGCTCGCGCGCGGAGCGGACGGCGCGACGGATGCCTCGAGTGCCCGTGCACACGTTGCGAGCGGCGAGCTCATCGGCGCGCTGCACGAGGGCGTTGCGCGCTTCGCCGGCATTCCCTACGCCGCGCCACCGGTGGGAGAGCTCCGTTGGCGCCCACCCCAGCCGCCCGTCCACTGGCCGGCGCCGCGTGATGCGACTGTCTTTGGTCCCTCCTGTGCTCAAGCGCAGGTGCCAGCGCGTGTGCAGCCCGGAGCCGAGCGGCTGAGCGAGGACTGTCTGACGCTCAACGTCTGGGCGCCGGCTGACACCACAACCACGCATCCGGTCATGGTGTGGATCCATGGCGGGGGCAACACCGCAGGCACTGGGGCGAACGCGTTCTACGACGGCACTGCGTTTGCGCGCGACGGCGTGATCCTGGTGACACTCAATTACCGGCTTGGCCTGCTCGGGTTCTTCGCGCATCCGGCATTGACGCACGAGGCGCGTCAGGAGCCGTTCGGCAACTATGCGCTCATGGATCAGATCGCGGCGCTGCAGTGGGTGCGCCGTAACATTGCAAGCTTCGGCGGCGACCCCGGGAACGTCACGGTGTTCGGCGAGTCTGCCGGCGCGCTCGACATCCTCGCGCTGATGGCCAGCGACGCCGCGAGGAAGACGTTCGACAAGGCAATCGTGGAGTCGGCCGGCATCTGGTCCGGATGGCCGACTCTCGCGAGCGCCGAAGGGTCCGGGACGCAGATCGCAAAGCATCTGGGTCTGCCCGCAGAGCGGGCCACTGCGCGGGAGCTGCGGCGCCTGTCGGTCGAGGCTCTCACCGGTGATCTAGGCGATCGAGGCGATCTGGGCGCGGGGATCGGCATGGGGCCCATCATCGATGGCCGGCTGCTGCGCGAGCCGCCGCCCGCGGCCTTTGCACGGCACCGCGCGGCCGCCGTACCGCTCATCATCGGCAGCAACAACGACGAGGGGTCACTGCTCGGTGCCGAGACACGCGTGACTGCGGCGCTGCCCGAGGCGGCGCCCTCCGAGCTCATGGGTCTGCGCACGCTCTACGGTACCGATGTCGGTGACGATGCAGGCTTCGCGCGCGCATTGTTCCGTGATGCTCACTTCGCGGCACCGGCACGCTGGATCGCCTCGCATGCAGCACCACGGGCTCCTGCCTACCTCTATCGCTTCGATTACGTGATGAGCCTGCTGCGCGGCCGCCGCAGCGGTGCCAATCACGGCTCGGAGATTCCGTTCGTTTTCGACAGCTGGATGGCGCAGCGGCTCTCGGATGAGGACCGCCGCCTCACCGCCTTGGTGCATGCGTGCTGGATCGCCTTCGCAAAGAGCGGTGCCCCGAGCTGCGCCGGGGCGGTGAGCTGGACACCCTATCAGCCCGATCACGATACCCAGCTCGTGTTTGGCGATCCGCTGACGATGCGCACTCCGGCGCACGCCGCACTGCTCGATGCGCTGGCGCAGCGCGTAATGCCTTTCGGCAGGCTGGTGCCAGACCTCAATGAAAATCGCGCGAGCGTGCCCCGAGTCCCTTGACCAGATCCGATCGATCGATCAGCCGCTGTGCGATGAGGTGCAGGATCTCGCCCTGACGCTGCAGCTTGCCACGCACCTCGAGGAGCCGCGCCTCGATCATCGGCCGCCGCTGCGCCTCGCCAATACTCTGCCAGATGATGAGGTTCACATGGCCGGTCTCATCCTCGATCGTGATGAAGGTGACCCCCTTGGCGTTCGCAGGATGCTGGCGCAGGAGCACGAGGCCTGCGGTGCACACCGACTTGCCGTGCGGCAGCGCCGCGAGCTCCGCGGCCGTCAGCAGCCGCTCACGGCGCAGGCGCTCCCGCAGCAGAGCCATGGGGTGGCGCCCGAGGGTGAGTCCGACGGAGGCATAGTCCGCCGCAATGCTCTGCCGCTCCGTCGGCGAGCTGAGGAGCGGCCTGCCCTCGCTCGACCGGGCTTCACTTGCCGGCGCGAGCGGCAACGCTGGCTCGATGCCGGCGACCTCCCAGAAGGCGAGGTGCCGATTGCCGGTGAGTGAGGCAAGTGCACCGGCTGCGGCGAGTGCCTCCAGGTCTCCTCGGTCGAGCGCCGCCCGCGCGGCGAGATCCTGCACGCTCGCGAACGAGCGCTCGCGGCGGGCCGCCATCACACGCCCGGCAGCCGTCTCCGACAGGCCCTTCACCAGACGCATTCCCAAGCGCAAGGCCGGCTGAATGCGCACCGCCAATGACTGAGCCGCGGCCACGGGTAGATCCAGGGTGCAGTCCCAGTCGCTCGCCTCGACAGCGACGGATCGCACCTCGACACCGTGCTCGCGCGCATCACGCACGAGTTGCGCAGGCGCGTAGAATCCCATCGGCTGACTGTTGAGCAGCGCGCACGCGAAGGCAGCCGGCTCGTGGCACTTGAGCCAGGCGGAGTCGTACACCAGCAGCGCGAAGCTTGCGGCGTGCGCTTCCGGGAAGCCGTACTCCCCGAACCCCTGGATCTGCTTGCAGATGCGCTGCGCGAACTCGAGCGAGTAGCCGCGCTCGCTCATGCCGCTGACCAGCTTCTCCTGGAAGCGATGGATGTCGCCGTGCCGCTTCCAGGCGGCCATGGCGCGGCGCAGACGGTCGGCCTCGCCCGGCGTGAAGCCGGCGGCCTTGATCGCCAGCTGCATCACCTGCTCCTGGAAGATCGGCACGCCGAGCGTGCGCTCGAGCACCTCCTTGACCTCGGGACGCGGATAGTCGACCGGCTCGAGCTTCTCGCGGCGGCGCAGATACGGATGCACCATGTCGCCTTGGATCGGGCCCGGGCGCACGATAGCGACCTCGATGACGAGATCGTAGAACTCGCGCGGCTTCAGGCGTGGCAGCATGGACATCTGCGCGCGCGACTCGATCTGGAACACGCCCACGGTATCGGCGCGCGACATCATCTCGTAGACCTTGGGATCCTCGGCGGGCAGGTGACCGAGACTCCAGCGCTCACCGCGCTGCTCGTTGACCAGCGCGAGTGCCCGGCGCAGCGCCGACAGCATCCCCAAGCCCAGCAGGTCGACCTTGATGAGCCCCAGATCATCGAGATCGTCCTTGTCCCACTGCACGACCGTGCGCTCTGGCATCGCCGCGTTCTCGATGGGCACCAGCTCCTCGAGTACGCCGGCTGCGATCACGAAGCCGCCGACGTGCTGCGACAGATGCCGCGGAAACCCCTGCAGCTCCCGCGCCAGCTCGAGGATCATCCTCAAGACCGGTCCTTGCGGATCGAAGCCGGCCTCGCGCACCCGCTCGGGCTCGATGCCCGGATCCCACCACTGCACGATCTGCGACAGCTGCCGGATCTGCACCGGATCGAGGCCGAAGATCCTGCCGAGATCGCGCAGGGCGCTCCTCGGGCGGTACATGATGACGGTCGCGGCGAGCGCGGCCCGCTCGCGCCCGTACTTGTCGTAGACGTATTGAATGACCTCCTCGCGTCGCTCGTGCTCGAAATCGATGTCGATGTCCGGAGGCTCCTGGCGCTCGCGTGAGATGAAGCGCTCGATGAGGAGCGCGGTGCGCTCCAGGCCCACCGCGGTGACGCCCAGGCAGTAGCAGACGATCGAATTGGCGGCCGAGCCACGGCCCTGGCAGAGGATGCCGCGCTCGCGCGCGTAGGCGACGATGTCCTGCACGGTCAGGAAGTACGGCTCGTAGTTGAGCTCGGCGATGAGCGCGAGCTCGTAGTCGAGGATGCTGCGTGCCCGCTCCGGCACGCCCTCGGGCCAGCGCGCGTACGCGCCCTTCTCCGTGAGCTTGCGCAGCCAGGTCGTCGGCGTCTCCCCCGCGGGCACGAGCTCCCGCGGATACTCGTAGCGCAGCTCATCGAGCGAGAAGTGACAGCGCTCCGCGACCGCGCCGGTTTCCGCGAGCAGCTCGTGCGGATAGAGTCGCGCGAGGCGGCGCGGGTCGCGCAGATGGCGCTCGCCGTTCGGGTACAGATGCCAGCCGGCCTTATCGAGCGGTACATTGTGACGGATCGCGGTCAACGCATCCTGGAGCCTCCTGCGCTCGCGCACGTGCATGTGCACATCGCCGCTCGCCACGAGCGGCAGCGACAGCCCCCGGGCAGTGCCCTCGAGCACGCGCAGGCGCTCACGATCCTCACCGTCACGCATGAGCTCTACGGCGACCCACAGCCGGCTGGCGAACCGCTCGCGCAGCCAGGCACCGGCGCTGGCATCGGGCCGCGCCCCGGGCAGCCACAGCACCAAGACGCGATGATCGAGGCAGGATTCGACATCGGCGCGCGTGAGCCGGTACTCGCCTTTGGGCGCCGCACGTCGTCCCCGCGTGATCAGACGACACAGACGGCCATAGCCGCCGCGATCGACGGCGAGCACGACGAGCTTCAAGCCGCAGGCGAGGCGAAACTCGGCACCGATGATCAGCTTCAGCGGCAACGACTTGGCGGCCACGTGGGCACGAACCACTCCGGCGACCGAGCACTCATCGGTGATGGCAAGGGCGCCGTAACGCAGCTCTTGCGCGCGCGTGACCAGCTCCTCGGGGTGCGAGGCACCGCGCAAGAACGTGAAATTCGTGAGGCAGTGCAGCTCTGCGTACTCGGGCGGGGAGCTCATGGCCTAACCGAAGATGCCGTGCAGAAACCAGCGATGCGGGGCGGTGCGCTCGCGA
>Ga0335081_10012841_pt1 | contig 13552 bp, 12 predicted proteins | sample Lox_Sample_35_FD_206713 | JGI IMG/M metagenome (GOLD analysis project Ga0335081, IMG submission 206713) | Soil microbial communities from Loxahatchee National Wildlife Refuge, Florida, United States - Lox_Sample_3.5 | ecosystem: Environmental > Terrestrial > Soil > Wetlands | place: USA...
ATGTCGAACTGGCCAGAAGGGTCAAGGAACAGAAGGGCGGAGAGATTCTCTCCGTCAAAGAGGTGACGGAAGAGAAACTGAGAAATGCTTCGGTGATGCTTTTGGGCGAAAGCTGGAAAAGCCCACTCCTTTCCAGATTGATTTCGAATATGCCGAAGCCCGTTGATCACAAAGAGGGGTCCTTTTTTGTCAGAGGAGATCGAGTGAGCGAAGGGGAGGCGTCCCTCCTGGTTACCTTTCCCAATGCGCTTCGTCCCGAAAAATGGGTGACCGTCTATTTTGGGAGATCTGTGAACGCTCTCTCCCGCACTAGGTACCTCTTTTCCTACGGCTGGGATAGTTACATTCTTTTCAAGAACGGGAGGCCAAGAGAAAGGGGGAACTTTTCTCCGAGGAGCTGCTTTATCTCCAATGACTTCATCTCCGGCAATGATTTCACGAAGATTGAGCCTCAGAGGTTGAAGGAACACCTCTCCTATCTGATTTCATCCGAAGCAGGCGGACGACTTCCGGAAACTCCAGGTTATGAAAAGGCCCAAGCCTACCTGATCAAACAGCTGGAGGGGATGGGGCTGACCCCTGTTGTTCAACCGTTCTCCATTACGGTCAAGGATATCAAAGAATCTGCCTTGATCTTAAAGACCTCAAACAAGGAAGAGAAAATAAGGGCCATCCCCTTTCGTTTTTCAAAGAGAGGGAGATGGGAAGGTCTTTTTATACTGATTGACCCAACTAAAGCCGAGGAGATGGAGCAAGTTTCGGGCAAAGGAGCGATGATTTTTCTGGACCTCGCGAAGGATCTTCGCTCCGGGCAACTCTCAAAAAAAGTGAAGGAACTTCAGGCGAAGGGGGCCAGGGCTGTTTTATTTTTCGTCAAAGAGGAGGATTTGGATGTGTTGGCCCCCTGTCTCACGTACCCCTCCTACTTCCCTCCGAAACTGGAGGAGCGGCTGCTTGAAAGGGAGCGAAACGGCAGTCCTGTGCAGCGTTCGATGGAGGCTTCTAAGGTCGCGGCAAGGGCCAAGGAACCCGATTTCTCAATCAATCTTCCAATTTTATTCGTCCCCTATTCGCGGTTAGAAGAGGACTGGATCAAGACCGTCCTCGACCAGAAACAGGCCCTGTTTGAAGCCAGCGTTGAATTCAAGGAGACAAAGATCAAGGATGTCAACATCGGCGGATTGGTAGAGGGTCGCGACCCGGAAAAGAAGAGAGAGTTCCTTCTACTGAGCGCCCATTACGACCACCCGGAAAGGGACGAAAAAAGCGGCGTGGTTTACTCGGGCGCTGACGACAACCCTTCAGGGGTCTCCGCTCTTTTGGAAGTTGGACGATCTCTGATCAAGAAGAAAGCGGATCTGAAGAGAAGCACGGTTCTCCTCTTCTTTGGAGGAGAGGAGTGGGGGCAGTGGGGGTCCCGTGATTTCGTCAGCCAACCCTTTGTTCCCCTCGCGCAGATCAAGGCTATGTTCTGTCTGGACACCCTTCGTGGGGTGACGGGTGAAAAGGAAGTTTTCCTTGCGGGAAGTTCTGCGAACTCTTCCCTCGCCAGGATGGGTAGGAAATTCGTGGAGCCCTTGGGAATGAAAGAAGGAAAAAATGATGACGTCTCTCTCTTCGGTTCCGGAAGGGATCGCTTTGCATTTTATGAAAAAGGGATTCCCACCCTGGATTTCCTCGCGTCCGATGCCAGAAAGGTGCATTCCTCCCGCGATCATCTGGACTCCGTCGATTTTGAGAAATGGATCGATATGACCAAACTCATTTACCTGACTGCCTATGAATTCTTGACCGAGCCGTAGAGGCAGAGGGAAGGTGGAAATGCGAATCGCCTATTTTGATTGTTTTTCCGGAGCCAGTGGGGATATGATCCTCGGTTCCCTGATTGATGCCGGGGTGAGTCCTCAGCGATTGAAGGCAGAGTTGAAGAAACTTCGAATTCCAAACGTTCATTTAAGGGTCCAAAAAGTGCTGAAAAGGGGAATCTCAGGAACCCAGGTCCTTGTGGAGGGAAGGAATGAAAAGAGATCCCATCGCAATTTGAAGGAAATCCTGAGGATCGTCGACAGAAGCAGTCTGGCGTCGGAGGTGAAAGAGAAGAGCGAGGAGATTTTCAGACGGATTGCCTCCGTGGAGGGGAGGATTCATCAAATTCCGACGGAAGAAGTTCATTTTCATGAGCTGGGGGGCCTGGATTCCATCGTCGATGTCGTCGGAGCGGTTTGGGGGATTGGACAATTCGAAGTCGACAAGATTTGTGTCTCAAAGATAAATGTGGGAGGGGGATTTGTAAAATGCGACCATGGGATCCTTCCGGTCCCTGCCCCTGCGACCCTGTCCCTGATGGAGGGAAAACCGATCTATTCATCGGGAGTGGAAAGAGAACTCCTCACTCCTACCGGCGCTGCCATTCTCACCACCCTGGGTTCCGAGTTCGGTCCGCTGCCTCGAATCACGGTTGAGCGAACGGGGTACGGGGCAGGCCGGGATGACCTTCCCCATCCCAACCTCCTGAGGCTGCTCATCGGGACTTCGGAATCCACTTCCGGAAAAGAGACCGTCGCGGTGGTTGAAACGAATATTGATGACATGAACCCTCAGCTGTATGAATACGTCATGGAAAGACTCCTGACCATGGAAGTTCTGGATGTATTCATTACTCCCATTTTGATGAAGAAGAACCGGCCGGGCCATCTCCTCACGGTGATTTGCCCTCCCGGAAAGCTGCCTTCTGTCGCTGAATTTCTCTTTAGGGAGACGACGACCATTGGTCTGAGGTGGCATCAAGAGGAGAGGGAAAAAACGGATCGAGAAATCGTGTCCCTGCGGACGAAATATGGAAATATCCCATTCAAGCTGGCCCGATGGGAAGGGAAGGTCGTCAATTTCTCTCCGGAATACGACGAGTGCAAAAGATTGGCATTAGAAAGAAAAGTTCCCCTTAAGGATGTTTTTGAGGAAGCAAAAAAAACGGTTCTTGGTTCCAAGAAGGTTGAACCAAAAACTCGTTTCCGCAGGTAGCGGAGCGAATATAAGCAGTTGATTTTATTTTTATTTTATGATTTCTAGAATTCCAGTCTTCTCTACCTCCAGGGCCCTGTTTCTTCCTTGATATTCCTGCCTTCTGATCCTATATTTTAAGAGAAGGGAGGTGGAGTTGATGAGTGTAAAAAAAGCCCTTTACTTCACCAGCATTTTAGTGGCCATCGTTATTCTGCTGCCTTATTCGGGGTGGACCCAACTCTTCCCCTATCTTGGAGGAAGACAGCCCAGGCCAGGGGTTCGTCCCCCGATCATTACTCATGCATTCGCCGTAGAGAAAGGGTATTACGGATATATTTGGAAAATCTACATCGAAGCGGATGATCCGGACGGTGAGATGTTGAGAATCGCCTCCGTCGTGAACGAAGTGGGCGTTGGCTGGTACCCGACCGACTGGATCTATCTGAAGCACAAATACGCAAAGCATTTTGCAGGGTACATTCAATGGAATACCTTTAGTTCGGCGACCTCGTATCTGCCGGAGTGGACGCAGATTAGCGTGAAAGTGTCAGTCATCGATAGATCCGGAAATGAGAGCAACGAAGTTGTCTTCCCGTTTACCTTCGAGATCACTCCCCAGGCGTATGCCTACAAACTCCCTGTTCCATTCGATGAGGGGAAACTTCCGATGTTGGGTCATATCATGGTCGATCTGACTTATCCCGGACAAGGATATGGACGTTACGGGGGCGGGGACTTTCGTTGATCAAGGCGTTTACAAGGATTTGCTCCTGAGGCCCGCTCCTGCGGGCCTTTCTTATTTCTTCTTGCTTTTCTTACCCCTGAATGGTAAAAAATCTGTATACTCTTGCAAAAAGGGAGGAAATCATGAGTGTCAATATTTTTTGGAAGAAGTCGGCGATGGCAATGTTCTTGATCATCCTTTTGGGAGTGCTCGGACTGGGCTGCACGACTACGGTCAAGGAACGGCAGCAAGGACAACCTGTAACGGGGACACCAGCACAGACGAACCCAGAATGGGAGGAGATGGGCAAATACTATCTTGACGATGTCCGTGTCCCGAGCGAATTGAATTATAAACCCGATCGATCTTTCGTCTACGAGACCCCCAGGTTTAAAGCGGGCGTTTTGGTTTTTACGAAGTGGCGGCTGGATATCCCCTCTTTGATCGAGTATTTCAAGTACACCATGGAAAAAGATAATTGGAAACTGGTAAACAGTTTTAAAGGGAAAGAGTCTTTCCTCAATTTTTCAAAGCCGGATAAGACCTGTACGGTGAAGATGCTGGAAAAATGGTATGGGACCACCTTGGTGGAGATCCGAGTCGGTCCTTTAGGAGAAAGAATGATGAAAGAGTAGCGTATGCTCTTTGATCGAATCAAAGGGACCATTGACCGCCACCGGTTATTAGAAAAAGGCGATCGGGTGATCGTCGGCGTCTCGGGTGGGGTGGATTCGATGGTCCTCCTCCATCTCCTCGACGCCTTCCGAGAAACATTTGACCTTTCGCTCATCGTTGCCCATATCAATCACGGTTTTCGACCCGAGGAGTCAGAGAGAGAAGCTGAGCTGGTTCGACAGGAATCGGCTCGGCTCCGCCTCCCGTTTGAGTACGGGCAATTCAATGTGAGGAAATTTCAGAAGTTGGGCGGGCTTGCTCCACAGGATGCAGCCAGAAGAATTCGGTTCCATTTTTTCGACGATCTCTTTCTAAAGCATCATGCTCAAAAAATTGCACTCGGTCACAACGCAGACGATCAGGTGGAGACGGTGCTCTTGAGACTGCTCAGAGGATCCGGGTTACGGGGCCTGAAGGGGATCCTTCCCATTCGGGAGGGGAAGGTGATCCGACCTCTCCTTGAAGTGTGGAGAGAGGAGATCGACTCCTATGCTTTAGAAAACAAGATCCCTTTTCTATTCGATTCTTCAAATCTAAAAAAGGACTATCTTCGGAATAGAGTGCGCAAGGATCTGATTCCCCTGATTGAGAGAGAGTATCAGCCCGGTTTCAAAGAAGTCCTCCTGAAGACCTCTGCCATTCTCAGGGAAGAGAATGATTATTGTGAGAGAGGGGTAGAGGAGGCATATCAAAAGATCGTCCACGAGGAGAAGGATGGCCTTTCTTTCAAATTCTCAGAATACCAATCGCTTCATCGGGGCGCTCAATGGAGAATGATCCACAAGATCGTGGAGAGGATTCTTGGAAGAAGGTTGGAGGACGGAGGATGGTCGGATCTTCATAAGATTTACGAAAAGTTGCGTCGGTCTCCTCCGAGTTTCCTTTTGGAGCTACCCCGTGGATTCCGGGTTGAAAAGCGATATGATACCGTTTGGCTCGGCAAGGGAGGGACAAAGCCATTGTCACCTTTTGAGGCGGAACTCATCTCTCCGGGCCATACTTTTATCGAAAAGATCGGGAAGGAAGTGGTGATTGAAGAGACGGGCCGGGATCAATGGAGAGATCTTATTGGCCTTCCCAACACCGCTTTGATGGACTACGAGAGCCTTCAATTCCCGTTGCGGATGAGGAATTTCAAATCGGGAGATCGATTCTGTCCGTTAGGAGTGAAAGGGACTCAGAAGCTGAAAGATTTTTTTGTGGATCATAAAGTCCCAAAGTTTGAGAGAGCCCAGATCCCTCTGCTCATTTCAGGCGATAAAATTGTCTGGATCGTTGGCTACAGGATCGATGACCGGGTAAAGGTTACCGAGAAAACAAGAAAGTGTCTGAAAGTGAGAGTGGTTTAGAGATATTCCTTCCTATCATCCCCCTTGCCTATGGATCCACGGCTACTCAGGGCCCCTTGACAACCGGTAAACAATTAGGTTAATAAAGTCAAATTCCCATAGAAAAAGTATGATTTTCGCAACTTATGAAAATATCAACAAAAATTAGGTATGGGGCAAGAGCAATGTTAGAGCTTGCTTCCCATTATGGAGAAGGGCCCATTGAGCTGAAAGAGATAGCAAAGAAGGAGAACATATCTCTGAAGTATCTTGAGCAGGTGATTAACCCGCTTCGGGCGGACGGTTTGGTGAAGGCAATCCGTGGAGCGAAGGGTGGATATTCGCTGGCCAAACCGCCTTCTGAAATCTGTCTGTATGACGTCGTTGAAATTCTGGAGGGTCCGCTCAATTTAGTTGACTGTTTAGATGATCCAAAAGCCTGTCAAAGAGTCTCGTCCTGTGTCACTCGGGAGATTTGGAAGGAAGTTTCGGACGCTATCTCTCAAATCTTTTATTCGGTTACATTAGAAGACATGGTCAATCGGAAAAAAGAAAACGAGAAAAACAACTCTCCCATGTATCAGATATAAGTAGATTGAAGGGGATAAGGACTCTAGGGAGAGGCTCGAATGCTTGAATCCTGCCCAACACGGTTTTCATCAGGGAATCGGCGATGGTGAAAATAGCCAACTTTGTTTCAGAGTTGATAGGGCACACACCCTTATTGAGGTTGAATCGTGTCACGGAGGGGTGCAAGGGTGAGGTCATCGCGAAACTGGAGTCTTTTAACCCGGGTGGAAGTATTAAAGACCGGATCGGTTATGCGATGATTGAAGCGGCCGAGGCCGCAGGTTTGATAAAGAAAGATACGGTCATTCTGGAACCGACGAGCGGGAATACTGGGATCGCCTTGGCGTTTATCTGCGCGGCCAAAGGTTATCCCTTGGCCCTGACGATGCCCGATACGATGTCGGCCGAACGAATTCACCTTCTTCGAATGTTTGGTGCGGAAGTGATTTTGACAGCGGGAAGCGAGGGGATGACGGGGGCGGTGAGAATGGCGGATGAGATGGCTTCAAAAGACTCTCGATACTTTATCCCGCAACAATTTAAGAATCCAGCGAATCCCGAAATTCACAGGAAGACGACGGCCGTGGAGATCTGGGAGGATACGGACGGGAGGGTGGACTTCCTGGTAGCAGGGGTTGGAACGGGAGGGACGATCACCGGAATTTCCGATGTGATCAAGAATAAGAAGCCAGAATGCAAGACCATCGCCGTAGAACCTGAAAACTCTCCGGTCCTTTCCGGGGGGAAGGCCGGACCACACAAGATTCAGGGGATCGGCGCAGGTTTTGTTCCGGAAGTGCTTCGAATGGATCTGGTCGACGAAGTGATTAAAGTATCGGAAGAGGATGCGGGAAGGTTGGCAAGAAGGATGGCCAGAGAAGAGGGACTGTTGGTAGGAATCTCTTCAGGGGCAGCGGCCTGGGCGGCCATTGAAGTTGCAAAGAGGCGGGAGAATGAAGGAAAGATGGTTGTCGTCATCCTTCCGGATACGGGAGAGCGATATATCAGCACATGGCTGTTTAATGGAATCAGATAAAGGGTCCTGGAATGATGGGATGCTGGAAGAATAGAAGATTGGATAGTTTGCAATCGATGATGAGGGCGCTCTGATGTCATGGACCATGGAAACCCCGAAAGGGGGAGCCTCTAAAATTCAAATTTCGACATTGAAAGTTCAACGTTGAAAAAGCGAATCTGACTCGTCAGATTCTCGGGAGAAAAGAGATGGCCAAAACCATTGAAGAGATAAATGACAAGATTAAGAAGGGAAAGGCGGTTGTCCTGTCCGCTGAGGAGATTATCGACTATGCTGCCGAAAAAGGAGTGAAGAAGGCAGCCCAGGAGGTCGATGTCGTGACGACGGGGACCTTTGGTCCGATGTGTTCCTCAGGGGCTTATTTCAACGTGGGCCACTCAAAGCCTCGGATCAAACTGGGAGGAGGGAAGACGTTTCTCAACGATGTCCCTGTCTACACCGGGCTTGCGGCGGTCGACTTTTTCCTGGGCGCCACCGCGATGCCGGACGATGATCCCAGGAATAAGATTTTCCCCGGAAAGTTTGTGTATGGGGGGGCCTATGTGATCGAAGAACTGGTGGCAGGGAAAGACGTCAAACTGACGGCCACCGCCTACGGAACAGACTGCTATCCCAGGAAGGCTCTGGAAACTTATATTTCCCTGAAGGATATGAATGAGGCGGTTCTCTTCAACATTCGAAACGCCTACCAGAACTACAACGTTGCCGTCAATCTCTCGGACAAGGTCATCTACACCTATATGGGAGTCCTTCAACCTAAGATGGGCAACGCCAATTACTGCAGCGCAGGGCAGTTGAGCCCCCTGCTCAATGACCCCTTCTACAAGACCATTGGCATTGGAACACGAATCTTTCTAGGTGGGGGTGTGGGTTACGTGGCTGGAAATGGAACCCAGCATAACCCAGGAGTGAAACGGACCGAAGGAGGGGTGCCCAAGGCGCCGTCCGGCACGCTCTGCGTCACAGGAGATCTCAAGATGATGAGCCCCAAATGGCTGCGGGGGACCTCGTATACCGGGTACGGGGTGACGCTCACCGTCGGCATCGGGGTTCCGATCCCGATTTTAGATGAAGAGATCCTTCGCTATACCGCGGTCCGGGATGAAGAGATCTTGGCTCAAGTGGTCGACTATAGCGATGCCTACCCTCAATGTGTTCCCGGGAGTATCGGAGAGGTGAATTATCAGCAGCTCAAAAGCGGCAGGATCACGGTTCAGGGAAAGGAGATTCCCACCTCGTGCCTTTCAAGCTACCTGAAGGCCAGGGAGATTGCTCAGACCTTAAAAGAGTGGATCGGAGCAGGAAAGTTCCTCTTAACCAAACCCGTGGAACTTCTCCCTTCCGCCGATTCGGGGATCGCACTGAAGCCCTTGAAGGAACGGCCCATTAAGAAAACAGCATAGAGCACGGAGTCTCGGGCATAGAGAAATGGAGGCTCTGCAGAAAGGTAGACCATGCAGAAAAAAAGGATCGTTCTCAATTACCCTTCGCATCTCGTCGATCAACCCGTTATTTCCAAACTGGTCAAGGATTACGATTTGGTCGTTAACATCATGAGAGCTAGAATTACCCCCAAAGAAGAGGGGAGGCTCGTTTTGGAATTGACAGGGAAGAAGGCCAGTGTGGAGGCAGGGTTGGAATATCTCAGCGGGATCGGTGTCAAAGTCCAATCTTTGGCCCAGGATGTGAAGTGGCACGAGGAGCGATGCACCCACTGCACGGCCTGCATCAGCGTCTGCCCGACGAAAGCATTGGATGTCCAAAGGTCAAAAATGGAGGTGTCCTTCAAACGGGACAAGTGCATCGCTTGTGAACTGTGTATTCCGGTCTGCCCTTATCGGGCCGTGGAAATCCTATTTTAGAAGATGAGGCGTGGGGCCTCTTTGAGGACGAAGAAATGGAGTGATTGCCAATCCTGAGATTCCTAGCTTCCGGAATCCTTAGATTTTCAAACTCCTGAATTCCTTTTTTCAATGAGCGCTATCGGGTGAGGATGAGAGAGAGAGTCGTCGTTGCCATGAGTGGGGGTGTGGATTCGAGCACGGCCGCCGGACTTCTCCAGGAGAGGAACTACGAAGTCATCGGAGCAACGATGTGCATCGGCGTGATGGACCAATCCCGGGAAGGCCCGGCTCGATGTTGTGGCCTTGCCGATATCGAAGACGCGAGGCGCGTCGCGCTTCAATTGGGGATCCCTTTCCATGTCATCGACCTGAGAAAGGAATTTGAAGAAGAAGTCATCAACTATTTTTGCGAAGAATATGCTCAAGGGAGAACACCCAACCCTTGCATCCTGTGTAATGAGAAAGTGAAGTTTGGCTCTTTCTTAGAGAAGGCGTTAGAACTGGGGGCTGATTTGATGGCGACCGGGCATTATGCAAGATTGAGTTTCGACGAGAAGACCGGGCGTGCACTCTTAAGAAAGGGCGTGGATGGAAGAAAGGATCAGTCCTATGTCCTTTTCTGTCTGACCCAGGATCAATTTCACCATACCCTCTTCCCTTTGGGAGAGTTTCGAAAAGAAAAGGTGAGACAGAAGGCGTTCCAGCTAGGCCTTCGGGTCCACGACAAACCGGAAAGTCAGGAAGTCTGTTTCATTCGGGAGGCCTCCTATCATCCTTTTCTGCTGGAAAGATTAAAGAGGTCCGTTGAACCAGGTCCCATCGTGGACAGGGACGGAAATATGTTGGGAAGACATCAAGGGATCCCTTTTTATACGATCGGCCAACGGAGGGGACTCCGACTTGCGAAAGGGAAGCCGCTTTATGTCACCCGAATCGACCGAGAAAAGAACGCCATCGTCGTCGGTGGAGAAGAGGAGGTCCGAAACGATACGTTCATCGTCGATTCTGTCCGTTGGATCGTTCCCCCCGAAGGGATTCCTTTCCATAACGCTCAGGTGAAGATTCGATATAACCATCCCGGCTCGGAAGCCAATCTTTCTCCGAAGGGAGAGGGAGGGGAATGGGTCGTGACGTTTAAGGTGGCTCAAAAGGCCATTACCCCCGGGCAGGCGGCGGTTTTTTACGATGGAGAAACCGTTCTCGGAGGAGGGTGGATCAAAGAAGTGATCCATTAACAATAAACAGTTGACAACAGGCCCTGACGACCGACACTGAGGGAAGATGGATCCTCTGGCCAGAGAAAAATATGAAGGGTTAAAGACGATCTTCAATGGGATGGGCAAGGTGCTCGTGGCCTTCTCAGGCGGGGTGGACAGCACACTCCTCCTAAAGGTGGCCCAAGAGGCGCTTGGAGACGAGAATGTCCTCGCGGTCACTGCGCTTTCTCCGCTTTATCCGGAAAGAGAGTTGGAGGGGGTGAAGAAGCTCATTGAGACTCTCGGAGTGAGACACCGTTTGATCCATTCGAATGAGTTGGAGATTCCCGGATTTACCAAGAATCCTCCAGACCGGTGCTACCATTGCAAGAGCAAGCTCTTCGGAGAATTACTCGACCTGGCCAAAGAAGAAGCCATCCCCTTTATCGTCGAAGGGTCCACCTTGGACGACGATCGGGACCACAGGCCGGGACGAATCGCCGTCCAGGAACTGGGAATCAGGAGTCCCCTGAGGGAGGCAGGCCTGACGAAAGCAGAGGTCAGGGAATTATCCAGGGCGCTCGGACTTCGAACCTGGGACAAACCATCTTTCGCCTGCCTTGCATCACGATTTCCTTACGGGGAGGAGATTACGGAATCGGGGCTGAAAATGGTCGACGAAGCTGAAGATTTTTTGTTCGGGCTTGGCTTCAAACAGGTTCGCGTTCGCCATTATGGAAATCTGGCGAGAATCGAAATCCTCAAGGAAGAAATGGCACGGCTCATGGAGGATTCCTTAAGAGAGAGGGTCGTGGGTGAATTAAAGAAGATAGGTTATTTGTATATTACGTTGGATCTTCAGGGCTTTCGCTCTGGGTCGATGAACGAGGTCTTACGATGAAGGCAATCGCCCTTCTGTCCGGGGGACTCGATAGTACCCTCGCCGCCAAAGTCGTGTTGGAGCAGGGGATCGGGCTGGAGGCTCTCAATTTCATGACGGTATTCTGCACCTGCACCCATCGGGGGGCAACCTGTCTGGCCTCCCAGAAGGCGGTCGAGACCCTCGGCATTCCTCTGAAGGTTTTCAACGTGTCTGAAGAGTACCTCCGTGTCGTGAAGTGCCCGAAGCATGGTTACGGGAAGAACATGAACCCATGCATTGATTGCAGGATTTTCATGCTCAAGAAAGCGAAGGCCTATATGGAAGAGTCGGGTGCCTCCTTCATCGTCACGGGCGAAGTGTTGGGCCAGAGGCCCATGTCTCAGCGAAGAGATGCGATGCGGCTGATCGATAAGGAGGCCGATCTGGAGGGTTTTATCCTGAGGCCCCTTTCTGCTCAGGTTCTCCCCGTGACGATCCCGGAAAAGGAAGGGTGGGTTGATCGGGAAAAGCTGCTAAAGATACAGGGACGTTCCAGAAAACCTCAGATTGGCCTGGCGGGGCATTACGGGATCCGAGACTACCCCTGCCCTGCAGGAGGGTGCCTGCTGACCGATTCCGGGTTTGCAAAAAGGATGAAGGATTTAATGACTCATCACCCCGATTTTTCCCTTAACGACGTCCATTTGCTGAAAATGGGAAGGCATTTTCGTTTTTCTGGCGGAGTGAAACTGGTCGTAGGAAGGCAGGAGGAAGAGAATCAAAAGATTCAGACCTTCGCTCAGGGAGGGGACATTCTACTCAAAGTTTCCGGTTTCCCAGGGCCTCTTTCTCTTTTGCGGGGAGAGTATGAAGAAGAAGATATCAAGAAGGCGGCGGCCATCACGGTTCATTACAGCAAGGCGAAGGACTTACGGAATGTCGAAGTAACGTATAAAAGTGTTGACGAAGGCGATCCTCAGGCTCTTCTTTGCCCGGCGGCTTCGAGAGAAGAAATTGAGAGATGGATGATCTGTGAATAACAGGATTGACCGCCCCCGCAGGCTCCAAAAACGTACGAAAGACGTCGAGCATAGATATCTCCAAGGGGATACAGAGGCGGTGATCCCTGCCCAGGGGGGGGAGGAGGGAATCATCGGGGGGAGAAAGGAAGAATCGCTAAATGAAATTATGTCCAGAGTGCCGAACAAAGAATGAGGATGCAAGCCATTTTTGCGGAAAATGCGGGTTTCTTCTCGCGGGTTCGCTGTATCAGGAAATGAGAGAAAGGGTGTTAGGGGAGAAGAAGAAAATGCACTCCCTTTTTATCTCCCTGGTCGTGGTCATCGTGCTGTTGGGAGGAGTTGCGTTCTGGATCATCGAGGCGAAGACAACTGTAAACCCCAAGATCGCCTCGCAGAGAAAAGTCATGGACCGAGTGGACTATTCAGGGCAGACCGTTCCCATGACCGATATTGCAGCAAGAGTCGAAAACGGGAAAATTTCGATTCCCCTCGATTTAGTGAAGCGGAAAAAAATGGTTCGTTTTGAGTACGAAGGGAATGGGGTAAAAATTCCGCTCCTCGCCTATGTGACCCCTGCTGGGAGAGTGGTGACGGCCATCAGCCTGTGTGAGCCTTGTCGGTCAACTCGTTTTCACATCCAGGATAAAGTCTTGGTTTGTAACGCTTGCAATACAGAATGGAGTCTGGAGACCCTCAAGGGCGTGAGCGGTGGTTGCATGAACTACCCGCCCGAAGTGATCCCGAATACGGTTGAAGGAGAGAGCGTTTTGATTCAAGAGAAGTCCGTCCTCGGGTGGAAACCACGGGCGTGATTCGTCTCCGGGCGTCGAATTCCAGTGTTGAAATCGTGGCACATCCATTCGAGTCAAGGCATGGGGAGACGTTGAAAGGGGTAAGAGAATGGCGATGAGAAAAGAGATTCAGAAGACTGGAGAGAAAGTCCTCGGGGGAGAGAGTGTCGGCATGAAGGACGTCCTTCCTCTCCTGGGTGCGCAGGGGCCCGACCTCTTGGATCTTGCTGCCGCGGCGAACCGCGTGAGAGAAAAGTTCAACGGAAGCGAAATCGACCTCTGTTTGCTCCTGAATGCCAAATCAGGAAGGTGTTCTGAGGATTGTCGATACTGCGCGCAGTCGGCTCATTACAAGACCGAGGCCCCTGTCTATCCTCTGATGGAGCTGAATCGAATGGTGGAAGAGGCGACCGAGGCTCAGAGGAAAGGAGCAGGTCGCTTTTGTCTGATCACCAGCGGGCGGGAGCCGGATGACCGAGAGTTTGAAACGATTCTCAATGC
>Ga0335081_10012842_pt1 | contig 13552 bp, 10 predicted proteins | sample Lox_Sample_35_FD_206713 | JGI IMG/M metagenome (GOLD analysis project Ga0335081, IMG submission 206713) | Soil microbial communities from Loxahatchee National Wildlife Refuge, Florida, United States - Lox_Sample_3.5 | ecosystem: Environmental > Terrestrial > Soil > Wetlands | place: USA...
CTCGCTCTACCACCTCGTCGATCTCGAGACGCTTTACCTGCAGAGGCTGGGACCGCCCTGCGTCGCCGCCTACAACGCCTATGCCATGTGCGTCGATCTGCCGAAGACGGCGTTCCTCGCCATGGACGCGCGCCACTGCGCCGGCGCCGAGATGGCGGAGATGATGGCCTATGCCGCCGCCGTTGGCTCCGCCGCCGCCAAGCGCGAAGTGGGTGCGGTGGGCTTCATCGGCAACGCGACCGACGCTACCGCGCCCTTCTTCGGCAATGAGCGCGGCCGCGGGACGATGCCGCATGCGCTCATCGGCTATGCCGGGTCGACAGTGCGCGCGGCCGAGATGTTCCACGAGACCTTCCCTGACGAGCCGCTTACCGTGTTGGTCGACTACTTCGGCCTCGAGGTCACCGACGCCATCGCCGTCTGCCGGCGCTTCCCCGAGCTCGCCGCCGCGGGGACCCTCTCCGTCCGCCTCGACACCCATGGCGGCCGATACATCGAGGAGCTCGATCTCGCGCGCTCCTATGAGGTGCTGGAGCGCCACGTGCCGCAGGCGATCCGCGGCTACCGCACCGAGGCCGAGCTTCGCTATCTCGTCGGCACCGGCGTCAGCGCCGCCGCCGTCTGGCATATCCGTCGCCGCCTCGATGCCGAAGGCTTCACCAAGGCGCGGATCGTTGCCAGCTCCGGCTTCACCCCCGCCAAATGCCGGATGATGGCGGTGGCCGGCGCGCCCATCGCCGTCGTCGGCACCGGCTCCTACCTCCCCGACCTCTGGACCGAGACCTACGCCACCGCCGACATCGTCGCCTATGACGGCAACCCACTGGTCAAGAAAGGCCGCGAGTTCCTGCTGCGGAAGCGGGGGGAGGGGTAGCTGTCAGCTCTCAACCGTCGGCGATCAGCTGGGTGCGGCGCCGGAGCATGATTTGCAATTTTCCTTGCCAACCACTAGCTGGTAGCTGAAGGCTGACAGCTGATAGTTCCCCCATGACCTCCCACCTTACCATCGCCGTCGCCCAACTCGACCCCACCGTCGGCGACATTGCCGGCAATGTCGCGAAGCTCCGGCGCGCACGCGCCGAAGGGCAGCGGTTGGGCGCCGATCTCATCATCGCGTCGGAGCTCTTCGTTGCCGGATATCCCGCCGACGATCTCGTGCTGAAGCCTTCTTTCGTCGCCGCCTGCCAGGCGGCGGCACGCGCCTTTGCCGAGGAGACGAAGGAAGGGCCGGCGATCATCTTCGGCACGCCCTGGAGCCAGGACGGCAAGCGATATAACGCCGCGGTGCTGGCCGACGGCGGCAAGGTGGCGGCGCTCCGCTTCAAGCACGAGCTCGTCAATTACGGCGTCTTCGACGAGAAGCGCGTCTTCACGCCTGGGCCGGCGCCCGGCCCCATCGCCTTCCGCGGCGTTCGCTTGGGCCTCATGATCTGCGAGGACATGTGGACCTCCGATGCCACCGAGGCACTCTCCGAGACCGGCGCCGAATTCCTCATCGTCATCAACGGCTCGCCCTTCGAGAGCAACAAGCGCGACGAGCGCCTGTCGCTCGCGGTCTCGCGCATCCGGGAAAGCGGCTTGCCCCTCCTCTACATCAACCAGGTGAGCGGCCAGGACGAGATCGTCTTCGAGGGCGGTTCCTTCGCGCTCGACGCCCAATGCAATCTCCGCTTTCAGGCACCGGACTGGGCCGAAGCGGTGCTGCCGACGACCTGGGTGCGGGGCGCCGACGACCGCTGGACGATCGAGCCGGGACCGATCACGGCCCCCAGCGAAGGGATCGAGGCGACCTACGAGGCGATGGTGCTGGGCTTGCGCGACTATGTCCGCAAGAACCACTTTCCGGGCGTCGTGCTCGGTCTTTCCGGCGGCATCGACTCCGCGCTCTCGGCCGCCGTCGCCGTCGACGCTTTGGGCGCGGACGCCGTCCATTGCGTGATGATGCCGTCGCCCTATACCTCGCGCGATAGCCTCGAGGATGCGGCCGAAGTCGCGCGCCTTCTCGGGGTCGAGCTGCGCAGCATCGGCATCGAGCCGGCGATGCGCGCCTTCGAGGCGATGCTGGCGCCATCCTTCGCCGGGCGCGCCGCCGACATCACCGAGGAGAACATCCAGTCGCGCGCCCGCGGCGTGACGCTAATGGCGCTTTCCAACAAATTCGGCTGGATGGTGCTGTCGACCGGCAACAAGTCGGAGATGTCGGTGGGCTACGCCACGCTCTATGGCGACATGTGCGGCGGCTATGCCGTGCTGAAGGACGTCTACAAAATGACGGTCTTCGCGCTGGCGCGCTGGCGCAACCAGAGCCGGCCCGAGGGCCTCCTGGGTCCGACCGGCCGCGTTATTCCCGAGCGCGTCATCACCAAGCCGCCCAGCGCCGAGCTCAAGCCCGACCAGACCGACCAGGACACGCTGCCGCCTTACGAGGTGCTCGACGCCATCCTCGAATGCCTGATCGAGCAGGAGATGACGGTGGCCGAGATCGTGGCGCGCGGCCATGACGAGGCGACGGTGCGCAGGGTCTGGCGCATGCTTGACCGAGCCGAGTACAAGCGCCGCCAGGCGCCACCCGGGGTCAAGATCACGCGCCGCGCCTTCGGCCGCGACCGGCGCTATCCCATCACCAACGGCTACCAGGACAAGGGGCCGGCGCCGGTGCAAGACCCGGGCGAGACGCCGCGGGCGCCCGCGCCTTCGGTGACGTGACGGCGCTTCGCTTCGCGCTCGGCCCCGGCAGGCCCTTGACGCTGGCGGGGGCGCGCGAGGCGATCGTCAACTGGCTCTTCGCGCGTCGCCAGGACGCGCGTTTCCTGCTCCGCATCGACGATGTCGAAGCACCCGCGGACGTCGAAGCGACGCGGGGCGCGCTGGAGGACCTGGCTTGGCTCGGCCTCGGCTGGGATGTGCTCGCTCGCCAGTCGGAGCGGCTCGGGCTCTATGCCGGCGCCGCCGAGAAATTGAAGGCCACCGGACGCCTTTATCAGCGCACCGGCGGCGGGCGCTGGTACTTCAAGCTGGAGCGCGGGCGCGTCGTCTGGGATGACCTCGTGCGCGGACCGAGAACCGTCGACACCGGCGACGTCGTCGACCCGCCGATGCTGGCCGCCGACGGCACGCCGCTCGGCGTGCTCGCCTCCGTCATCGACGACGTCGAGCACGAGGTGAGCCATGTCGTCCGCGATGAGCAGCGCCTCATGGCCACCGCGATCGAGATCGGCATCTTCCATGCGCTGGGCTGCCCGCCGCCGCGCTTCGGGCATTTGCCGGCGCTTTCCGGCGGGAATGCGGGCCTCGCCGTCGCGCGGGCGCGCGAGGACGGGCTGGAGCCGATGGCGCTCGAGAGCCTGTTGGCCCAGCCGATGGGTGCCGAGCCGCGGCTTGCGCCCGATGCGCTCCTCGGCGATTTCGATCTGGCGGAGCTGGGTGCTGCGCCGCCCTCGGTCGACGACGCGGCGCTCGCGGGCATGAATGGGCTGCTGCTGCGGCTGACGCCCTTCGAGCGCATCGCGCATCGCCTGCCACCCGGCGCCGGCGCTGCCTTCTGGGACGCAGTAAAGCCCGCTCTCTCGCGCGTCGCCGACGTCGAAGCGTGGTGGCAGATCTGCCGGGGCTCGGTCGCGCCTTGCGCGGCGGCGGAAGACGCAGCCTTTCTCGCGCGCGCGGCCGAGCTCTTGCCGCCGGAGCCGCTCGACGCCGGCAGCGGGGAGAAGTGGCTGGCGCGGCTCAGGGCGCTGACCGGGCGCAAGGACGAGGCCGCGCTCCCGCCGCTCCGCCTTGCGCTCACCGGCCGCCCGGAAGGGCCGCCCCTCGGCCCCTTGCTGCCGCTCATCGGACGCGACCGTGCTCACGCGCGGTTGACGGGCAAGAGCGCCTAGAGCGACTGACACCCTTGCTTGGTGCCAGATCGTGGACCGCAGCTGACGAATCTGTTACCCCTCTCGGCCCATGCCGCTCGTTCTGTACAACACGCTCTCCCGCCGCAAGGAGACCTTCGCGCCCCTGGATGCGAAGAATGTCCGCATGTATGTCTGCGGACCGACCGTCTATGATCTCGCCCATATCGGCAATGCGCGGCCGGTCATCGTCTTCGACGTGCTCTACCGCCTCTTGCGGCACCTCTATGGCGCGGCCCATGTCCGCTATGTCCGCAACATCACCGATGTCGAGGACAAGATCATCGCCCGCGCCAAGGAGACGGGCGAAAGCATCCGCGATCTGACCGAGCGCACGGCGGCGATCTACCAGAAGGACGCCGCCGCGCTGGGGGCGCTCGCGCCGGATGTCGAGCCGCGCGCCACCGAGCACATTCCGGCGATGATCCGGATGATCGAGGCGCTGATCGCGAGGGGCCACGCCTATGTCGCCGATCATCACGTCCTCTTCGCCATCGGCAGCATGAACGATTACGGCCGGCTCTCGCGCCGCTCGCGCGACGAGATGGTGGCGGGCGCCCGAGTCGAGGTCGCGCCCTATAAGCGCGATCCCGCCGATTTCGTGCTGTGGAAGCCGTCTGCCGCCGATGTTCCGGGCTGGGAGAGCCCGTGGGGCCGCGGCCGGCCGGGCTGGCACATCGAATGCTCGGCGATGTCGGAGGCCTATCTCGGCGAGAGCTTCGACATTCATGGCGGCGGCATCGATCTCGTCTTCCCGCATCACGAGAACGAGATCGCGCAGAGCGTCTCAGCCCATGAAGGACGCCCCTTCGCGCGCTATTGGCTCCATAACGAGTTCGTCATCGTCGAGGGCGAGAAGATGTCGAAATCGCTCGGCAATTTCCGCACCATCGAGGACGTGCTAGAGGACGCGCCTGGCGAGGCGGCGCGCTATGCGATGCTGATGACGCATTATCGCGATCCGCTCGATTGGACGGCCGACCGGGTGAACGAGGCGCGCCGCGCGCTCGATGGGTTTTATCTAGGACTGCGCAAGGCGGGGGCGCCTGCCGCCGCCGATCCGGCTGGTGTCTTGGCGGCGCTTGAGGACGATCTCAACACCCCGCTGGCGCTGGCGGCGCTGCACGACACGCTGACGCGCCTCAACAAGGCGGGCGGCGTCGATGAAAGGGCGCAGCTTGCGGGCGAGCTGCTCGCGGGCGGTGTCCTTCTCGGCTTGCTGCAGGCGAGCCCGGAGACTTGGCTCAAAGGCGACGACCACGAGGCGGGGGAGATCGAGGCGCTCATTGCGCAGCGCAACGCCGCCCGGAAAGCGCGCAATTTCGCCGAGGCGGACCGTATCCGCACCACGCTCGCACTGCGCGGTATTGTGCTCGAGGATGGTCCGGATGGGACCACGTGGCGGCGATAGGCTTCTGATGGCGAGACTGCCCCTTACCCCCCACCCCAACCCTCCCCCTCAAGGGGAGAGGGGGAAGAGTTGTGCCGTGGCGACGCTTGTGCTCGACAAAAATCCGCCCTCGAAAAGGAATCGGCCCTCCCCCCTTGAGGGGGAGGGTAGGGAGGGGGGGTGCCACCCGCTCCGCCTCACAAGCAGGCGCTCATGACCCGCGAGCGCCTCTATCTCTTCGACACGACGCTGCGCGACGGGGCGCAGACGCAGGGGGTCGATTTCAGCGTGCAGGACAAGCACACGATCGCCCTCGCTCTCGACCGCATCGGCGTCGACTACGTCGAGGGCGGTTGGCCCGGCGCCAATCCGACCGATACCAGCTTCTTCGCCGCGCCGCCGGCGCTGTCGCGCGCGAAGTTCATCGCCTTCGGCATGACCAAGCGCTCCGGCCGGAGCGCCGCCAACGACCCCGGTCTTGCCCAGGTGCTCGACGCCAAGTCGCAAGGCACATGCCTTGTCGGCAAGGCCTGGGACTTCCACGTCACCTTGGCGCTCGGCCTTCCGCTCGAGGAAAATCTGGCGCTCATCCGCGAGTCGATCGGCGCCGCCGCGGCGAAAGGCGAGGCGCTTTTCGACGCCGAGCATTTCTTCGACGGCTACCGGGCGAATCCCGGCTATGCCCTGCAATGCCTGAAGGCGGCGGAAGCGGCCGGGGCGCGCTGGATGGTGCTCTGCGACACCAATGGCGGCACGCTACCGCACGAGATCGAGCGCATCGTCGGCGAGGTGGTGCGGCATGTGCCGGGAGACCGCCTCGGCATCCATGCCCATAACGACACCGAGAACGCCGTCGCCAACAGCCTCGCCGCCATCCGCGCTGGGGTCCGCCAGGTGCAGGGGACGCTGAACGGGCTGGGCGAGCGCTGCGGCAATGCCAATCTCGTCTCGCTCATCCCGAGCCTCTTGCTGAAGAAACCCTATGCCGAGCGCTTCGAGACCGGCGTCAGCCGCGCCCAGCTCAGCCATCTGACGCAGCTCTCGCGGCTCCTCGACGAGCTCTTGAACCGCGCGCCCAACCGGCATGCAGCTTACGTCGGCGCCTCGGCCTTTGCGCATAAAGCGGGGCTCCATGTCGCCGCGGTCGAGAAGGACCCCCGCACCTATGAGCACATCCCGCCGGAATGGGTGGGGAATCGCCGCCACATCTTGGTCTCGGACCAGGCCGGGCGCTCCAACATCCTGTCGCGGCTGCGCGAGGCTGGGATCGAGCTCGATCCCAAGCACCCCAAGGTCGCCCGCCTTCTCGAGGAGGTGAAGGAGCGCGAGTTCCAGGGCTATGCCTATGACGGCGCCGAGGCAAGCTTCGAGCTCTTGGCGCGGCGCGCGCTCGAGAGCGTGCCGGAATATTTCCGCCTGCAGAGTTTCCGGGTCATCGACGAGCGCCGCTGGAACGCCAGGAACGAGCTCATCACGCTTTCCGAGGCGACGATCAAGGTCGAGGTCGGCGGCGAGACGCTAATGACGGTCGCCGAAGGCAACGGCCCGGTGAACGCCCTCGACACGGCGCTGCGCAAGGCCCTCATCCCGGCTTTTCCCGAGCTCGAGACGACGCGGCTCACCGACTACAAGGTGCGCATCCTTTCGCCGCAAGAAGGCACCAAGGCGGTGACGCGGGTCATGATCGAGAGCCGCGACGGCGAGGGCGAGAGCTGGTCGACGGTCGGCGTCTCCACCAACGTCATCGACGCCTCCTACAACGCGCTCCACGACAGCCTCACCTACAAGCTCTGGCGCGCCGGACGGCGGGGCTAGGAGCCCATGGCCGGCACCGATCATCGGCGGCTCGCGCGGAGCGGCGGACCGGCGATCATTCTCGTGGCGCCGCAGCTCGGCGAGAATATCGGGACGGCGGCGCGCGCCATGTACAATTGTGGGCTGACCGAGCTCCGGCTGGTGGCGCCCCGCGACGGCTGGCCCAACAAGAAAGCCGAGGCGGCGGCGAGCGGCGCCGATCCCGTGCTGCGAGAGGCGCAGGTCTTCACCACGGTCGAGAGGGCGATTGCCGATCTCCGTCACGTCTATGCGTCGACCGCGCGCGACCGCTACATGGTGAAGCGGGTGCTGACGCCGCGCCAGGGCGCCGCCGAGATGCGGCAGTGCATGGGCGCGGGCGAGAGCTGCGGCATCCTTTTCGGCCCCGAGCGCACCGGTCTCGTCAACGACCACATCGCGCTCGCCGATACGGTGCTGACCGTGCCGCTCAACCCCGCCTTCTCCTCGCTCAACCTCGCGCAAGCGGTGCTGCTCATCGGCTATGAATGGTTCGCCGCCGGCGACGACACACCAGGCGACCAGCTCGTCACCGGCCATTCCAAACCCGCCACCAAGGAGGAGCTGCTGCGCTTTTTCGGCCATTTCGAAGAGGAGCTCGATCGCAGCGGCTTTTTGCGGACGCGTGACAAGCGCCCCGGCATGATCCGCAATCTCCGTAACTTCTTCCAGCGCGCCAATCCCACGGCGCAGGAGCTCCGCACCCTCCACGGCGTCATCACGGCCTTTGTCGGGCCGCGCGACCGGGCGGTCGCGGAGGCGCCGGAGCCGGAGCCCCGGAAACGGGTGCCGCCGCGTTAGGATTTGACATCGCCCGGGCCCTAACTATAGTGCCGCGCTCCCATTCCCGAGAAAGCGGGCCCTTTGGCCCCGTTCCGCCGCTCGCGGCGGGACCTATCGGGACAACAACAACCACAATCGGATCAACCACGCCATGAGCAAGCGCGAAGGCTCAAAGTTCAAGATCAATCGACGCCTCGGCGTCAATTTGTGGGGCCGCTCGAAGAGTCCGCTCAATCGGAACCGGGACTACGGGCCCGGCCAGCACGGGCAGCGCCGCAAGAAGCCCAGCGATTTCGGGACCCAGCTTCTCGCCAAGCAGAAGCTCAAGGGCTATTACGGCAATATCGGCGAGCGCCAGTTCCGCCGTCTTTACGAGGAGGCGTCGCGGCGCAAGGGCGATACCGGCGAGAACCTGATCGAGCTTCTGGAGCGTCGCCTCGACGCCGTGGTCTACCGCATGAAATTCGCGCCGACGCCCTTTGCCGCGCGGCAGTTCGTCAATCACGGCCATATCCGCGTCAATGGCCGCCGCGTCAACATCGGCTCCTACCTGGTGAAGGACGGCGACGCCATCGAAGTCAAGGAGAAGTCGAAGCAGCTCGCCATCGTGCTCGAGGCGACGAAATCGACCGAGCGCGACGTGCCGGAGTATCTCCAGGTCGACCACGACCGGATGAAGGGCAGCTTCGTGCGCGCGCCCAAGCTTGCCGACGTGCCCTACCCGGTGTCGATGGAGCCCAACCTGGTCGTCGAGTTCTATTCGCGCTGAGCAGCGCACCCGCTCACGTTTCGGTGACTGGGGTCTCCCGCCCGGTCCGCCACAATCGGGCGGGAGGATCGCGGCGATCCTCTTGGGAGGGGGAGATGAGAAGCACCTTCTTTGTCTTGGCGGCTCTCTTTGCCCTGCCGTGGTCGTCCGCCGCGGCCGAGACCGTCAACTTCGCCGGACGGTCGGTCGTGCTCGACGTTCCCGAGGGATATTGCCGGCTCGACCCCGCCAATACCACCGACGCTCAGTACATCGATGCGATGAAGAAGGTGCAGGAAGGGCGCAATTACATCGTCTTCATGTTCGCGAGTTGCGACGGGCTGAAGGCCGCGCGCGCCGGCAAATTGGACCAGCTCACCGATAGCGGTGCCGTGATGGTGATCATGAACGGCGGCAATATCGTCGCGGTACCAAGCATGACGCGTCCGCAATTCATCGATGAGGCGTCGCGACGGGTCGCGGTCGCTGATACGGCGAGCGTGCGCAACGAGTTGCGGCAGCGCACCGAGCAAGTGGCCCTCGGCGTCGACCTCGGCGGCATGAAGGTGCTGGGCGTCCTGAAGAAGGACGATCTCGGCGTCTATATCGGTTTTCTGCTCCCGCCGAGCGCCGGTGCGAACGCACCATCGATCATGAGCATCAACGCCATCTCACTGGTGAATTCGCTGCGGATCTCGGTCGTGATCGGGCGCCCGGTCGTTAGGGAAGGCGTCGCCGACGAGCTGCTGACGATCGAGCAGCGCACGGTCAAACGTTTGATCGCTGCCAACGCCGCAACCGAGGCGGCATCGGCCGAGTCCGATTCCGAGGGCGGCATTCTCGAATACGCGATCATCGGCGCCGCTGTCGGCGGCATCGGCGTCCCGCTCGGTCTCCTCCTGCGGCGCTCGCGAGAAGCAAAGCGCGGATCAAGCTGAGGGAGGCGGGTGGGGCCGCCCGCTGCCTGCTGCCGACCTCGGCAAAACCGCCTATCTTGGGGCAGGCCACTCCGGGGATGCGCGCCATGCTCTCGCTGCAGATCGCCATCATCTTCCTGCTCGTCCTGCTGAACGGCTTCTTCGCCATGGCGGAGATGGCCGTTGTCTCCGCCCGCAAGGCGCGCCTCCAACATGCCGCCGACACCGGCCGGAGTGGTGCTCGGATCGCGCTCGACTTGAAGCGCGACCCCAGCCGCTTCCTCTCTACCGTGCAGATCGGCATCACCATCATCAGCGTGCTGGCCAGCGTCTTCGGCGGCGCCACCTTGGCGGAAACGCTGGCGGAGGCGCTGCAGACGGCACCGGGGTTCATCGGCCGATACGCGACCACCATCAGCTTCGTCACCGTCGTCATCGTCATCGCCTATGTCACGCTGGTCTTGGGTGAGCTGGTGCCGAAGCGCGTGGCGCTGGGCCGCCCGGAATACATCGCCGCGCGGTTGTCGCGACTGCTGCAGGTCATGTCCGTGGTGGCGCGGCCGATCGAGCGGCTGCTCTCCGTCTCGAGCAACCTGGTGCTGCGTCTCGTGCCCGGACGCTCGGCCGAGCCGGCGCCCGTCACCGAGGAGGAGATCACCCTGATGCTGCGCGAGGCGACCGCCGCCGGCCATTTCCAGGCCCAGGAGACGGCGATGGTGCAGATGGTCTTCCGCCTGGGCGACCGCCGCGTCAGCACGGTGATGACGCCCCGCACCCAGGTCGAGCTCCTCGACGTGACCGACAGCGAGGAGGAAAACAGGCGGAAGATCCGCGACAGCCACTACTCGCGCTTTCCCGTGGTCCTGGGCGGGCCGCAGCAGGTGCTGGGGATCGTGCAGGTAAAGGACCTGCTAACAGCGCAGCTCGCCGGCCGACCCTTCGACATCCGCGGCGCGGTCAAGCCGCCGATCTATCTGCCGAACACGGTGACGGCGCTGCGCGCCCTCGAGATCTTCAAGCGCTCGGGACAGCCGATGGCGCTGGTCGTCGACGAATACGGCGACTTCGAGGGCGTGGTCACGTTGCACGACATCCTGCAGTCGCTGGTCGGCGACATCGCCGACCCGGGCGAGCCCGGCAGCCAAGCGGTGGTGCGGCGCGACGACGGCTCCTGGCTCGTGGACGGCATGCTGACGGTGGACGAGGTCGGCGATTTGATCGGCGTCAAGGATCTCCCGGGCGCCGATCGCGGCGACTTCCAGACGCTGGGCGGCTTCATGATGGCGCGCGTCAACCGCGTGCCCCAAGTCGGCGACCACGTCCTCGTCAAGGGCTACCGCTTTGAGGTCGTCGACATGGACGGCCGCCGCGTCGACCGGGTGCTGGTCATCCCGCCCAAGGCGAGGGGCTTGCGGAAAGAATCGGAGCGCGCCACTTAGTGGTCGGAGAAAGAACCATAAAATCAATAGAATAACAAAAATGTCTAAAGAACAAGATTGACAAGAGGCAGTGAGATCAGTGAGAGAGCGAGACCGTAGCGGAAGCCCACTCCTCGTTGCCCCCGCGAAACTGGGACCGAGGGCAAGCGGCCGAATGACGGGCCACTTCGGTCTCACTGACCTCACTGCCTCATTGTTCATCTGTTTTCCTTCAGCAACAACCGGCGTATCAAGTTCATGTGCGAAGATCGTGAGGTCCCATGACGCTGCCCAGTATTTTCGTCTCCCACGGCGCGCCGACACTGTCGCTCGATCCCGGTGAGACCGGCGGCTTCTGGGTGCGCCTGGCGCAAGCGCTGCCGCGGCCGAAAGCGGTGCTCTGCGTTTCCGCGCATTGGATGACCGACGAGCCCGAGGTTTCGGCGCCCGAGCGGAACGAGACAATCTACGACTTCTACGGCTTCCCCGAGCCGCTCTATCGCCTGACCTACCCGGCACCGGGCGCGCCGGCCTTGGCCGAGCGCATCGCGGTGCTGCTCGGCGAAGCCGGTGTTCCGATCTCGGTCGATCGCGCCCGCGGCCTCGATCATGGCGCCTGGGTCCCGCTCAGGATCATGTATCCCGCCGCCGACATCCCGACGAGCCAGCTCTCGATCCAGCTGCGGCGCGATGCCGCTTGGCATCATCGGCTGGGCGCCGCTCTGGCGCCGCTCCGGGACGAAGGGGTGCTGATCCTGGCGAGCGGCGGCGCGGTGCATAATCTACGCGGGCTTGTCCGGCAGGGCGGCCCGGCGCCGGAGTGGGCGCGGCAGTTCGACGATTGGCTGGCCGCGGCGCTCGGCGAGGGGCGGACGGCCGAGCTCCTCGACTGGACGCGGAGTGCGCCCCATGCCCGGGAGGCTCAGCCCTCGCCCGACCACTTCCTGCCATTCTTTGTCGCATGGGGTGCGGCCGGCGCGGGCGCGCGGGGGCAGCGGCTCCATCAGGGCTTCACGCTTGGCAGCCTCAGCATGGCCGCTTTCCAGTTCGCCGCTTGAGGGCGGGGACGCCGCTTGCTCTCCCCAGCGCCGGCGAGGAAACTCCGCCCTCATAGCATCGACAGGAGGGCGTCATGACGTTGCGCTGGTTGCCGGCCGTAGCCCTATTCGTCTTCGGCCTTGCGCAGGGCGCGCTCGCCGCTGACGGGCCCATCAAGATCGCCCTCATCCAGGACAAGACCGGGCCGCTCGAGGCCTACGCCAAGCAAATGGTGACTGGCTTTCAGCTCGGCCTCGAATACGCCACCAAAGGCACGATGACGGTCGCCGGACGCAAGCTCGAGGTGATCGAGAAGGACAGCCAGAACAAGCCCGATGTCGGCCGCAACCTCCTTGCGGAGGCATTCGGCGACGACGGCGCCGATCTCGCCGTCGGCGGCACCAACTCGGCCGTGGCGCTCGCCATGCTGCCGGTGGCGCAGGATTACAAGAAGGTCTTCATCGTCGAGCCGGCGGTCGCGGATTCGATCACCGGCGACAAATGGAACCGCTACATCTTCCGCACCGGCCGAAACTCGTCGCAGGATGCGATCTCGAACGCGCTCGCCATCGGCAAGGAAGGCGAGGTGGTCGCCACATTGGCACAGGATTATGCCTTCGGCCGCGACGGCGTCGCCGCCTTCAAGCAGGCGCTCCAAGGGACCGGCGCCAAGCTCGTCCATGAGGAATACGCGCCACCCGCCACGACCGATTTCACCGCGCCGCTGCAGCGCATCTTTGACGCGCTCGCCAACGAGAAAGGGAAGAAGATCCTCTGGGTGATCTGGGCCGGCGGCAATCCCTTCCCGGCGATCAAAGCGGCCGATCCCGGCCGGCTTGGCATCGAGGTCTCGACCGGCGGCAACATCCTGCCAGCGCTCGCCGCCTACAAGGACTTTCCCGGCCTCGAGGGCGCAACCTACTACTATTACGCCATTCCCAAGAACCCCGCCAATGACTGGCTCGTTGCCGAGCATCAGAAGCGCTTCAACGCGCCGCCGGATTTCTTCACCTGCGGCGGCATGAGCGCCGCCATCGCCGTGGTGACGGCGCTCGAGAAGACGAAGGGCTCGACCGATACCGAGACGCTCATCAAGGCGATGGAAGGGATGGCCTTCGAGACGCCCAAGGGCAAAATGATCTTCCGCAAGGAGGACCATCAGGCGCTCCAGGAAATGTACGCGTTCAAGATCAAGGTCGATCCCAACGTCGCCTGGGCGATCCCCGAGCTCACCCGCGTCATCACCATCGACGACATGAAGGTGCCGATCCGCGTCCGGCACTAGCGGAGATGGCGCTCGCGGCGCCCATCCTGGAGACGCGCGACCTCACCATCCGCTTCGGCGGCCATGTCGCGGTGAACGGCGTGAGCTGCGCCTTCACGGAAGGAACGCTCACCGCCATCGTCGGGCCCAACGGAGCCGGCAAGACCACCTATTTCAACCTGATCTCGGGCCAGCTCCGGGCCAGCGCCGGCGACGTCTTCCTGCGCGGCGCGCGCATCACCGGTCTCGCCGCGCCGGCACGCGCAGG
>Ga0335081_10012843_pt1 | contig 13551 bp, 9 predicted proteins | sample Lox_Sample_35_FD_206713 | JGI IMG/M metagenome (GOLD analysis project Ga0335081, IMG submission 206713) | Soil microbial communities from Loxahatchee National Wildlife Refuge, Florida, United States - Lox_Sample_3.5 | ecosystem: Environmental > Terrestrial > Soil > Wetlands | place: USA: Florida...
ATCTCGATCTCGACGTTGAAGTGGCCCGTGTTGGCGAGGATCGCGCCGTCCTTCATCAGCTCCATGTGCTCGCGCGCGATCACGTGCTTGTCGCCGGTCGCCGTGCAGAACATGTCGCCGACCACGGCCGCGTCGGCGATGGGCATCACCTCGAAGCCGTCCATCGACGCCTCGAGCGCCCGCATCGGGTCGACCTCGGTGACGATCACCTGCGCGCCCATGCCGCGCGCCCGCGAGGCGACTCCGCGCCCGACCCAGCCGTAGCCGCAGACGACGAACTTCTTCCCGGCGAGGAGGACGTTCGTCGCGCGGATGATGCCGTCGATCGTCGACTGGCCGGTGCCGTAGCGGTTGTCGAACATGTGCTTCGTCAGCGCCTCGTTGACGGCGATGATCGGGAAGCCGAGCTTCCCCTCCGCCTCGAGCGCCTTGAGCCGGATGACGCCGGTGGTCGTCTCCTCGGTGCCGGCGATGATCTCGCCGAGCTGCTCGCGCCGCGCCGAGTGGAGGACGCCGATCACGTCGGCGCCGTCGTCCATCGTGAAGTGCGGCTTGTGGTCGACGGCCGCCTCGATGTGCGCGTAGTAGGTGTCGTTGTCCTCGCCCTTGATCGCGAAGACGGAGATGTCGTACTCCGAGACGAGCGCCGCCGCCACGTCGTCCTGCGTCGACAGCGGGTTCGAGGCGCAGAGGACGACGTCCGCGCCGCCGGCCTGGAGCGTCCGCATCAGGTTCGCCGTCTCGGTCGTCACGTGGAGACAGGCCGAGACGCGATAGCCGCTGAGCGGCTGCTCACGCCCGAAACGCTCGCGGATCGCGGCGAGCACCGGCATCTGCCGGTCGGCCCACTCGATCCGGCGCTTGCCTTCCTCGGCGAGGGCGAGATCCTTCACGTCGTAACGCTGCGTTGCTGCCATGGAGTCCTTTCTCTACGCGGCGAGGAGCCGCTCGTGCTTCCGTTGTTCCCACTCGACCCAGGAGGCGTCGGCGGCGCCCGCGAACCAGCCGTCGACGGCGACGCGCAGCTCCGGATCGCGGCGGAGGCGCGCCGCGAACACGAGGTCGGAGATCGCGAGGTCGAAGCGCCGGCGAAGCTGCGCGAGCGAGCGGAGCTGGTTGAGCTCGCGCAGGCCGTAGAGCCGGTAGCCGCCGCTCGTCCGCGGCGGGACGACGAGGCCGGCCCGCTCGAGGTAGCGGAGCATCCGCGCCGACCAGCCGGTGCGGGCGGCGGCGTCGCCGACGGTGAGGCCGTCCATCGCCATCGGTGAGAACCCTAACACGCGTGTGTCAATGCCTGCGGGTGCTCAGGTCTCGCCGCGCAGCCGCGCCGTGAGCCGGTCGAGCGCCGCCTCGTCTGCGCCGGCGTCGAGCAGAAGCTCGCGGATCCCCTCCCGCCGCTCGATCTCCTCGAGCACGTCGGCGAGCGTCCTGCCCGCCGGCCGGAGGATGCGCCGGCGCCGCTCGCGCTCGTCCTCGTCGGGAGCCTCGGCCAGCCACTCGTGGCTGAACGGCCCCCAGGACTCGTCGCTCAGCGCGTGGTCGGCGGCGATCACGTCGGGCTCGACGCCCGCGAGCCAGAGCGCCATCCCGCACGCGATTCCCGTGCGGTCACGACCGCCCGCGCAGTGAATCGCGGCCGGCGGGTCGGCGTCGCCGAGCGCCGTGAGCGCCTGCGCCAGCTCGGCGCGATAGGCGTCGGCGAGACCGAGATACGCCTCCTTCATCGACGGCCAGTCCCACGCGGCGGGAACGGGGCGGGGATCCATCGCCTGGCGCACGACCGGGACCGGCAGCGGCTCGTACTCGTCGCCCCGGTCCTCGCGTTGCGGCCGGAGGTCGACGACGAGCGAGACGCCGTAGTCGACGAGCGCCCGCCGGCCGGCGTCGCTCAGCCCGGGCAGCCAGTCGGCGCGCACGACGACGCGGTACGCCGTCTCGCCGCCGTCGGCGAGCGGCAGCCCGCCCAGGTCGCGGACGTTGACGCACCCGTCCCAGCGGAGCACGCGCTCAGGGATCGCTCGTGCCCTCGCGCCCATAGGCGTCTGCGAGCCGGACGACGTCGTCGAGGTGCGGCGTTGAGACCTCGAGGATCGTCGTGTCCTCGAGCGCCGTTACGCGGTGCACGGTGCCGGGGCGGAAGCGGAAGCAGGCGCCCGCCGTGACGACCTCCTCGTCGAGCGCCTCCTGTCCCGCCTCGCCGAGCTCGAGCCGCGCCCGGCCGCCCTCGACGTACCAGCTCTCGTCCTTCTCGCGGTGGAACTGGAGCGAGAGCGACTCGCCCGCGCGGACGAAGAGGATCTTCCCGACGTACCCGTCGGCGTGCGCCCAGATCAGCTCCCAGCCCCACGGCTTCTCGACACGGCGAGGCTCGAAGGAGAAGCGGTCGAGCGAGCCGTAGTTGGGGGAGTCGATCATCCGTGCTGCCTCTCCGGGCGCCACCAGGGATGCGCCTCCATGAACTCGGCCGCCTGGCGCAGATCCTTGGGCGTGTTCACGGTCAGCCAGACTCCCTGGTGGCGATAGCCGTGGAGCCGGCGCTTGCCGGCGAGCTCGGGAAAGGTCGACTGCTCGTGGTCGCCGCGCTCGGGCAGCAGCTCGATCGCCTCTTCGCCGAGGACGTAGACGCCGGAGCTCACCCAGTGCTCGAGCTTCGGCGCCTCGCGGAAGCCGGTGATCGTCCCGTCCTGCTCGAGGTCGACGACGCCGAACGGCGAGTAGACCTGCGCGACGACGATCGTCGCCGCCGCGCCGCTCGCCTCGTGCTCGTCGACGAGCGAGCGGTAGTCGAGGTCGAGCAGCTCGTCGCCGTTGAGCGCGAGCACGGGCCCCGACTCGCGCCGGTGCGCCGCGGCCACACGGAGGCCGCCGCCCCGGCCGAGCGGCTCCTCCTCCCCCACCGCCTCGACCTCCGCCCCGAGCCCGGCGAGCGCGACGCCGAAGAGCTCCTCCTCGCCGGCGCGGCAGGCGACGACGACGCGCTCCACTCCCGCCGCGACGAGGCGCGCGACCGTGTAGACGGCCAGCGGGAACCCGGCGACGGGGACGAGCGGCTTCGGCAGCCCCTGCGCCGCCTCGCCGAGCCGCTCCGCCCTGCCCCCCGCAAGGAGGAGCGCTTCCATCAGGCGGCGCGAGTCGGCCGGCCGACCGCCTCGTACTCGAAGGCGGCGGCGGCGACTGCGGCCGGATCGAGGAGGTTGCGGCCGTCGACGATGAGCGGCCGCGCCATCGCCTCTCGCACGTCCGCGCTCGCGAGCTCGCGCAGCTGCGGCCACTCCGTGACGATCACCGCCGCGTCGGCACCGCGAACCGCGTCGAGGTACGAGTCGCAGAGCTCGACGCCGGCGAGGTCGTCGGGCCGCGCGACCGGATCCCACGCGCGCACCTCCGCGCCCTCGGCGAGCAGCCGGTACGCGATCACGCGGCTCGGCGCCTCGCGCATGTCGTCCGTGTCGGGCTTGAACGCGAGGCCGAGCAGCGCGATCGTCCGGCCGCGCAGGCTCCCCAGCCGCTGCTGGAGCTTCTGCACGACCCGCCGCTTCTGCAGCTCGTTCACCTCCCACACCGCCTGCAGGAGCAGGAACGGGTAGCCCGAGTTGCCGGCGAGCTGCTTGAGCGCGGTCACGTCCTTCGGGAAGCACGAACCGCCGAAGCCGATGCCCGCGCGCAGGAAGTGCGGGCCGAGCCGGTGGTCGAGTCCGACGCCGCGGGCGACGTCCACGACATCGGCGCCGACGAGCTCGCAGACGTTCGCGATCTCGTTGATGAAGCTGATCCGGGTCGAGAGGAAGGCGTTCGCGGCGAGCTTCACGAGCTCCGCCGACGCGACGTCGGTGCGGACGATCTCCGTCTCGATGCCGGTGTGGAGGCCGACGACGCGCTCCGCGTCTTCCGGATCGAAGGCGCCGACGACGATCCGGTCGGGATTCATGAAGTCGGCGATCGCGCTCCCCTCGGCGAGGAACTCGGGGTTCGAGGCGTAGCCGACGTTCGTGAGGCCGCGCGCGTCGAGGCGGGCGCGGACGCGCTCGCCCGTCCCGACCGGAACGGTGCTCTTCATCACGACGACCGGACGGCCGGTGACCTCGTCCGGAAGCTCGTCCACGACCGACCAGACATAGCTCAGATCGGCGTCGCCCGAGTACGTCGGCGGCGTCCCCACCGCGACGTAGAGGAACTCGGCGCCGTCCACGGCTTCGTGCACGTCGAGCGTGAAGGAGATCCGGTCGCGGTTCCGCTCGAGCACCTCGTCGAGGCCCGGCTCGTAGATCGGAAGCTCGCCGGCGCGCAAGCTCTCGATCCGCTCGCGCACGACGTCGCGCACGACGGCCTCGTGCCCCAGGTCTGCGAGGCAGGCGCCGGTGACGAGCCCGACGTAGCCGGCGCCGAAGATCCCGATCCTCGCCATCGCCCGCGCAGGTTACTTGTGGATGGGCACGAGGCTCTTCGCGATCGCGAGCATCGTCGTATTCGAGAGCTCGTTGAGGATCGTGTTCACGACCCAGTAGCTCGCGGTCTTCGTCCGCAGGACGACCATCTGGAGCTGCCCGCCCGTCGTGTAGAGGGCGAGCTGGTCGCCGTGGTACGGGATCACCTCGCTCGGGTTGGCGAGGATCGGCGCCGAGTTCCAGCTCGTCTCCTCGATCTGCCAGTAGGTCCCGTTCGGCATCGCGTACGTCAGGCAGAGCGTGCGCTGGTTCCGCAGCGGCTTGAACACGCGCACGCCCTCCTCCGACGACAGCTGGGCGCCCGCGGCCACCTCGTGCGGGACCATGACCGCGAACGGCACCTGGCGGTCGACCTTCTTCACGGGCGCGAGCGTGACGGGGAGGCCGGGGCTGACGTCGGGCCGCTGCTTCGGAGGCAGCTTCGCCTTGGTCGGCGGCGAGACGAGCGTGCCGGTGAAGCGCGTGCCGACCGCGACAACCACGAGCGGATTACCCGCCTGGTGCGCGTAGCCCGCGATCGACTGCGTCAGCGGCTCCACCCGCGCGGCGGCGCCGAAGAGCGGCTTCAGCTGCTCGGCCGCCTGCTTCGCCTGCGGCTGCACCGGGTCGTAGTAGACGATCGTGTCCGCCGTGACGGAGGGGGCGTTTGCGGCAACGGTCGCCGGCAGCTGGGCGGTCTCGTAGCCCTTCTGCGTGAGCAGGTACGACGTGTTCTCGGCCCGGCCGGGGGCGGTGCCGGCGTTCAGCACGAGCACCGAGATGTCCTTCGCCTTCAGGCGCCGCGTCGTCGTCTTGCTCGTCTTCGGCTTGCGTCCGAGGAGCTGGTTCGAGAGGCGCTGAGACTCGGTCACGTCCGGGTGCTCGAACTGCTGGACCGCGGCGTCGATCGCCGACGCCGGCGCCGTCAACACATCCGCCCCGCCGATCGTCTCGCTCTGGAAATCGCCGATCGGGATCTGGTCGCGGAAGAGATGCCCCGGCGGCAGGTGCTCGAGGAGCTTGCCGTACGACTGGAGCTCGCCGAGGCTCACCGTGCCGCCGCCGCCGCGCGCGATCTCGAGGTTGTGCTTGAGCGCGCCGATCAGTCCCGGGATCTCGGTGAGCGAGAGCGTCTGCTTGAGCCGGCTCTTGAGCGCGTCGAGGAAGAGCTGCTGGCGCCCGGTCCGGTAGATGTCGGAGTCGAAGTGGCGGAAGCGGACGTACGAGAGCGCCTGGCCGCCGTCGAGCTTCTGGTAGCCCGGCTGGAGGTTGATCGCCGACGTGCCCGTGTGCATCGGGATGTAGTAGCGGCGGTCGACGTTCAGATACACCCCGTGCAGCCGGTTGACGATCTGCTTGAACGCGTGGAAGTCGAGCGTGATCAGGTAGTTGATCTTCAGACCCGTCAAGTGCTCCATCGTGTCGAGGACTGCCGCGGGCCCGTTCGCCCCGCACTCCGCCCAGGCGGAGTTGACGCGATTCGTCAGGCTGGGCACGTTGCCGCTGCAGTAGATCGGCACCCAGAGGTCGCGCGGGAACGAGAGCAGCGAGAGCGTGTCGTTCACGGGGTCGGCGCGGACGAGCATGAGCGTGTCCGAGTTCGAGCCCGCGTACGAGTTCCCGCCCGTGTTGGCCCGGTGGTCGTAGCCGGCGATGAGCGCGATCGCAGGCTTCGACGGATCGGCGATCGGGTTCAGCTCCGTGGTCTGCGCCCTCACCATGCTGGGATTCGTCGCCGAGACCGACTTCAAGGTCTCGTGCGCGTAGAGGTAGAGGCCGCCGCCGACGCCCGCGGCCAGCACGGCCACGGCGAGGACGAACCAGCCCAGCCCGCGCAGCGCGAGCCCGGCGAGCGACCGGCCCGGCGGCTCGGGCTGCCGGTACCGGACGATCGGCCCGAGCCGCGGCGGCGACCCCGCATGCCCGTTGCCGTTGAGGCCGCCGACCCGTCCGATTCCGCGCTTGAGCGTCGTCCGCATAGGAGAGTGGCGCCGCGCGGCGCCCAGGCCGAGGATAGCCGAGACCTCGGGGAACCCCGACCTAGCGCAACGTCAGCGGCTTGGCCTTGCCGGGCTCGGCTGCGAGGGCGCTGCCCGGGTCGTCCGCGACGTGCGGGCGCAGCCACCGCTCGGCTTCCGGCACCGCCACGCCCTTGCGCGCCGCGTAGTCCTCCAGCTGGTCGCGGCCGATCCTTCCGACCGAGAAGTAGCGCGCGTCCGGATGCGCGAGATAGATGCCGCTCACGCTCGCCGCCGGCGTCATCGCATACGTCTCGGTGAGCGCAAGCCCGACGTCCTCCGCGCCGAGCAGGGCGAACAGCTTCGGCTTCTCGCTGTGATCCGGGCAGGCGGGATACCCGAACGCCGGGCGGATGCCGCGGAAGCCCTCGGCGATCAGTTGTTCGGTGGCGAGCTTCGGCCCCGTCTCGTACCAGGCACGGCGCGCAATCTCGTGCAGGTACTCGGCGAACGCCTCGGCGAGGCGGTCGGCGAGCGCCTTGACCATGATCGCGTGGTAGTCGTCGTGCTCCGCCGCGAAGCGGGCGGCGAGCTCGTCGGCGCCGATCCCGGCGGTGACCGCGAACGCGCCCAGGAAGTCGCCGGCGGGCGCGACGTAGTCGGCGAGGCAGCGGTTCGGGCGCGAGTCGCCCCCGTATGACGCTGCATAGTCCGACTGCTGGCGCAGGAAGCAGAACCGCGTCTCGCCGTCGTTGTCATGCTCGACAACGATATCGTCGCCGTCGGACGACGCGGGCCAGAAGCCGAAGACGCCGCGCGCCCCGAGCAGCCGCTCCTCGACGATCCGGTCGAGCAGCCGCTGCGCGTCGTCGAAGAGCTCCCTCGCCGCCGGGTGCTCGAGGATGGCCGGGTAGCGCCCCTTCAGCTCCCAGGCGTGGAAGAAGAACTGCCAGTCGACGTAGTCCCGAAGCTCCGACAGCTCGGGCTCGACCACGTGTCGGCCGGTGAACTCCGGCACCGGCAGGTCGTCGAACGCGACCCGCTGCCGGTTCGCGCGGGCGCGCTCGAGCGGCAGCAGCGGCTTCCGCTCGCGCTCGGCGTGGAGGTCGCGCAGCCGGTCCTGCTCGGCGCGGTTCTCCCCGTCGAGCCGCTCGCGCCGTACGGGGTCGAGCAGGTCGGAGACGACGCGGACGACGCGCGACGCGTCGAGGACGTGGACGGCGGGCGCCGAGTAGGCGGGCGCGATGCGTACGGCCGTGTGCTGCCGCGAGGTCGTCGCGCCGCCGATCAGCAGCGGCAGGGCGAGGCCCCGCCGCTCCATCTCGCGCGCGACGTCGACCATCTGGTCGAGCGACGGCGTGATCAGTCCGGAGAGCCCCACGATGTCGGCTCCCTCCTCGCGCGCGGTGTCGAGGATCCGCTCGGCCGGCACCATCACGCCGAGATCGAGCACCTCGTAGTCGTTGCAGCCGAGGACGACGCCGACGATGTTCTTGCCGATGTCGTGGACGTCGCCCTTGACGGTCGCGAGGACGATCTTCCCCCGCGCGCGCGTCCCGCCGCCGGCGGCGCGCTCGGCCTCCATGTACGGCTCGAGGTAGGCGACGGCGCGCTTCATCGCACGCGCGCTCTTGACGACCTGCGGCAGGAACATCTTCCCCGCGCCGAAGAGGTCGCCGACGACCTGCATGCCCGCCATCAGCGGGCCCTCGATCACGTCGAGCGGCCGGTCGGCGCGCTGCCGGGCCTCTTCCGTGTCCTCCTCGATGAAGTCGACGATGCCGTGGACGAGCGCGTGCTCGAGCCGCTTCTCGACCGGCGCCTCGCGCCAGGAGAGGTCGACCTCGCGCCGCGTGCCTTCGCCTCGGACGCGCTCGGCGTAGTCGACGAGGCGCTCGGTCGCGTCGGGCCGCCGGTCGAAGAGGACGTCCTCGACGCGCTCGAGCAGCTCGGGCTCGATGTCCTCGTAGACGACGAGCTGGCCGGCGTTGACGATCCCCATGTCGAGGCCGGCGCGGATCGCGTGGTAGAGGAAGGCCGAGTGCATCGCCTCTCGGACGACGTCGTTGCCGCGGAAGGCGAAGCTGAGGTTCGAGATCCCGCCGCTCGTCCTCGCGCCCGGACAGCGCTCCTTGATCAGCGGCAGCGCGTCGATGAACGCCTTCGCGAAGCCCTGGTGCTCCTCGATGCCGGTCGCGACGGCCAGGACGTTCGGGTCGAAGACGATGTCCTCGGGCTGGAAGCCGGCGTCGTCGACGAGCAGCCGGTACGCCCGCTCGCAGATCGCGACCTTCCGCTCGGCCGTCTCGGCCTGGCCCTGCTCGTCGAACGCCATCACGACGACGCCGGCGCCGTAGCGGCGCACCGTCCGCGCCTGCTCGAGGAACGTCTCCTGGCCCTCCTTGAGCGAGAGCGAGTTGACGACGCCCTTCCCCTGGATGCAGCGGAGGCCCGCCTCGAGCACCGACCAGCGCGAGCTGTCGACCACGATCGGGAGGCGCGCCGCCTCGGGCTCGGTCGCGAGGACGTTGAGGAACGTCGTCATCGCCCGCTCGCCGTCGAGCAGGTCGGCGTCCATGTTGACGTCGAGGAGGTTGGCGCCCCCGCGGACCTGCTCGAGCGCGACGCCGACCGCGTCCTGGAAGTCGCCGCGCTCGACGAGCCGCCGGAAGCGCGCCGAGCCGGTGATGTTCGTCCGCTCGCCGATCATCGTGAAGGTGCCGGCGCCCTCGTCGCGCAGCTCGAAGGGCTCGAGGCCGCTGAAGCGCGTCGCCGGACGCCGCTCGGGCACCTCGCGCGGCGCAACTCCCCGCACCGCTGCCGCGATCTGCCGCACGTGCTCGGGCGTCGTCCCGCAGCAGCCGCCGACGACGTTCACGAGCCCGTCGCGTGCGAACTCGCCGAGATAGCGGCTCGTGTCCTCGGGAAGCTCGTCGTGCTCGCCGAGCGCGTTCGGCAGGCCCGCGTTCGGATGGCACGCGACCCACGTCGGCGCGATCGCGGCGAGATCCTCGACGAAGGGGCGCATCTCGGCCGCGCCGAGCGAGCAATTGACGCCGACGACGAGCGGATTCGCGTGCTCGACGGAGATCCAGAACGCCTCGACCGTCTGGCCCGAGAGGTTCCGGCCGCTGCGGTCGACGGCCGTGAAGGAAAGCCAGAGCGGGAGCTCGGGGGCGGCGTCCTGCGCCGCGAAGATCGCCGCCTTGCAGTTGAGCGTGTCGAAGACCGTCTCGATCAGGAGCAGGTCGGCGCCGCCCTCGCGGAGCGCCCGCATCTGCTCCGCGTACGCCTCGACGACCTGCTCGAAGGTCGCCGTGCGGAAGCCCGGGTCGTCGACACGCGGCGAGAGCGAGAGCGCGACGTTCAGCGGCCCGACCGAGCCGGCGACGAGACCGTCGAACCCGTCGGCCACCTCGCGCGCGATTCGCGCCCCCTCGAAGGCCATCTCGGACGCGACGTCGCCGAGCCCGTAGTCGGCCTGGCCGATCCGCGTCGCGGTGAACGTGTTCGTGGTGGCGATGTCCGCTCCGGCCTCGAAGTACGAGCGGTGGATGTCGCGCACGACGCCCGGCTGCGTGAGGTTGAGTAGGTCGGGATCGCCCGCAACGTCGCGCTGGTAGTCGCGGAAGCGCTCGCCGCGGTACGCCTCCTCGCCACGAACGCGGCGCTGGATGAGGACTCCCCACGAGCCGTCGAGAACCGCGATCCGCTCGCGCAGGATCGCCTCGAGACGGGTGCGCGTCTCGTTCACGGGACGGACGTTAGCGCGGTGGCGTTAGGGTGCCGCCTCGTGGCCGATGTGCACGACGGCGCGACCCTGCGCGAGGCGCTGCTCACGATCGCGGGCGACTTCTCGTTCACGTGGACGGCGGAGGCCCGCCTCCTCTTCGCCGGGCTCGCGCCGACCCGGTTCGCCGAGCTCGCGCACAACCCCACCGCGCTTCTGTCCGAGCTGACGGACGAGGACCTCGGGGCCCGCCTCACGCCCGAGTACCGCGAGCAGCTCGCGCGCGTCGAGGCACGGCTCGAGCGCGACCGGACGAGCGAGACCTGGTGGGACGGCAACGAGCGTCCGGACGGCTTCCGCGTCGCCTACTTCTCCGCCGAGTACGGACTCGACCAGAGCCTGCCCGTCTACTCCGGCGGCCTCGGCATCCTCGCCGGCGACCACCTCAAGGCGGCGTCGGAGCTCGGCGTGCCGCTCGTCGCGATCGGGCTCTACTACCGGCGGGGTTACTTCCGGCAGCGGCTCGACGAGGACGACCGGCAGGTCGAGCGCTACCCGCGGAACGACACGGAGCGTCTCCCGCTCACACTCGTACCGATGGCGCCGGTGGTCGAGCTCGCGGACGAGAGCGGCACGCTCGTGCCGGTCCGGCTCGGCGTCTGGCGGGCCCGGGTCGGCCGCGTCGCGCTGTACCTCCTCGACACGAAGGTCGAGGGGAACGCGGACTGGGCACGCGGCGTCACCGACATCCTGTACGGCGGCGACCGCGAGAACAGGCTGCGCCAGGAGCTCGTGCTCGGCGTCGGCGGCGTTCGCGTTCTCCGCCGGCTCGGGCTGGAGCCGACCGTCTTCCACATGAACGAGGGCCACTCGGCGTTCCTACAGCTCGAGCGGATGCGGGAGCTCGTCGAGGAGCAGGGAGTCGAGCCGCAGGAGGCGTTGCACCGGCTCCGCGCCTCGACCGTCTTCACGACCCACACGCCCGTACCGGCGGGCAACGAGGTGTTCGACCCGGAGCTCGTCCGCCGCAACGTCGGCCGGGTCGTCGAACGCTGCGGTCTCTCGTGGGAGGAGTTCGAAGCGCTCGGCAAGGTCGACCCGGACGAGAGGGCATTCGGTCTGACCCCGTTCGCGCTTCGCACCTCCGACTACGCGAACGGCGTCTCGGAGCTGCACGGCGCCGTCTCGCGGGAGATGTGGCACGGCCTCTGGCCCGACCGGCCCGTCGACGAGGTGCCCATCGGGTCGATCACGAACGGCGTCCACCAGCGTACGTGGATCTCGGGCGAGCTCGAACGGCTGCTGGGCGACACCTTCCCCGCGTTCGAGCGCGCACGGGAGCTGTCGTCGGAGGCGCTGTGGGAAGCGCATCGCAGCGCCAAGCGCCGGCTGCTCGACTTCATCGTCGAGACCCGCCGGGCGCCCGCGCTCGATCCGGAGGTGCTGACGATCGGATTCGCGCGGCGCTTCGCGACGTACAAGCGAGCCGGCCTCCTCTTCAGCCGTCCGGAGCAGCTCGCGAGGCTGCTCGCCGACCCGGAGCGGCCGATCCAGGTGCTCGTCGCGGGGAAAGCGCACCCGGCGGACGAGGGCGGCAAGGACGTGATCCAGCAGGTGGTCGAGTTCGCGCGCGAGCGGGAGGCGGCCGGCCGCGTCGTCTTCCTCGAAGACTACGAGATGACGCTCGCGCGACGGCTCGTGCAGGGCGTCGACGTCTGGCTCAACACACCGCGCCGTCCGATGGAGGCGTCGGGCACCTCCGGCATGAAGGCGGCGCTCAACGGCGTCCTCAACTGCTCGATCCTCGACGGCTGGTGGGCCGAGGCGTACTCGCCCGCCGTCGGCTTCGCGATCGGCAACGGCGACCCGCGCGCGAGCGAAGCCGAGCAGGACGAGGAGGACGGGGAGGCGCTCTACGCCGTGCTCGAGCAGGAGATCCTGCCGGCGTACTACGAGCGAGACGCGGCCGGGCTGCCGCAGGGCTGGCTTGCCTTGATGCGCGAGTCGATCGCCGAGCTCGGGCCGCGCTTCGGGACGCGCCGCATGGTGCGCGAGTACGTCGAGCGGCTGTACCTTCCCGCGCACGAGGGCTCGCCGAGCACCGCCTCTCGCGCGGCGTAATCGCCGCGTAAAGGCCCTCGTGACAGCGATCAAGGCGAGCGTGCAGTCAGCCGATGCCCAAGCTATGTTGCCGTCGGTCTCGGTGTTCGGCATGAACTAAGCCGTAGGGGGTCGCAGTGCTGGGTTTGCTGTTTCGTTTGGGTCAACGCGCAGCCGTGGGAGCGGTGCCGTTCGCGGTCGGCGCCGGCGCGGCGGTCCTGTTGGTCCACACCTCCGTGTTCCGCCTGCCGTTGCGTTCGCCGACGCTCGCCGCGCCGCCGTCCCCGCAGATCGCGCTGGCATCTCCATCCCGGTCCCACGCCCGGAACCTCGCCCCACCGTCGCCGGTGCCGGCGGCACGCAGCCTGGTACCGCCCACGGGCGCGAACGCGTCGCAGCATCCAGCATCGCGCTCGCACGCTCCTGGCGCGACGACTCCGCCGCCCACGACGACGACCGCGCCCGTCACGACGCCTGTGACGACTCCGACCACGGCGCCCGTGACGACGACGACCACGCCCGTGACCACGCCTCCGCCCGCGACGACGCCGACGACCACGCCCGTGACGACCCCGACGACGACCACGACGAAGTCGCCGCCACAACCGCCACCCACGACCACCGAGACGCCGGTGGTCGTCGTGCCGCCTCCGACGAGCACCACGCCGGGGCGGCACCCCCGTTCCCTCGCGACGACGCACCAGGCGACAGCCGACGAGCACGTCTCGTCCGGGCACCCGGAGCGCCCTCTGCCGACGGGGCACGAATGCGACCACGGGAACAGCTCGAGTCACAGCGGCGACACCAGCCAGAGCGGCAACGGCGACCACGGCGGCGGGGACGGCCGGGGTCGCTGACAGCCGCATGCATCGACACGCCCTTCCGCTCACCTTCACCCTCCGCCTCCGCCTGATGCTGGCCCTGTGCGCCGTCGCCGTCTTCCCGCTCGCCGGCGTGTCCTACGTCGTCGTGCGCGAGGAGGTCGGGAGCGTGAAGCGCGGAATCGACTTCGAGCTGCGCGACGCCGCGCTCGCTGCGCAGTCGAGGTTCGCCGAGCTCCTCGACCAGCGCGAGCTGCGCGCCGTCTCGGCCGCCTCTTCGCCGCGCCTGCAGTCGGCGTTCCGCCGCCGGGACAGCCGAACGCTCCGGAAGTTCGCGCTCCGACACGGTCTGCTGCTGATCGTGGGCGGTCACCGCTATGGCCGGAGGCTCGCCCTCGCCGCGACCGCCCGCGTGAGGCTCATCCGACACGGCCGTCCGATCGGCTCGGTGATCGCGCAGCTCCCGGTCGACGCGGCGACCCTCGCACGCGTGGCGGAGCCGTCCTCCGCAGGCGTGC
>Ga0335081_10012844_pt1 | contig 13551 bp, 15 predicted proteins | sample Lox_Sample_35_FD_206713 | JGI IMG/M metagenome (GOLD analysis project Ga0335081, IMG submission 206713) | Soil microbial communities from Loxahatchee National Wildlife Refuge, Florida, United States - Lox_Sample_3.5 | ecosystem: Environmental > Terrestrial > Soil > Wetlands | place: USA...
AACTCGACGTAGTTGTCGCCCAGGCCGAGTTCGTCGTGCAGAGCCTGGCAGAGGACGAGTCCGTCGATCATGCCGCCGGCCAGTTCGTCTGCCCAGCTGGCCTTGAGTTCTTCGGGATCGAGGAAGCACTCCGGGTCCCAGCCGGCCTTCGCCGCGACGTAGCCGTTGAACCCGGCGAGCAGGCGGTAGAGCCCTGTTCCCAGTTCGGTTAGCTCAACGGCGGTGAGCCCAGTCCTGGGGAGCGTGCCGTCCAGGGCCACCTTCCAGCCGACGGCAACCGGGATCACTGACAGTTCGATGTATGAGCCGGTCCGGTTCATCAGGGCGCGGTGGAGAGGAATCCGGTGGCTGCCTGCCTGAAGCGTCAGCGGCCTGGGATCCACGAGGGCGGCCGCACGCGCTGCCTCGGCGTTCTCGCCGAAGTTGACTACCAGCTCAAAGCAGATCGCCACGGCGTCCTCATCTCGTCCGCTCGGCAAGCCCTGACACCCTGACATTGCCGCAGCCGGAAGTTACTGTAGTGCGCAATTTCCCGTTTTCAGCCGTGAAAGCCGCGGGCGGAAGGCGCTGTCAGCCGGCGCTTCGCTGAAGTTGCCACGCTGCCTCGAGTGCATCCTCGATGGCACCAGCGTCGCCTCTGGCGAGATCAGCGACGACCATCATGTGCTTGCTGTACCGGGCCGGCACGCTGAAGGTCTCGGGGAACTGCCGCAGGACCGAGGCGCGGTAGTCGAAGTCGGCTCGGATCACCATACGGGTGCCGTCAAGCTGGCGGGCGACGAGCCTGCCGTGGTACCGCCACTGGGCCAGCCCGCCCGCCGTAGTGCGCCGCACACCTTCCAGCGTCTCGGCCAGCCGGTCTACCTCGCCTATCTGCAGCACTGCCGCCTTCCGTGCGTGCCTGTGCTCACAACCACCAGATAAGCATCGCAGCTCTTACCGGAAGTCGTCGGTGCCTGCGCCGTCGTCCCGTTCCCAGCCGTAGGCGGCCAGGTAGCCCCAGCAGTCGGGTCTGCTGCCGTCGGTGTCGGTGATGCCGTAAGCGTCGGCGAGCTGGCGAGAGGAGATGATCGTGCCAGCCCAGCGGTCAGCATCGCCTGCCCGGGCGAGCGCGGCAACACCCCTGGCCACATAGGCGGGCGATTCGGAGATCGCGAAACCGGGGGTCCCGGCACAGGCCTCGCGCCAGGTGGCCTCGGTGACACCGAAGTTTTCCAGCATCCGTTCCGAGCGCAGCCAGCCCGGCGTCACGCCGACCGCGGTCACCGGATGGTCTTCCAGTTCGGCGGTGAGGCCCTTCACGATCCGCTCGACGTTGGCCTTCACCAGGTCGTAGTAAAACCCGACATTGCGGCGGAACTCGGCGTTGGCCTGCGAGGTGCCGTCAGTCATCTCCACCACCAGGCCGCGAGTGCCATGCGCGGGGGCGGTGCGCAGCATCAGCGGGATCGCTGCCCGGCTGGTGATCAGGTGGGTGTGCACGCCCATCTGCAGCATCCGCAGCCCGCCACGCCAGTCGTGCTCCCACAGCGGCTTGTCCCACTGCATGTACCGGTCGCCGCCGAAGATATCGTTGACCAGCACGTCCAGACGACCGTGCTCACCGTCGATGTCAGCAACAAGCGCGGCCACCTGGCCGGGATCCTCGTGATCAACGACACTGACGGCGCCCGCCCCGCCCGCAGCGCCGATCAAGTCGCCGGTTTCCTCGATCGTCTCCGGCCTGCCCAGTTCCGACGGACCGGGGGTCCGGCTGCTGCGGCCGGTCGCATAGACGAAGAACCCGGCCCGGGCCAGCTCGACGGCGATTGCCCGGCCCGCACCCCGGGTGGCACCCGCCACCAGGGCAACGCGCATGCTGTCAACCGCATCAGCCACCAGATCAGTAAACACCCCACGGCAGCCGGCAACGCCTTCCGGCGGCGGGCAGGCAGCTTGCCCGGGCCCGGCACCTGGCAGTGGCAGCGCGGGCATCGCTCCCTGCCATGATCACGACAGTTCACATGCGGGGAACGTACCCGCCTGCCACCATCCACCGACCGGCCCGGCCACCTGGCTGACCTCGACTTTGCCGAGGCCCTGGGTCCGCCGTAGTCCAGGAGGGTCCGCCACGGGGCGCCCGTTCTGCGTGCTATGCGCCGAACTTCCCAGGATGCTGTCGTCCGCATTCGGGCCATTCGCGAGTTGGCAGGTGACCTATGCCCCTGCCCAGCTCAGCGCCACCGGGCAATCCTGTGGGCAGAAGGCGAGTGCCTCAAGATGACTGGCGGCTCCCTACACGAAGGAGGGAGCCAAGATGAGCTGGTTGTCCTCCTGGCCCGCGCCGCTTCACGTACCGGGACAGGAACAGGGACTTACGACCTGGACCCAAGGTTGTAAGGATGGCGAAAGGGTGAGGAAGATGGACATGAACATGACCTCTAAGGACCCTCTCGGCGAGGAGATTCGGGCGCATGTCTATACCGCGACCATAGTGCACGAGCCATGGCAGATCGTCGGGATCGAGCTACACCATGACAGCAAAGACATTGCGCTACTTCTCACAGCCGACGAAGCCGAGCAACTAGGTAATGCCCTACTGAAGGGCGCGAACGAGCTCAGGGCCTAAAGCGGCACAATCGTCGATGACATCGGCCGGAATGATAGCTTGGCATGACGGCTAGATGGCAATGAATTATTGCCTCTTTCTGGATTCCAGGACTGCAGGTTAGAAGGTTGACCGCTTATGGCGCGGGACCGTGCCACCTAATTGAGTCCCTCAGTCATAAGAAGGTGATTGGTGCAGGTGCCGAACGGTGGGACCTTCCGAATCAGGATGTGGGATGACCGTCTAGGACCGGCCATGCCGGTTTATCGGACCTGCTCAGAGCGCGGTAGTAGACGGTGATGGACGTAGGTACACGTACATGAATGAGACTAGAAATGGGACTGACCAGCCGTCCGGCTACCGTTGGCTTGAGGCGGGTTCACCGACCTGACCTTCCGCTCCGAGGGCGGGGAGTCAAGCACGCGCGATCGCTCACCTTGGTGCGTCTCTGGCCTGAATCCTGGCGTGCCTTCGGCGGGCAGTTACATTGGCCGGGTGGACGTCACCATCCGCGCCTACGATCCGCGCGATGCGGCAGGTCTGGCCGACGTCTTCTTCCGCTCAGTCCGGCAGGTGGCGCTCTCTGCTTACACGGCCGCCCAGGTGAGGGCCTGGGCCCCGGAGCCCAGGACCGCCGAGTGGGCGCACGGGGAAGCCAGCGACGGCCGCCTGGTTCTGGTGGCCGCCAATGAGGATGACCGCCCCGTCGCCTATATCGATCTTGAGCCGGACGGGCACATCGACCGCGTGTTCTGCGCGCCCGAGGCAGCCGGGCAGGGGATCGCTTCGCGGCTTTATGACGCCGTGGAGGCAGCGGCCCGCGAGCAGGGAATCAGGAGACTGTTCACCGAGGCCAGCGAGCTCGCCCGGCGGCTGTTCGAGCGCAAGGGCTTCGCGGTGGTGGAACGACAGGACCTGGTGGTCCGCGGCGTGGCTATCCACAATTACCGGATGGCCAAGGCCCTGGACTTAACCGCGACCAAGAGCGGCCGGACCCGGGTGGTCTCCATCGATGACGAGACGGCGGCCGTCCTGCGTCAGCGCAAGGCCGACCAGGCCGCCGGGCAGTTCCACGCGGGCGACTCCTGGCGCGGGACCAAGGACGGGTACGTCTTCACGACCGGATGGGGTGAGCCGATCTGCCCCGATACCGTCACGTCGCTGATGACCAAGCTCATCCATGCCAACGAGCAGCTACCTCACGCATGCCTGCATGACCTTCGGCATCTGCACGCCAGGCTCGCGGCCCCGCTGATGGCCACCGCCATCAGGCATGCCAACCGCAAGGACCTCAGCAAGCTCTGCGCCGTCCTCCAAGCCCAGTAAAACATACTCTGGCGCGCCAGAGCTGCGGCGTCACCGTGAGCGACTGCTGGCTCCAGCACGCTTTCTAAGTCTGTGGGCCCGTGTTCGCCGTGGGTCGTCGCCGTCCGCGACCTGTGGTGGTACGGCCGGGAGTGGCCAGGTGTACCTGGGCGGACGTAGCTGAATGAGACTGGGAATGAGACTACGGATCTTGCCGATCAGGGCCGGGTACCAGGGACCTTCTGCCCTGGTACCCGCCCGTGCCGCGCGGGTCATGGTGGGACGTTAGCGCGGGCTGGCTAGGGCGCCGCGCTCGCGAAGGAGCATGGCGCGGCGCTCACAGCAAGGAGGAAACGATGGAGACCATGACGGAACTGCTCGGTAGCCACCCGTTCTTCGCCGGGCTCAGCCCCAGTGCGGTGGAACTCATCGCGGGGTGCGCGTCCAGCGTGCACTTCGCTGAGGGCGACCGCATCTTCGACGAGGGAGAACCTGCCAACGTCTTTTACGCGATCCACGATGGGGGGGTCGCGCTGGTGGTGCATTCGCGCGCGAAGGAGCCTGTGGTCATCGACACCCTGAACGCGGGAGAGGTATTCGGGTGGTCGTGGCTCGTCCCGCCCTACCGCTACTTCTCCAGCGCCCGGGCGGTGACGCCGGTCAGCGCGACTGCGCTAGACGGCGCCTGCCTGCGCGGCAAGTGCGAGACCGACACGGAGATGGGTTATCAGCTGCTGAAGCGAGTCGCGGCAGTAATGCACCACCACATGCAGGCCGCGCGCCTCCGGCTGCTTGATCTGTAAGAGTAAGAATCCGCGGGACAGTGCGAAGAACGCAAAACACCAGGTAAGAAGCGGGCCGGCGCCGTCAGGGACTCGAACCCGGCGGCCTCTTGGTCCCGAAGCCAACGCGCGATGTGGTCTGCCACCGCACTTACTGTGTCTGACCTGCCTGCATCGTCCGTGGACGTCCTCCAGTGTCCACTGGTGTCATCCGTCGTTGTTACTCAGTTAGTTACTCGCCCCTGGTGATGGCGCTGCGGCAGGGCCGCGGACGGCGAGTGATGGGTAGCATCCGGCTGCCGTACGAGCGCCTGTATCAAGGGCGGCCAGAGGGAATTACCGGGCGTGATGCCTTCGCCTGGTTCGCCGTCGCATCCACAGGGCGCCGAGGAGGAAGGCGACGAGGAGCACACCAATGCCGGTGAACAGCAGGTACAACAGGCCCTTCACGACAATGCCCAAGATACCCAGCGCCATCGCCGCGATCACCAGCAGCAGAAAGATGACAAGCATCCGATCCTCCGCTCAGCTGAGCTGCTCAGTGGCGGGCCAGCCGCCGCTCACCGCCAGTGCCCGGCTCGCGTCGGACTCTGTTGTGCTCAAGCCTGCCTGGATGTTGCCATGCCTCGATGGGCAGAGTCTACGGCTCCAGCTTGACCATCTGGATGCGAACCACAGGCACGCGCCAGGTCGGGACGAGCTCGGCAGGTAGCCAGCGTTGTCTACGGTCGTGCATGCGAGCGGTTGTGCGCCTCTGTTGCTGTACCTTTTTGCTATACGTGGCTTGTCCCAGCCCGAGCTTGCGCGGATGGTGGACCGGTCGGTGGCCTGGGTATCCCAGGTCGAGCGCGGCGTGCGCAAGGTCGACCGGATGTCCGTGCTGGAAGCCGTCGCCGCCGGGCTGGAGGTCCCGCTGCGGATGGGCGAGCCCGGATCAGCCATTCGGCCGGAGCCCCGCCGAAGCCGCCGTTGGCCCCACCACTCGACCTTGGCCACAGTGACCGTGAGCGGCACCTGGAACGTGACGGCGCCGGCGGATCTCTCGCCAGCAATCTGCGGTAACGAACAGCCTCCCGCCGACCTCGCTTGCAGGAGGGCTATCGTCCATGGCGGTGCAAGAGGTAGGCGAGCGCGCAGCTGGCGGGAATCAGCCCGGCGGGCACCAGGTTGAGGGGTACCCCGGCGACGCGAGGCAGGTGGCCTGGCTCGTCTTCGACGTCGGCGCCGGAGATGGTCAGAGCGGGGAAGAACGGCACCCATGCGATCGCGGACAGCAGCGCGGCGGTGGTCACCGCCATGTCGCGATCGCGTGCCTGCTGGCCGGGCCGCCACAACAGCCATAGGGCCAGGAGCTGGGACCCGGCCACCGTTCCCCACCCGGTCGCGTTGTGGAACCGGGCGTGCGGCGGCCAGGCCGGGTTGAACACGTGGGTGGCGTTGAGATCGGCCCGCCCGGTTCCGACGACCGTGCCGATCGCCGCGCCGCTGAGGATCAGACGGCTGATTCTCATGCCCGCACCTGTCCTTCCGGTGGGTCCGGCGGATTGGCTGCGCCCTTGGCTGTGCTGCGGAGCCGGGTCGCGGACCGGGCAGCCTGCCGGCGCGACAGCTCGCGCGGCAGCAGCGGGAGCGCCCGCATCGCGATCCGGTACGCCCGACCGGGAAAGACCAGCGGCACGCCGCGGTCAAAGCCCGCCAGTGCCTCGCGCGCACACTGGGCTACGCTGATCCGCAGGAACTGCGGCGGGCCGCCGGTCATCCCGCCCGCAGAACCGGCGAGCTGGTCGAACTCGCTGTCCACCGGGCCGGGGCAGACCTGGGTGACCACCACCCCGGTGCCAGTGAGATCCGCGCGCAGGGCCTCGCTGAAACCGTCCATGAAATGCTTGCTGGCCGAATACGCCGCAGCCGCGGGCATCACCGTGAGCCCGGCGCCCGAGCCCATGTTCAGCACTCCTCCGCGCCCGCGTTGCACCATCGCGGGGACCAGGGCCGTAGTCAGCTGCGCCACCGCCAGCACATTGGTGCGCAGCACGTTCCGGACCCGGGCCCAGTCCGCCTGGTCGGCCAGGGTCTGATCGCCGACGCCCGCGTTGTTCACCAGGACATCTATCGCCCCGGCCTGCCCGGCTGCTGCGGCCAGGGCCCGATCCACGTCAATTTCATCGGACAGATCCACGGGCAGGGTAAGTACCTGCAGCTGCGGGTGCGTTGCCAGCAGGGTGGTGCGTAGCTCGTCAAGCCGCGCGGCCCGCCGGGCCAGCAGAATGAGCATCCTGGCCCGCGGCGCGAGCTGTACGGCAAGCTCACGTCCGATCCCCGCCGAGGCGCCGGTGACCAGGACGGTACCGCCATCAATCGGCGGCCGGGCGTTCTCAGCCACCATCACATCTTGCATCCGATGACCTGCCGCTTACAAGAAGTACGGCCTCCTGCAGCGCGCACGCTAGCTGCACAGATAACACGGATCATGACACTGGCACCACGCTGGAATTATCCGGCGCCCCGATCCACCCGAGGCCCTCATGTCCGGTCATCCTGTTACTGTGCGTAACACCGCTGAGGGCGCCTCGTCTACGCCGGGAGCGGTCGCGGCCGTCATGGGCCGACGGTTTACCGGCCGTTGCAGCTCACGGCAGCGCGGTCACCCTGACCTGGACCGGTAATGCCGCTGGGATGCGGCGAACCTGAGGATCGTCCCTCGTATGCCCTACACGGCTCGGAGCATCTTGGTGGGCTCGCTGGCCTTCGCGCACGGCCCGCCCAGTGCCTACGAGGCCTGTCCAGAATGTCGGTGCTGGCGGGCAGATTCTAAACCACCACGCGGGCCCCGACGACGGCCGGCCCGCCCGCGACCGATGGGAGATGATGCATTGCAAGCGAGGATCTTCTTCATCACTTTGGCCGTGGACGATCTCGACCGGTCAGTCGCCTTCTACCGTGACGGCTTGGGCTGGCCGACCGAGGGCATCGCCGGGCAGGAGTTCCACGACGAGGTTACCGGCGCCGATGGAACCATCGCTTTCTTCAACCTCGACGGAGGCCTGCTGCTCGGCTTGTACGAACGGGCCAACCTCGCCAAGGACGCCAGCCTGCCGCCTGGCCCGCCCAGCTCCACCGAGTTCAGCCTGGGCGTCCCCGCTGAATCACAGGCAGAGGTCGACAAGCTGCTCCGGCAAGTCGAAGCCGCCGGAGGCACACTGACCGCGCCCGCTCATATGCGCCCGTTCGGCGTCTACTCCGGGTACTTCACCGATCCCGATGGCCATCTGTTCGAGATCGCGTGGAACTCCAACGAGTAGAACCGGAGCGGCGCCGCCGGCATATGAGCGGGTGACGCGTCGCTGCCGGCTCCCTCAGCGTCAGGCTGGCGCCAGAAGACGTGCCTCGTGCACCCGCCGCCGACCAGATCGCCCGGCAAGACCCAGACGGACCTTCTGCCCTGTGTCCCCAGGCGGTCAGCAGTCATCCAGCCGACTCCTGCGGCTCGACACTGAAGACGGTTCCCGTCATGCGCGCCTGGTTGCTGCTGGCCACCTCGCTGAGGCACGCGACACGGTCTTGATCTCGTGGGTTGAAGGCGATGTCATTCTTGGTAAGCCGAATCAGGTTCGCACGGGCCCCAAGCACGGCCCGGCGCTGTGATACGCACTTTCTCAGCCTGGCCGGCGGAGTGGAAGCCGGAAGGCTAGCAGGACCAGATCCGGGTGCAGTGCCACGTCGCCAGACGGGTCGCGCTGGAAGCCCAGGGATCGGTAGATGCGCTGCGCGGCCGCCATCTGCCCGGTGGTGTGCAGCGTGGCGGCTTCCTTCCCGGCCCGGCAGGCGACCTGGAGGCATGCCTCGACCAGCCGACGGCCCACGCCATGGCGACGGGCCTCCGGGTCCACGGCCAGCAGCCGCAGGTTGGCCTGGCCGGATCGGAGGCCCTGCGTTCCTTCGACCGTCCGGTCGAGCTCCACGGTGGCCGTGCCGACGATGCGCCCGTCTGCGACCGCAACCAGCACGGTGGCGAACCCCGCCCGGCGTGCGACATCGGCAAGCATGCCGAAGTAGTTGTCCCACAGCGGGTCACCCGCCCGCGCGTACTCGGCGTACGCACGCTGAGTCAGGGCGCCGGTGTCCTCGTATTCTTCCGGGAGCACTTCCCGGATCCGGATCGCACCCATCACCTGCCCGCACCCCACCTGGACTTGCCTGCTCATGGGCATCCTGTACCCACCCCAGTATCGGCCGCGTGAACGCCCGCACGGGCTCCCCGGCCAGGCAGTCGCGATCCATCGACGCAGACTCCTGTCGTGGCCGTCGCCCAGGACATCCGCTGAGCGCGATAGAGGCCGACTGTCCTGCGGGCTCCGCCCGGAACCCCAGGAGAAAGGCCAGCCGCCTCACGCCGCCCACTGCCCGCCGCCTCGCGGACGAAACGGAATACCCAGACCTTGACGGCTAGCGGCTTGAGTAGGAGCGGTCGTCCCTGGCCGCCCCGGACGGTCGGAGCGGCCGCCGATCCCGGAAGATCTCTCCGTGCAATCGTCATCCGGGGGTGATATGTCGCGTTCGTGGAACGGGTCACTCGTTCCATGGTTACGGTTCGTAATCCCAGCAGTCGCGGGGAATACGTCTCTGACCTGCAGATATGTGTGAGCCGCCTATCGGAATCGAACCGATGACCTACGCATTACGAGGAGGATTAGAGCCGTCCACAGCTGTCCAGACCGTCACATCTGCCCTGCTCGCGTGGCTTCTCAGTCCCCCAGCGTCCGTGCTAGTCCAGGGCCGTTGTTAGCAAATCCGTTAGCACGGCCGATCCCTGCCGCGACTCCGACGGTGCCCCATCCCGGCCGCGCCGCGCCGGGTCGGCCCCCGCCGGGCCGCACGCCCGGCGCGAGTGCGGCCGATGATGCCGACCTTGCGACTTGCTGGCTCCAGCATGCTTTCCAAGTCTGCGCGGCTGGGTCCGGCGACGGTCGGCAAGGTCCGTAACCTCGGCCGCTTGTCGCTCACGGTGCGCGTCGAACGGTTCCGGACGTAGCTGAATGAGACTACAAATGAGACTGAGCCGCAGCGTGCGACGTTGAGCGGAGGCGGTCATGGGCGAACGGGCGAGGCTCCCGATCGGAGTCGAGGTCTACCCGTTAACTTTAGGTCGATCAGATAGTCGCCCACGCCAAGGTGCCGGTGGGTATGCTGGGTTAAAGGAAGACTAATTAAGGAGGTTGAACACATGGGAATTATGGATTTGCTAAAACAGTTGGCGAATGGTGCATATGATGGCGAAAGAACGGACAATGAAAGCAATGGAGTTGCATGGGGCTTCTATATCGACAAAGGAATCCCTGTAAAATATCGTGCAGGCAAAACTGTAAAGTTCTTTGACGGTAAGGAGAACACAAAGTCACGTAAGGTGGAAAAGAGTATTTCGATACCGAGGAGAAGAAGATTTCTTTTCTTCAAAGCTACGGTTTCCTTCGTGAAATGTTTGGCAATCATCCTGAGGTAATGGATTATAGTCGTCAATACTACGAAGACCGAAAGAAGAAAAACTAGATTCTATAGGCTGTGTCGAATCGCCCCGGCCTTCCGCTTTTCAGGGTGTGGGATGACCGTCCAGGACCGGCCATGATGGTCCATCAACCCTGCTCAGAGCGCCGTAGTAGACGGTGGTGAACGTAGGCACACGTACATGAATGAGACTAGAAATGAGACTGACCAATCGCCCGGTCACCGTTGACCAGAGGCGGGTCCACCGCCCTGACCTTCCGCTTCAGTGGCGGGGAGTCTGACCAGTTCTGCCGATATCAGAAGAGATGGAGGCTCGAGGAGTCTCGTGGCCATGTCACCGCGAACCCGAGTGCACCGATCGCGACGAGTCCAGTATCAGCAGTGGACCGTCGGCCAACGCCCACGTGACTCCCCGCGTTTGAGCTGGTGACGAAACGTACCGCCCTGTCCGCGCGTCAGTCTGCAGACTGGAACTTCGCTATTAATGCACTGTAGGATTACCCCATCCTATGTCTGTGCTGCATGAGTAAACTAGTGGCACCAGTTTTAGGGCATCCATCCCCTGGTCGAGAGGCACAGAAAAACTAGTTACTCCGTGAGTAGGAAGCGTTCCCAGCCAGATGCGCCTCCATTCTGCATTAGATCCCGGCGGATCAGCAGATTCATCTATTTCCACTTGGAACGGATTACCGTTAGCGTCTCCAAGCCTATAGGGACTGTCATCAGTATAGCCGACTACGCCGCTTACGCGCGTCATATTTGCTGGAATGCCGACGATAATTGGGGTGGCGACGCAGGTGTCTTCATAGAACGATTTGCTGTACTGTTGACCTCCAAGGGAGGCAACCCCTGTATTGAAAGATCCCCCAAAAGCGCCAGGGCTAATTACATTAAGATCTATCAAGTAGTACGATTTATGTGGTGCGGGGGGAGAGGTTGAACTAGTGGGAGGGGAGGACGGCGGCGAGCTGGCCGCCGAGGATGAGTTGACTACTGTCTTCGTCGGCGCGATGCAGGTTACTCCATTGTTTCCGCCCTGGGCGTCACAATTACCGTTGTTGTTCGTGGTGCTACACCCGGCTGTCCCCAGCGTGAAGAAAACCAACAGGACCGCAATCGGGACTAGGTTACGCCATCCGGCCCTGCTCGCGTCGATCATGGGCCCGTTTTCGGGTTAGCGCTAGAGCATATGACTGTGTTGCCGCTGCCCTGCGCGTTGCAGTCGCCATGATTTGTGTAGGTTGATGACCCACCCGAACTGAGGATTAGCCCCACCACAGTCCCCGCAACAGCCAGTATGACTCCGAGGCCCGCCCACCATCCTCTGCTAAGCCAGGCCGGAAGCCACCCCCAACTACCATCACGTGATTCCGGGCCGCTCTTACCCGATTGACTCATCCTCCCCAGCGGCCTCACTGTCACATCCACCCCCTACACTGGCATTCGAGATCATTGATGGTGATCAAGCTCAAGAAAACCGGCCGTCATTTTCTAGTTGTATAACGCCAGGTTAGGGCAACCTAGACATTCGTGCAGCGGCACTCGATTACGATCTGGACTCCTCCCTTCCTCCAGGCAGCCATGCAACATCGTGACCCAGGAGCCGGGATCGCGGTTGCTCGTCGTAGTAGGTGCGGGGGACCAGTGGAGGCGATCAGGGCGCTTTGCGTTTGCCGGTGCAGGGCGTCAGCGAGCCGGTCGCTACGGATGAACCGGCCACCACGATCTTCTCCTTGCCGGACTGGCCGTTGTGCTCGCGGGGCACAGACCGGACGATCACGCCGGTCTGGGCATTGTTTGGGCAGCATCGGCCCGGTCATACTGGCCTCTTCGTCCCGAAGCCAACGCGCGATGCGATGGACCATCGTACTTACTCTTGTGACCTGCTCCGTACCGTCCGTGGACGTCCTCCGACGTCTGCCGGTGTAAGCGGTCGTTGTTACTCACTTAGTTACTCACTGCGTCTAGTGGGGGCGATCTCGCCGGGTGGCGGCATGCCCGCTTGGGCCACGAGGCAACCTCCCTCGATGCCTGGTGTCGTCCGCCCTGGCAACAGACCACGCACAACGTCAAGCAGCGCTAGGTTAACTGAGGTGTTCGAGGCACGACGAGCACATCTGTGTTGCGGTTTAGAGGAGGAGCAACAGATGGGAAGTCCCGAGGTGATCGCAGCGCTTATCGGACTGGCGGGTGTAGCTTTCGGGAGCGCAGCTACATATTTGCAGCAACGCGCGACACGCGCGGAGAACTGGCGTCATGACCGCGAGACCCGATGGGATCAGGACAGACGTGCTACCTATGTGCGGTTGCTTATGGCGACTGACGAGGTATACAGGTCGGTCGATTTCCAGGACGAGGATGAACTCCAAATGACTCTAGTAGGGAGTCAGAGGAGTATCGCGCTTGCAGCATCTGATGCTGTCTATCGAGCGCACACCGAAGTGCTGCTAATGCGCCAAAGCCCAGATGTGCAGAAGGCAGCCGACAAGCTGAGTGCCGCCACAGGTGCCTTGTACGAGGCTGTAAGGGTTGCGAAACCAGGAAATACATCAGAACGTCAAGAATTTACAAATAGGTTTCGCGACCTTAATAGTCAGCGGCGTGAAGCAAGAAATGAATTTCTCGACGCTGCGGCACGAGAGCTTCAGATTCGCCAGTAAGACACTATCTGGTGCCATTGTGATCTACAGGTCATGCCGTCACCTTCTCAATCGCCGTTGGCTGCTGAAATATCGCTCATCAATGCGCAACAGACGGCCGCGTTTGAACCTCCTTGTGCAGCCAAAGCGGCTAGCGGGCAAGCCGTCTGGATGCAAACTACCGGCACGATCCTGCTCATGCTCAAACGGTGCAGCCTGGGGTGTGTGCGGATGCCTGTCCAGGACAGGCGTAGCGCGAGGGTTGCTGTACCCAGCTGCTGTACGAGATGAAGACCGTGAGCCAGAACATCGTCAAAACCGTGTTGACGTCGATGCCCATGGCTTCGCCTGGGTCTACGCACAAGACACAGTTTGAGGCTCGGATGGGTGGCCCGGCCTGACCCCCGGCGCTGGGGCGCGACAGCTGGACGTTGCTCGCCACAAAAGTTTTCCGCTGCTGACTTGGAATAATTTTCCGCTGCTGGACTGGGATAACAGGGTTTTGACCATGGGACAGCAGGAGTTTTGATTGGGATTTTGATTGGGATTTTGATCGGGATCTCGAACTCGGTTTCTATTAACTTTCGCTCAACTATCCCGATTTGGCTTTCAGCTGCCCTACGCTGGTCGTAGCGGCTCGCAGTCGTCCAAGAAAAAGGGCGGCGACCCCCTGCGCCAACAGGGAGCCGCCATTTACCTCGAGACTCTATCCGCAGAAAGGCGGGCCTCAACTATG
>Ga0335081_10012845_pt1 | contig 13551 bp, 15 predicted proteins | sample Lox_Sample_35_FD_206713 | JGI IMG/M metagenome (GOLD analysis project Ga0335081, IMG submission 206713) | Soil microbial communities from Loxahatchee National Wildlife Refuge, Florida, United States - Lox_Sample_3.5 | ecosystem: Environmental > Terrestrial > Soil > Wetlands | place: USA...
GGCGAGCGCACCGGAATACGCTGCAGAGTACGCGCCGGAACCTTCGCCAGGGTATGCGGAAGCAAGCCAGACAGAAATGACCGCGGCGCAGGAAATCGCGCAGGAGGAATACCCGCCAGCGGGGGCGGAAAGCCCTGAGCCAGCGATGACTGAGCCAGCAATGACTGAACCGGCAATGACTGAGCCGGAATTTTCGCAGTTTTCCCAGGAAGTCGCGTACGAAGTTCCGGCGTCAACCCAGTACCTGGAGTCATCGGCATACGAGCCGGCAGCAGAGGTGTCTGACACAATGGCGCCGCCGCCCGCTGAATATGCGACGGAAGCGGAAAGTCAGGCAGTCTATTCATCGGCCGATGCCGCCGCCAGCGACCTCGAACCAGCGTATGGGGAAGCAATGCCAGCAGCGGGGACGGAAGCTCAGTCGTACGCTGAGCCGCAATATACGGAGGCGGCGTCCACTTCCATCATGCCCGCCAGCGAAGTGAACGAGCCCGCGGCGCCCACAGCCGCGGCCGAGCCTGAACCGAAAAAAGAAGCGGCCTTCGCCGCCGCCGCCGCAGCCCAGTACATCGCTTCGGAGATGTCGGTGTTTGCCATGATCGGCGATGTAATCGGGCCCGCAGGCGGTGGAGCGGAAGCCACCGCCGGTACAAGCCAGCCCGACTACAGCGCCGACGCTTCGGCCGGGAGCATCGGCGAACCGGTTGCGCAACCTGCAGCAGAAAGTCCCGGCTCAGACCGCGAGGCCGAGCTCGCCGCCGCCTGGGCGCACTGGCGGCAGATTCGCGATTCCGCTGTCGGTCCGGCATTTGACTCGCACGCACCCGAGGTCGCGGCCACCGAATTCCGCGAGATTCATCATGATGCGCCCGCCGAGGCGGAGGCAGCCACTCCAGTTGCTGCCGCTCCCGCCGCGGGCGATCCTAATGCCATCGCCAGTATCGTGGACAGCGTGCTGGCGGAGCTGCGCCCCAAGCTGGTGCAGGAAATCGCCAAGAAGCTCAGCGAGAAAAAATAGAAGCCGTCAGGCAGTTGCTGCTCAGCCCGAAAGCAACGGCAAGAAGATCGAGAATCCACGTGGCTAGGGGCAGAACCCCAAGCGGCACTTTCGGAACCGTGGGCTTGGCTGCTAGTCCCACCCCGAAGTGTCCAATCGGACCCATCGAGTCCTCTCAAGCGGTGTGCGCACTACCCTGCACACGCGAATCTTATCAGCGTCGCTTCGGCGGAGCCTTGGTTGCTAGACGCTCGGCTTGGCAAACTGATTGTAGAGCCAAGCGAACACAGCGCCGCCGACAAGACCATCCACGGTTCCGTAGAGAGTCCCGACTATGACTTCTGCAATGCTGCGAGTCGCATGATAGCCGAAGTAGACGGACGCCATTGTCTGGAGAAATTGCTGACCATAGCCGCTCCAGATCAAGTTCGCCAGACCCATGCCCAGCATCGCTAATCCCCATAGGATTCCCGACGCCAAAGCGAGACCCTTTACGCTCAATTTCATGGCTTGCTCCTTTCCTTCATTCTAGGGCGGGCAACCACATCCAGTCCTCGACTTGCTTGCGGAGAATTCTCTCGTCGTCGAAGTGACAGGAGAACGTGATTGTCATCACTTTCTCGTTCGCGGGTGGCCCACCTTTGCGCGCTTTTCGCAAAGGTCAGGATTCCACGACTCGCAGGCGATGGGATTTTGATTCTTCTGCCGCAAACTAGAGTCGGGTGACGGGCTATCCAGGAGAGTTCCATGGCTTGGAGCCGGCTCCCCTTTTACTTCGCTCTGAGAGGCTCTTTCGACACGGCGAGACGGGCAACCGGCGGTCCGCCTGATTGCGGTAACCGTAAACCGCTGAAGAGAATGGTGGGCGCTATAGGATTCGAACCTATGACTTCCACCGTGTGAAGATGGCACTCTACCGCTGAGTTAAGCGCCCGATCGGACAATCTCTAGAGTGTGCCATCGCATCTGGAAAATGTCCAACCTCCGCGAGGAGTCGCGGCAGTCGCGGCAGGTAGGCGAGATACGCGGAGACATGGCCGCCAGGCCGGTGCGCAGGCAGTGGGCAAAAGCGCTCGAAAAAGTGTGCCGGGCCATCTCAGGTCCCATCCGGAGATCGCCATCCGCCAAGAAGGCTTCCCAATACCTATACTCCCCATCCCGGCAGCGCCAGGAGCGGAGACAGTTTTCCATCGTGCAAGCGCGTGATAGCCTTAGCCAAACGGCCCCGCAGCAGGGAGCAAGGAACTCCCCGGAACCGCCTTCTTGAGATTCGGATGCCGACTCAATCCCGAGGTAACGAACCGCCCGTAGGCCGTTCTGGGGAAGGCACTTCGCGCCCTTTGGAGGAGGCTCCCGAAGCGCAACTTTCGCCCCCCGAGGGGGTTCAAGAAAGTGTGAGCACCATGGCCATGGATCGAGGGCTGCTCGCGCTGGCGGCCAATTCTCGCCAGCCGGCAACCGCCCTCCCGGCCGGGGAACTGACCGACGCTGATGTGATGCTGCGGGTCAAGTCCGGCGACGATTCCGCCTTTGCTTACCTGGTGCAGAAATACCGGCGGCCGATGCTGAATTTCATGTTCCGCATGGCGCACAATGCGGCCGCGGCGGAAGACCTGGCGCAGGAAGTTTTCCTGCGGGTGTATCGCTCGCGCGAAAGTTATGAAGCTACCGCGAAGTTCACCACCTGGCTCTACCGCATCGCGACGAACCTGGCGGTGAACTACGCCCGCGATACGCGACGGGAACGCCCGGAGCACATGGTGAGCCTGGATGAAAGCGACGAAGAAACGGGGCTGACCGCAGATGTGGCCGATGATGCACCGAGCGCGGAAGAACGCATTTTGCGGCGCGAGCGGCTGGCCGCCATCCGGCAGCGGGTGCAGGCCCTGCCGGAGCGGCAACGCATGGCGGTGGTCATGCACAAGTATCAGCATATGGACTACCGCCAAATCGGTGACGTGCTGAAGCTGAGTGAATCGGCGACCAAGTCGCTGCTGTTCCGCGCCTACGAAACTTTGCGCGGGCAGCTGAAAGAGTTCTTGTGAGTTTGACTTTTAGCAATCCGAAATTGGGGAAGAAGGAAGCATCATGAAGTGCAATTGCAATGACGTTCGCGAACTGTTGCCGGAACTGGCCGCCGGGACCGCGGGGGCCGCTCCGGAGATTACGGCACATCTGGAAGAGTGCACCGCGTGCACCGACCGGTTGGATGAGTTCCGCAAGACCATAGCGCTGCTCGATGAATGGCAGGCGCCAGAGCCTTCGCCGTATTTCGATACGCGCCTACAGGCGCGTCTGCGCGAAGAAATGGCCCAGGAAGCGGCCAGAGGTTCCGGCTGGCTGGCGTGGCTGCGCCGGCCGGCGTTGGCGGTTTCACTGACTCTGGCGCTGGTCGTGGGCGCCACGATTTTCGAGACTAACGATCGCGGTCAGCGTCCGCCATCTTCGCCGGTCGCAGTGGTCGGCGATCCTGGGACTGCAGTTGGCGACTTGCAGGCTCTGGACAAGAACCACGATCTGTACTCGGATTTCGACGTGCTGGATGATTTGCAGGTCCAGCAGAATGTGACTGCGAATCCGTAAGATCGCGAGTGATCGGGGACGTGGCGGCAGCGCATTCAGTCTTCCGGCAATTGCCGGCAAAGCATTTCTGGCGAAGGCTCAAGCTCGGGGAGAGTAGGCAAGTGTTACGGCACAGGTCCATCACGGCATGGGCGGGGACGCTCGTCCTCGTGCTGTTGTTTGCCGGCACGGCCTTCGGGCGGCCGCAGAACCATCCCGGGCAAGCGCCGCGGCCGTCCCAGCGCGAGGCGCCTCCCATGGGCCGCCACGCCGGGCAATGGCTGCGTCAGAACCGCGGACTGAGCCCGGAGCAGCAGCGTCGCGCCCTGGAAAGCGATCCTCTCTTCCGTCGCCTGCCTCCAGAGCGGCAGCAGGTCCTTCGCGAAAGACTGCAGCGCTTCAACAGCCTGCCTCCGGAACAGCAGCAACGAATCCTGAATCGCATGGAAACCTGGGAGCACCTCACCCCCGAGCAGAAGACGCAGGCGCGGCAGCTCTTTGGCCAGATGCGGCAGCTTCCCCCCGACCGGCGCCGCATGGTGCAGAATGCCATTCGTGACTTGCGCGCCATGCCACCCTCCGCGCGCCAGCGAATCATCGAATCAGACCGCTTTCGCAGCACCTTCACGCCTGAGGAGCGGAACCTGCTCAACGACGCGACTCGATTGCCGCTCGCTCCGGCGGAGCCGCCAAATTCTCCGCCGCGCTAATGCTTTCCTTTTGAGCTTGTCATCCTGAGCGGCATGATGGTCGTGTAGCGAAGTCGAAGGATCCCTAATCTGCGGTTCTCTCTCGCACCCCGGCAAGGCATTCTTACTGCCGGAACAAGTTCCGGGCGATGAACAACACATTGGCCGGGCGCTCCGCCAGCCGGCGCATCAGATACGGATACCATTCCGTTCCGAACGGAACATAGACCCGCATGCGCCAGCCCTCGCGCACCAGGCTTTGCTGCAAATCGCGGCGAATCCCGTAGAGCATTTGAAATTCAAACGAATCGCGCGCGATGTTTTCCCGCGCAGCAAACGCCTTGATCTCGCGGATGATATTTTCATCATGCGTGGCCAGGCCGTGATACACGCCGCTTTTCAGCAGGACGCGCATCAGCTTGAGGTAATTCGCATCCACTTCCGACTTCTTCTGAAAGGCAATTTCCGCCGGCTCTTTGTACGCACCCTTGCATAAGCGAATGCGGATTTTCTGCGCCAGCAATCCGGCGATATCGCTCTCCGCCCGCCGCATGTAGGCCTGGATGACCGCGCCCACACAATTCTGATTGCCGGGAATTGCGTGCATCGCATGGACCAGCGCGAGCGTGCGGTCGGTGTAGGCGGAGCCTTCCATATCCACGCGCACAAAATTCTGCGGGCGCATGGCCGCGGCCTTGGCGATTAGTCCCTTCACCAGTTCGTGGGCCAGGGGTTCATCAATGTCCAGGCCCACGTGGGTGAGTTTTACCGAGATGTTGGCGACGAGATTATGAGCGGAAATCTGATCGAGCAGCTGATGGTAAAGCTGCCCGCTGCGCTCCGCCTCTTCGCGATTCGAGACATTTTCTCCCAGATTGTCAATCGAAACGCTCAGGCCTGCCTGGTTGACCACCCGCGCCACCCGCAGCGCATCTTCCGGCTGCGTGCCCGCGACAAACCGGCTCGAAGTGCGTTTCCCAAATGACGAATGCTCCGCCAGCGCGCGCAACCCACGGTTGGCCGAAAGGGAAATAAAAAGCGCCCTCAGCACAGTTTTCCCTGCGCACCAGGATAAACTCTGAATTTTTTCGGGCGCATAGACCTCAGAGATTTGTACCACAACCGCGAATCATGTTCAGTGACCTGGCCACCAGGGCGAGCGAAGGTCTGACATAGCGCCGCGCGGTCACTGGTTCGGATCGAAGCGGACCTCGACCAGTTCTTTGGTTTCGTGACCGCTGGGGGCCCATCTCCACTTGCGGACCGCGATGGCAGCCGCTTTAGCCAGCACGGGATGTCCGCCTTTTATTTCAACTTCCTTGACGGTCCCATTCGGCTGGACCACGGCTTCCACCTTCACAGTTCCAGCCAGCCTCATGGTGAGCGCCACCGCTGGATATTCCGGAGATACGCGGCTCACGACTCGGCGGCTCGCCTCAGCTTGTTGTGCTGTCTCTTGCGCGCAGACCAGCGGGATGAAGATGATCCAGCAGAACAACAGGACAAATCTGGCAGCGTGGCGGTGCATGGTTTCGGAGGTGAAGTAACAATAGATTACTGAAAAGGTACGGACCCGCAGAAGATGACTTTGGTCACCGCTGAGCCGGCACAGCGCGGGACACGCCGCTGTGGAGGTTCTACCAAGTCAGGGCAGGAACATCTCATCCGTGTAGCACCAGCGCCAGCTTTCGCCCGGCTCGAACGATTGTATGATCGGGTGCTTGGTCTGGTGAAAATGTTTGGTCGCGTGCTTGTTCTTCGATGAGTCGCAGCAGCCAACGTGTCCGCAAATCAGGCACTCGCGCAAATGGACCCAGGTGTCGCCGGTTTCCAGGCACTCTTTGCAGCCTTTGCCGCTCGGCTTTACGTTGCGAATTTCACTCACATGCCGGCAACCGCTCTGTGATTCAGCCATAAGGACTCCGCGTGTTCGATGCTGACGTTTGCGGCGCGCTCAGACGTTTGGACGCTCGCCATCCGAAGACGGATTCAAAACTCAGGCGAAAAGCAGAAATGAACCATGGGCCCGATCAATCCCCATGTGCTTCCAGAAATCTCTCCGCTTCCAGCGCCGCCATGCAACCCGTGCCCGCAGCGGTGATCGCCTGCCGGTAGCGCCGGTCCTGCACGTCGCCGCAGGCATAAACGCCGGGCACGCGCGTGTGGACGTAATTCTTCGTCACCAGGTAGCCTTCCGAATCCATATCGAGCTGGCCCTCGAACATGCTTGCATTTGGAATGTGCCCGATGCCCAGAAACATCGCGCTGGTCGCGAAGTCCCACACTTTGCCGGTCTTTAGATTCCGCAGCTTCAGGCCGGTCACTTCCATCTTCACCGGATCGTACACATCTTCCACCACGGTGTCGGTGAGGAAATGAATCCTGTCATTCTTCTGCGCGCGCTCGAGCATGATCTTTGAAGCTCGGAACTGATCGCGGCGATGAACCAGCGTGACCTTCGTCGCGAAGCGGGTGAGGAAAGTCGCCTCTTCCATGGCCGAATCTCCGCCGCCGATCACGACGATTTCCTTCCCCGAAAAAAAGAACCCGTCGCAGGTGGCGCACGAAGAAACACCGTGGCCGATCAAAGCCTGCTCACTGGGCAGGCCGAGCCAGCGCGCCGAGGCTCCGCTGGCGATAATCACTGTGCGCGCATGAATGGTTTCGCGATTCACGTGCAAAACGAAAGGGCGGACGCTCAGGTCGGCTTTCGACACATGCCCGAGCTGGTAAATTGCCCCGAAGCGGCCGGCCTGCGTGCGCATGTTTTCGATCAGCTCCGGTCCCTGGATTCCGTTGGGAAAGCCGGGGAAATTTTCCACCAGCGTGGTGAGCGAAAGCTGGCCACCTGGCTCGTGGCCCTCAAGCACCAGCGGTTTCAGGTTCGCGCGCGCCGTGTAGAGGGCCGCAGTGTGCCCCGCGCAACCCGAACCAATAATCACGACATTGCGGACGTTTTCCATAACAGTGAATCAGAACGCAGAGATTAGATTGCGCCGCGGCGATTCGGTTGCAAGCCACATTTCACGGTTGCGTCTTTGCGGCCTTGTGCGACCTGGAAGCCATCGGTTTCGCGCCCTTGATTTCGGCGCCGCTGATCCTGGCGAGTTCTTCCGGAACCAGGTATCGCGCGCCCAGCAAGCGCCGATAGTTGCTCACAATCGCGGTCGCGCTCTGAAACAGCGGCTCGTAGGTGCTCTGATCCGGCGCCGGGTTCTGCTCCGTCGCCTGGCAGCGTGCCAGCACCACCGATGTTTTGCCGAAGCGCTCCAGCTTGATGTGGTTGACTGGCGTGTTGGTGTCGAGCATCGCAGCCGGCGTCGTCACCGCCGAAGCGCTGTCCTCGAGAGATAGCTCCATCAGGTCTTTCGGATCGCGCACGCGAAACACCAGGATCTCGGTCATGTTCTCCGCGTCCTGGCTGAACGAATACTGCACGCTGGAAAACATGGCCTGCACGCCGAACTCATGGCGAATACGCACCCAGTCGGCCGTCGCCGACTCGGCGCTCGACTTGCTGTTGGTCACGGTCTGTAGAAATCCCGGGCGCTCGTCCATGGTGGAGCGGCCGCGGTCCACTTCAAAGTCAGCGCCCAGCAGCGGTTGCCGGGGGACACGCCCCAGCGCATCGGCGATTTCTTTTCGCTCTTCCGCCGATGGCGAGCACACATTGATCATGTTCACTTTCACTTGAGGCTGCGAAGGCGGTTGCTGGGCAGCTGTCACCTGCCAGGTCAGCAACAAAACCAGCAATAAGAAAAGAGCCGGCAAGTTTCGAGGCACGCGGCATTTTAGCAGGTGCGCGCCGTACTCAAGGATGCTCAGCATGGTGCCCCTCACACTCACCGCTGCTTCCACTCCGCGAACGGAATCGCGTTTGTGATCTCTCGCCGGAAGATTAGAATTCTGTTATGGCGAACTTGACCTTGGTGTACGGACTGCGTTTGCTGCCCTCCGATGAAGTGGACCAGGTTGGCGATGCGACGCTGAAGCTCAAGAATGGCCGCGAGGCCCACGTGACCATGCACCTGCTCGAAGGCAGCAAAGAAGAGATTGAGAATCAACTGAAGGCCAGTCTGGACGCGTTTTTCGACTTTTATCCCGAGATCTGATCCGCCCTGGCATGGGCTGGTTGCGGGCCGAACTCAGTCTGACCATCCAGCCGGGCGCGCTCTCAACTTTGCCCTCGACCTGTAATCGGTTGCTTTTATGCCTCTGACTTACCGTTATGTGCGGATGCGGCTGGCGCACTGGGGCCTGTTCCCCGCCAGCAAATTCGCGCTCATCACCTGGTATCTGCTGGCGCTGGATCTGCTGCTCTTCTTTCTGCAGAAAGTTTTTTCCCGCCTGAAGCCTTCGTTCGGCCAGAGTCTGGGGGGATGGGTCAGCTTTCTCAGCTTTGTCGCGATTGTTCTCTTCGCCATTCTGGCCATTCGCTGGCTCAAGGCCCGGTTGCTCTGGCGATTGCGCAATCGCCTGATCGTCACTTACGTCTTCATCGGCGTGATTCCCGTCGTCTTGCTGGTCACGCTGGCGCTCGGCTCCTTATATCTCTTTGCCGGACAGTTCGCCACCTTCGTGGTCACCACCGGACTCGACTCCGAACTCAAGAGCCTGGAAGCGGCCAACTCCGCGCTGGCTCACGGCTTCGCCGCTCGCCTGGAACGCGGCGCGCTCGGCGAAACTCCGGGCATCGAGCAACTGCGGCGGCATAACAGCGCCTGGGCCAATCGCCGGGTTTGTGCCTGGGTTGATGGCAAGCTTGTGCTCATCAATCCGCCGGCCAGCGATTCTTCTCCCGCTCCCGCTCTGCCTTCCTATCTGAAACCGCACTTCGCCGACGTGGTGCGCGACGGCAACCGGCTTTTCCTCCGGGCCGCGGAACAAATCGCCCTGGCGAAAAACACGCTCACCGTTCTCTCCAGCGAGCCGCTCGATCAATTCCTGCTGCAAAAACTGGCGGGAAATCTGGGTGAAGTCACGCTCTACGAAGGTTTGACCATCCGCAAGCTTGACCAATCGTCGTCCGGCTCAGCAGTCGCCAATCCTCCCGGCAAACCGCGCGCCGAGATTTCCGTTCGCAAATCCGATGGTCAGTACGTTCTCGATACCGGCAATCAACCTACGCCCACCTACACCGTGGGGGCGGTCCCGCCCGCTTCCGGCATGTTCGACCATCAGGTGACCTTTCCCACCTCAGTGACGGTCGTCAATTGGCAGACCGGCGACACCTCCAGCCCGGCCGCCGTCAGCGTGCAGACCCGTTTTTCCACCCTCTACGGGCGCCTGTTTGGCGCACTCGGCGACTTCGCCCCGGCCGTGGAATACAGCCTGCTCATTGTGGCTGTCGTCTTCGGCATCATTGAGTTGGTCGCCTTGTTCATCGGGACTAGGCTTACGCGCACGGTCACTGCCTCGGTGGCGCAGCTTTACGACGCTACCGCGCACATCAACCGCGGCGATTTCAGCCATCGCATTCCCGTCAAGTCCAACGATCAGCTGGCGTCGCTCGCCAACTCGTTCAACTCCATGACCGCTTCGCTCGAGCAGCTTATCAACGAGCAGAAACAGAAGCAGCGCCTCGAAAACGAACTGGCCATCGCAAAGGAAGTGCAGGCCCAGCTTTTTCCGCGCCAGGTGTCGCAGCTCTCCGCGCTGGAAGTCTTCGGCTTCTGCCGCCCCGCGCGCACCGTGAGCGGTGATTACTACGACTTTCTACCCCTGGATGAAGACCGCCTCTTGCTCGCCGTCGGCGACATCAGCGGCAAGGGCATTTCCGCCGCGCTGCTGATGGCCACCGTGCACTCCGCCGTCCGCGCTTATTCGCTCGAGGGCATTCCCATCCTGCGCGAGTCCCTCGCGGTCGGCGCCGGGCTGGGCTCCAGCTCTGTGCTCGATTCCATGCTGCGCGGGCCCGAACCTTCGCCGGGTACCTTGCTCTCCCTGTTAAACCATCAGCTTTTCGAAAGCACGCCGCCGGAAAAATATGCCACCTTGTTTCTCGGCATCTATGACGGCCGCGATCGCCGCTTCATCTACAGCAACGGCGGCCATCTGCCGCCTCTGATTCTGAGCGCCTCTGGCTCCGTCCGCAAACTTGACCGCGGCGGCACGGTCATCGGATTGTTCGACAATCGCAGCTACGAAGAGGCTTCCATCTCGCTGCAGCCGGGCGAAATCTTTCTCGCCTACAGTGACGGCGTGACTGAGCCCGAAAATGATTTTGGCGAATTCGGCGAAGAACGGCTTCTAGCCGCGGTCCTGGAGAACCGGGGTCTGCCGCTTGCGCGCATCAGCGAAATCGTCACCAGCGCTGTAGATGATTGGATCGGCGACAAAGAGCAGCCTGATGACGTGACTCTGGTTCTGGCGCGGCAATTAGACTGATGCTGCCTGCCGTGCCAGACAGCGGGATGAGGTCGAAATCGGAGCAGTCCACCGTCACAATGTTGGGGACCAGGGTTCGGTGAAACCCAGTGCGCAACCAGACCCGTGTGACTGCTCCGAGGCCCCGCGCGCACCCAAGAAAAGCAGGCACGCCCCGCGCGGGGCAAAATTATGGAATAAACGGAGCAGGTCAACAACAGTCTGGCGGGGTTAACAGCGTCTGGCGCAGATCAAAGACAGACGGGATTCCGTATCCGGCGGCGCCTGGTCAGAAGCGGCCTCAACCACCGATTCACGGATCTTGGATGGAAGCGGCAGCGGCGTCGCCGCCACCATGATGCGCACCGGGGGGGCCGACAGCCTGGTCTTCGCTACCACCGGGGCCGTACCCCCATGAAAGGTAAAGTCGGGCAAATCCACCTGCGGCAGAATCAGGATAACGGCGAACAGCGCCAGCTCGAAGATCAATAAAGCCCATTGCCACCGCTTCATGAGGCACCAATTGCAGACTGCCTGAAGGTAGTTCATCCCGTCTTTGGTGTCAAGCACTTCTGGTCACTAAATCCCGCACTGTGCAACGCGGGCGGCTTGCATTACCCTTACCTGCTGCGGCTCCAGGAGAAATATTTTCTGGACCGAAAATCCCGCTTTCCGCCAAGGGACGAGCCAATGGGCAGTCTGGTCAGTGTCGTAATTCCGGCGCACAACAGCGAACCCTATATTCGTGCCACTCTCGAGAGCGTCCTCGCGCAGAAACACCGGCCTTTGGAAATCCTGGTCGTCAATGACGGCTCGACCGATCCCACGGCGGAAATTGTCCGCGGCTACGCTCCCGACGTTTGCCTCATCGAGCAGGAGCAGCGCGGCCATCCCGCCGCCCGCAACGCCGGCATTCGCGCCTCCACCGGCGAGTTTCTCGCTTTCCTCGACCATGACGATCTTTGGAGTCCCGAGAAGCTCGAACTCCAGATGGCCTGCTTTGCCCGCGATCCAGCGCTCGACCTGGTCTTCGGCCATATTCAGAATTTCTTCACCCCCGAAATGACGCAGGCGGAGCGCGACCGCATCGCTGTTCCTCTGCAGCCTTTGCCCGGTTTGCTCCAGGGCGCCATGCTCGCGCGGCGCAGTTCCTTCGATCGCGTCGGGCCATTTTCCGAAAAGCGCGGCATGGGCGATTTCCTCGACTGGTATGGCCGCGCCATGCTGGCGGGAATGAACATGGACATGTTGCCCGAAACCGTCCTCCATCGCCGCATCCATGCCAGCAACTATCAGCGCACCCACAAACACCAGCGCCGCGAATATCTTCGCGCCGTGAAAGACCTACTCGACCGGCGGCGTGGCAACTTGCGCTAGCCGGCGTCCCGCCACTCACGCCTTCCACGCAATCACTCCCATACGGAAAATTCGGTGCCGGCAAATCTCCACTCGCGCCGCGTGCGTCTGCCGCAGCAGGCCCTGCATCTCCTCCACCGTGTAAGCCGCCCGCACCGAAGCCGGCGCGTCATGGCGGGTAATGTAACTGCGGTACAGCGGCAGGCTCAGATACGCCAGCCCCAGATGCAGCGGATGCCGCACCAGGTCGTTGATGAGCACCGCCACGCGGCATACCCGCAGGCCCTCATTCACGAAAGTCGTGAGCTGTTCCGGCGAGAGGTGATGGGCAAACAGCCCGCAGCTCACAAGGTCAAAACTTCCATCTTCAAACGGGATCGCCAGCGCATCGCCCACCACCATCCGCCGCCCGTTCCTATGATGGCCATTGCCGTTGCCGTACAAATGCGACCACGCCCGGTCCAGCAGCGTGACCTCTAAATCCAGCCCGCGCGGCGCCAGCCGCGCTTTCGCGGCCGCTGTGACCTCGCCCGAACCGGAAGCCGCTTCCAGCAGCGAAAGCTTCGGCGCCCCGCGCTGCTCGGCCACCTGCTCGATCATCGCCTCGCTGGTGGCATTGCCCCCGAACCAGGAATTGATGTGGCGAAGATCGTTCAGCGCGGTGGCCACGTCGGCAGCGCCGCATTCGCCATCGAAAAATTCCTCGGCCCTGGTTCTTTTCATGCCAAGACTCTTTTCATACAAAGTGCGATCTCCACTCTAACTGAGAGCCATTCCATCAGATGCCCTCTAGGATGATGCAGTTTCTCCCGCGAGATGTCACAAGCTTGTCAAGCGGAAGTGCCGGTCAAGCCGAAGTGATTGTCAAACTGGTGGAGGATGAGTTCCAGGAAAGGATGTCGCGCGCGGTTTTCTCAGAGAAAGAAAAGGCACGGCTTTCAGCCGTGCCCTCGAGAGTAGTGCAGTGTGCGAAGCCAAAAGCCTTCGCTTCGCGCCAAGAAATTTAGAACTTCACCCAACGTAACTCTGCCATCTCAACTCGCCTGCGCCAAGGTTGGGGCCGCCGCTTCCTGCTTTGGCCGTTTTGCCAGCAGCGGCAGCACCAGCGAACAGACCATCACGATGGCCACGATCCGCAGCGAGGCTGCAAACGCTCCTGTGCTCTGGTGCAGCCGCGCCGCCATGATCGGCGTGGGAATCGCCGCTGCGCCCCACGCCAGCAGGATCCATCCGTAAATACCGCCCATGAACTTCGCCCCGAAAAAGTCCGCCGTAAACGACGGCATGGTCCCGAAGCCTCCGCCGTAACAAAGTCCGATCAGCGCAAATGCCGCGCTGAACCCCGCCGTGCTGCGCAGGTGAGGCAGGCTGAAGAAAATCACCGCCTGGATCGCATACAGCAGGAAATACACCCGCGCCCGCCCCAGCCAATCTGAAACCCAGGCCCAGAACACCCGCCCCACCGCGTTGAAAATAGAAATCAGTCCCACCATGCCGGCGGCGGCCACCGCGGTCATCCCCACAAATTCTTTCGACTGCGCCATCGGAGAGGCCTGGCTGATCACCATGATTCCCGCCGAG
>Ga0335081_10012846_pt1 | contig 13549 bp, 11 predicted proteins | sample Lox_Sample_35_FD_206713 | JGI IMG/M metagenome (GOLD analysis project Ga0335081, IMG submission 206713) | Soil microbial communities from Loxahatchee National Wildlife Refuge, Florida, United States - Lox_Sample_3.5 | ecosystem: Environmental > Terrestrial > Soil > Wetlands | place: USA...
ATCGAACGTGGTACAATGCCGAAATTACACACCGGGGAGGCATGGGTCCGTGCCCACGTTGTTCGGAGCCGTCGGACTGGCTGATGGCGGTGATGATCGTCGGCCTACCAGGCTCACGCCTTCTGGAGTAAAATATTTTCATGATCAACCTTGTCATGGCATGGCATGGCGTTCATCCCAGTAACTCTTGATGAACCGAACATGTCTCCGTCATGCCGCAGATCGCGAATGGATCGGCCTCATGGAGGGAGGAACAGGGAATGACGCATCAATGGCGGATCGCGTGGGTCTTGGGAATGGTGCTGGTGGCCTTCTGGGCCGGCCAGGGCTGGTCGGCCGGATCCAACCCCTCGACGGCGACCGATTTTATGGATCGCGGCAATTCCAGATTCAACGCAGGGGATTATCTCGGCGCCATCGCCGATTACACCAAGGCCATCGAACTCGATTCCAATCATGCTCACGCCTATACCTCGCGCGGAAACGCGTACGACGTTGACGGCCAGCCTGATTTGGCCATCGCCGATTACACCAAGGCCATCGAGCTCAATCCAAACAAGACTGATGCCTACGACAACCGGGGAAACCTGTACCTGGTGAAAGGCCAGCCGGATCAGGCCATAGCCGATTTCAACAAGGCGATCGAGCTCGATCCCAAGAATGCCGAGGCCTACGCCAACCGCGGAAACGCCTATGAGCTCAAAGGCCGTCCGGACCTGGCCATCGTCGATTACACGAAGGCCGTCGGGCTCAATCCCAAGGATGCCAACATGCTCAACAACCGCGGGATCTCCTACTCGTCCAAGGCCCAGTACGCTGAGGCCATCGCCGATTACACCAAGGCCATCGAGCTCAATTCCAACTTTGTTGATGCCTTCATCAATCGCGGGAATGCCCACATGCAAAATGGCGAATTTGACCAGGCCATGAACGATTACAGCAAGGCGATCGAACTCGATGACAAGTCGTCCGCGGCGTACAACGGCCGTGGAAGCGTCTTTGCGCATAAGGAAGAGGATGTTCAGGCCATTTACAATTTCACCAAGGCGATCGACCTGAACCCCGGATACGCTGCGGCCTACTACAACCGAGGGAACTCAAATGATCACAAGGGCCAGCCGGATCAGGCCATCGCCGATTACAACAAGGCGATTGAGCTCAACCGCAACTACACCAATGCCTACAATAATCGCGGGAACACCTATTTGCACAAAGGCGAATACGCCCAGGCCATCGCCGACTACACGAAGGCCATCGAGCTGAATCCGCGCTTCACCGTCGCCTACAACAATCGCGGAAATGCCCTGTCGGCAAACGGGCAGCCGGATATGGCCCTCGCCGACTACACAAAGGCCATCGAGCTGAATCCCAGGTACGCGCTGGCCTATCAAGGCCGGGGGATGGCGCACTACGACAAGGGACAATACGACGCGGCCATCGCCGACTACACGAAAGCCATCGAGCTGGATCCCAAACTCGTCAGCGCATTCAATAATCGCGGGAACGCCCACGCGGTGAAGGGCCAGTCCGATCTGGCCATCGCCGATTACACGAAAACCATCGAGCTGGACGCCAAGGATGCCGAGGCCTACTACAATCGCGGAAACGTCTATGAGCACACCGGCCGGTCGGATCAGGCGCTCTCGGATTACTCAAAGGCGATCGAGCTCGATCCCAAACACGCGTTGGCCCACAACAATCGGGGGAATGTCTACGTGACGAAGGGTCAACCGGATCAGGCCATCACCGATTACTCACAGGCGATTGAACTCGATCCCAAATACGCCTTGGCCTATTACAATCGCGGGAACGCGTATGAGCGCAAGGGCCAGTTGGATCAGGCCATCGCCGATTACGGCAAGATGATCGAAATCGATCCCAAACGCGAGGTGGCCTATTACAGCCGGGGCATCGCCTATACCGGCAAAGGCCAGTTTGACGCGGCCATCGCGGATTTCAACAAGTCGATTGCCCTGAACCCGAAACATGAATACGCGTATCTCAGGCTGTTGACCGCAACCTGGCTGGCCAAGGGCAAGGATGACGCGGCGATGGGCGAACTCCGCCGATACGTCGCCTCGGCCCCGTCGGAAAGCTGGGTCCGCACCCTGTCACACTACTATCTGGGCGCGGACAACCTGACCGACCAGTCGGTGCTCGCCGAGGCCGAGAAGGGCAAAGCGGCTAAGGATCAGCAGTGCGAAGCCTATTTCTATCTCGGTGTCAAGCGCCTGGCCTCGGGAAACAGGGAGGGCGCCGCGGATTATTTGAACAAGAGCGTGGAGACGGGAGCCACAACCGCCGAGGAGTATCAAACCTCAAAGGCCCTCCTGGGCTTGATGAAGGGGAAGAAACTCTAGTGCGTCGGGGTCTGCTTCGCAGAAAGCGAATGGCCCAACACGACGACAGGGCGGCAGATCGGTCCAACGACAATCACTCGAACGCGTTCGTCAACAGAACCCACAGGACGTCACGACCCCGCCGCCGGCGCAATCACGGCGCTCATTTCTGGGCGGCTTTGCCTTTGTGCTCGGAGGTCTGGACGATCTTCATGATCTCCTGCAGCTGGCTCTTCATGGCCTTCAAAAAAGTCGGGAGATCGCGTTCGTACTTGGCCGCCCGCCGCGACAGCTGCTTCCGGGCGCCCGCAATGGTGAACCCTTCGTCATAAAGCATCTGCTTGATCTGCATCACCAACTCGATGTCCTTGGGCTCGTAGGTCCGTTGCCCGCCGCGATTTTTTCTCGGGCGAAGCATCGGAAACTCCATCTCCCAATACCGCAACACGTAGGCCTCAAGCCCCGTCAATTTGCTGACCTCGCTGATCTTGTAAAACAGCTTGTCGGGCTTGAACGCCGGCGATTTCATGCGGCACCTACTTGTTCACATACTTTTTGAACACCTGGCTGGGGCGGAATGTGACGACCTTGCGCGGCGTGATCCCGATCTCCTCCCCGGTCTTTGGATTGCGCCCCTTGCGCGCCCGCTTGCTGCGCACCACGAAATTTCCAAAGCCTGCGATCTTGACCGTCTCGCCCTTCTGAAGGGTATTCTTGACAACGGATAACACCAGTTCGACAATTTCCGCGGCCTCTTTCTTCGAGATGCCGACTTTCTCGTAGATTTCCGACGCCAGATCGACCTTCCTCATCCCTCGCTCCTTTCGCGTCCGCCGCCGTGTTTCCCCAGCGGCTTCCTACGATTCGTGTCCCCGTCGACTCCGCTTCGACGGCCGCCTGCCGTTCCGCCTCGTCTTCCCGCCCGCGTGCGGCGCCGTCTGCGGCTCAGACTTCCCCCCGGCACGGCTTCGCAGCAGCTTGTACTCGATGCTGTCAGCCAGCGCCTGCCAGCTCGCCTCGATGATGTTCTCCGACACGCCCACGGTCCCCCATTTGCGCTCCGCATCGCCCGACTCGATCAACACCCGCACCCGCGACGACGTCCCCGCACCCGCGGCCAGGACGCGGACCTTGTAATCTATCAACCGGACCTCCTGCAGCTCCGGATAGAATGTTTCCAGCGCCTTGCGCAGTGCATTGTCAAGCGCGCCGACCGGGCCTCGGCCTTCGGCCGCCGTGTGCTCGATCACGCCGTCCACCTTCAACTGGATTGTCGCCTCCGAGATGGCCTCTTCGCCCTCACGACGCTTTTCCACAATCACGCGGAACCCAATCAACTCGAAAAACCTCCGGTAGCCGCCGACCGCCTTTTTCATGAGCAGCTCGAACGAGCCCTCCGCCCCCTCGAACTGATAGCCCTGTCCCTCGAGCGTCTTGAGCTGGTCGAGCAGTGCCGCCAGGCTCGGGTCGCTCGGATCGATGACGACGTGGTAGTCGGCCGCCTTCTGGAGCAAACTGCCCCTGCCGGAGGCGTCGGAGACCAGCACGCGCTGCCGGTTGCCGACCAGTTCGGGACGGATATGCTCATAGGTGAGCGGGCTTTTCCGGATCGCGTGAACGTGCACCCCGCCCTTATGGGCGAAGGCGCTCTCGCCGACGTAGGGCTGGTGGGTCGGCGGTTGCAGGTTGGCGATTTCCCACACGAACCGCGAGACTTCCTTCAACCGGGCGAGCTGGGCATCGTCCAGACATCGGCGGTTCATTTTCAGCTGCAGGTTCGGAATGATCGCGCACAGGTCGGCGTTGCCGCACCGCTCGCCGAGGCCGTTGACCGTTCCCTGGACCTGCATGACGCCCAGCTCCGCCGCCGTCAGCGTGTTGGCGACCGCCACGCCTCCGTCGTTGTGTGCGTGGATACCCAGCGGGGTCCGGACGTGCTCCATGACCTTGCCGATCATCTCACGGACGCGCCACGGCATCGACCCGCCGTTGGTGTCACACAGGATCAGCCGTTCCGCGCCGGCCGCCTCCGCCGCCTTCAGCGTCCGCATCGCGTAGGCGGGATTGGACACGCACCCGTCGAAGAAATGCTCGGCGTCGTAAAAGACGCGCCGTCCGTGCCGGCGCAGGAAGGCGATCGTTCCCTCGATCAACTGGAGATTCCGGTCGAGCGAGGTGCCCAGCGCCTCGGTCACGTGAAAATCCCAGCTCTTGCCGAAGATCGTGACGATCTCGGTCTCCGCATCCAGAAGCGCGCGAAGCGTGGAGTCCTGGTCGGGCTCTGTCCCGGCGCGGTGGGTCGAGCCGAAGGCGACCACGGCCGACCGGTCGAGGCGCAGCTTCCGCACCTCCTTGAAATAGAGGATGTCCTTCGGGTTCGCGCCGGGCCAGCCGCCCTCGATGCAATGGATGCCCAGCTCGTCGAGCTTCTCGGTGATGCGCAGCTTGTCCTCGGCGGAATAGGAGACCTCCTCCGCCTGCGCGCCATCACGCAGTGTGGTGTCGTACACCTCGATCGCGGGCGCCGATGCGCCCCGCTGCGCCTCGCGTGTCGGGCTCATGCGCGCGCCGCCGCCCCCAACCCGCCCAATCCAAATGTCTCGTGCAGCGTCCGCACGGCCAGTTCGGCGTATTTGTCCTCGATCACACAGGAAATTTTGATTTCGGATGTGCTGATCATCATGATGTTGATCCGTTCATGGGCCAGCGCGCGGAACATCCTAGACGCGACGCCGGAATGGGTCCGCATGCCGACGCCCACGATGGAGATTTTGGCGATGCCCTCCGTCAACTGCACGTCGCGCGCGCCGATCTCCTGCGCCACCCGCTTCACGATCTCGAGGGCATTGGCGCGTTCGTCACGCGGCACCGTGAACGAGATGTCCGTAGTGTTCTCCTGGCTGACGTTCTGGATGATCATGTCGATGATGATCTCCGCGTCGGCGACGGCGCCGAAGATCGCCGCGGCCACGCCGGGCTTGTCCGGCACACCGATGACGGTCACCTTCGCCTGGTTGCGATCGCAGGTCACCCCGGATACCGTGACTTTCTCCATTTCCGCATTCTCCTCGTCGATCCGGGTGCCAGGGCCCTCGACGAACGTCGATTTGACCACGACCGGCACGCGGTAGGTCATGGCGCACTCGACCGATCTCGTCTGCAGCACTTTTGCCCCCAGACTCGCCAACTCCAGCATTTCCTCATAGGACACGCGATCTAAACGCCGGGCAGTTGGAACAATGTTGGGGTCGGCCGTATAGACGCCGTCAACGTCCGTATAGATCTCGCACCGGTCCGCCCCCAGCGCGGCCGCGATCGCCACGGCCGTCAGGTCGGAACCGCCCCGCCCCAGCGTCGTCACATCCGACTTCTCGTTGATGCCCTGATAGCCGGCGACAACGGGCACCAGCCCTTCGGCGAGCGTCTCGCGCAGCCGGTCGCCGCCCACCTTTTCGATTCTGGCCTTCGTGTGCATGCTGTCGGTCACGATCCCCACCTGACGGCCTGTGAGCGAGCGCGCCGGGCAGCCCGTTTCCTGCAGTGCCATCGCCAGCAGGGCGATCGTCACCCGCTCTCCGGTCGACACGAGCATGTCCGTTTCTCTCGTGTCGGGCCGTTCCGACACCTGCCTGGCCAGCTTGATCAACCGGTCGGTCTCCCCCTGCATCGCCGACACCACGACGACGATGTGATCACCGTGGGCACGGCTCTTGGCCACCCGCCCCGCCACATGCTTGATCCGCTCGATCGTCCCCACCGAGCTGCCGCCGTATTTTTGTACGACCAGGGGCATTAAATTTTTTCCCCCCTCACCTTCCCTCTCCCCTTAAGGGGGAGAGGAACTGCACTCCATCTCCTGGGACGTTCACCGGACGAACCGTTCGATCAACTGGTAGCCCTCGTGCACGACGATCCCGGTCGCCTCGGCGTCGGGCTCCGAATAGGGCCGTCCGGACCCCTTGGCCGATGAATCGGATCCGTGGTGATAGAGCAGGTAGGGCACCGGTCCGCTGGTATGCGTCTTCATCATCACGGGATTCGGATGATCGGGCAGAATCAGGATCTTGTGCTCGCCGAATGAGGCCATGCCCTCCCTGATCGTCCCCACCACCTCGGCGTCGAGCCGTTCGATCGCCTTCACCTTGGCCGCCAGGTCACCCATATGACTGGCTTCATCGGGCGCTTCGACGTGGACGTAGACCAGGTCGTGACGTTTGAGGGTGGCGAGGGCGTATTCCCCCTTGCCTTTGTAATTGGTATCGAGAAATCCGGTCGCTCCGGGCACGGCAATCAGTTCGAATCCCGCATAGATGCCCAGCCCCTTCATCAGATCGACCGCCGCAATCATCGCTCCCGACAGGCCGAAGCGCTCCTTGAACTTCGGCATCGACGGCGCCTTCCCTTGCCCCCAGAACCAGATCGCATTGGCCGGCAGGCGGCCCTCTTTGCTCCGTTCGGCGTTGAGCGGATGATCGGCCAGCACCTCCAGCGCGCCCTCCATGATCTCCCGGAGCAGATCGCTGCCGTCGCCCTTGGGCAGATGGTCGAACACGGGCTTGCCGCTGATGTCGTGAGGCGGTGTGCACTTCATTTGCGTTTTGCCGCCGATCCAGACCATCAGGTGGCGGTAGCTGACGCCGGGGTAGAATTGGATCGTCTCATTTCCGATCTGATCGTTCAGGTCACGGATCAGTTCCTGAGCCTCTTCAGTCGTCACGTGGCCCGCACTGTAATCCTCCATCACCAGCTTGTGATTGAAGCGCCGGATGTCGGTGGTCTTCTGCCCCTGGCTGAGCGTGACGAGATTGCACCGGAAGGCCACGTCGTCCTTGCCCAGCTGCACGCCGATGCTCGCCGCCTCGAGCGGCGAGCGGCCCGTGTAGTACTTCTTCGGGTCGTAACCGAGGATCCCCATTTGCGTCACGTCGCTGCCCGGCGGGTAGCCCTCCGGCGTCGTCCGGACCAGCCCCAGCTCGCCGCGTTTGGCCAGCTCGTCCATGTGGGGCGTCTTGGCCGCCTGCAGGGGCGTGCGGCCGCCCAGCTCAGCAATCGATTCATCCGACATTCCGTCTCCGACAATGATGACGTATTTCATGACCCGTCCCCGTTTACCCGTTGCGGTTAATAGCCGAGCACCTTGACGACATCGTCGAACGTCGCCTCCACCGTCACCGGTTTATGCGAAACGGACATTGCCACGTCGATATCCTTCAGCCCGTGGCCGGTGAGCGTGCAGACCACCACGTCGCCCGCCGTCAGCCGCCCCTTCTTGTTCATTTTGATGACGCCCGCCACCGCCGCCGCGGAGGCCGGCTCGCAGAAAACCCCCTCGAGTTGCGCGACCAGGCGGTAGGCTTCCAGAATCTCGTCATCGCTGACCAGATCGATCTCGCCGCCCGACTCTTTCGCCGCCTGCACGGCCGGCTGCCAGCTGGCCGGATTGCCGATTCGGATGGCCGACGCGATCGTTTGGGGCTTCTCGACCACGTGTCCCAGCACGATGGGCGCCGCGCCGGCCGCCTGAAAGCCCATCATGGCCGGTGTGCGGTCGATCAGCCCCTTCCCCGCGTACTCCCCGTACCCGCGCCAGTAGGCGGTGATGTTCCCGGCGTTGCCGACCGGCAGCACGTGGTAGTTCGGCGCCGAACCGAGCTGGTCGCAGATCTCGAACGCGGCCGTTTTCTGCCCCTCCAGCCGGTAGGGATTGATTGAATTGACCACCGTCACCGGATAGCGCTCGGTCACCTGCTTGACCACCGTCAGCGCTTCGTCAAAATTTCCCTTCACCTGGATGACCGTCGCCTTGTGGATCATCGCCTGGCCGAGCTTGCCCACCGCGATTTTTCCCTCGGGGATGAGCACGTAGACGCGCAGACCGGCCCGCGCGCCGTAGGCCGCCGCGGAGGCGGAGGTGTTGCCCGTCGACGCACAGATGACCGCCTTCGAGCCCTCCTCCGTCGCCTTGGAGATCGCCAGGGTCATGCCCCGGTCCTTGAACGATCCGGTCGGATTGGCTCCCTCGTACTTCACATAGAGCTCGATCCGAGGATTGATCGCGTCGGTCAGCCGCCGGCAGCGGATGAGCGGGGTGTTTCCCTCCATCAACGAGATCACGGGCGTCCGCTCGGTGACCGGCAGAAATTCCCGGTACCGTTCGATCACGCCGGATCGCCGTCGCTCAGGCCGAACCAGCATCGCCGGCCTCCTCCCCTTCGATCCGTATGAGCACCGTCCGGCCCGCCACGTCCTGTCCGGTGTCAATCTCCGCGAGCGCCCGGCGCACGGCCTGCTCCTGCGCCCGGTGCGTTTGCATGATCAACGGCACCGCCTCGCCCAGGGCCCGAGATTTCTGAATCACCGACGCAATGCTGATCCCGTACCGCCCCAGCACGCCCGCGATCTTTGACAACACGCCGGGCCGGTCGTAGGCTTGAAACCTCAAGTAATAGACGCTCTCGATCTCCGCCATCGGCCGCACCCGTAGGGGAAGGCGGGCATCCGGCCGGTACCCGGTCGGCGCCACGCGCCCCACGGCGCCCCGCATGAGATTGCGTCCGATGTCGATCAGGTCGCTGACGACCGCGCTGGCCGTGGGCAGTTGGCCGGCGCCCTTGCCGGAGAACAGCGTCTCGCCCACCGCGTCACCGACGACGAAGATCGCGTTGTCGACCCCCTCCACCTCGGCGATGAGCTCGTCGGAGGGCACCATCGTGGGGTGCACCCGGAGTTCCAGCGCCGCCCCGCCCTCCCGGCCATGAATCACTTTGGCGATGGCCAGCAGTTTGACGCGATAGCCGAGCTCGCGCGCATAGGCGATGTCGGCCGCGTTGAGGCCGCGAATCCCCTCCGTGTGGATCTCCTTCACATCGACCGGGGTGCCGAAGGCGAGCGTCGCCAGGATCGCCAGCTTGTGGGCCGAATCGATGCCGTCGATGTCGAAGGTCGGGTCGGCCTCGGCGTACCCGGCCCGCTGCGCCTGCGACAACGCCTCGTCGAACCCCGCCCCCGACTGGGTCATCTGGGTCAGTATGTAATTAGAAGTGCCGTTGATGATGCCGGAGAAGCCTTCGATTCGATTGGCGGCCAGCCCCTCCTTCAATGCGCGGATAATCGGAATCCCGCCGCCGACGCTCGCCTCGAACCCGATTTCTACGCCGTGCCGGTCTGCCGCCTCGAACAGCCGCTCGCCGGCCGTTGCCAGCAGCGCCTTGTTCGCCGTCACGACGCACTTTCCCCTGCGCATCGCTTCGAGCAGATAGCGCTCGGCCGGGTCGTAGCCACCGATCAACTCCACGACCACATCAATCGAGTTGTCGGCAAACAGTTCCTCCGCTCGTGTGGTGAAGATTTCCGGCTCAAGTTCCAGCGCCTTCGCCCTCGACGCCTCCCGGTCGGCCGCCTTGACCAGGCGCAACGGCAGGCCCAGCCGGCGGCGAATGAGGTCGCCGTTCGAGCGAAGGACCCGCACCACACCGCTGCCGACCGTTCCGAGTCCGATCAGCCCCACGCGGATTTCGTTTCTTTTCCCTTTCTCAGCCATTTTCCCTTTCGCGATCCACTATCCACCCGTCACTGTTTTATCCGCTCGCATCACGTGCTCGATTAGTTGGGTCAGGAGGAGACGCGCCCCCCATCGCCGCGCTCGTCACTTATTCAGGACTCTCTTGATCCCCTGGATCGCCTGTCGCGTCCGGCTCTCGTTCTCGACGAGTGCGAACCTGACGTGATCGTCCCCGTAATCGCCGAAGCCGACGCCGGGCGACACGGCGACCTTCGCCTCGGTCAGCAGCAGTTTGGAAAACTCGAGCGACCCCATGCTGCGGAACCGGTCGGGGATTTTCGCCCAGACGAACATGGTGGCCAGGGGTTTGGGGACCGGCCAGCCGATCCGGTTCAACCCCGTGATGAGGACGTCGCGTCGTTTGCGATAGACGTCGACGATCTCCTTGACCGGCTCCTGGGGACCGTTGAGCGCGTGAATCGCGGCGATCTGGATCGGCTGAAAGATGCCATAGTCAAGGTAACTCTTGATCTTCGTTAGGGCCGCGATGATCTGGGCGTTGCCAACGCAGAATCCGACCCGCCAGCCCGGCATGTTGTAGCTCTTCGACAGTGAGTAGAATTCCACGCCGATCTCCTTGGCGTCCGGAACCTGCAGAAGACTGGGCGCCTGATACCCGTCAAAGACCAGATCAGCATAGGCCAGATCATGCACCACCAGCACCGAATGCTCCTTGGCAAACGCGACGATTTCCTTAAAAAAGCTCAGATCGACCACCCGCGTGGTCGGATTGTGCGGAAAGCTAATGATCAGGATTTTCGGACGGGGCAACGTCTGCTGATAGGCGGCCTTCAGGTCGGCCAGAAAATCGCCCTGCTCCCTCAGCGGCACGCTGCGGACTTCGGCTCCGGCGATGATGATGCTGTAGGGATGAATCGGATATGTCGGATTGGGCGTCATCACCACATCTCCCGGACTGACCAGGGCCAGCGCCAGATGGGCCAGCCCCTCCTTGACGCCGATCGTCACGATCGCCTCCCGCTCCGGATCGATCTTCACATCATAGCGCCGCCGGTACCAGTCCGTGATCGCCAGCCGGAGTTTGTAAATCCCCTTCGAGGCGGAATAGCGATGGTTGTGCGGTTTACGCGCGGCCTCTACCAGCTTTTCAATGATATACGGCGGAGGCGGTTGATCGGGATTGCCCATCCCAAAGTCGATGATATCCTCGCCGCGTCGCCGCGCCTCCTGCTTCATTCCCGTGACGATGCTGAAGACATACGGCGGAAGGCGTTGTAATCGCGGGAATTCGGGCAACATGGTCAGTCCGACATTACGCACTCAAGCGGCACCCCTGGATGGAGATGACCAACAGGGCGGCGGCCGACGGCAATCAGGACCAAAATCTTATATTCGAATTTCATAACTCATTCATAATAAAGTAATTTTCTTTCATTGTCAATGCCTCGGGTGTCCGCACCCACTGTCATTAAATGATGAGACAACACCATCTCACCGGCCAAATTCAACTTGCTAACCCCTTGAATCTTTGTATAATACATCATCATCTGCAGTCGCATCGACTGACATGGCACGATTAGGCGTCAACATCGATCATATCGCCACGCTCCGGCAGGCACGCGGTGGTTCCGAGCCCGATCCGATCTCCTCGGCATTGCAGGCGGAGCAGGCCGGCGCTGACGGCATCGTGGTCCACCTTCGTGAAGACCGCCGCCACATCCAAGATCGCGACGTGCGGCTCCTGCGGCAAATTCTCCAGACCAAGCTCGATCTCGAAATGGCTCCTGTCGATGAAATGGTCAAAATCGCCATGGAGATCCGACCGGACATGGTAACGTTGGTCCCGGAGCGAAGGGAGGAGAAGACCACCGAGGGCGGCTTGGACGTGCTGGCTCACCGGGAGCGGCTCCAGGAGGTCGTGGGCCGGCTGCGGGAAGGGGGCATCGTGGTCAGCCTGTTCATCGAGCCCGACCTGGATGCGGTCAAGGCGTCGCACAAACTCGGCACGGATTACGTCGAACTGCACACTGGCCGGTACGCCAACGCCCGGCGCGCGAGCGAGGAAACTGCGGCATTCGAGGCGATCCAGCAGTCGGCGAAATTCGCCGTGAAGCTCAACATCGGCGTCAACGCCGGCCACGGCCTGACCTACCGCAATGTCCGGCGGCTGGCCGGCATCAAGGAAATCGTCGAATTCAATATCGGCCACTCGATCGTCGCCCGGGCGGTCCAGGTCGGTCTCGAACGGGCGGTGGCGGACATGAAGGAGCTGGTCAAATAGGCCTCCCCCGGCGCAGGCCGACCGTGCCGTCGATTCTCGGCATCGGAGCCGATCTCGTCAAGCGCGCACGGATCGAATCGGCGGTGCAGCGATGGGGGGACAGGTTCGTCGGCCGGATTTTCACACCCCGTGAACGGGACTATTGCTTCAAGTTCCGCGATCCCTACCTGCACCTGGCGGGCCGCTTCGCCGTCAAGGAGGCGCTCTTCAAGGCGCTGGGCACCGGGTGGAGCCGCGGCGTGGCGTGGACGGAGATTGAGACGATCAACGCGCCATCGGGACGGCCGCAGGTTTCCGTGACCGGACGGGTCGCCGCGCTGTTGAAGGGCATGGGCGGCCGTGAGATCTTCGTCACCATCAGCCACGACACCGACTATTCCCTTGGGCAGGTGGTGATAACCCGCGACCCCTCCGTCCCTTCCCGTCGAGTGAGAAGGGGCGGACACACCAAACGCAGATGAAGGTTGTGACGGCGAAGCAGATGCGGGAGCTCGACCGGCTTGCGACGGACCAGTACCATATTCCCGCCGCGCAGCTGATGGAACGGGCGGGAGAGCGGCTGCTGGCCGCCGTGCGCTCTCACCTGGATACGCTGGCCGGCAAGCGCATTGTCATTGCCGCGGGCAAGGGAAACAACGGCGGCGACGGCCTCGTGCTGGCCCGACTGCTGCGTCAGCACCCCTGCACGGTTGAGACCTACCTGGCCATCGACGAAACAGCGCTCGGCGGCCTGACGAAGGATCAATGTCAGCGGCTGCGGCAGGCCGGCGGCCGGATCGCAGAACGGGCCGGATGGACGATCGACCAGTTCCGCAAGGCCGCCGCGGGCGCGGACCTGGTCGTGGACGCGCTCCTGGGCACCGGCCTGACCAAGCCGGTGGAGGGCCTCTACGCCGATCTCATCACCGCAATCAACGACGCCGGGGCGCCGGTGCTGGCCGTCGACCTGCCCTCCGGACTCAATGCCGACACGGGCGCCGTGATGGGCACGGCCGTCACGGCCGCGTTGACCGTGACGTTCGCGCTGCCGAAACTGGGCCTGCTGCTCCATCCCGGCGCAGCCCGGGCCGGCCGCGTCATCGTCGCCGACATCGGCATCCCACAAGCCGCCATCGACCGGCTCGCGCTGACCGTCGAACAGATCACCCCCGACATGGTCCGACGGGCGATGAAGCCGCGCGCCCCGCAACAACACAAGGGCGATTTCGGGCATCTGCTCGTCATCGCGGGCTCCGAAGGGAAGATGGGTGCCGCGGCCATGTGCGCGCTGGGCGCCCTGCGCGCCGGCGTCGGATTGGTCACCGTCGCCGGGCCCCGCAGCCAGAATCCGATCATCCAGACGCTCGCCATGGAAGCGATGAGCGCGCCGCTGCCAGAGACGGAGGTCCACACGCTGGCCGAGGGAGC
>Ga0335081_10012847_pt1 | contig 13549 bp, 12 predicted proteins | sample Lox_Sample_35_FD_206713 | JGI IMG/M metagenome (GOLD analysis project Ga0335081, IMG submission 206713) | Soil microbial communities from Loxahatchee National Wildlife Refuge, Florida, United States - Lox_Sample_3.5 | ecosystem: Environmental > Terrestrial > Soil > Wetlands | place: USA...
GTCGTTCCGGCGACGGTGGCTGCCCAGTTCGGCGAGGGGCTGGTGCGGCCGATGACGTCAAAGGCGGCTGCGAACGGCATCTACGGTGTACTGAGGGACGCCTCGGGCATCGTGGCACTACCGACCTTCGTGCCCGCGGGCGAGGCGGCGGCGGCCGGTGCGGCGGGTGGCGCGGCCGCCACCGGAGCTGCCGCCCTGGGGGGTAGCGCGGCGCTCACCGTGGCCGCCCCGCTCGTCTTGATGGCCGTGGCGGTCGGTGTGAGTGCGTACGCCGACTGCAGGCGCCAGCAGGCTATCCAGCGCATCACCGAACTGCTGGAGGGGCTGCACGAGGACAAGCTCGAAGCCGAGCGCGGTGAGCTCGAAGGTTGCCGGGACGCCATCGACAAGGCGACGGCCATCCTGCTCGACCAGGGCATGCTCGGCGTGTCCCTCGGGCTCGACTCGGCGGTACACGCCATCGGCAAGGCGCTCGCTGCAGCCGACCGGCGCCTGCAGCGCTGGAACGACGCGCTGGCCAAGATGGCGGGCAACAAGCCGGTTGAACTGGGCACGCTCACCGAGACGTTCCCCGGTATCGACGAACGGGGTGGCGAGTTCCGCGCGCACCTCCAGTTGGCGGCGCTCGCCATCGCGCTCAAACGGCGCGTCATCATCCTGCAAGCGGTCGAGCACACCCAGATGGACTCGGGCAACCCGTTCGAGAACTTCGTGCGGGCACTCAAGGCCGACCAGCAGCGGCTTGACAAGCTGGAGTCAGGGATCGCTTCGGTCCTCCTGCGCGTGTCAGCACTGGAGCTCACCCGGCCGCACCGCTTGCAGGATCTTGTGATCACACCGGGCGATGTTGACCGCCTGCTGCGGGCTTCGCACCGTATCCACGAACTCGGCAATGGGGTCGAGGTCAGCAACCGCGTGAGTGACGTCGCAATCGAAATCGCACGCAGCAAGGATGGCTCGCTGGTCGTCTTTCCGGCCGCGGCCGCGTAGACCTCAGCCGTCGACGCCGAATCTGGCACAGCAGTAGACATCCTCATCGGGAGCGTCGCGGCCATCGGTTGGTGCCCGGCAGGACGGATCACCTACCAGCTACCCGCATGACGACTACCTGACCGGCGCTCTAGGCCATGTCTGGTAGATCCATGCCGTCGCGAGCGGTCGCCGGCGGGTCAGGCCTCGACGTCGTCGGCCACGGCCCGCAGCACGGCCGCGATCTTCTTGGCGTCGCGCCCGTCCGGGTGCCGGCCGCGCCGGTAGGACGCCGACAGCCCATCCAGCAGCTTGATGAGATCCTCGACCATCACGATCATCTCGTCGGGGTTCTTGCGGCTGGTCTTGGCCACGGTCGGCGGCGGCTCCAGCACCCGGACCTGGAGCGCCTGGACGCCACGGCGGCCTTCCGCCACCCCGAACTCCACCCGCTGCCCGGCACGGAGCACCGCGCCGGACGGGAGGGCGGAGGAGTGCACGAACACCTCCCCGCCGTCATCGCGGGTGAGAAAGCCGAACCCCTTGTCGGCGTCATACCACTTGACCTTGCCAGTGGGCACGGACAGACCTCACGCGGTGTAGGAGCGGGCAGGCACGCGCGGAGCACGCGCTCCCAGATTATCCGTCCCCCGGGGCTGACTGCAGCCACCCTGGGGGGTGACTCCGGCGCGATGGCCGGAGCCCGCGCCGCCGGCAGCTTCCGCGCCCGGACGGGGCCGGTTACCGCCGCCAGGGGGGCAGCCTCCGCTGCGGCGCACGCCGTGCCTGGACGGCCAGGTATGCGGCGCACAGCAGGTTGCCGGCCCGCAGCAGGTTGCCCGCATAGAGCAGGAAGTCATGCGGGTACGCGCTGACGGCGCCGCCCCGCCCGCCCGTGATCATGGCGGCCAGCACGGTACCCACGATCACGACGGCGAAGGGGCCGACGATCGCGACCCATTTGTCGCGGGCCAGCCAGATCGGCGACCAGATCGACAGCACGCCGCCCAGCAGCCCGCCGAACAGCCAGTACGGGAAGGGAAGGATGACCCCGCCGAGGGCGAGCAGCGTGAGCGCGGCGCTCTCCAGCGGGTACCGGCGGGCGAGCCTGCCCGTGGTGGCGGCCATCCGCGCCGCGCCGCGGCCCAGCGTGACCGCGGCGGCCCGCAGCGTAAGGTCGCCCCGCTGGCGGGTATCGCGACGCAAGAGCGCCGGAATCCCCTGGACCGGGGTGCTCGGCCCGGATGGGACCGCACGCCCCGCCTGGCGGGCGCCAGCGGCGGGGGGGATCACCGCGGTCGGCGTCAGCCACCCGGCCGGCTCGCCCGGCGCGGGCTCGCCTCCGCCGGTCCCGGAGCCGGGGGCACTCGTCCCGGTGGGTGCCCGGGTCCCGCCACCGCCGGCCGCCCTGGTCCCGTCACCACCGGCCGGCCGGGTCCCGTCACCACCGGCTGGCCGGGTCCCGTCACCACCGGGAGCCGCACCGCCGGCTGGCCGCGCTCTCCCGCCGCTGGGAGCCTGGGTTCCCGTCCCGCCGGACGGCTGGGCTCCGGTTCCGCCGGACGGCTGGGCTCCGGTTCCGCCGGACGGCTGGGCTCCGGTTCCGCCGGACGGCTGGGCTCCGGTTCCGCCGGACGGCTGGGCTCCGGTTCCGCCGGACGGCTGGGCTCCGGTTCCGCCGGACGGCTGGGTGCCCGCCGCGCTGAGCGGCTGGGTGCCGTTCTCGCCGGGTGCGGCCGAGACGGCGGCGTCCGGCGCCTGGCCGCCGGCGCCGGCCGTGGGCCAGCGGGCCGTCCCGCCGGCCGTGCCGCCCAATGGCTGGGCGGGTGTGCCATCTGCTGCCGTCCCTGCCGTCATGGCGGCTGCCTTACCGGCTGCACCGGCCGCCTCATTGGCCGTGTCATCCGCGTGTCCTGCCGTGCCAGCCACGTGTCCTGCCGTGCCAGCAACTGCCTCACCCGCCGCGACAGCCGCCGGTCCCTGCGCCCCCGGCTGCGCTGCCACCCGGGCGTCCGGTTGCGCTCCAGGCCCGGCCTCCGGCTGCGCTCCAGGCTGGGCCCCCAGCCTGCTCGCCGCATCCTTCAGCAGCCCGCCGAGCCGGCCTTTGCGCTTCCCTTCCCCCAGCTTGTTCCGCCGCCCGGGGGACCGGCCCCACAGCTTCGCGCTGTCCTGGCCGTCCGCGGGCTGCCGGCGGTTGCCGGACTCGGTGCCTGGCCGCCACCGGGAGTTGATCCGGCGGGACAGCAGCGGCGCCGTGACCGGGCCCCCCTCACCGCCGCCGGCTTTGAAATACTGCAGCTGCCGGCCGGAACGTTCGGCATCTATCCGGGCACGTTCGGCCCTGACCAGTTCCTCTGGGTCGCCGAGCCGGGCGAGCACTTCCCTGACATGTGCCGGATCCGCCGCTCCATCCGGCCCGACCTCCCGTTCGATCCGGTTCCTGGTGCTCCCTATGAATGCGATCCGGCTGCCTTTGGGAAGGTAGCGCGTGCCCGCGACGGTCACCTTGGTCAGGTAATCCAGGATGAGCCTGTCGCCGGACAGGTTCGCGGGGACCTTCATGCCCAGATAATCCCCTCAATGCCGCAAAAAATGTGGAGTCATGCCCTTATCGCGGCTTGTGTCGCGCCAGCCGCGTCCGGCCCGGCCCTGCGGGAATGCCGAAGGGGTGGCCCCGGAGGGCCACCCCTTACGACCGTGCACGCGGGCACCAGTGCGCCCGCTGGCACATGGACTAGAAGTCCATGTCACCGCCACCGGGGGCGGCAGGTGCCTTTTCCTTCTCCGGCTTCTCGGCGATCACTGCCTCGGTCGTGAGGAACAGACCGGCAATGGAGGCCGCGTTCTGCAGCGCGGAACGGGTGACCTTGGCAGGGTCGATGATCCCGGCCTTGAACATGTCGACGTACTCGCCGGTCGAGGCGTCAAGCCCGTGACCGGAAGACAGCGTCTTCACCTTCTCGGCCACCACGCCGCCCTCCAGGCCGGCGTTCACCGCGATCTGCTTGAGCGGCTCCTCCAGCGCCCGGCGCACGATGGTCGCACCGGTCGCCTCGTCGCCAGTCAGCTCGAGCTTCTTGAAGGCGTTGATGCCGGCCTGCAGCAGCGCGACGCCGCCACCGGGCACGACACCCTCCTCGACCGCGGCCTTGGCGTTGCGCACCGCGTCCTCGATGCGGTGCTTGCGCTCCTTCAGCTCGACCTCGGTGGCCGCGCCGGCCTTGATGACCGCCACGCCGCCGGCCAGCTTGGCCAGCCGCTCCTCCAGCTTCTCGCGGTCATAGTCGGAGTCGGTGTTCTCGATCTCGGCGCGGATCTGGTTGACCCGGCCGGAGATCGCATCGGCGTCGCCCATGCCGTCCACGATCGTGGTCTCGTCCTTGGTGACGACGACCTTGCGCGCGCGGCCGAGCAGGTCGAGGTCGGCGGTCTCCAGCTTGAGACCGACCTCCTCGCTGATGACCTGGCCACCCGTGAGGATGGCGATGTCGTTCAGCATGGCCTTGCGCCGGTCGCCGAACCCGGGCGCCTTCACCGCGACGGACTTGAACAGGCCGCGGATCTTGTTGACGACCAGGGTCGCGAGGGCCTCGCCCTCGACGTCCTCGGCGATGATGACCAGCGGCTTGCCGGACTGCACAACCTTGTCCAGCAGCGGCAGCAGGTCCTTGTTGGCCGACACCTTGGAGTTGACGATCAGGATGTAGGGGTCGTCCAGGACGCCCTCCATCCGCTCGGGGTCGGTGGCGAAGTAGGGCGAGATGTAGCCCTTGTCGAAGCGCATGCCCTCGGTGAGCTCAAGCTCCAGGCCGAAGGTGTTGCTCTCCTCGACGGTGATGACGCCTTCCTTGCCGACCTTGTCCATCGCTTCGGCGATCATCTCGCCGATCGCGGTGTCCCCGGCGGAGATGGATGCGGTCGAGGAGATCTGCTCCTTGGTCTCCACATCCTTGGAGAGCTTGGACAGCTCCTCGCTCACCCGCTCCACGGCGGCCTCGATGCCGCGCTTGAGCGACATCGGGTTCGCGCCCGCGGCCACGTTGCGCAGGCCCTCACGGACCAGCGCCTGCGCCAGCACGGTTGCGGTGGTGGTGCCGTCACCGGCGACATCGTCGGTCTTCTTGGCGACTTCCTTGACCAGCTCGGCGCCGATCTTCTCCCATGGGTCCTCGAGCTCGATCTCCTTGGCGATGGACACGCCATCGTTGGTGATCGTGGGGGCGCCCCACTTCTTCTCGAGCACCACGTTCCGGCCCTTGGGGCCGAGGGTTACCTTCACGGCGTCGGCCAGCTGATTCATACCGCGTTCGAGGCCGCGCCTCGCGTCCTCGTCGAACGCGATCATCTTGGCTGCCATAGGCTTCAGTCCTCCCAGGACTTTGTGGCTGTTGAGGTGATCGAGCCGACGCCCGCGACGGCCGGCCGTCCCGGCGGCAGTCCCTTCCTGCCGCCGTGAGGCCTCATCGCCCCGATCATGCCTTGGCGTTGTCACTCTCGTAGGGAGAGTGCCAACGACTTGTTTAGCACTCTCGCCCCGAGAGTGCAAGCCAACCGGGAGGGCCCGGAGTGAGCTTGCCGCGAACGCCTAGGCAGGCCAGCCAGCAAGCCCGGCCAAGCCCGCGGCCCTGTCACCGGGGTCTCTGGCCATTCCGGTTGAGGGCACGGCTCCGGGGCCGGTATAACCGGAGTATGTCCGCAACGGAGAAGCTGGCGATCAGCCTGCCCAAGGACCTGATCGAGAAGCTGCGCCGGGCCAAGGACGAGGGCCGGATCGAGTCCGTTTCTGGGCACATCGCCGAGCTGCTCCGCCGCGAGGATGACTGGCGCGACGCCCGCGCCACCCTCGACCGCATCTTCGAGCGCTGCCCCGGCCCGGAGGCCAAGCATTACGCATGGGCGCGGGAGGTCCTGGGCGTGAGCCCCAAGCCCGCGGTGTGATCGGCGGGCGGATCCTCGACACGAGCGCACTGGTGCAGGCGGCCCGCGGCACGCCGTACATGCAGGCGCTGCTCTACATCAGCCACGAGCACCTGATCCCGCTCGTCATCCCCGCGCCCTGCCTGGCCGACGCGCTCGCCGGGCTCAGCGACCCCGAGCAGCAGGCGCGCCTGTTCGACCTGGTGCGCTCGCCCATCGCGAAGGTCGCGCAGTTCGGGGCGGCCGAGGCGACCGGGACGGGCCTGATGCGGGCCAGCGCCCGGCCCGTGAGGGCGACGACGAGCTCCGCGCACGCCGCCTACCTGGCCGCCGACCGGGGCTGGCCGGTGGTCAGCGCGCGCCCCGGCCCGATCCGTGCCCTGCACCCGGACGTGGAGATCGAGCCGCTGCCCTGACAGCAAGCAGCGTGGCGGCCGGGCCGCCGCCGCGGCCGGCCAGCGGGGATGACCATGGCCACCAGCCTGGGACGTGCCCGGGACGTGGGAGCCAGATGGCCCGGCACCCAGGGAACTGGGCGCCGGGCCATGGGCCGGTTTGGCCGGCAGAGGTGTGTGTCAGACGGCGCGTACCGCCGATGCCTGCGGTCCGCGCTCGCTGTTCTCGATGTCGAATTCGACCCGCTGCCCCTCCTCGAGGCTGCGGTAGCCATCCATCTGGATGGCGGAGAAGTGCACGAACACGTCCCTACCACCGTCGACCGCGATGAAGCCGTAGCCCTTGTCCGCGTTGAACCACTTGACGGTGCCCTGAGCCATTACCCAACAACTCCCTAACTACGCTCGGGCCTTTCAGGTCCCGCCCCTTGCTACCGCGGGACCCGTCGATCGCAGAGCGCTAGGCGTGCCAAGCAAGCGGGGCTTGCCGTTCTCGCCGACCGACAGCGACCGGACACGACCTTACCCCCTGTCACGCTCTCTCGTGACCGGTTACTCGCCTAACGCGGTCAGGCGAGTCACCGATGCGGATCTGGCACTCCGGCACCAGGGTTAACTCTGGGTGAAAACTGGCTGCCCAGCACCGGATTGTCAGCCGCCCGCGACCGCCGGGATCACCGATACGTGCGCGCCCGCCGGGACGGGGGTCTCCAGGCCCTGGGCGAACCGCACGTCCTCCTCCCCCACATAGACATTCACAAACCGGCGCAGATTGCCCGTGTCATCCACGATCCGGCCGGCCAGGCCCGGATAGGTGGCGTCGAGGCCAGCGAGTACCTCGCGCAGCGTGCCCGGATCGGCGGTCACTTCGGCCGACCCGCCGGTGTAGGTACGCAGAATGGTCGGGATGCGGACAGAAACGCTCATCGGGCAGCTACCTTTCCTGGCCGGCGCAAAGGACGCGGGCTTGGGCAATTCTTGATCGTGACTTTAACGCCGCCCCGGCGGCGGCCGCTGGCGCGGCTCACGCGGAGCCCGGGAGGGTGAGCGAGTCCTCCAGCTCCCGGAACGCCGCCAGCGTCGGGCGGATGGGCGCTGGCGCGGGCGATGCCCCGGCCACGGCGCCGAGCGTCTTCAGGCCGTCCCCGGAGTTGATGATGACGGTCTCGGCGCCGGGGTCGAGCAGCCCGCCTGCGAGCAGCTGCCGCAGCACGCCCAGCGTGACCCCGCCCGCGGTCTCCCCGAACATGCCCTCGGTGGCCGCGAGCAGCCGCATCGCGCTGACCACCTCGGGGTCGCTCACGTCGGCGACCGCGCCGCCGGTGCGGCGGACCACGTCGAGCACGTACGGCCCGTCGGCCGGGTTGCCGATCGCCAGCGACTTGGCGATCGTGGACGGCCGCACCGGCTGCACCACGTCGTGACCGGCCCGGAACGCGGCGGCGACCGGTGCGCACCCGCTGGCCTGCGCGCCGAACACCCGGTACGGGCTGTCCTCGACCAGCCCCAGCGAGATCAGCTCCCGGAACGCCTTGTCGATCTTGACGAGCTGCGCGCCGGAGGCGACGGGCACCACGATCTGGGCGGGCAGCCGCCAGCCGAGCTGCTCGGCGATCTCGTAGCCGATGGTCTTGGATCCCTCGGCGTAGTACGGCCGGACGTTGACATTCACGAACGCCCAGTCCTCGCGCTCGTCAGCCAGCTCGGACGCGAGCCGGTTCACGTCGTCGTAGGTGCCGTCCACCGCGACCATGGTCCCGCCGTAGACGGCGGTCGCCACGATCTTCTGCTGCTCCAGGCTGGCGGGGATCAGCACCACCGAGCGGATGCCCGCGCGCGCCGCCGCGGCGGCGACCGCGTTCGCCAGGTTGCCGGTGGAGGGGCAGGCGAGCACCTTGTAGCCCAACTCCACCGCTGCGGCGAGGGCGACGGCGACCACCCGGTCCTTGAATGAGTGGGTCGGGTTGCCGCGCTCGTCCTTCACCCACAGCGTGGCCATGCCCAGCTCCCGGGCGAGCTGGCCGGCGCGGACCAGCCGGGTCCAGCCGGGCTCGGTGTTGAGCGAGGCGGCCACGTCCGGCGGCACCGGCAGCAGGCTGGCGTACCGCCAGATGCTGGAGGGCCCGGCCTCGATCGCGGGCCTGGTCAGCGCCGGCAGGTCGTAGCCGACCTCCAGCGGGCCGAAACACTGCGCGCAGGCGTGCGTGGCGCCCAGCTCGCTGACGGCGCCGCATTCGCGGCAGGCCAGATGACTGGCGAATCCGAACCGGGACGGGGTTTTCGTCGTCGTGGTACTCACAGGGGCGGGGCCTTTCTCCCTCATCTGTCCCGGCGGCCTGTCGGCCGCGGGCCGGAGTTGGCACCTGCCGTGACGAGGCCCCGCCTGGCGCCGCGCCATGCCGGGGTTCCCGGGGGTCGTCCCTCTGGAACAGCACTGCGGACATCGGCGCAGCTGGCCGGAAGGCCAGCAAGCAGCCTGCTCGTCACGGTGGTTGCCGGGGCTTCACAGGGCCGTTCCCTCCACCCCTCTGGATGAGCGTTATGCAGTTGTCCCCAGCACTCTAACCGATCCCGCCCGCTGCCCCTGCGGCCCGATCCGGTTAATCTCACGGTCATGGACGCCGATGCGCGGGGCAGGGTGCTCGTCGCCTCCAACCGGGGGCCGGTCTCGTTCCGGCTCAGCGAAGACGGGCAGCTCACCAGCCGCCGCGGCGGCGGCGGGATGGTGTCGGGGCTCTCCTCGGTCGCCGGGCAGGCCGAGGTGCTGTGGGTCTGCGCGGCGCTCAGCGACGCCGACCGGACGGCGGCCCGCGCCGCCCCGGGCGGCTACCTCGACACCCCGGACGCGAGCCTGGACGGCGCCGGGTCGGCGGTGCGGATGCTCGACATCCCCGCCGCCACGTTCGACCGCGCCTACAACGGGATCGCCAACTCCACCCTCTGGTTCATCCACCACATGCTCTACGACACGCCCAACCGGCCGCACTTCGGCCTGGCGTTCCGCCGCGAGTGGGAGTCGTTCCGCGCCTACAACGCGGCGTTCGCCGACGCGCTCGCCGAGGGCGCGGGCCCGGAGGGCCGCTACCGGCGCGGCGGGGTGCGGGCGATGGTGCAGGATTACCACCTGACGCTGGTCCCGCGGATGCTCGCGGACCGCCGCCCCGACGTGGCGATCGGCTACTTCTGCCACACCCCGTGGGCGCCGCCGGACTATTTCGCGATCCTGCCCGATGACGTCGCCCGGCAGGTGCTCGAGGGCGTGCTCGGCGCCGACCACGCCGGGTTCCACACCCGCCGCTGGGCCGACGCGTTCCTGGACTGCTGCCAGGCGGTGCTGGCCGCCGAGGTGGACCGGGCGGAGGGGACGGTACGGCACCGCGGCCACACCACCACGGTCGGCGTGCACCCGCTGGGGGTGGACGCCGGGGAGCTGCGCGAGCGCGCGGCCGCCGCGGACGTGCAGGCGCACGTCACGGCGCTGGCGTCGGCCGCGGGCAACCGCAAGCTGATCGTCCGGATCGACCGGACCGAGCTGTCCAAGAACATCGTCCGCGGCCTGGCCGCCTACCGGGAGCTGCTGGTCAGCTATCCGCGGTGGCGGGGGCAGGTGACCCATCTCGCGTTCGCCTATCCCTCCCGGCACGACCTGCCCGAGTACCGCGAGTACACCGCCAGCGTGCAGCGGCTCGCCCGGCAGATCACCGACGAGTTCGGCACCGACGACTGGGACCCGCTGGTGCTGCAGGTCAACGACGACTACGCCCGCTCGCTCGCCGCCTACCGGCTGGCCGACGTGCTGCTGGTCAACCCGATCAGGGACGGCATGAACCTGGTCGCCAAGGAGGGCCCGCTACTGTCAGAACGAGGCTGCGCGCTGGTGCTGTCCCGTGAGGCCGGCGCGGCCGCCCAGCTCGGCGGGGACGCGCTGCTGGTCAACCCCTTCGACGTGACCGGCACCGCGAAAGCGCTGCACGAGGCGCTGAGCATGCCGGATGCCGAACGGAAGCGCCGGGCGGCCCTGCTGGCCGAGGAGGGGGCGGCTTCGCCGCCCCAGGAGTGGTTCGCCGACCAGGTCAGCGCGCTGGATGCGGCGGTGCGGCAAGCGCGCGGGCCAGCGAGCCCAGCAGGGCGACAACCCCGTCAGGCCCGGCGACGACGAGGTCTGCTTCGGCGGCCAGCTCGGTGACCTCGGCCGACGAGCTGCACACGGTCACCCCTGGGTGCCCGTCCGCGCGCAGGGCACGCACCGCGCCGAAGGCCGCCAGGTCGCCGAGGTCGTCGCCCGCGAACAGGACCGCCCCGGCCTTACGTTCGGCAACGAGCGAGGTGAGCGCGGTTCCCTTGTCCGTGCCCGGCGGCCGCAGCTCGATGACCAGCCGTCCCGGCTCGACCGCCAGCCCGGTGGCGTCCGCCAGCCCCGCCAGCGGCGCAGCCAGGGCCGCGAGTGTTCCCTCCGGGTCGTCGGTCCCCCGGGTGTGCACGGCCACGGCGCTGCCCTTGTCCTCGATCCGCGTCCCCGCGGGCGCCCCCGCCCGGGCGAGCACCCCCGGCAGCCTCTCCCGCGCCGTCACCACCCCCGGCGGCACCGGCGGAGCCGTCAGCTCCCCGCCAGCCCACCGCTCCATCCCGTAGTGCCCCAGCACGATCAGCCCGGGCACCTCCCCCAGCCCACCCAGCTCCACCGCCACCCTGGCCGGCCGCCCAGTGATCACCGCCAGCGTCCCCACAAGCCCCGACAGCCCACGCAGCGCCGGCACCGCCCCCAGATGCGCCCGCGCCGCTCCCGCATCAGCCACGATCGGCGACAGCGTCCCATCAAAGTCCATCGCGACCAGCGCGCTCCCCGGATCGCGCCGTATCGCCTCCAGCCCCTCCCGCCCCTCCGCGGTCCGGGACACGGGCATCTCGCTCCCCTCAGCCCGTGCCATCGCGCCGTCCGGCTGCGGGCCGTGCCCTGGTATCCCCGGCGGACGTGTGCGTCTGGCACAAAGCGTTCAGCGTGTGCCAGATGCACCGTCCGCCGGGCCCTACCCCCGTCAACTCGCGGCCCCGTGCTCCGGCCCCGCGCGCATCCGGTTGCGGCGGGAACGCTGCCGGCGCAGCCGCTTGACCAGGACAGGGTCGAACCCGAGCGCTTCCGGCCGGTCGATGAGCTCGTTCAGCAGCTGGTAGTAGCGGGTGGCCGAGAGCCCGAGCAGGTCGGAGATCGCCTGCTCCTTGGCGCCGGGCTGCCGCCACCAGCTCCGCTCGAAGGCCAGGATGCGCATGTCGCGATCGGACAGCGTCGCCATCTGCATCCCGCCTTCCTCTTGCCCGGTGGCCGGCTGGGAACTCCTCATGGTAGTGGCCGGCGGGGACCGCTCTTAGTGGCCGGCAGGAGAGCCTCTTGTGCGGGGCCGCCGCGGGCGGGGCGAGCGCGGGCCGGGCGCGCACGGCCGGTGACCGGGGTGTGACGGCCAGCGGGCGGTCCCGGGCATTCTTCCCCGGCATCGAGGGCCGCCGGGCCTATGCGGCGGGGGGTGTCAGGCCGTACGCTCACCGTTCGTGGGCTCCTTCGACTGCCTGAGCTTCCTGACCGACTACGGCCTCGACGACGGGTTCGTGGCCTCCTGCCACGGGGTCGCGGCCCGCATCGCTCCCGGCATCCGCATCATCGACATCACCCATCTGGTCCCGCCGGGTGACGTGCGGCGGGGCGCGGCCGTGCTCGCGCAGACCATTCCTTACCTGCCGCGCGGGGTGCACGTGGCGGTGGTCGACCCGGGGGTGGGAACGACCCGGCGCGGCATCGCCGTGGAGGGCGCCGACGGCTCGATCCTGGTGGGGCCCGACAACGGCCTGCTGTCGTGGGCGATCGACCGGGCGGGCGGGGCCACCGGCGCCTACCAGCTCACCAACGGCGAGCTGTGGCTGCACCCGCTGTCGCAGACCTTCCACGGCCGGGACATCTTCATCCCGGTCGCCGCCCACCTGACCGCCGGGACCGACCTCGCCTCGGTCGGGTCGCCGCTCGACGTCGGCGACCTGGTGACGCTGCCCGCACCGACCAGCCGGGTGCACAACGGCGAAGCGGAGGGGGAGGTCATGTCGGTGGACAGGTTCGGCAACGTGCAGCTGTCCATCACCGCGTCGGACGCCGACCGGCTCGGCATCGGATTCGGCTCGTCGCTGGTGGTGCGCTGCGGCCGCCGCCAGCTGACCGTGCCCTACCTGGAGACGTTCGCCGCGGTCGCGCCCGGCGAGATCGTCGCCTTCACCGACAGCGCCGGGCTCATCTCGATCGCGGTCAACGCGGGCGACGCCGCGCAACAGCTCGGGCTCCCGCCCGGCGCCCACGTCCGGCTTTCGGCCACGCCCGCGTCCTAGACCCTGCCGGCCCTGGCAAGTGGCCGCGGCGGGCGCCGCCGGCCGCCGCGGCTAGAGTCGCGTTCCCGGGGGCCACGCACACCTTCCGTAGCATCCCCCGAGTGCCCGCGAACATGACAGAATGCGGGTGGTGATCATTGGCAGGAGGTGGCGGTGGCGCTGGGGTTTCCCCGCCGAGCGCAGACGGGGGTAGCCGCAGGTCTTGCTGCGGCGTGCCTGGCGCTGAGCGCTGCCTCCGCCTCCGCCGCCACCAGCAGCGTGCGCAGCCAGGAATGGTGGCTGACGGCGCTGCACGTGACGCAGGCGTGGCAGAGCACACATGGGGCCCGCGTCACCGTCGCCGTCCTCGACACGGGGGTCGGCCCGGCCCAGGCCGACCTCGCCGGGGCGGTGATCACCGGCCCCGACTACACCGGTTCCGGGCGCACGCGCGGCGGGCCGTTCTGGGGCACCCACGGCACCGCCATGGCCAGCCTCATCGCTGGGCGTGGCCACGGACGCGGCCACGCAGCCGGGATCATCGGCATCGCGCCGGCGGCCACCATCTTGTCGGTGCGGGTGACGCTGGAAAGCGACGACCCGCTGCTCGGTGACGCCAACGTCGCGGCCGGGCTGCCCGGCGCCATCGCCCACGGGATCAGGTACGCGGTCAATCACCATGCCGCCGTGATCGACCTGCCGCTGGACCCGGTCACCACCCCGGGGGCGCCCGGCTCGGGCGGCAGCGCCGCCGAGCGGTCGGCTGTCGCCTACGCCCTAGCCCACCACGTCGTGCTGGTCGCGCCCGCTGGGGACGACGGGGCGGGGACCGACGCGGTGAACTACCCGGCCGCCTACAAGGGCGTCATCTCGGTCGGCGCCTTCAACTCGGCGTTCGCCAAGGCCTCGTTCAGCAGCCACCA
>Ga0335081_10012848_pt1 | contig 13549 bp, 12 predicted proteins | sample Lox_Sample_35_FD_206713 | JGI IMG/M metagenome (GOLD analysis project Ga0335081, IMG submission 206713) | Soil microbial communities from Loxahatchee National Wildlife Refuge, Florida, United States - Lox_Sample_3.5 | ecosystem: Environmental > Terrestrial > Soil > Wetlands | place: USA...
AAAACCACTTTCACCATTTTTCAGTAATACTTTTATCAAGGAATTACGAATCTAAGACATCTTCTTTAGGAGTGTCCGGCGGCACTTCCAACTTCATCCAATCTTTCTTCGCCCGTCTGGCTGCACTCAACCCGGCCTTCAGGGCATCGCGGTTCAACTTCTCCGTCCCTTTGGGTACCCTCGCCAAAACGGCTGATTCGGTTGCCTTTGAAGAAACGACCGGAGTCAATTGAGAAAGGGCTCCCAGGGCGATGATATTCGCGACCACCTCCCGGTTGAACTTTTCCCTGGCGATACGCGTGAAGGGGATCTGGAAAGCTTTCGGATTAGGAACCTGGGTGACGAAGGTTGAATCCACGATGAGCAGACCCTCCGGCTTGAGATCCGGGTAAAACTCATCGCAAGATTTCTGATTCATCGCCAGGAGAAGATCAAGCTTGATCGCCTTGGGATAATCAATTTCTTCGTCGCTGACAATGACTTCGGATTTGCTGGACCCCCCTCTTGCCTCCGGCCCGTAGCTCTGCGTCTGGGCCACAAACTTCCCGTCATAAATTCCGATCGCCTCAGCCAGGATGATCCCCATCAGGATCAGTCCCTGGCCCCCGGAGCCACTCAATCGTATTTCGTACCTAGAGCTCATTTCAACTCCCAAATGGCGCTCATGAAATGTGGGCTTGGGCACGAATGATGGATGGAAGGTTGGGAGTTATACCCGACGCTCCCTACCTCCCGATCGTTCCCCTCGCCCTCTCCCGAATCTTCTCGTACTCGTCCTGATAAACCGGAAGGTCCTTATCCACCAGCACACCGGTCACGATCTTGTCCTTCAATTCCTCGGACGTCAGGGTGGCAGCCTTCTCTACCGGGACGGCATGATCCCGCTGCCACTCCATCATTTCGACCGCCGTCCCCAGACGGTTTTGCCTCCCGTATTGGGTATGGCAGTGAGCGATCACTTCCACCACTGAAAAACCCGGCTTCACGATCGCCTGTTCGATCAAGCTGTCTAAGAGTTTGGCATGATAGACGGTTCCTCTCCCTACAAAGACGGCTCCTGCGGTAACGGCCAATTCCGAGATCCTGAAGACCTGCTCGATATTGGAGTAAGTGGTCGTCGAGGATCTCATCCCGTATGGAGTGGTTGGAGAGTATTGTCCGCCCGTCATCCCGTAGATGCTATTGTTGAGAATGATGGAGGTGACATCGATATTCCTTCGGGCCGCGTGGATGAAATGATTTCCGCCGATGGCTACAGCATCGCCATCGCCCATGATTACAATCACCTTCAGACCGGGGTTGGCCAACTTCACTCCTGTGGCAAAGGTCAGGGCGCGGCCATGTGTGGTGTGTAATGTATTAAAATCCACGTAGACAGGAAGTCTTCCCGAGCAACCGATGCCCGAAACCAAAACGATTTCATCTTTCCCAAAACCAATCCGGTCGATTGCCCGGATGAGACCCCCTAACATGATCCCGATCCCGCAGCCCGGGCACCAGACATGGGGAAACTTCTTGTCGTGCCGAAGATATTTGTGGATGAGTTTGGTAACCTCTGCCATCAGAAAACCTCTCGGTCATCGTCAATCCAACAAGATGACCCGTTCGAATTGGCGACACAAATGTTGGTTTTTTTCAAGAGTTAACTCATTATTGCCATGCTCATTCTGCCGTGGTCTTTATGACACGACCTCCGAGATTCGATTCAATATCTCCCCTGGAGTAATGATCGTCCCGTCGACCTTATTAAGGGTGTGGACCTTGGCGACCCCCGGATTGACCCGCTTTACCTCCCGCGAAAGTTGCCCCATATTCATCTCCGGAACCAGCAGAGCTTTGGAGGTCTGCAAGGCTTTCTCAACCGCAGATCTCGCAAAGGGCCAGAGGGTCACGAGCTTAAGAAGCCCTACCTTGATCCCTTTTTCTCTCGCCTCCATCATCGCTCTCTTGGCCGACCGGGCCACGCACCCATAGGCTACGAGGGTGATATCCGCATCCTCCGTCAGAAAAAATTCAGCCATCTGGATCTCCGAAAAATGCTGGCTGATCTTCCTGTGGAGCCGCGCGACGAAGGGTCCGATTTCATCCGGCCTCGATGTCGGAAAACCTCGAATATCGTGGGTCAGACCTGTCACGTGGTATCGATAGCCCTCGCCGAAGTTGGCCATGGCTGGAATGCCGCTCGGGACATCTTCATACGGAATATACCACTCCGGAGGAACGGTGGGTTTCACCCGATTAAAAATCTCTATCCCTTCTTCCGAAAGAACCATCTTCTCTCGCATGTGGGCGACGACTTCATCGATCAACAAAATCACCGGCGTTCGGAACTTTTCAGAAAAGTTGAAGGCCTTAATTGTAATATCATAACATTCACGGACGGTTGAGGCGGAAAGGACGATGGCGGGATGATCGCCATGCGTTCCCCATCGGGCTTGCATCACATCACTCTGAGAGGGAAAGGTAGGAAGTCCAGTGCTGGGCCCTCCCCGCATGACATCGACAACGACACAAGGAACCTCAGCGATGATCGCAAAGCCCAGGTTCTCCTGCATCAAGGAAAATCCGGGGCCACTGGTCGCTGTCATCGACTTCACCCCTGCGAGGGAAGCACCGATCACCGCGCCCAGGCTTGCGATCTCATCTTCCATCTGAATAAAGGTTCCCGCCACCTGGGGAAGCCTCATGGACAGGATTTCAGAGATCTCGGTAGCTGGAGTAATGGGATAGCCGGCAAAGAAGCGGCAACCTGCTCGGAGGGCTCCTTCTACTATGGCCTCATTTCCCTGAAGCAGCAATTCTTTCTGGTGAGAGGTCTTCTTCTTTGGGCTTTGGCTCTTCTTCTCCACCTTTTACTTCTATCCTCTTTTTCTCTTCGCTCTTCGCTTCCACGGTAATGGCGAAATCCGGACACCGGATCTCGCACCATCCGCAATTGATACACTTCTCGATATCCGCCACATAAGGGTTCCCCGCTTCGTCTTTAGCCAGAGCATTTGTCGGGCAGAAAGCCACACAGATCCCGCATGCCTTGCACCAGGCCTTGAAAATATCGATCTTCGGTGTCTCTTTCTTCTTTTCAGTCTCAGCCATTGTGGAACCAACACTTCAACCCAGGATGGAATTCGCTACTCAATCACCCCGGCTGTTTACAAATAATAATTGAAAAAAGCAAACGTTGTCAAAGGTTTTCAACGATCACAGAAGCAAATTCCGAGCACTTGAGCTTTTTTGCTCCCCTCATCTGACGGGCTAGGTCGTAAGTGACGGTCTTTCCCGAAATAGCTTTTTCAAGAGCTTTCTTGATCCTCTCGCCCGCTTCTTTCCACCCCAGATACTCAAACATCATGGCGCCCGAAAGAATGAGAGAACCGGGATTAACCACGTCCTGATCGGCATACTTCGGCGCGGTTCCATGAGTGGCTTCGAAGACAGCGGCCCGATCTCCAATGTTTGCTCCTGGCGCCATGCCCAGTCCCCCTACCTGGGCCGCCAAGGCATCGGACATGTAATCTCCATTCAGGTTGGGCATCGCGAGTACTTCGTAGTCCTCCGGTCTTAAGAGGATTTGCTGAAACATGGCATCGGCAATCCGATCTTTGAGAACGATCTTCCTTCCCTTAAGATTCGCATCTTTCTGATCACCCGATTCACTCTCTAAAGAAATTTTGTCCCCGAATTCTTCTTTTCCCACCTCGTATCCCCAGTCACGGAATGCCCCTTCCGTAAATTTCATGATATTTCCCTTATGAACCAACGTGACGCTTTTTCGGCCATGATCGAGGGCATATTGAAGGGCCATGCGAACCAGGCGTTTTGTCCCAAAGCGGCTCATGGGCTTGATTCCTACCCCGGAATCCTCTCTGATTTTCTTCCCCATCTCCTTTTCGAGGAAGTCCCTTAGTCGCGCGGCCTCCGGAGATCCTTCCTTCCATTCGATTCCCGCGTAGACATCCTCCGTGTTTTCGCGGAAGACGACCATATCCACCTTCTCCGGATGCCTTAAAGGACTCGGCGTTCCGGAGATATATTTTACCGGCCGAATACAGGCATAAAGGTCAAGCCTCTGCCTGAGAAGCACGTTGATGCTCCGAATTCCCCCGCCCACCGGCGTCGTCAAGGGACCTTTAATTCCAATCTTGTGTTCTCGAATCGCCCCAATCGTCTCCTCGGGCGCCCATTCCCCCTTCCGTTGAAACGCCTTTTCTCCCGCAAATACTTCGAGCCAATGGATCTTCTTCTTTCCTTTATAGGATTTTTCAACCGCGGCATCGAAGACTCGGACCGAAGCCCTCCAAATATCGGGACCGACCCCGTCCCCTTCGATGTAAGGAATCATCAGAATGTCCGGGACCCTCAGGGTTCCATCCGAACCAACCTCAATCTTATCGGCCATTGCTCGCTCCTCCGGATGATGATTTAAAACTGCAGAGCTATTTCAAGGTTCAAGGGGTTTAGGATAGCAACCTTCCCCTCTCTTTCCAATTCATCAGGCAAGTCCGACTTATCCTGACTTCTTCCCTTTGACAAACGACAAAGCTCCTCCGTTTCTTACAAGAATCTTCTCCCTCTCATCCAAGAGGGGTATGAGAGGAATCTCCTTTTTTTTCGTCCGGTCGATCAGGATAGCCTCGTCCCCTAGGTCCCCGACTTTAATCTCGACCTCATCTCCCTGCTCCAAAACTCGGTAATCCCCCTCTTCTTTGAAGATCAAGGGAAGAATGCCAAAGTTGATCAAGTTCGCCAGATGGATTCGGGCAAAGGATTGGGCGATCACAGCCTGGACTCCGAGAAACATGGGACATAAGGCGGCGTGTTCCCGACTTGACCCCTGACCATAATTATGTCCTGCGACGATAAACCCGCCTTTGGATTCTTTCGCCCTTTTGGCAAAAGAAGGGTCTAATCGCTCAAAGACGTATTCGGAAATGGCAGGGATGTTCGAACGGAGTGGAAGAACCTTGGCCCCTGCTGCAATGATATCGTCTGTAGTCACATTGTCCGCAACCTTCACCAGAATGCGGCCCTCCAACTTCTCTGGCAAAAGTCCTTTCAACGGAACAGGTTTGATATTGGGCCCCCGGATCACATCGATTCCTTCGCCCTTGCCGGGTGGCAGGGGAGGGATGATCATGTTGTCGTCCACCGGGTAGATCTCCGGCAATTGGACAGTGATCGGACTTCCAAGTTGACGGGGGTCCGTGATCGTTCCTTCAAGGGCCGAAGCAGCAGCCACCTCGGGGCTGACCAGGTAGACCTGGGCGCTCTGCGTTCCAGATCTTCCCTGAAAATTCCGGTTAAAGGTCCTGAGGGAGACTCCCTCCGTGCAGGGAGCCTGTCCCATACCGATGCAGGGGCCGCAAGTGCTCTCCAGAATTCGAGCCCCTGATTCGATAAGATCCGAAAGGGCGCCATTGGAAGCCAGCATCTTCAAGACCTGTCTTGAGCCCGGCGAGATGACCAGGTTCACCTTCGGAGAGATTGTCTTCCCTTTCAGAATCGACGCCACGGTCATTAAATCCTGGTAGGATGAATTGGTGCAGCTCCCGATGGCGACCTGGTCCACCTGAAGCCCTTCTACCTCTTTCACGGGACAGACACGATCCGGACTGTGGGGCCGGGCGATCAAGGGCTCCAGCTTGGACAGGTCTATTTCCCAGACCTCATCGTAGGTCGCATCAGAATCGGGGGCTAGCGGAATCCAGTCCTTCTCTCTCTTCTGGGCTTTCAAAAAAGTAAGCGTCTTCCCGTCGCTTGGGAAGATGGACGTCGTGGCTCCCAGTTCCGCTCCCATGTTGGTGATGGTCGCCCTTTCCGGAACGGTCAAGGTCTCCACGCCGGGTCCGCCATATTCAAAAGCCTTTGCCACTCCTCCTTTCACGGTGAAGTGACGAAGCATCTCAAGAATGACATCCTTTGCGCTCACCCAAGGGGACCGTCGCCCCACCAGTTTCACTCCGACGACCTTGGGAACACGGATGTAAAAAGGCTCCCCTGCCATGGCTAACGCGACATCCAACCCCCCCACTCCGACGCTCAACATCCCCATGCCTCCGCAGGTCGGGGTATGACTATCCGATCCCAAAAGGACCTGCCCCGGAACCGCGAACCTCTCCAGATGAACCTGATGACAGATTCCGTTTCCCGGTCTTGAAAAGTAGAGCCCGTATTTAGCCGCAAAACTCTGGAGGTAGAGATGATCGTCGGCGTTTTCAAAACCCAGCTGGAGCGTATTGTGGTCCACATAGGCCACGGAGAGTTTGGTCTTCACCCTGGGAATGGACAGGGCCTCGAACTGTAACGCGGCCATCGTCCCTGTGGCGTCTTGGATCAAGGTCTGATCGATAGAGATCCCGATGTTTTCCCCTTGACGATTCCGACCCGATATCAAATGAGTGTCGAGTATTTTCTCAATGAGATTCTTTCCCATCCTGTCTTATCCTTTCCTCATGAACTCTTTTCTGTCTTATCCTTTTAACGAACCAAGCATTGATTCCGCGTTAGCCCGACTGGATTTGACCCTTCCAGGGGACTCACTAAAATAGATCCTCGGGAAAGTCCGGATTCTTAGGAACCCACCGATCGTTCTCCTGGGGTTCCTGTTCCCTCGAGGTGTAGACCTTCATCAGCTCCTCGGTTTTCAAGTGGGTCAGCCTTTCCAAGATCTTCTTGTACCGGCCTGCCTTAATGTCGGAAATCCTTTGACCAAGGGATCCGGGAAGAGAAAGCATATGCCCTCCGTAGATTCTCCGGGCTAACAGGGCGACGTGTGGCTGGGAGATTTCAGCCGGACACTTACCCGCACAGGCTCCACACTGGATACATTGAAACGAGAGGGTGGCTACCCTCTCGATATCTTCCCGAATGGCATGGGCGATATAATCCATCACCTGGATTTCCATCGGGCAGACTCGCGTGCACGTGTTGCACTGAAGGCAGCGGTAGATCTCCGGATAGATCCTTCCCAATATTCCCGGCTGCGCCCTCAAAGCTTCAAGATCATAGTCCGGTCGATTCATCGGCACAAAAGGAGATTGGGTGATCTGCATCCCTTCTTCGACCAAGGCCTGGCAGGCAAGGACTACCTTGAGCTGATAGGTCCCGGGGACTCGATATTCCGTTAGGCAAGCCCCACAAATTCCCCCCCGACAGCCGCAAGATCGGATGAACTGATACCCGGCAAATTCCATGGCCTTCTGGATGGTCAGGCCTTTCGGGACCTGGTATTTCTTACCAAAGACATAAATCGAAAAAAGTTTCTTCTCCTGATTTTCCATCCCTTTCCTTACTGATGGACCTTTCCCAGCGCCTTTTCATATCGATAATCGGGAAGAAGCAGAGGCGCCTTGACACGTTTCTTCAATATTCCCAATTTTTCCAACTCTCTTTCATACTCCGCCACGTGGTCCAAACCGGGCCTTCCGACCCCAATCTCCTTCGCTCGAAGAGCGGCTTGAATTCCGGCCCGACGACCGAAGACAAAAATATCGAGAAGAGAATTTCCCCCCAATCGATTTCTGCCATGGACGCCTCCGGAGACCTCTCCTGCGGCAAAAAGGTTTTTCACCGTCGTCTCTCCGCATTCATCGATGAGGATGCCGCCATTTTGATAATGCTGCGTCGGGTAAACCAGAACCGGCTCTTTCGTGATGTCAATGCCATAAGTATAAAAGCGATGGAAAAGATGGGGAAAGATTCGGTGAATCGTCCCCTTGCCCTTGTTCATCTCCACCAGAGGCGTGTCCAGCCACACGCCGTGCATTCCCGTGGGTGTGGCAATCCCGTTTTTTCTTTCCATGACCTCGCGAATGGTCGCTGAAGAGGTGATATCCCGCGTCTCCAGTTCATGGATGAATCGTTTCCCCTCCCCATTGACCAACTGGGCACTCCAGCCACGGAAGGCTTCCGAGACAAGGAGTCCCAGGAGCTGTTCGGGATAGGCCGTCCCCGTCGGGTGAAATTGAATGGCATCCATGAAGATGATCTTGGCCCCTGCGCGATTGGCAACGACCAGCCCGTCGGCCGTGGCCCCGTAATGGTTTGTGGTAGGAAACCCCTGAATATGGAGTCTGCCAATTCCACCGGTCGCAAGAATGACGGTCTTCGCTCGGATCGCAAACCTTTCTTCCGTATCCAGGTTGACGAAGAGAGCTCCTGCGCACCTTCTCTTCTCATCCAGAAGCAGTTCCACTGCCGGCGTGAATTCCAGGACCTCAATCTTTCGGCCGTACACTTCATCCCTCAGCACACGCATGATCTCCATGCCCGTGTAATCGGCCGCAGAATGGACTCTTCTTCGACATTGTCCACCTGCAAAAGAGGCGAGAAGACTTCCGTCCTCCTTCCGGTCAAACATCACTCCAAGACGGGCGAGCCACTCCAGAATCATCGGCGCGTCAGTAACCAGCGTCTGAACCAGATTGGAAAGGTTTTCAAAACCTCCTCCGCCCAGGGTATCCAGATAATGAAGAGCAGGAGAGTCGAACTTTCCTACCGCTGCCTGAATTCCCCCTTCGGCCATGAGGGTGTTCGAATCCCCAAAACGAAGTTTTGTGGTGATCAACGTCCTAGCACCATGTTCCGCCGCAAACAGCGCGGCCGAGGCGCCTCCCCCTCCGCCGCCGATGACCAGGACATCCACATCCTCCTTTACTCGGTCAATATCTATTTCTCCGGGCCGAACAATACTGATCCCTTCAAACAGATCGGCCAATTCATGGGGGACCCTCTCCCCTTTGTTGGCACCCGCCTTGATCTCCCGCCTGCCGCCTTCCCGGTAGTCGGGATGAAATTTTTGGAGTAACTCCTGACGTCCTTTGAGTGAAAGCATGGGAATCTCTTCTTTTGCCCTTACGGGTCGCGTGGCCTCGACCCTTTGAATCGATCCCTGCATGCTCTCTGGATAAGCGGACATACTTTCTGAACCCAGTGTCGTATCTTCGAAATAAGCCCAAAGCGCGTGTCATTCCGGACCTGATCCGGAATGGAGTTCTTTGAACTTAACCCTTCACCCGGTAGACCTTCCCTGAAATATACACCCGGCCGTCCATGATTTTCCGGGCCGTCCTTCCGACAGTGCAACTGAGGATCCGAATCTGGCCCCCTTCGTCTCTCGCCTGTACTCCCACATCCATCTGGCCTGAAGGATGGCCGATCACCAATTTTCTTTCCATAGAATCGCCTCCGCCTGCCGCGACTCTGCGGATGATGGAGCCCGGAACAACAGAAGCTGCCGCAGCGGGAATCCCGGCTGTAATCGCAAAGGCTTTGTGTAACTTCCCCATCGCCATCACCCTGGCAAGAATATCGATTTCATCTTTTCTGACCGTTTGGCCTGTGATGGTTCTATAATCTTGAGCCGTGGCCACAAACGCAATTTTCGGTATCGATGGCGTAGAAGGAATGTGGCTAATCTCCCCAACTTTCTTTCGAAGGTCTTCAAGCTTGCTTTTGATTTGCGGAGCCTCTTCAAGAAACTCAGGAAGCTCGGTTCCCTTGAGACCCAATCCCTCCGCGAGAACGAAGGCGGTCGGATTGCCCGCATCCACAATCGTCACCAAAATTTTTTCTCCCGTGTCCAGCGAAATCTCATCCACCTCGTTCCCCGTGGGAAGGAGCCTTCCGGTCAAAGCGCCTCCGGGGTCCATAAAGCTGAGTTCAATCTTCGCCCCGGTCCCCGGCACGCCGTGGATCACATAATCGCCTTCAGAAACCACCTTGCCTTTTTCGACCGGAACCTTGGCTTGGATCATCTTTTGGGTATTGGTGTTAAATATCTTTACGGTCGTAAAGGGCTCTTCGGCTTTGACCAGTCCTTGAGCAATCGCGTATGGACCCACAGCCGAGCTGATGTTCCCGCAATTGGCCGAATAGTCAACAAAGGGCCGGTCGATCCCCACCGCACCGAAGGTATAGTCGACATCCCGTCCCGGCTCTTTGGAAGGTGCAATGAGAGCCAGCTTGCTCGTCAGGGAATCGGCACCCCCCAGGCCATCGGTCTGACGGATGTCGGGACTTCCGAAGATGGCCAGGATGATCCGGTCTCTCAGAAGAGGATCTTGCGGAAGATCTTCTTCCATCAGAAAGATCCCCTTGCTCGTTCCTCCCCGCATGATCGTGCACGGGAAAATAGTCTTCTTTCTCATCAATCGAGCCCTCCCGCCTTGTCTTTGAGGTGGCGTTGAGCGTCTCTGCTCAAATCTCATTTTCGGTTTGATCATCGGCGCGCTGATCGTGGGCTCAGCAGGAACGTCCGCACGAACAACTATCGATACAAGGCGCAAGCTACCATTCGGCCCCTGTCCAGCGCCTTTTCATCTCGCGCACTTTCTTAGTTCTCGGCCTGGCGGGAATCCTGAAAGAACGCTTTCCGACCGGGCACATCCCGACGCACATGCCGCACCGGAGCTCGACGGCAGACCAGGGCATGATCCTTTCCTGATAGCGCAAGCATCGATCCTTGTTCATCTTTCCGTCCGGAGAAATAGCTTCTACCGGGCAGAACGTGAGACACGCCCTCCCACACTCCTTCTGCTCTTCGCGGCATAGAAACTTCTCAAAAGGCGGATCCGGCTCAAGCGAAACCTCGGTAATCATGGAAACCAGTCGGACCCGGGCGCCGAATTGAGGGGTGATCAGCAGATTGCTGAGTCCGATCTCTCCCAAGCCAGCCAGCACCGCAGCATGCCGGTGCGAGAAGATGCCCATCAATTCCTTGTTGATCCGTGGATAAGCAGCGGGCACAGGAATCGTCCTATACCCTTTCTCTTCCAGCATCCTTGCGGCTCTGGTACTCGCCGAACCGAGGGTTCCGTTCAACACATAAAACTGATTGGTATATTCGTATCGGGTCTCGGGCAGATCGTCGCAAATGGAATCGAGAATGTGAACCGCAGCCACAATCACGGAACGGGCCGTAGGTAGAATATCGGCGGGTCTTCTCCCTTCGGGCGCCTCCTTAAACCTCTCCACGTTTGCAATCCCCACGAGATCGCACCCGGAGGAGAGCAAACTGTCCACAATCTGCTTCTTCAAGGTCGCCGTCTGTCGATTCTTTCTAATGGAATTCAAGTCCCCTCCCTGAATTCGGGTTTGTAAAGAACTTTTCTGATGAAAACCAGCAAAACCGCCGTCAGGATGATCAGCGTGATCGATATCGGCCTCGTCAACAGAATGACCGGGGTTCCTCCGGAAAGCTCGAGCGACTGCCGAAGGCTCTGCTCCAGCATGGGGCCCAGGATGATACCGAGGATCAGGGGCGTGGTCGGCCAGCGTCGCTTCTTCATCACATACCCCAAGATTCCGAACCCCACACAGGCCACAACGTCGAATAAACGATTCCGGACGGAAAAAGCCCCTACCAGGCAAACCCCGAGGACGACAGGCCCGATGAACCGGTACGGAACCAGACAGAGACGTGCCCACAAGCCCACCAAGGGCAGGTTAAGGATGAGCAGGATGACGTTTCCAATATACATACTGGCAATGACGGCCCAGGCAAAATCACTGTGGTGCAAGAACAAAAAGGGACCGGGTTGAAGCCCGTACATCATGAGGGCTGCCAGCATGATGGCCAAGGTCGGGGAGGTCGGAATTCCAAGAGCCATCAGCGGGATGAATCCGGCCTGACTTGTAGCGTTATTTGCCGCTTCCGGAGCGGCCACTCCTTCGATGCACCCGGTGCCGAACTTTTGAGGATTCTTCGATAGACGTTTTTCGATGTCATAGGCGAGGAAAGCGGTCACTGCCGGGATCATTCCAGGAAGCAAGCCCAGGATGAAGCCTGAGATCGTTCCCTGGACAGAAGCATAAATACCCTTCATCAGCTCCTTGCCTCGGGGGATCAAACGTCCAAGCGTCCCCTTGTACAGATGGAGGATCCCTTCCTCGGCGCTCGTCAGCACCTCCGCCACTCCGAACAAGCCCATCAGCACCGGAATGACGTCCATCCCACCCGTAAAGGTAACCGACCCGAACGTGAGCCTCTGCTTTCCGCTGAGCGGGTCCAGTCCCACGCAGGCTAAAAACATCCCGATGCCACCGGCAATCAGCCCTTTCAACAACGAACCTTCGGAGAACCCCACCAGCGCAGTAAGACTGAATAAGACCAAGGCAAAGTACTCAGGAGGCCCGAACTTTAATGCGACCCGTGCCAGAGCCGGAGCTAAAAAAGATAACGCAATCGTCCCCAGGGTGCCCGCGATGAAGGAGCCGATGGCCGCGATCGCAAGAGCCTCTCCAGCCCTTCCCTTCTTGGTCATCTGAAAACCGTCGAGACACGTCGGCACCGATGATGCTTCGCCCGGCACATTCACCAGGATACTGGTGGTTGACCCTCCGTACATCGCGCCGTAGTAGATGCCGGCAAGCATGATGATCGCTCCAGCGGGCGGCATATAACTTGTGAGAGGAAGCAGGATGGCGCTCGTCGCCGCCGGCCCGAGACCGGGAAGCACCCCCACGAACGTTCCGAGCAGACAGCCCAAGAAACAGTAGATCAGGTTCGTGAAACTCAGGGCTCCCAAAAACCCGCCCAACAAACCGCCGTCCATCGCAGTAATTCCTTCTCAAAGGAGATATTCGAAAAATCCCTTCGGCAATGGCATGTCAGCCAAGTATCCAAAGATCGCGTAGAACACGACTGTCGTCGACAACCCGACGATGATGCTCTTCGGCCAGGGCCGGACTCCGAAAATGAAGTAGATGACCGGGAAGAAGAAGCAGGTCGCCAGCAGATAGCCCAGGATCGGCATCGCAAAAGCATAGAGAATGAGGACAAACACGACCAAGACCACTTGATTGATTTGCCCCGCTTCCCCTTCTTTCTTCATCCCTGAAGACTTTGGAATTCTTAAATTCTTGGCCAAGGCCCAGATTCCGCAAAAAAGGAGTCCCACGGAAATGGCGCCCAAATACCTGTCGGGGCCGATGACATCATGAAATGTGCCTCCTGCTCTTACAACACTCGACAGCCTCCAGGCGTCGGCGATCCCCAGCAGAGCAACAATGACAATCAAAAGGGATTCTGCAAGATTCTTGTACATGCTTCGGCACCCTCCTGTCGGATGCTTTCAGAACCGTAAGGTTCCTTTCTCCATCTCCTTCGAAGAATCGGCCGGCCGACGATTCACTTAATCAGTTCTCTGACCAGCTGCGATTCGTTGAAAACGAATTTTTTGAATTCGTCAGGGTCGAGGAATGCAGGCACGGACGTCACCCGAGCGAGCTTCACCTGCACTTCCGAATCCTTTAATACGGCAGAAACCGCTTCAATCCATGCTTTCGCCACGTGTTCGGAAAGCCCCGGAGGCCCGGAAAATCCAATCCAGTAGACGGTATTCACGGACCGATAACCCTGTTGACCTGTGGTAGCTACCTCGGGCAGTTCTTTCAACCTTTCAGGAGACGTTACCGCGAGGCACCTGGCGTTTCCTCCGCCGACCAGAGGGAGAATCGTCCCTGCGGTTGCAGCGCCTAATTGAACGTGTCCTCCTGCCACCGCATTACAAGCAGGAGAAGCTCCGGGAAATGTAACCATCTTCGTCTTCGG
>Ga0335081_10012849_pt1 | contig 13548 bp, 10 predicted proteins | sample Lox_Sample_35_FD_206713 | JGI IMG/M metagenome (GOLD analysis project Ga0335081, IMG submission 206713) | Soil microbial communities from Loxahatchee National Wildlife Refuge, Florida, United States - Lox_Sample_3.5 | ecosystem: Environmental > Terrestrial > Soil > Wetlands | place: USA...
GCTGGACATGCGGGCGGGCACCCGGTTCGACGAGGACTACGCCAACCCCGAGGCCGACGTGCGCACCTACGAGCGGGTGTACCTGTGGCGCCCGGACAGCGGCCAGCCCCGGCCGGCCGACGCGCTCGGCTACTTCGCCACGCTGGAGAACGACGGGCCGCACGGCGGCCCGTTCCGGTACCGCTCGATCCTCACCGACGTGCTGGCGTGGGTGATCGAGCGCGCGGCCGGGGCGCGGCTGCACCAGCTCATCACCAGGGACCTGTGGCAGCCGATGGGCGCCGAATTCGACGCGGAGATCACCGTCGACGCGCACGGCAACCCGATGGCCGACGGCGGCATCTGCGCCACCCTGCGCGACACGGCCCGGTTCGGCCAGCTATACCTGCAAGGGGGCGTGGCCGGCGGCCGCGCCGTCGTGCCCGCCACCTGGATCGATGACACGATCCGGGGCGCCCCCGACGGCGCGCGGGCCTTCGCCGCCGGGGAGCGAGCCGGCTATCCGCCCGAGACGCATTACCGCAACTGCTGGTGGGTCTGGCGGCCTGACGTGGCGTTCTATCAGGCCTCCGGCATCAACGGCCAGGCCATATACGTCCACGTGCCGTCGCAGACCGTGGTGGCGAAGCTGTCGACCTGGCCGACCGCGATGAGCGCGCCGGCCGCCGACCGCACCGCTCACGCCGTGCTCGCGATCGCCAGTGCCCTGCGCGGCGGCCTGTCATAAGGCTGCCGGCAGGGCACTGACGGTGCCGGGGCCCCCTCAGGCCGCCGGGCCGGCGGTGAGGGTCATGGTCGCGGACTGGGCCTGGCCGGCCTGGTCCGTCCAGCCGATCGTGACGTGGTCGCCGGGGTGGTGCTGCTCCATCGCCGCCTGGAGCGCGGACGGGGACGAGACCGCGTGGCCGCCGACCGAGGTGATCACGTCACCGGCGGTGATGCCGGCGCCCGCGGCGGCCGTCCCGGGCAGGACCCCGGCGATGGCCGCCCCCGAGCCGGCCGGCACGCCCTGGGCCGCGGCGTTGCTGGCCGACATGACCTCCACGCCCAGGAACCCGGTGGCGCCGATGTGCACGGTGGACGAGGCGTCGCCGCCCTCGATCTGGCTGGCCAGGCCGAGCGCCTCGTTAATCGGGATCGCGAAGGCCCGGGTCTGGCTCTGCCCGGACTGGAACTGGGTCCCGTTCGAGGCCGCGGTGTCGATGCCGATCACCTGGCCGGCGCTGTCGAGCAGCGGGCCGCCCGAGTCGCCGGGCTGGATCGGCGCGTTGTGGCTGATAAGCCCGCTGAGCTGCTCCGAGGTGCCGGAGCCCTCGTCCGAGGCGGTGATCGAGGCGCCCAGGCCGGTGATCTTGCCGGCGGCGACCGACGGGGTGCCGCCCTTGCCGCCGGCGTTGCCGAGCGCGACCACGCTCTGGCCGACCGCGGCGGTCGAGGAGTTGCCCAGGTTCACGGTCGCGAGGCCGGAAGCACCCTGAAGCTGGAGCACCGCGATGTCCTTGGTCTGGTCATAGCCGACCACCCTGGCCCGGTAGCTGTGGCCGTTGCCGATGTCGGTGACCGTGATCGACGTGGCGCCCTCGATCACGTGGTTGTTAGTCAGCACCTCGCCCGATGACGTGAGGACCTGGCCGGTGCCCGCCGACTCGGCGTTCTGGTAACCGAGCGTGGACACGATGTCGACCAGAGCCGGATCGGTGCGCGCGGCGATCTGGGCGGTGGTGAGCACCGTCGGCTGGGCGCCCGCGGCCTGCAGGCCGAAGAAGGTGCCGAGGCCGGCCACGATCGCGACCGCGGCCATCAGCGCGCCGCGGCGGAACCGCCGCACCGGGCTGCCGGGCCCCTGGCCACCCCCGTAGCCGTAGCCGGACGGGCCGCCGGGACCACCCGGGCCGGCCGCCCCGGGCCAGGGCGAGTACGGCGGCATCTGCCCTGGTTCTGCCGAAATCGGCGGATCGTAGATGCTACTCATCGCGGCAGCTCCCTCGGTACTCATCGTCTCTTGTTCGTCACTTCGATGGTTCGTCGCGTACCTGGGAGAAAGCTGAAAGCTTACTGATCGCCAACCTGATCTTTGCTGACGGCCGCCCGCCGCGCTACTTCTCGGCCAGGAAGAACATGCTCGGCCCGAAGTGAATTCCGGCCAGCGGTCGCTGCGCGGCCCGTTCCATGGCCAGCATGACCCGCTCGGGCAGGACGTCCTTGATCCCGGGGTGGCGCAGGTTGGACACCGAGAGCATCCGCCTGACCCGCAGCCCGGCGGCCCGGATCTGAGTGATGACGGTGGCCGGGTTGTGGTTCATGTAGGGCACGGCGCCGCGGCGCCTGGCCTCATGCGACCTGAGGTCCACGGCCGAGACCGGGATCTGCTCGCCGCGGCGCAGGTAACGCACCCGGTTGACCGCGTGCCTGCTGTTCGCGGCCTCGATGATCGCGAGCCCGCCCGGTCGCAGGATCCTGGCCACCTCGGCGAACGCGGGGGCGGGATCCGGCAGGTGGTGCATGACCCTGATCATCGTGACCAGGTCCACGCTCGCGGTGGGGAAATCCAGGTCCGTGGCCGCCATCTGGCGCCGGTCAATGGCCGGATGGCGCGCGAGGAACCCTTCGGACAGCCCCAGCTGCTGGCGGCTGGGGTCGACCAGGGTGACGCAGTCGGCGTAGTTCGCCAGCACCACGCTGAGCCGCCCGTAGCCCCCGCCCACATCGACGGCCCGGCCGAACCTGCGGCCGGCCAGCAGCCGCCGGATGGCGAGCACCTCGGCCCGGTGCTCGTACGTGCGGCCGCGCCACCAGCGGGCGTAGTTGAAATCCGGGTCGTCGTAATAATGCGCCCCGGGTGCCCTCCGGGCGTTCGTGGTCATCGCGTCCCCCCGCAACCTGGTGTATCCCGCCGCAGCGGGCCCACGCGGGTGACCGCGTTCTTTTAGGGAACCTTTGCGCGATGCTGGCGAATTATCAGCCTGCGTAATGCGCGGGAATCGGCTTGCGGTAATGACCGCGCACTCCGGGCACGCGGCCGCAAAATCCTCGCCATAAGTCACCCGCAGGGCCGGTCTGCGCGAGTAGCGCGGCCGGCCAGGGGATATAGGTCCCGCGGACCGGGGGAAGTCAACGTCCCAAACGAGGGGAATGGCATGTATCGCAAGCTCGACGTCCTGGCCGAAAAAGGCTATGTCATTCTGCGCGACCGGCAGGGGGAGCCCATCGCCCCGGCCGAGTGGGAGTCGCTCGAATACATGGACTGGAAGAGCGGGGGCGACACGAACTTCGCGCCCCTGACGTCAGCCACGGGCGAGATGGACTGCCGCGGTTTCTGGGATCACGGGAAACCCGACAAGGGCGGCATCTGGACGAAGAACCGCACGCTGGCGCCCGGCCTGGCCGATTACGTCGAGGGCATCGGCGGCAATTTCGGCCGGGTCCGCGTTATCAAGCTCAACCCCAGCGATGAGGCGACCGCGCTGCGGCAGCTTCATTTGGACGACAACAACCGCCGCAACGCGGCCGGCGAAGGGTGGGTGGTCAGGTCCTGGCTAGAGCTGGACAACGCGCCCGGTGAATCGGTCTTCATTCTGCGCGAGGATAAGGACGATCCCGCGACCGAATCGCGCATCCGGCTGCACCCGGGGATGCAGCTGGTCATCGACACCCAGCGGCTCTGCCACGTGGTCTGGCACCCGGGCCCGCGGCCCCGCTACGCGCTCATCACCTCCTGGGAGAGCGACGACGTGCTCGACCAGTGGATCACCCGCGAGCGGCTGGGCGAGCCGGGCCTGACCAAGCGGCGCGACCGCGCCGGCCGCAAGATGGCCGCCGCGCGGTAGCCGCCCGCGCCGGCGCGGATCCCGCCGCCGGCCCTGCCGGTCCCGCCGGATCCCGGCGGGACCGGCGGCGTGGCGTGCGGCAGGCGACCCGGGCTAGCGGCGCAGCCGGGCCGTCACCGTGGTGAGCATCTCGGTGACCTCGGTCACCCGCAGCAGCCGGGCGAGCAGCAGGTACAGCCCGGCCGCCGCGCACCCGGCCACGGCGGCCGAGGCCAGGGTGGCCGGCCGGCCCGCCGGGAGGCCGGCCCGGGCCGCCGCCATCACCGCCAGCGCGAGGATCGCCGCGGGGACGGCCGCGGCGTGCATCCGCAGCAGGCGGGCGCCAGTCGCGCGCCCGCCGAGGCCGCCGAGTCTGCGGGCGAGCAGCCGCCAGGCCAGCAGGGACCCGAGCAGGTTGCCCAGGCCGAACCCCAGGCCCTGGCCGGCGACCACGTACCCGGGCGGCAGCACGGCGAGGGCGGCGTAGTTCGCGGCCACGTTGACGATCATCGTCGCGACCCCGATCAGCGCGGGGGTCCGGCTGTCGTGCAGCGCGTAGAACACCCGCAGCTGGAGCTGGAACATGGTGTAGGGGAGCAGGCCCAGGCACAGCACGGCGAACACCTCGCCCATGTAGCGGGCGCTGGCCAGGCTGGTGGACCCGTGGGCGAGGAACACCTCGGCCAGCGCGGGCCCGAGCACCGCCAGCACCACCGACGAGGGCACGACGATGACCGCCGCGAGGCGGAGGCCGGCCGTGAAGTCGCCGCGGACCAGGTCGCGCCTGCTCCCGGCCGCGTGAGCGCTCATCCTGGGGAGCAGCGCCGTGACCACCGAGATGCCGACGATCGCGTACGGCATCTGGAACAGCTGCCACCCGTAGGCGAACGGCGTGTAGCCAGCCCCGTACCCGACCCGGGCCCGGGCCGCGAGCACGCTCGCCTCGTTGGCCACCCGGATCGTGGCCAGCAGCGTGACCTGGGTGGTGGCGATATAGCCGAACATCCACCCGGCCATGTGCCAGATCTGGGACAGTTCGGCCCGGCGGAAGTCGAACCGCGGGCGCCAGCGGAACCCGGCCCGCCCGAGGGCGGGCACCAGCGCGGCGGTCTGGACCGCGACACCGAGCGTCGTGCCCAGCCCGATCAGCCGGACCTCGCCGGACGTGATGGTCGCCGGCCCGACGCCGAAGCCGGCGGCCGAGATGAACGCCAGCAGCACCGCGATCACCACGATGTTGTTGATCACCGGCGTCCACATCGGGGCGGCGAAGCTGCCCCGCGCGTTCAGCACCGCCCCGGCCAGCGAGCTGACGCCGTAGAAGAAGATCTGCGGGATGAAGAAGTACCCGAAGATCACCGTCAGGTGCAGCTCCGGGCCGCTGACCGGCCCTGAGTACAGGTACACGAGCGGCGCCGCGGCCAGCGTCGCGGCCACCGTGATCGCCAGCAGTGCGAACGTGAGCAGGGTGAACATCCGCTGGTCGTAGGCTTCGCCGCGGTCAGCGTCCCGGCTGGCCGCGCTGACCAGCAGCGGCACGATCACGCTGGTCAGGATCCCGCCGAGCATCAGGTTGTAGACGGCGTTGGGCAGGGAGTTCGCCACGTTGTACGCGTCGGCCAGCGAGACGGCACCGAGCGCGTACGCCTGCGCGAGCGTGCGCACCAGGCCGGTCACCCGCGAGGCCAGCGTGCCGGCCGCCATGACACCGCTGGACCGCGCGATGCTGGCACCGCGCTGACGGCCGGGGCTGCGATGCCGGCCGCGGGCGCGGGCGCGCTGGCCGGCCCCGGCCGCCGTATCCGCGCGGACGCCGGCCGGCCCGGCCTGCGGCGGCCCAGGCATGCTCATGGAATGTCCCCCGGTGAGAGCGGGCCAGCCCCCCGTCGGCGCCAGGCCCGGCTCGTCGGGACGACGCTATCGGCTCGGCCCGGCCGCGCTCGCCAGCGGCGGCGCGGCGGGTCTGCGTGTCGCCGGGCGGGCAGCCGGGCTGCGCCGGTGGTCGTGCACCCGCACGGCGGGTTAGCCGGCCAGGCTGTCGGCGCCATGCGGCAAGCTGAGATCATGACGATCCCGTTCCCGGAACCGACCGATCCCGCTGCGTCGCGGGCCGAAGTCTTCCTGCGGTATCTCGACTTCTTCCGCTCCGGCCTGGTCGACAAGCTGGAGGGACTGCCCGAGGGCGACCTGCGCCGCAGCCGCCTGCCGTCTGGCTGGGCCCCGATCGAGCTGCTCAAGCACCTGGCCTATGTCGAGATGCGATGGCTCGAGTGGGGGTTCGAGGGCCGCGCCGTCGCCGACCCGTGGGGTGACCGCCGGGACGACCGGTGGTACGTCGCGCCCGGGGAGACCCTCGGCGATCTCGTGGCGGCCCTGCACGCACAGGCCGACCGCACCAGGGCGATCGTGGAGTCTCACGACCTGGCCGACATCGGCCAGCCCGGCGAGCGGTGGGACGGCGCACCGCCCGCGTCGCTGGAGCGGGTCCTGTTCCACCTGCTGCAGGAGTACGCGCGCCACCTCGGGCAGCTCGATATCGTCGCCGAGCTCGCCGGCGGCCCGACCGGCGAGTAATCGCCGGGCGCGGCGGTCAGGCGGCTAAGGTGCCGGGTCGGCCGGGACCGCCGTGCGGGTCACCGTCAGCCCAGCGCCGCGGGCCAGCGCGGCGAACGCCGCCGCGTCATACACGGCGGCGCCGCCGGGATCGTTGTTGAAGAACGCGAACACGTCGGCGCCGGGCGGCCAGGTGCCGGCGATCCGCTCCGCCCAGCTGCGCAGGGCGCGCTCGCCGTAGCGGGGCGGCGGCTGCGCGGCTCCCTCGTGCAGGCGCAGGTAACCCCAGTCGGCCGTGCGCCACAGCGGGCCGAGCGGGCGGCCGAGCCGGTCCGCCCAGCACAAGGCGGCCTGGTGCCGCGCCAGCAGTTCCCGGACCGGCCCGGTCCACCACGACTCGTGCCGGAACTCCACCGCGACGCGCACTCCGCCCGGCCAGGCCCCGAACGCGCGCAGGCAGCCGTCGAGTGACTCGGGATCGGCGGGCAGGTTGGGGGGCAGCTGCAGCAGCACCGGGCCCAGCCGGTCGCCGAGTCCGGAGGCGGCCCGCAGCAGCCGGCCGACCGGCTCGGCCGGATCGCGCAGCCGCCGGACGTGGGTGAGGTAACGACTGGCCTTCACCGCCATCACGAAGTCCCCGGGCGTGCGCGCGCGCCAGTCGGCGAAGGTCTGCGAGCCGGGCAGCCGGTAGAAGGAGCCGTTGTTCTCGACCGTCACGTACTGGCCCGCGTAATACTCCAGCCAGCGGCGCTGAGCCAGGCCGGGCGGATAGAGCACGCCCCGCCAGTCGCGGTACTGCCAGCCGGACGTGCCGACAAGAACAGGCATCGAAACGCAGCCTCCCTCGCCGTCCGCGCCCCCCCAAGCGACATAATGACAGGTCATCCTTGCTTCCCGGCTGCCATCGCCGCCGACCATCCCGCCGCCCGCGGCTCATGGGGCCGGCGGGGTGCGGGGTGCGGTTGTGAGCGCCCCCGGTGCGAATCCGCGCGCTAAGACCGGATCTTGCCGGATCCGGGGCCGTCATCGTCCGGCAATCCGCGCCAGCGAGGTGGCCTGCCACGCGCCGCCGCGCCGTTCCGGTCTCGATATCGCGCGATTTCCGGGCACAATTCCGCAGCGGTAGTAACCTCGTGCCGTGGCCTTCTGGGGGGGAGGAAGAGATCGCCGCGCGTGTTACCGGTACATAACTTCACATATGGTCTGCTCACCCCCGGTCTCGGTTACGCCATGTCCTGCATGGGGGCATTCCTCGGCTTACGCTGCACGGCGCGGGCCCGCGTCTTTGCCGGGATAGCGCGGGCGCGCTGGCTGCTGCTGGCGGGGCTGTCGATCGGCACCACCGGGATCTGGCTCATGCACTTCATCGCGATGCTGGGATTCAGCATCCCCGGCGCGACCATCCGCTACAACGTGCCGGTCACGATCATCAGCCTGCTGGTCGCGGTCGCGATCGTGTGCGCCGGCCTGATGATCGTCGGGTTCGGCCCGGAAGGCTGGCGCTCCCTGCTGCCCGGCGGCCTGATCACCGGGATCGGCGTCGCGGTCATGCACTACCTGGGCATGGCCGCGATGCGGATGCCGGGCCGGATCACCTACAACCCGTGGCTGATGATCATCTCGGTGCTGATCGCGATCGTGGCCGCGACCGCGGCGCTGTGGGCGGCGCTGCGGCTGCGCGGGCTCCTGACCACGCTGGGCGCCTCGCTGATCATGGGAGTGGCGGTCAGCGGGATGCACTACACCGGGATGGCCGCGATGCGCATGTACGCCGCCAGCGGCCCGTCCGGGATGGTGATGGGCGGCAGCGGCGGCGCCACCGCCGAGAGCTTCCTGCTCCCGCTGATCCTCGGGATCACCGTGGTCACATTCCTGCTGACCGCCAGCATCGCGTTCTCGCCGAGCCCGGACGAAATCCGCTACGACGCGGCCCTGCTCGACCATATTCACCGCCGCGCCGAGCCCCAGCGGTGGCGCATAAGGTCCTGATCCGGCCGGCTCAGCCGGGCCGCCGGTCCACCACCCGCACGGCCTTGCCCTCGCTGCGCGGGATGCTGCCCGGCCGGACCAGCGACACCGTGATCCGCAGGCCGGTGTGGTCGCGCAGCCGCTGCTCGAGGCGTGCGTGCAGCAGGCCGGGATCCTCGCCGGCGCCGGCGGGCTCGCACTCGACGATCAGCTCGTCGAGCGGGCCGGGCCGCTCGACGATCAGGCGGTAGTGCGGCGCCGCGCCCCCGGTGCTGAGCAGCACGTGCTCCACCTGGGAGGGGTGGATGTTGACGCCGCGCACGATCAGCATGTCGTCATGGCGGCCGCGCAGCCCGGTCAGCCGGACCGTGGTGCGGCCGCACGCGCACGGCGCGCCGTCCAGGCCGCCGATGTCGCCGGTCCGGTAGCGCAGCAGCGGCATGGCCTCCTTGGTCAGCGTGGTGAAGACCAGCTCGCCCTCGGTCCCCGGCGGCACCGGGCGGCCGTCCGCGGGATCGACCACCTCCACCGCGAAGTGATCTTCCTGCACGTGCAGCCCGGCCCGGGCCGGGCACTCCGCCGCCACTCCGGGCCCGCACATCTCGGACAGGCCGTAGAAGTTGACCGCGGTCAGGCCGATGGCCCGCTCGATCTGCTCGCGCATCCCCTCCGTCCACGGCTCGCCGCCGAACAGGCCGAGGGTGAGACCGAGCGTGACGGCTCCATCCCCGGCATCGCCGCCGGCGATCGCCTGCGCGATCGCGAGCGCGTAGGACGGCGTGGACACGAGGACGTCGGCACGGAGGTCGCGCAGCAGCATCGCCTGCCGCGCGGTGAAGCCGCCGGAGACCGGGACCACGGTCGCCCCGATCCGCTCGCCGCCCTGGTGGAAGCCGAGGCCGCCGGTGAACAGCCCGTAGCCGTTGGCGTTGTGGATCACCATCCCGGGCCTGACGCCGGCCATCGTCATGCACCGGGCCATCAGCTCGGTCCAGGTCTCCAGGTCGGCCCGGGTATAGCCGACGACGGTGGGCTTGCCGTGCGTGCCGCTGGAGGCGTGGACCCGCACGATCTTTTCCCGGTCCACCGCGAGCAGGCCGAACGGGTAGTGCGCGCGCAGGTCGGCCTTGCCGGTGAACGGGAGGCCGGGCAGGTCGGCGAGGGACCGGATGTCCCCGGGCGCGGTGATCCCGGCCTCGGCCAGCCGGGCCGCGCCGAACGGCTGGCCGCGCAGGATCCGCGCGACGGTGGCGCGCAGCCGGTCCAGCGCGAGCTCCTCCAGCCGCTCGCGGGGGAGTGTCTCGGCCGGGTCCCAGACGTCCCGGTTACGAGATGCTGCGCTCGCGGGCATTCCAGTGCACCTCCAGGTTGCGGACGAGCGCCGGGCTGAGGTGGCAGCGCGCCTGCTCCACCGCGAACGTGGCCATGTACTCGCGGAACAGGTCGACCGGCTCCTGCCCGGCGCGCAGCGCGCTGCGGTTGGCGGCCGCGTTCACCAGGCCGGAGTTGGTCAGCGCGTCGATCCGTGCCGCCAGCGCCCGGTCCATCTCGCCCGGCTCCACCACCTCGTCGCACAGCAGCGCGGCGTCCGGCTCGCCCGCCGTCCACTCCCGGCCGGACAGGATCGCCTGGCGGGCGGCGCGGTCCCCGACGAACCGGGGCAGGCGCAGGTTGGAGGCCCCGGGGATGATCCCTTCCTTGCGGGCGGGCAGGAACAGCCGCGACCCGCGTACGGCGATCACGTGGTCCACGACGTGCAGCAGCTGGCAGGCCCCGCCCACCGCGTAGCGCTCCACCGCGGCCACCCACAGCTTCTCGGCCGGCCGGTCACCGGAGATCCCGCGGTAGATCTTGTTCACGTAGCCGAGGTCGCGCACCAGGTAGAACATGTAGTCGATCAGCCCCAGGTACAGCCGGGTCAGGTTGATGCCCGACCCGAACACGCGCACGCCGGGGTAGCGCGGGTGCTGCACCACGCCGCCGCGGATCACCCCGACCTCGATGTCCGGGTCGAGCAGGATCAGGTCGACGGCCCGCTCGGTGAGGCCGAGCGTCAGGTCGTCCTCGGCGTTCAGGTGCCGCGGGTTGGCCAGTTCCAGGACGCCGGCCCGGCCGTGGCGGGTGACCCGCACCGGGCCGAGGTCCACCGTGCCGGCGGCCCGTAGTTCCGCCAGGTGCCCGGACGCCTCGGGCAGGGGGCGCAGCATCGCGTCGATCAGGTGCCGGCCCGGCCCGGGCTGCGCCAGCACGTGCCCGACCAGCAGGCCCTGGGCGAGCTCGACGCCCTCCTTGTCGGCCAGCCGGCGCGCGCGCTCGGCCGCCATCTCGGCCGGGCCCGGCACCAGGCCGGGCACCAGCCGCGCGGCCGCGTCGCAGAGCTCCTCGACCCGTAGCGGCCGGGTGCGGCCGCCGGTCAGGGCGTCGTAGAGGCCGGCCGCGTGCCAGCGGCCGAACGCGTCCCTGGCCCGGTCCATCACCCCGGCGATGGCCTGCCGCGCCGCGCGCTCCTCGGCGGTCCCCGCCGCGGGCGCGGGCAGCCGGCGCAGCAGGTCCTGCCCGCGGGCCAGGAACGCGCTGATCCCGGGGATAGCGGCCTGCAACGCTCCGTCCCGGGCCGGATCTGGGACCGCCGCCGCCCAGGCGGTGACATCGGATTCGGGCAACCCGGCCCGCTCGAGCAGCCCGGCCGGAAAGGTAGCCGTGGTCATCCCCTCATCATCACCGCCGGGTGGCGCTGATCGCCACAAACGGCTCGGTGGGCACGATGGCCTGGACGTCGGTGAGCTCGAATCCCGCGGTGACCAGGTCGGCCTCCAGCTCACCCGGGCGGGGCAGCGCCGCCGCGCCCGCCTGGCAGGTGAGCATGAAGTTCAGGTGCGCGGCCGCGACCGAGCCGGGCGTGGTCTGCGAGGCCACGACCAGCCGTCCCGGCCCGGACAGCAGGCGGCCGAGCTGGCGGTAGAGCGCGACCCGCTCCCCGGGCGGGAAGTAGTAGACGTTGTTGAGCAGCAGGATCAGGTCGTAGCGGGCGCCGTCCGGCGGGACCCAGCGGCGGACGTCCCCGGCGTGCAGCCGGACCCTCCTGTCCAGCCCGGCCGCGCGCACCCGGGCGCGGGCGGCGTCCACGACCTCGGCGGCCAGGTCGATGCCGTCAACGACCGCCGCCGGGTCGGCGCGGGCGGCGATCACGGAGTAGACCGCGGTGCCGCAGCCCGCGTCCAGGACCCGGGCCGGGCGGGCCGCGGCGATCACGCCGGTGAGGTAGGACGCGATGAACGGCGTGGCCGCCGTCGACACCTCGGCGATGTCGTCGGCGTAGCGGTCCAGGTCCGCGCGGCCGTCACCGGCTGCGGAGCGCAGCAGGGCGGCCAGGTCGCCGTAGGGCCCGGCCTGGTAGTCCAGCATCGACCGGTAGTGGGCGCGCAGCAGGGTGTCGCCGGCCGCGATCGCCCGCGCCCGCCGCCCGCGCAGCCCGTACCGCCCGCCGCGCTCGGCGATCTCGCCGAGTTCGGTGCCCACGTCGAGCCAGGCCCGCAGCCGCTCGTCGCGCAGGCATCCCGTCCGCGCCGCGATGTCGGCGAAGCGGGGACCTTCCGGCAGCCAGTCGAGCAGGCCGGTCCGCACCGCCGAGGCCAGGAACAGCGACCGGACCAGGGCGCGGCTGTCCGCGATGGCCAGCGCCCGCGCGCCGGCGTGGCCGGCCCGGACCGTGGCCACGACGCCGCGCAGCGAGGCGCGGGACAGTGCCCTCACCGCGACCGCGCCGGGATCCGCCGCGCCGGGGTTCCCGGCCGTGGCGGCCGTCCGGGCCGGCCCGCCGGCGGCGGCCGCAGCCCGAAGGCGCGCTGGCTCAGCCAGCGCACCGCGGCGGTGGCCGCGCCGCACCGGCGCAGCGGCGGGAACGCGGCGGTGTCCATGGCCGGCACGAACAGCTCGCCCCGGCGGCTGAGGTACATGTAGACCGGGTAGGAGACCGTGCCCAGGCCGCGCAGCAGCGCCGAGGAATGGGCGCCGCGCAGCTGCCGGCGCAGCGGCGGCCGCGGCCCGTCGACGGTCACCGGGCCGGGCTCCAGGCCGAACCAGTGGTAGGCCTGGGCCACGATCGGCGCCCGGCGCGGGTCGGCGACGCCGAGGTCGGCGAGCACCGCCTCGTCCACGGCGAGCGCGTCGCGGCCCGCGTAGAGGTAGCGGACCCCGGCGGGGTGATGGCAGCCCATCACGCCGAACGGGCCGTCGGCGACCGGGGCCCACGCGTCCACGACCGCGAAATCGGGCGGGGCCACGTCCAGCAGCATCATGGTCGCGGACCGGAAGTCGGTGTGCCGCCCCGCGTAGAACGTGGCGTCGATGGCGCCGGTACTGCCCTCCAGCGTGGACAGGCTCAGGTGGGCGAACTCGGTCGGGTCGGTCCGCAGCTTGGGCAGCACGATCCGCAGGTCGCTGGCCAGCCAGGTGCCGCTGATCGCCTTCTGCACGAACCCGCGGTCGAAGGTGCAGGCCTGCAGGTCCTGGCCGATGTCGACGATCCGGTAGGACGGCGCTTCGAAGCCGAAGTAGCGGGCCACCGACGCGACCGACCGGTTCGCGAACAGCGTGCCGTAGACCGTGGGCGCCTCCAGCACCGCGACGTCGGCCACGCCGTGGCGCCGCAGGTAACGGGCCAGCAGGTCGACCAGCCCGGGATCGTTGACGTTCGAGCGGTCGGCCCGGTCGTAGCCGAGCATGAACGAGGCGCGGATTGCCGCGGACCGGGCGCCCGCGGCCAGCTCACCGAGGCCGGCCCGGTCCAGGCACTGCTCCAGGACGGCCGCCTTGTCCGCGTCGGCCCGGCCGGCGCGCACGGCGACCGGGGCCCGGGAACCGAACGACCGCCGCCTGGCTCTGTCCCCGGCCCCGGCCGCGGCCCCGGCCCTGTCCGCGGCGCGCTGCGCGGCCGGCACGAACCAGGGGCTGATCGCGGCCAGCCGCCCGGCCAGGCCGGCGGCCGACACGCCGCCGGCGAGGCGGTCGTCCTCGGTGAGGACCTCGGTCAGCAGCCGGAACGCCGCCGCGTGCCGTGCCTCGTCGTCGCGGATCCGCTCGAAGGCCAGCCGCTCCTCCGCCGACCTGGCCACCTGGACCAGGCGCCGGTAGGCGAATTCGGCGCTGGCCTCCAGCGCCACGTTCAGCGCGCAGTACCGGCGGAACGTCTGGTACCGCAGCTCACGGGCCAGCGCCGGGG
>Ga0335081_10012850_pt1 | contig 13548 bp, 9 predicted proteins | sample Lox_Sample_35_FD_206713 | JGI IMG/M metagenome (GOLD analysis project Ga0335081, IMG submission 206713) | Soil microbial communities from Loxahatchee National Wildlife Refuge, Florida, United States - Lox_Sample_3.5 | ecosystem: Environmental > Terrestrial > Soil > Wetlands | place: USA: Florida...
GCCTCCACACAAGAACGCGGGCGAGATGCCCGCGGGTTGCCTGAAGCCTGAAGTCCTTGAGGAGGGTATGGCTTCGCCTCGGTCGCACCTTCTCAGGATGATCTATCAAAAGGAAGTACGTTACGGTACGACTGAAGTCGTGCCCTCCCGATCCCCCCAAATGCCCTGTTACTCCGGCCGGTCAATCTGCGCCTTCTGCAGCCGGTCCGAGTAATCCACATAGATCGACTTCCACTCCGTGTAGAAATCAATCGCGCCTATTCCACCCTCGCGATGTCCGTTGCCCGTAGCCTTTACGCCGCCAAACGGCAGGTGCACTTCAGCGCCGATAGTCGGAGCGTTGATGTAAGTGATGCCGGCGTAGAGATCGCGCATGGCCACGAAGGCCTTGTTCACGTCGCGCGTATAGAGCGCCGAGGACAGGCCGTACGGGATGTTGTTGGCGATGGCGATCGCGTCTTCCAAACCGTCGCACGGAATGATCGATACCACCGGCCCGAAGATTTCTTCCTGCGCGATGCGCATGCGAGGATCGACATCGCCGAATACAGTCGGCTCGAGGAACCAGCCGCCGGCATACGCGCCGGCATCCAGACGATGGCCGCCGCACACCAGGTGCGCGCCTTCCGAGATACCGATCTTGATGTAGTCGAGGTCCGTTTCAAGCTGGGCCCGGTTTACCGCTGGTCCCATTTCCGTGGTTTCATCGAGGCCATTGCCGACCTTCAGCTTGCGGGCACGTTCCACGAAGTGGTGGACAAAGTCTCCATAGACGCCCTTCTGCACGATGATGCGGCTGGTCGCCGTGCAGCGCTGCCCGGTAGTGCCGAACGCGCCCCACAATCCGCCATCGAGCGCCAGATCGAGATTGGCATCGTCCAGCACGATCATGGGATTCTTGCCGCCCAGTTCCAGCGAGCAGTGCTTGAAGCTCTTGGCGCAGGTTTCGCCCACGATGCGGCCCACGTCGGTCGAGCCGGTCAGCGAAACGGCGCGCACCTCGGGATGTTCCATCAGCGGCGCGCCAATTTTCGAGCCGAAGCCGCTCACGATGTTCACCACTCCTCTGGGCACGCCGGCGTCGGTAAGCGTGCGAACGAAGTTGAATACCGAAAGCGGCGTATCCTGCGCCGGCTTGATGATGCAGGTGTTGCCGGCAACCAGCGCCGGGAACAGCTTCCACGACGGGATCGCCATGGGAAAATTCCACGGCGTAATCATGGCGCAGACGCCCAGCGGCTGCCGTACCGCCATGGCGAATTTGTTGGGCAGCTCGGAAGGGACGGTTGGACCGAACATGCGGCGGCCTTCCCCGGCCATGAAGAAGCCAGTATCGATGGCTTCCTGTACATCGCCGCGCGTCTCTTTCAGGATCTTGCCCATTTCGCGAGTCATGTCGCGGGCAAAATCCTCCTTACGCACGATGAGCAGTTCGGAGGCGCGGTAGAGGATCTCGGCGCGGCGCGGCGCCGGCACTAGACGCCACTTTGCGAAGGCGCGTTTGGCGGCGTCGACGGCCGCCTCCACGTCCGCTTTGCCCGATTTCTGGAAAATCCCGACCAGGTCGCGAGTATCCGCAGGATTACGGTTCTCAAAAGTCTCGCCGGTGCTCGATTCCACCCATTCGCCGTCGATGAAATTCTTGTAGACCCTCGACTTGCTGGTGCGACTGAGGTCTTCAGTAGCGCGAATCATGTCTGTGGCCATTCTCGATTGCCTCCCCTTTGCGCGAGACCCATCGTAATCTCCGCATCGCAGGGGTGCAAGGCGCCGCGGGTGGAAGCGCGCAGACGAGGCGCTGCGCTTGCGCGCAGCGTTGGGGAACAGAGGGGGAGGGAAGGGTCGTAGGGAGGAGGTGAACGAACACACCCGACTCGCCGAGTCAAGCTCCCGTGTAGACCCGGCGAGCCGGGGCCTGCGAGCAGAACCGCAGGCCGTGTTCGCTTCCTCTTGCGCCGCATACAGCCAGCGCAGTCTCTCCGTGGAGGCGTACCTACTTACTGCACCTCGTGGACCGAACTATCGCCGCTTGCAAATGAGCGGTTTGCGCGAAGCGCGCTGATTGGCGATTCCCGTTCTGGCAGGCCGCGGCGTTCCGCTCCGCCTCCATCCGTCTGCAGTCAGAAGTGTTACGACCATTGGAGTGCCTGGACTGTCGCGGGAATGCCCCTCCCATTTCGGAGCGTATTCACAGGCTTTTCTGCTGCCACATGGCTTCTGTCGATGCTCATGCGGGCGGTTACTTCGGTGTCCCCAGGCGAGGTTTAAGGGCTGCATTGCTGTGGTACTCTGCCTGCAAGTGCGCCTGTTTTCGCGGACTGGGACCAGTTGTGTCGAGAAAGAAGCCCAAATCCGAGTCGGTGATTGCCTGGATCACCATCACCTATCGCAGTGTCGCCATCGCATGCTTTCTTCTGGTCCTGCTGGTGGGGTTTATCGTCTACCTTGTAATCCCGGACAGCCGGACCTACACGGCGCGCGCATGGCAACTCACCCTGAATAAACTCGACTCCTCGGTGGGGAGTTCGGACAAGCTGGTTCCGGGCAAGCAGCAGGCCCACTTCACCGCCATCGAAGGCCGCGTTCGGGTCAAGAAAGCCAACAGCAACACCTGGGTCGGCGCCGACTACTCCGTACCGCTGGAGAAGGGCGACGTGGTGCAGACCAACTCGGAAGGAATGGCCAAGGTGGTCTTTGCCGACGGCACCAACTACACCATCAAGCAGGATTCACTGATCGTGGTGGAAGAGAACTCGGCCAACGCCCAGCAGCAGACCCAGGTCGCCGTACAAGTGACCACCGGCACCGTCGACCTGACCACCGCCACTTTCTCGCAGGGATCGAAGAACCAAGTGATCGTCTCCGGCGCCACTGCCAGCCTTTCTCCCGAAAGCGCGGCGATGGTGCGCAGCGACGCCACCGCCGATAAGCACGAGATTCTGCTGAAGAAGGGCGCGGGCGAAGTGGCGCGCAACGGCGAGGTTGTGCGCCTGTCCGGCTTTGAGAAGGTCAGCTTCCAGTCCGAATCTTCCAAGATGGTCAAGGAAAAGGAAATCGCCCCCCCCACACTGATTGCGCCCACCAACATGGCGCCCATCGTCGCCCCCGGGGAGCATCCGGTGAACTTCAGTTGGTCGCCGGCGGCGAAGGGGTACAAGTACCACATTCGCATATCGCGCAATCCGTATTTTTCTTCCACCGTATTCGATCGCGAAGTGAAGACGCCCGACGTGCAGGTTGTGGGTCTGGGCGAGGGCGCCTACTACTGGTTGGTGCAGACGGTGGCGCCCGATGGAAAACAATCGGTGGAAAGCGACAAGAACCGCTTCACCATCATCGCCAAGTCGAAGCAGGAGAGCTCCATCGCTCTCGATTTGCAGCCGCTGGTGCAGCACGGACACGTGATCGAAGTGCAGGGCCGCACCGAGCCGGCGGCGCGGGTGATGGTAAACGGACAGGAGGTGCCGATTGTGACCGCCGATGGCAGCTTCCACTACTTCACTCCACCCCTGCCCAATGGCGAGAGCCTGATCACGGTGACGGCCCAGAACTCCCGTGGCGGTGTCAACACCCAGCAAAAGAGAGTGCTGATCCAGTAGCTGGTCCCATTCCTACACCCATTCCAGGCTGAAATACCCAGGGAACGGCAACCACCGCCCCTCAGTTCCGGCAATTCGACTACAATATGGGACAGTCTCCTCAATTGTGTGCATCAACTTTGGTAACTGGACAAAATATCCACTCCGCGAGAGAAGTACGTTATGCCATCGAATGGTTTTCACTCCCAGTCCTGGGTGCATAATCTTCGGTCGCTGTTCAGTCTGTTCTCCAGCGACCTGGCGATTGACCTGGGTACCGCCAACACGCTCGTCTATGCCAGAGGCAAGGGCATCGTGGTCAACGAGCCCTCGATCGTAGCCATCAACAAGAACTCTGGCGAGGTGGAGGCCGTGGGCAAGGAAGCCAAAGAGATGCTGGGGCGCACGCCAGGCAACATCGTGGCTATCAAGCCCATGAAGGACGGCGTGATCGCCGACTTCAAGACCACCGAGAAGATGCTGAACTACTTCATCCAGAAGGCGCACAACCGCAAGATGCTGGTGCATCCGCGGATCGTCATCGGCGTGCCTTCGGAAATCACCCAGGTGGAAAAGCGGGCGGTGATGGATTCCGCCTACCGCGCCAAGGCCAGCGAAGTTCACCTGGTCGAGCAGGCGATGGTGGCGGCCATCGGCGCCGGGCTGCCCATCACCGAGCCCAGCGGCAACATGATTGTGGACATCGGCGGCGGCACCACCGACATCGCCGTAATCTCGCTCAGCGGCATCGTCTATTCGCGTTCCGTCCGTATGGCCGGAAACCAGATGGACGAAGCCATCATGAATTACCTGAAGCGCAAATATAACTTGTTAATCGGCGAGCGCACCGCCGAGCAGATCAAGATCGAGATCGGCTCGGCCTATCCGCTGGACAAGCCGCTCACCATGGAGATCAAAGGCCGCAACCTGATCGAGGGCGTGCCCAAGACCATCACGGTGGATGACAGCGAGGTGCGCGAGGCCTTGGGCGAGTGCGTGGCCACCATCATGAACGCCATCCGCGTGGCTCTGGAGCGCACGCCGCCTGAACTCTCGGCCGACATCAGCGACCGCGGCATCGTGCTCACCGGGGGTGGCGCGCTGCTGAAGAACCTTGATAAGCGCATCCGCGAAGAGACCGGACTGCCGGTCTCTATCGCCGACGATCCTCTGGCCTCGGTGGTTTTGGGCACCGGCAAGATGCTCAGCGATTTCAAGCTGCTGCGAAAGATTTCGATCGAGTAACGCCGGCCCTCGGCGAGCGCCACGCTGAAGCCGGAAACCTGAGAGTGGAACTCGAACCAGCCCCGTGGAGAGCTTCTTCAGCCGCTACCGTAACGCCAGCCTGCTGGTGCTCGTCCTTTTTGCGCAGGTTTTGGGGCTGGCGGTGCAGGTCAAGCGCACCGAGACCGGCGGTACCCGCCTGATACGCTTCTGGGTGGTGAATGCCATCGCGCCGCTTGAGAAGTCCCTGGTCAACAGCAATCACGGCATCCGCGACGTCTGGCGGAATTACGTGTATCTGCGCGGCGTGCGCCGCGAGAACCGCGAATTGAGGGAGCAGCTGGAGAACCTGCGAATCGAGCAGGTACGGTTGCGCGAAGACGCCGCCCAGGCCCGCCGGTTGCAGGGGTTGCTCGGCTTCAAGGAGCAGTTCGTTTCGCAGACGGTGGCGGCGCAGGTGATTGGTTCGAGCGGAAGCGACCAGTCGCACGTTGTGTACATCGACAAAGGTACGGCTGCCGGTATCAAGCCTGATATGGCGGTAATCACTCCCGACGGCATCGTGGGCAAGGTGCTCAACGTGTATCACGGGTACTCGCAGGTCCTGCTCGTCAACGATCCCGACAGCGGGGTGGGCGCGATCCTTGAATCATCGCGCTTGCAAGGGATTTTGCGGGGGACGGCCGCAGGCGAGACCATGCTGCGCTACGTAATGAGCGAGGAGAAAGTGGCCCCCGGGGAGCGCGTACTGACCAGCGGCGGCGACCGCATCTTCCCCAAAGGGCTCGCCATCGGGGAGGTGCAGCAGACCAATCCGGGCAGCGATCTGTTCCTGAACATACGCGTCAAGACAGCCGCAGACCTCAGCCGCCTGGAAGAGGTGCTGGTGATCACGAAAATCGTGGAGAATACGCCGTCAATCCCTGAGCCCGGCGGGTCAGTGCGTGCCGCCGATATTCTGGCCGAGCGCCTGCCCAGCGTTACGCACAAGAATTCCGCCACTCCCGGCAGCATTGCCGCTCCGCCCAAGCCCGCCATAGTTCCATCGCAGGCGACCGGCACGGAGGCTGCTGTAAAGCCGGCAGTTACTGCTCCCGCGCCTGGCGGCACGGCGAGCGCCGCCGGCGTTCCCTCGGATTCGACTGCAGTTAAGCCCGCTGCGAAACCGGTGACCGCGCCCGCACCCGCCGGAGCATCCGGAGCGGCAAACGCCGATGGCACGGCTGCCAAGCCCGCAGTCGTCAAACCGGCCGCCAACAAGCCTGAGGGCAGCCCCGATGCGGTAAAGCCCAAGCCGACAAATTCGGCAGGACAGCCTCCGAAGCCGGCTGCAACCCCATCGCCGCAGCCCGGCCAGGAAATCTCGCGGTGACCGACATGCCCATTGTCCGCACCAGCCGCGAAGAGATCGAGGTTTATCGTTTTGGCCCGGTCATCAGCATACTGGTTCCGCTGGTGGCGCTGGTCATCCAGGCATTTGTTCCCGCCCGAGTGCACGCCTTCGCGGTTTTTGATCTCCCCCTGCTGGTGACGATTTTTTTTGCCGTGACCAGGCGCAGCCAGATAGCCGGGCTGCTGACGGGCGCGATCATCGGGATAGCCCAGGACGCCCTGACTCACCAACCCCTGGGACTCTTCGGCATTGCCAAGACCGTGGTGGGCTACGGCGCATCGTCACTCGGGGTGAAGATTGACGTGGAAAATCCCGGTACCAGACTGCTGGTTACGTCAGGGTTCTATCTCGTGCATCAGGCTGCCTATTTTCTGGTGGCGCGCAACATCCTGGGAGCTGGTCTGGAATGGTTGTGGGCGCGCACCCTGCTGGCAGCCCTGCTGAATGGCGTGGTGGCGATCGTGCTGTTTGCCGTGCTCGATCGCTTTAAGCACGGCGCTTGAGCATTCGTGATCTGTGATCGGTGACGACAAAATCCCGCAGTTCAAGCTGACGGCCGTGCAGTACGTCATCCTGGCCGTCATGGTGATCTTGATCTTCCGCCTGGCCAAGCTGCAGGTCGCAGGCACGGAAAAATACGAGACGCTGGCGGAGCGCAATCGCATCCGCACCATTCCCATTCTCGCGCCCCGGGGCAGGATTCTGGATCGCGAGGGCCGCGTTATCGTCGACAACTATCCGTCTTTCTCGGTACTGCTGCTCAAGGATCAGACGCGCGATGTAAACGCCGACGTGGAGCGCATCGCTTCCGCCCTGCACATGAGTCCGGAGACCGTGCGCGAACGGCTGCGCCGATTTGCCTATGCCCCTCAGGCGCAGGTGCTCAAGGACGACATTACCCCCGACGAGCTGGCCTTCGTGGAATCGCACAGGATTGAGCTGCCCGAGCTGGAAACCATCATGGTGCACCGCCGGCTGTATCCCAAGAACGGCTTCATGGCGCACCTGGTCGGTTATGTGGGAGAAGTAAGCGAGGAAGAACTCAACCAGCCCCAGTTCGAGCTTTACGAGCCCGGCGACGTCGTGGGCAAGTCGGGCGTCGAGCAGTATTACAACGACCTGCTGATCGGCAAAGACGGCTCGCGGCGGGCGCTGGTCAACAGCCGCGGCAAGGAAGTGGGAAGGTTGAGCGAGACCCCCGCTGTTCCCGGCAAGCCCCTGAAGCTGACCGTCGATCTCGACTTGCAGATCGCCGCCGAGGAAGCCATCGACGCCAGCGGAAAAGCGGGCGCCATCGTGGCTATGGATCCGCGCAATGGCGAAATACTGGCCATGGTCAGCCGGCCGGTGTTCGATCCCAACGATTTTGCCGTACGCATCAAGCGTAACGAGTGGAACAAGCTGGTTACCGACGAAAACCATCCCCTGCTGAACAAGGCCATTCAGGCGCAGCTCGCTCCCGGCTCGGTTTTCAAGATCATCATGGCGACGGCCGGCATGCAGGAAGGGATCGCGCAAAACATGAGCGTGAACTGCGGCGGCGGCAAGACCTTCTACGGCCGCTTCTTCAAGTGCTGGATTACATCGCAGCACACCACCCACGGCGAGGTGGGAATCAGCAAGGCCATCTACCAGTCCTGCGATTCGTTTTTCTACACCCTTGCGGACAGGCTGGGTATCGACCGCATCGCCAAATACGCTATGGAGTTCGGGCTGGGGCAGAAGACCCGCATCGACCTGCCCAACGAAGTCACCGGGGTTATGCCTTCCGAGGAATGGAAGATCAAGAACTTCAAGGAGAAGTGGTACGCGGGAGAGACAATTTCGGTGGGAATCGGGCAGGGTGCGGTGGCGGCGACGCCGATCCAGCTCACGCGCGCCATTGGCGGCATAGCTTCCGGCGGTGTGCTGCGCCGTCCGCACGTAGCTTTCCCGGATGAGCTGCCACCCAACCTTCGACAAGCACAGTCGCAGGCGCCGGACGAAGTCAAGGTGACGATCGATCCCGCGAATTGGGAGACCATTACCGACGCCATGGCCAACGTGGTGAATCCCATCGGCACCGCGCCCAGCGCCCATCTCGAGGGGATCGACTTCGCCGGCAAGACTGGCAGCTCGCAGACCATCAGCAACGTGGGCAAGGCCAAGCTGGTGGCCAACAAGGCCAAGTTCAAGGACAACGGCTGGTTCGTCGGAGTCACCCCGCGCCGCAACCCGGAGATCGTCGTCGGGGTGCTGCTGGAGGAGGGTGAGCACGGCTATCTGGCAGCGCGCCTGTGCGCGCAAGTGATCAAGGCCTACGTCGAGAAGCAGCGCAAGCGTGCGGTGAAGATGGCGGAGTTTCCAGCGCAGGGCCCCGTCGATGTGGCCGCGGTCTGGAACCGCGCGGCGGAGGGGAATCCCGACGCCATGCAAGCCGGCCATTTTAGCGTTCCGCTCGATGAGGTAGCGCCGGCGTCCCGCCGGCTGTCACGCGGGCGTCCCGCCCGCGTATCGGGCCGCCGAGACGGCGGCGTTACATCGGGGGGCCAATGACGCGTTATTTCTCCCTCCGCGATTTCGACTGGCTGCTGCTCTTCTTCGTTTTCGTAATCTGCGGCCTGGGAGTGATGGAGATCTACAGCGCTACCTTGCACACCAAGTTCGCAGGCGTGCACACCAAGCAGGTGTACTGGATCATGGCGGGCGCAGTGCTGATGGCCCTGATCAGCGTAATCGATTATCACGCGCTGCTGGAGAAGATTCACTGGTTCTACATCGCATCGGTGGTTTCTCTGGTCGCGGTCCTGGTGATCGGGAAGAAGTACCTGGGCGCGCGGCGCTGGATCCAGATGCCCGGCGGCCAGCACTTCCAGCCCTCCGAGTGGGTAAAACTGGTGCTCATCCTGGCGCTGGCCAAGTTTTTCAGCGAACTGCACCGGGAGGAGGCTTCGCTTACTGACATCGTCAAGGCTGGGCTTATTGCCGGTTTCCCCATGTTGCTGGTGCTGAAGCAACCTGATTTGGGAACGGCGCTGACTTACATTCCAGTCCTGATCATGGCTCTCATCCTGGGAGGACTCAAGCTCAAACACGCCGTGGTTTTCATTCTGCTGGGGGCGTTGATTCTGCCCGCGGTCTGGCACTATGGACTCAAGCCCTATCAGAAACAGCGGCTGGTCAGCTTCCGCGAGCCCGAGTCTGATCCTCAGGGCTCCGGGTACCAAGTCCAGCAATCCCTCATTGCCGTTGGCTCCGGGGGACTGTGGGGGAAGGGCATCACTAAAGGCACGCAAACACAAGGGATGTTCCTGCCCGTGCCGCAAACCGATTTTATTTTTGCCGCCTGGTGCGAGGAACACGGATTTGTAGGTGCGGTGGTGGTGCTGCTGCTATACTTCCTGTTGTTGATGCGTTTAGTCCACAACGCGCAGACGGCGCCAGATCGCGTCGGCGCGTTCGTGGTCATGGGTGTGGTCGCTGTGCTGTTTTTCCACATCCTGGTCAATGTTGGAATGGTGGTTGGCTATATGCCGGTCACCGGGATACCTTTGCCGCTGATGAGTTATGGCGGCTCGTCTGTGCTCTTCATGTTTCTGGCGCTGGGCATTGTGATGAACATACGCATGCGCCGTTACGTGAATTGACGTTGCTTTGGGCCGCGGCAGGCGGCCGAACAGGATTTTCGTATCGCCCCACGAGAAGAGGGCAAACCCGGCCGGAGAAGATGAGGGCCGGACAGGATTGAAGCATTACAAGCGCCGCAGGGCGGGTAACGGCCCCGCTGAAGCCGCAAAGCTTCAGCAGGGAGGCCACAAGTCCTGCGATGACGCGTAGGTGAAAAGATTCCAAGCCGTAACCTGAGAATCCTACCCGAGCGCCAGCGAGCCTTTCTGGAGAGTCCAGGGCTCCCTGCTTCCATGCTTCGTCTCTGTCCTCACCTGCTGTTTCCGCGCCGGTAAAAGGCTGCTCACAGAAGCAGCCGCGGAGAGAGTATGTCGAAGGAACTGTATGTCTCCTCGACGCCACATGAGACTAAAGTGGCGGTCCTCGAGGATGACGAACTTACTGAAATTTATTTTGAACGCGAGAATGAATACACGCTCGCGGGATCCATTTACAAAGGGCGCGTCACCCGCGTGCTTCCCGGCATGCAGTCGGCATTTGTGGATGTCGGCCTGGAGCGCGACGCCTTTCTTTACGTCACCGATTTTCTGGAAGAGCAGGAAGACCAGGAAGAGTTCGAGCAGGTGATCTCGCGCGCGCACGAGGATGCCACCCGCAATGGGACGTTGCCGCGTGTGGAAGCGCCGGCTGCTCCCGCCGAGCCGCCGCCGGCGATTGCCGAGGAACAGGAAATTACGAGTGCCGGTGCTTCCGAGCCGGCCCGTGCTCCCGAGCGTGATAACGATGGCGAAGGCGGAGGCCGCTGGCGTGGGCGCCGCCGTCGTCGTGGACGCGGTCGCGGATTTCCGGAGAGCAAATTCGCGCGCCAGGATGCTCCGCGCCCGCAGGAAACCCAGGCTGCCCCGGCGCCCACCTATACGCCGCCACCGGCGTATCAGCCCATCATTCTGCCCGGTGAATCCATCTCCAAGTATCAGCGCATGGCACAAGCGCCCACCGCTACCGAGGTGAGCACAGGAGCCGTCACTCAGGCTGCCGACGCGGCCGCGCTGGCGGCTTCCATGGAGCCGCTCAGCGATTCCCTCGACCGCGAGCATGAGGCCGAGTCGCGTCCGTTTTCCTCGAGCGCAGCGCTGGACCGCTTCGGCGCCGGTTTCGTTCACGAGCGCAGCGAGCAGTTGCAGACTTCGGATGAGACTGACCACGAGCGCCTCGAGCAGATGCAAGGGCGGCGGGGCCAGATGAATACGGCTGAGGTTGTGGGCGCCGAAGCCGAGCGTGAGGAGCCGGCGGCGTCATTCTCGGAACCAGTCCGGGTTTCTCATCCGCCAGACGAAGAGCATGCTGCCGCAAGCTTCCAGCCGGGTTCCGGCCCCATCGAGGAAGAAGAGATCGAGGAAGAAGAAGCGGACCTGCCTCCGGTGGAAGACGATCTCGATGTTGCCGAGTACGAAGAACTGGAAGAAGAGACGCTTGATCGCGATGCGACCCGCCCCGCAGCCGAGGCAGTTGACGTTGCGGAGCCGGTCGAAATCGCGGAAGCAGCCGCATCCGGTCAGGTTCCCCTGGAAGCGGCCGAGGAATTTGAGGAAGAGGAAGAAGACGAGGAGCAGGGCGGAGAAGAGTTTGAGGAAGAAGAGGCCGAAGCCGTAGCCGGCGGCGAGAGCGCCGAGGGCGAGGAAGTCGAGGCTCGCGCCGAGACACGTGGTCTTCCCGGCACCGCCGGCTTCCAGCAGCGGGCCGAGCGGCAGCCGTTCGATAGCCGCCGCGGCGGACGCCGTCGTGGCGGACGCGGCATGCACTCGCGCCGCAACATCCAGCGCGGTCCGGCGCCCAAGATTACCGACCTGCTCAAGGAAGGGCAGGAGATCCTGGTGCAGATCGCGAAGGAACCCATCGGCAAGAAGGGCGCGCGCATTACCAGCCACATCGCCCTGCCCGGGCGCTTTCTGGTGTACATGCCGACGGTGAACCACATCGGCGTATCCCGCAAGATCGCGAGTGATGAGGAGCGGCAGCGCCTGAAGCGGCTCATCCTCGCCGAGCACCACGGCTCGGGAGGCTTCATCGTGCGCACCGCCGCCGCGGGCGCAACCGACGACGACCTCAAGGCCGACGTGCGTTTCCTGCTCAACCTGTGGTCAGAGATTCGCAATCGCGCCGAAAACGGCAAGGCACCCGCGCTGATCTATCACGACTTGAACCTGGTCGAGCGTATTCTGCGCGATCAGGTGACGGCAACCTTCACCCAGATCTGGGTCGATACCGAGCAGGAGTACGAGCGCGTGCTGCGCTTCGTCAGCCGCTTCCAGTCCGGCCTGGTGAAGCGGGTGAAGCTCTACACCAAAGAGACGCCGCTCTTCGAGCAGTTCAACATTCAGGAAGAGATCAACAAGGCGCTCAAGTCGAAAGTGTGGCTGAAGAGCGGTGGCTACATCGTGATCAATCAGACCGAAGCGCTGGTGGCGATTGACGTCAACACCGGCAAGTACGTGGGCAAGACCACGCGCCTCGAAGACACCATCGTCAAGACCAACGTCGATGCGATCAAAGAGATTGTGCGCCAGATCCGGCTGCGCGACCTGGGCGGCATCATCGTCATCGACTTCATCGACATGGATGAGCGCCGCAATCGCCAGAAAGTTCTGCAGGCACTCGAAGAAGAGCTGCGGCATGACCGTGCGCCGTCGAAAGTCCTGAACTTCAACGATTTCGGCCTGGTGGCGATTACCCGCAAGCGCGTGCGCCAGTCGCTCGAACGCACGCTGGGTTCGCCCTGCCCGTACTGCACCGGCACCGGCCTGGTGAAATCGGTGAGCACGATCTGCAACGAGATTTACGTCGAGCTGCGCAAGATGGCCAAGCACATCGAGCGCGGCAACGACATCATGCTGCGCGCCAATCCCGAGGTGGTGAAGGCGCTTAAGGCGAACAGCGGACGCTGGCTGCAGGAGATGGAAGAGCTGGCCGGACGGACGATCATCGTGAAGTCAGACCCGGCGCTGCATCAAGAGCAGTTTGATTTGAATTAGTAGCGAATCCAGCGAGTAGCCCCTAGCTCCAGGATTTTCCCGTGTACCACAAAGGGCGGAATGCGTTCTCACCGAACCACTGCCAGTCGTTCAGCGTGTCGATAAATAATTTGCGGTCGTACTGCCGGTAAGAAGGCGCAAGATTCGAGCCGTAGTAGCCGTTTGCCTTACGGATGTCCTTCCATGGCGCATTGTCATTAAGGACGCCTACCACCGTTCCTTTCGGCCCGCCAAAATCGAGTATGCGCGCCTCGTACGCGACACAATCCCCGGCGGGCGTTCGCAATGTAAACGGTGCTTCAACACGAATGCCAAGGTCTTTCGCAGCTTGGAGCCACGCCTGCGAAATTTCCTTATCGACGATTCTCTGTCTCATGTGAAAGTTGGTCACTCCGACAACTTCAGGATCCTCTAGCCTGCCTTGGCATCTGCAATCCGAATAATCACTCGCTTGCCCAGGGCTTTGGCGGCGCGAGTGATCGTGTCGAGGGAAACGGCAACATTCTGTGGATCAAGCAGGCGGTTAAGCTGAGAGCGGCTGGTACGCAGTTCCTTGGCGAGCGCCTGCTTCGTTTTCCTCTTCTTCCGCATGGCTTCCACAAATTGCCATGCGAGCACACGTTTAACTGCTACCGCTTCGACCTCTCCCCGAATGCCCTCTTCTTCCAGGAAACTGTCAAATGTCGAACCGGTGTGCTCGGGCGACATATTCTTT
>Ga0335081_10012851_pt1 | contig 13548 bp, 14 predicted proteins | sample Lox_Sample_35_FD_206713 | JGI IMG/M metagenome (GOLD analysis project Ga0335081, IMG submission 206713) | Soil microbial communities from Loxahatchee National Wildlife Refuge, Florida, United States - Lox_Sample_3.5 | ecosystem: Environmental > Terrestrial > Soil > Wetlands | place: USA...
GGATTCATCAACCGCGAGAAGGGCAATCCGACCGCCCAATATGCCACCACGTTTGACGACCCGCGGTTGCGGACGGTGGATGACCGGAGCTACGCCACCCTGAAATACGCGCATCAATTTTCGGACACGCTGGATGTTTCGGCCAGTGGTTACTATGACCGGAACGATTTCCAGATTGGCTATCCGGAGCCTCCCTTATCCATGGCACCCGGCACTGAATTTTTCGAGGAACAAGAAACCGGCGAATGGGCCGGCGGCGAGGCGCAAGTTAACAAGAAATTCCGGGACCGTGATCTGCTTACCGTCGGCGCTGAATACCGCAATGATTTCAGACAGGGCGATCACGTGTTCCAACTCGAACCGCCCCCCGCCGGGGACATCCGTAATGTGCATAAGCACCGCAGTAATTACGGAATCTTTGCCGAGGATGACTTCGCGATAATGACCAATCTTCATCTCAACGCCGGTGTCCGTTTCGATCAATACGGCCATTTCAAGCCAGCCTGGAATCCCCGCGCCGCCCTCATTTTCAATCCGTTCTCACAATCCACCTTTAAATTCATTTACGGGACGGCGTTCCGGGACCCGAATTTTCTGGAATTGAGCGATACGAACTTCCTGGACATCCAGCCGGAAAAAATCACTTCCTGCGAACTGGTCTATGAACAGGGCATCGGCCGGAACCTGCGTTCATCGGTTTCGGGTTATTACAACCGCATGGACGACCTGATTGACTTTCAAAACGGGAGTTTCACCAATTTCAATGCCGATACGCTGGGCCTGGAACTGGCGCTCGAAGGAAAATGGGAGAACGGAATCCGCACTCGCCTGAGTTATACGCTGCAACACACCGAAAACCGCGACAATGACAGCGGCCTGCCGGATTCGCCCATGCATTTGATCAAATTCAACGCCAGCGCGCCGCTGCTGAAAGACAAGATTTTTGCCGGGCTTGAAGTCCAATACACGAGCAAACGCCACACGGTCTTCACCGATCTCTCCGGCGACACTTTGGCCGGGGCAGACGCCCCCGGCTATGCCGTGGTCAATTTCACACTTTTCAGCCAGAACCTCGTCAAAAACCTGGATATTTCCGCCAGCATCTATAATTTACTGGATAAAACGTATTCCGACCCGGCCTCTCGCTTTCATCTTCAGGATGTCATCCAACAGGATGGCCGCGCTTTTCGGGTAAAACTGACCTACCGATTCTAGATTTTAGGCACAGTAATAGCTTAAAGTGTCTCAAATTATGGTAGCGCTGGGCAGACTCATTCAGTATCGGCTCCCAAAAGCCGCGATATGCTTGACTTTTTTTGGCTTTTTAACAGCAAGCGTTCACGCACAGATCGGCACGCCGCCCATTATCGCTGTCCAACCTTTGGGCTTGGCTGTCCAAAATGGAGGCACTGCTATTCTGACCACCACCGCCGTCAGCCTGACGTCGATGAAATTTTACTGGCTTTTCAACGGCCAACCGGTTCCGACAACGAATACCACCGTGGTTAATGTTGTCGTTCCGCTGGTTGGCACCGTCAGTACGTTGACGGTGAGCAAGGTCTCTCCGGCCAGCGCGGGAAACTATTCCGTGCGGGTCGTGAATGGCGTCGGTTCTGTGACCAGCAGCAACGCAACCTTGATTGTCCCGGTCAGCACCGTCACCAATGTGTTGAATATTGTCTCGGCCGGAACGGGCATGGTGGCCAATGGGTTCAATCTCCATTTGTCCGGGCCGGCTGGTTCCAATTATGTCATCCAGGCCTCGACCGACCTGAAAAATTGGACCTCCATTTCCACCAATGCCGCCCCAACGGGAAGCGTTTCCTACACGGATCCCACCGCGACTAATTTCCCCTGCCGATATTACCGGGCAAAACTCCAGTAAATTTTCGGCTTCCCGGATTCTTTCCCGGATTTCCAGCCGAGACCCTCGTTGAAATTCGCAACGAGGCCAAAATTCAACGTCGGCCCGGTGTAGCGAGAAATTTCTCCACGTACTTGCCCAGCAAATCGGCCTCAAGGTTCACCGCATCTCCGACTTTGCGCTCACTTAACGCCGTGCTTTCAAAGGTGTGCGGAATGATCCAGATGCGGAAACTTTTTTTGTCCACGCCCGCGATTGTCAGACTGATGCCATCCACCGCCACCGAGCCTTTGAATATGATGTAGCGCATCACCTCCGCCGGCGCCGCGATGTCGAGCACGTGGTCCTGGCCGGCGCGCTCCCAACGGATGATTTTGCCAACGCCGTCAATATGGCCGGTCACGAAATGTCCGCCGAACTCGCCGTCGGCACGCAATGGCCGCTCCAGATTAACGAGTGAACCGGCCTTCGCAAATTGCAGACTGGTGCGCCGCCACGTTTCCTGGAGCAAATCAAATTGAACGAATTTGAATTTGCCCCGCGGGGAAACTTTGACGGCAGTGAGACAACACCCGTTTACCGCCAGACTGCCGCCGGGCTTCAGACCGCGACTGGTGACGCTGGCGCGCACGGTCAGTTCAATGGCTCGCGCCGCCGGTCTGACACGTTCGACGATGCCCGCTTCTTCGACAATGCCCGTGAACATGATTCCCACATTGTAGCCGCAGGCTTCGGCTTGCGACAATTTCAAAACCCGGTTTCGCCAGCGAATACAGCCGGCAGGCTGCGATTACGCCACCCGCGCCGTCAGCAATAAATCCGGGCCGAAGTGTTTCCACTCAAGGTCATGAAGTTGAAGTGCCTCCGCCAGACTTTTTGCTCCGTCACCGGCGACGGCTTTGGGTGAATCCTGCCCGCCCAGAATTTTCGGCGCGTAAAAGAACGCGACGCGCTGCGCCAGGCCGCCGAGCAGAAACGACGCGTTCACTTCGCCGCCGCCTTCCACCAACCGGCTCGTCACATTTTCCTTGCCCAATTTTTTCAATAACCCGCAGGGATCAAGATGGCAGGGCGCGTCACTCCGTGCGCGCCGCGGCGGGCAGGAGACCGCCCCCTGAACCCTTTGAATCGGCGCGACGATGATATTCACGCGTTTCGCCAGCGCCGCCAGGCGGCTTTTCGGCGCGTGTTTGCTCACGACAATGGTGGTCAGCCCGGCGAATTTATCGCACACCACTTTCGCGTTCAGCGGCGTCCACGCCATGGAATCCAGGATGATTCTCCGGACCGGTTTTGCCATCTGTCCTTCGCCCCCTGCCCGATTCACCCTCGCCGTCAGGCTTGGGTTATCGGCCAGAATTGTGTTGATACCGATGAGAATTGCATCCACTCCCTGCCGCAACCGCATCGCACAGGCGCGAGCCGCCACGCCGGTAATCCATTTCGATTCGCCACTGGCCGTGGCAATTTTACCATCCAACGTCATGGCCGCCTTGACGGTGACAAACGGTGTTCGGTGGACAATCCAGTGATTAAATGCCTCATTGAGCCGCTCGCATTCGGCAGTCAGGGTTTGGAGTCCCGCTTTCAGGCGGTCGGTCCGGAGTTCTCCGCCCTTGCCGCGTGAACGCGGAACTCCGAGCGTTTCAACTGCAATTCCGGCGCGTTTCAAAATCTTGAAAGCACGCCCGGAATGTTTCGGATTCGGGTCGGTCGCGCCGACAACGACGTGTTTGATTTTTGCAGCAATGATGGCGTCTGTGCAAGGCGGCGTCCGACCGTGCGTGGAACAGGGCTCGAGCGTCACGTAAAGTGTCGCGCCGCGCGGATTGTGGCCGCGCCTTCGTGCGTCGTGGAGCGCCTCGATTTCCGCGTGCGGCAAGCCCGCGCGCCGATGCCAGCCACGCCCGATGACTTTGCCACCTTTGACCAGCACCGCGCCCACCATGGGATTGGGCGAGGTCGTGCCATAGCCGCGCATTGCCAACCGTAAAGCTAACCGCGCAAAGGAAAAGTCATTTTTCTTCTTCAAGTTCATCAATGATTGCTGGCAGTCAAAACCCAGCCTCCGGTATAAGTGGAGCCTTCGCTTTTTGGTTCAACGATAATTCTTATCACTTCCGAATTCGTGATTGTGATTTTGAGTGAGCCGGGTTTCCAATCAGAAATCTTCGTTGCTGAGGGATATGGATTGGGGGAACTAGCTATTAAATCATATGTGCCGGCTTTCACAAAGAGTGTTGCGTTTTCTCCGCCGCGCAGAGCGATTGCTTTGCCGGAGCTGAATTTAACAGTGCATGGAAAAATATTTATAAAGCCATTGTTTTCGGGGCGCTCAATCAAAATTTGTGCGGTTGGCTGTTCGTCTATATGCGGTCGAGTGGCGCACCCGGCTAATAGAATCGCTAGAACCACTGAAAACAGAATCCGCATAATTTCATTCCTCAAACAACGCCTCTGCAAATTGCTTCGCGTCGAACGGTTGCAGGTCATCCGCGTGCTCGCCGAGGCCGATGAATTTGATGGGCAGGCCGAGTTCCTGCTGGATGGCCACCACCATGCCGCCTTTGCTCGTGCCGTCGAGCTTGGTCACCACGAGGCCGGTCAGCGGCACGGCCTTGTTGAATTCGCGCGCCTGGTTCAGCGCGTTCATGCCGGTCGTCGCGTCGAGCACCAATAGCACCTCGTGCGGCGCGCCGGACAGTTGTTTGCCGATGACGCGGTGCAGCTTCTGCAATTCCTGCATCAAATTGTGCTTCGTGTGCAGGCGGCCCGCCGTGTCAATGAACAGGAAATCCGCCTTGCGTGACTGCGCGGCAGTCACGGCATCATGGGCCACGGACGCGGCGTCCGCGCCGTAAGCGCCCGCGATGACTTCGACCTTCAGTTTTTGTCCCCACAACTTGATTTGCTCGATGGCCGCGGCGCGGAACGTGTCGCCCGCGGCCAGCAGCGCGATCCTGTGCTGTGACTGGACCAGGTGCGCGAGCTTGGCGGCGGTGGTGGTTTTGCCGGTGCCGTTGACGCCGACAATGGAAACCACCGTCGGTCCATGCCTGGCCTTGATCAATTCGGCCCGGTTCGATACCAGACTTTTTTCAACTTCGGCCCGGGCAATGGTAAACACGTCCAGGCCGGCGCCACCTTGCGTTTCGTAAGCCTGCTTCACGGCCGCCACGATTTGCGCGGTCACGGCCAGGCCAAGGTCGGCGGCGATGAGCGCGGCTTCGAGTTCTTCGAGCGTGGCCGCATCGAGTTTCGACGAGCCCGTGACGATGCGTTTGATTTCGTGTGCCAGCCTGGAGTGCGTCTTTTGCAGGCCGGCGCGGAATTTCTGGAAGAGACCCATGGGTCAGTGCGGAATTTCTGTCCTCGACGTTCGATTCGCGACTCGCGACTTGAGTTTTTCCACGTGTTCGTAAGGCAGCTTGACGGTGCCAATGAGCGGTTTGCCCTTGCTGAAACCGTGGCAATCCGAGCCGCCCGTCACGAGCAGATGAAATTTGTCGGCCATTTCCAGATAGCGCGCGGAAGTCGCGGTCGAGTGTTTCGTGTGAAAACATTCGATGCCGTCCAGCCCGGCGTCCACCAGCACGGGGATGACCTCGTCGGTGCGATTCAAACCGGGATGCGCCATCACCGCCAGGCCGCCGGCCTGATGGATCAACTCGACACCTTCGAGGGCGGACATTTTGGCTTTGGGCACCCAGGCCGGCCGGTTTTTTTTGAGAAAATGCTCGAAGGCCTCATCGAGCGATTTGCATAGCCCGGCTTTCACGAGGGCGCGCGCAACGTGCGGGCGGCCGGGCGATTTGCAATTGGCCAGCGCAAAAACCGTTTCCACCGCCAGGGGCACGTCCAGTTCGTTGAGGCGCGCCACCATTTCGCGGATGCGATCCTGCCGGACGGCCTGGAACCGGGCGATGTCCATGAGCAATCTTTCATTTTGCGTGTCCACGAAATAGCCGAGCAGGTGCAGCTCGGTGCCGTTGTGCTCGGCGGTGAGTTCCGTGCCCGTGATAAACTCGATGCCCGCCGCGCCGCAGACCTCCGCCATGCGCGGGCAGCCTTCCACTGAATCGTGGTCCGTCAACGCCAACGCCGCGAAACCGAACCGCTGGCCGTACCCGGCCAGTTCTTCCGGCGAAAACGTGCCGTCGGAAAAACGCGTGTGGAGATGAAGGTCGGCGAATTTCATTTTACAATTCTCGCCGGGCGCATCAATTCGCCCTTCACCTTGTCCAGAATGCCGTTGACGAACTTGCCGCTGTCCTGCGTGGAGAATTTTTTGGCGATGTCCACCGCCTCGTTGATGCTGACCACCGGCGGGATGTCCTCGCGGAACAGCATTTCGTAAATCGCCAGCCGCATGATGTTGCGGTCCACGGTGGCGATGCGATGGAACTCCCAGTTTTTCGCGTGCTGCCGGATGCGCGTGTCAATCTCGTCACGGTGCCCGAGGACGCCGTGAATGAGCGGGTCGGCAAACAATCGCGTCTCGGCCTCCTCGGCGGTCGGCGGCGGCAGTTCGACCGGCTGGCCCCACGTCGCCGGGCCTTTTTCCTCGGCGATGGCCGCCGCGCGCTGCGTGTCCCAGAATTCATCCAGCGCCCGAACCAAATCCTCCGGCGGATTCAAATCGTGCTGAAACAGAAACTGCACGGCGCGTTCGCGCGCTTCGCGGCGTTTGCCCATAAATCATTTCAATGATGCCGCAGAAAATCGCGGCGGGAAATGAAAAATTGCCGGCGAATTCGGGTGGCCAGCCGCCCACCCGGCCAGCGGACTTTTTATCTTGCGTCCCCCCGCGCCCTGCGGAACAATTTGCCCGTGAAGAATAAAGTCCTTCTTTTCCTGACGGCCATCGGTTTGATGTTCACCTGTGGCTGTATCTCAATCGGGAATTAAACCGCCAACTCCCGCTTTCACGCGGGCCGGCTGCGTGCATGAAAAGCTCGCGAGTGAACAAACTGCTGCACACGCGCTACCGCGTGAACGATCTGGAACGCACGGTGAACTTTTACCGCGACGTGCTGGGCCTTCAGGAAATCAAACGGCACAAATCACCGCGCGGCTCGGAGCTGGTTTTTCTCAAGGCGCCCGGCAGCGAAGAGCAGATCGAAATCACGCATTTTCCCGGCAGCGGCCCGGTGCAGGTGCAGCCCGACCTGACGCATCTGGCCTTCGAGGTGGACAACCTGGATGAATTCGGCGAACACCTGGCCACCCACGGCCTGAAATTCTCCGACGGCCCGACGACCACCGCCACCGGCACCGTCTTCGCGTTCATTGACGCCCCGGAAGGCTACGAAATTGAACTCATTCAGAAAAGGAAAGGCGGCTACTGATTTCCTTCCCCATGAAATTGAAATCCTCTCACCCGTCGCTTCGCGCCACCCTCTCCCCGCTTGGGCGGGGAGAGGGCCGGGGTGAGGGGCTCGTTCTCGCTGTTTGAAGCCGCGGGGAATTTCCAAATTATTAAACTCACATGAGCGTTCTCATCGTCGGCTCCACCGCGCTGGATTCCATCAAAACTCCGAATGCGGAAAACCCGCGTTTGCTCGGCGGGTCGGCCAGTCACGCCGCCTTGGCCGCCAGCTTTTTTAGTCCGGTCAAATTGATCGGCGTCGTCGGTGACGATTTCCCGAAGAAATATCTCCAGCTTTACCGGCGGCATAACATTGACCTCGAGGGCCTGCAAATCCGGCCCGGCAAGACCTTTCATTGGTCGGGCGAATACGAGGAGAACATGAACCGCCGCCGCACGCTCGAAACCGAACTCGGCGTATTCGAAACGTTCACACCCGCGCTGCCGGAATCGCACCGGCGCATGGCGTTCGTCCTGCTGGCGAACATTGCGCCGGCGTTGCAGCATCACGTGCTCGACCAGATGGCGCGCCCGCGCTTTGTTGCCGCCGACACCATGGACCTGTGGCTGAATATCGCCTTGCCGGAATTGCTGCGCCTCCTCAAGCGCGTCGATCTGTTCATCCTCAACGACAGCGAAGCGCACCAGTTGACAAAGGAAGACAACGTCATTGCCGCGCTGCCCAGGCTCCACAAACTCGGCCCGCGTTGCGTCATCATCAAAAAAGGCGAACACGGGGCGATTCTCTCGTCACCGAAAGGCCTGTTCGTCGCGCCGGCATATCCGTTGAAAAAACTCGTGGACCCGACCGGGGCAGGGGATTCGTTCGCCGGCGGTTTGATGGGACATCTGGCGACAGCACGGGGTCCGATCGAGGCAAACCTTCGCCGCGCCATGATTTACGGCAGTGTCGTGGCGTCGTTCTGCTGCGAAGGTTTTGGTCTGACGCGCACGACCAAAATCAAGCGCGCCCATATTGACCGGCGCGTCCGGGAATTGGAAAAGTTGACGAAATTTTAACCGCAATTACGCCTAATGCGCAGATAGTTTTTCAATTTCCCACCGTGAAAAATCCGTGTTCATCCGTGTCCGTCCGTGGTTAAATTTCGCCCGTGAAAGCCGTGATTTTAGCTGCCGGCAAGGGCACGCGCATGAGAGAACTCACCAACGAGTTGCCCAAGCCCATGCTTCGCGTCCAAGGCAATCCTATCCTCGAACATATCGTCACGGGCATCGTGGCCGCCGGCATCCACGATGTCTTCATCGTCACTGGCTGGCGTGCCGAGGTTGTCGAAAACCATTTCGGCGACGGCAAAAAATGGAACGCCCGCATCGCGTACGGCCGCCAGGTTGTCCAGGACGGTACAGGCAAAGCGCCGGAAGTGGCGAAGAATTTTGTCGGCGATTCGCCGTTTCTGCTGACTTACGGCGACATTCTGGTGCCACCGGAAACCTATCCGCAAATGCTCCGTCGTTTTGGCGAAGGCGATTTCGCGGGTGTTATCACCGTCACGCGCGGCGAGGACGTGACAATGGGCGGTTTAAACTTTTTCGACGAACAATTTTGTCTGAAACGGCTGGTGGAAAAACCGTCGCGCGAGCAGTTGGAACAATTGCGTCGCGACGGCTGGCTCAAGTCTGGCGCGCCGGTCTGGTATAACGCGGGCATTTACATTTTCGTTCCGGCGTTGTTCGACTTCTCGGCGCGGCTGCAAAAGTCGCCGCGCGGCGAGTATGAGTTGACCGACGCCATCAGCGCGATGGTTGCGGCCGGACAAAGGCTCGCCGGTTTGGAAATTCAAGGCCGCTGGGTGGACGTGCGCGACCCGGAGGTGCTGGCGAGGTTGGAAAAAGAAGCCTAAAAGCTCCAATCACCAACATCCAAGCTCCAGAGAAATTCCAAGGTCCAAACTTCAAAGCGCCCGTGAGGATTTGAGGCTTGATGATTGGAGCTTCTTTGGATGTTGGTGTTTGGAATTTGGAGTTTTTTTAGACCACATACTGCGGCTCGAACACCGGTCCCAGTTTGTGTTTCTGGAGCAGCCCGGCGAATTTCGCAATGGCCCGCTTCCCGTGTTCTCCCAACTGATAGTGAATGTGCCAGTCGAAATAGTCCTTGCGAAAATCGTAGTCGTATTCGGTGCGGCTGCGGACAATCCAATCCAGCGTGTCCAGGCCGAAATCTTTCGCGTCGCGGAGCATTTGCCGCAACCCGGAATTTTCAACACCCCGCCGCAACGCCCAGACGGCGAATACGAACGGCAGATTCGTCAGTTCGAACCACGCCGCTCCCAGATCAAGAATTTCGTGCGGAGCGCTGGCCGCGCCGGAGCCGCGCGACCGTGGACGGGCGCGCTGAAAATCAATTGCCGGATCACCGATGAGCAGGACGGCGTCATGCTCGGACGCCTTTCGCGCATCGGGCAGCGGTTTAAACTCCGGCTTCAACCCGCGTTCGGCCAGCAGGACTTTCAAAAGATACAAGCCCGACAGTGACGCGGTGTGGCAATAGATCTCTTTCAGGTCAGCGAGCGGCCGGCGATGCGCCAGCAGCACGCTGTAAACCTCGCCGAGCGACGCAATTGCCACGCCATCAAGAATGTCATAGCGATCGGTGAGCAAGACCTCCACCGTGCTCACAAGCGCGGCGTCCAGTGCATCGCGTCGGAGCATTTCCGCGAGTTCGGCCGGCGTGGCGAAAATGACCTTGTCCTCGATGCCGCGCGTCAGCGGCACGGCATTGAGATACTGCACCGAACCGATGCGAAATTGGGGTGCCTCAGCGGCAGGCATGTCAGTCGGTGAACAGTTCAAGGGATCGCCCGGTTCCTGGAAAAGGTGATGGTGGGGGTTTTTTCATCCGTGGTCGGGATGGCCAGCGTGAACGTCATTTGCCGGCCCAGGATAACGGTGGTTTCCCGTTTGCTGAAATCGTCGAAGTAGTAGCCGAAAATATAACTCCCGGGTTGGGGACCCCGTTTAATGTCAATTTTCTTGTAGCCCTTCCGCCAGGCCGGATTTTCCGTGTTGAGAATAAAACCGATAAAATCCCGGTCCGGTTTCGACGCATTCCTCATGATGCCGATGCGAAGCGGGGCTCCTTCGCGCCCGTCCCAAACTCCTTCAATCGAGTCCCGGTTCCGCTGGTTGGCTTTAAGATAATTGGCGAACTCCTGTTCCGTGATGGCAACGGTTTCCCACGGGTCGGTATAGCGGAGCAAGTCGGCCACCAGACGGTAATTCGCGTTTGAAAAACCGGGCCTTTCAACCGATTTCATCTGCACGGCGTCGGCGCCCTTTTCCCGGGCAGCTTGCAGCACCTTTTTCATTTCGCTCTCCAATGAGCCGCCAAACACGGTGAAGTCGCCTGCATGGATGGAAATCGTCCCGATCACTTCGCACGGCCGCGGGACCGTCTCGTCCTCGGTATAGACCAGAATAGGATAGTCAGCCGGCTTCGCCGGTCCGGCGCTCGTTTTGGATTGGTAGGTTGCCACCGTTGAACAACCGGCGAGCAGTAACGCCGAAAAAAGAAACAGCGCTGAACAACGGATGGTTGTGTTACTGGCATCATGTGGCGCGCCAGCGCGGAGTTTTTGGATATCGCCGGAAGCGTTCACAATTTGCGAAATTCTTCTCCGGTTATTCCCGATTGCTTAAGTATCGAACGGAATGTTCCGGTCGGAACGTCGCCGGTGTGCATGGCCACGTAGGTCTGGCGTCCGTCTGAATGGCGCAACACGACATGCGAACCGGATTGGCGGCGAACAACGAACCCGGCACGCTGCAGTTTGGCCAGAACCTCACGCGCTTTGTAGGGCATCTTCGGGAATATCGAGGGTTGAGAAAAGAATTTCCGACGATGCGGGCACCGGCTCGTGGTTGGCTTTCTTTTCCGCGAGCCAGAGTTTGACCAAATCCGCCGCCGCCGCGCGCGCGCCCTCGATGCCCAGTCCGTGCGTCGTCAGGCCAAGACTTGGCACGTGGGCGTAAAAATAACCCGAAGGGAAATCCTTGTCCGTGACTTTTTCAAACAGGATGCCGAAGCTCATGTTTCATTGATAACCTCGAAATAGGGCGCGGTCAACGGATGATTTTGACGGAAACCTTTACCAAACTGTGGGCTGGTTTCAAAAAGTCAGTAGATGGCTCTGAAAATGATTTAACTCAAGAACTCAATCAATGCGCCGCGATTCTCAGAAACATTTTTGAGAAGTTGCTCGCGAAATCTTGGGCTGACCCCACATGAAAAAAGCCATACTTCCCGATTCAACCCACTGAATTGATAAAGTGACGTTGCCCCAATTCCCTTTCCTGCCGGCCGAAGAATCAAAGGACTTGGAGCACAATTTCGGATCCACTGGGCAACGTATTTATCACCCAATACTTTTCCGCCGGTCATGACTAATCTGATGTTCTCGCTCTCAAAAAGGATTTTGAAGAGAAATTCGATGTCGGCTCCAATCATTTTTTGGAAAATCAATTTATCCCGAACGCGCGACATTGGGATTGTCACTCGCGGCGACAAATCCTTATGCGCAACACTGCCGTCTGTGTAGGAGAACCCCGGTTTGAGTTTGCGGAAGGACTCGATCCAACCATCAAACCAACAATGATGTGGACATCTACTTACAAAGTAATTTTTCAACCGCTCGTGTGGCTGGTCGCGAGTCATATCGGCTGGCCAATTTGATTCGCGGGACGGAGCGGACTCACCATCGGATGGGTTTACGCCAACTGTTAGAATCTGAGCTGATTCGATATTTCCAAAGAACGGATTCGGATAGGTGGTTTTGTTCTCGACGCAATTTTTCCCCGTCAACTCTGGTGTCTTTTCAACGAAATCCAGAACCTCTTTGAGGAAATGAAGGCTGTTCACGCCGTCGCTAGATTGCCCTCAAGCATTTTCGAGTGGCCTGAATTTCCCGTTGTCTCAGCAGCAGGCACGTTTTCCAGAACCCGGATTGGTTCGTAAAAGGTATTCCGCTGGACCGGCGAGCGGCCGGCTTCGCGAATGGCTTTGAGCATGTCCGCTTCGGTCTGCAATTGCGGCGAGGTCGCCCCGGCCATGTGGAAGATGTGTTCCTCGATGATGGTGCCGTGCAAATCGTCCGCGCCGTAGCTTAACGCCACCTGCGCCAGCTTCAGGCCGAGGCCGACCCAATACGCGGTGATGTGGTCGAAGTTGTCGAGGTAGATGCGGCTCACGGCAATGGTGCGCAGTGAATCGAATCCCGTCGGCGGATTGGCGACGGGGATGTCGTTGTCCACCGGCTGATACGCCAGCGGCACGAAGCCGACGAAACCGTGCGTCTCGTCCTGCAACGCGCGCAACTGCCGCAGATGGTCCACCCGGTCGACGAGGCTCTCGACGTGGCCGTAAAGCATCGTGCAGGTGCTGCGCCCGCCCATCCGATGCCACGTGCGGTGCACGTCCAGGTATTCCTCGGCGGATTCCTTGCCCCGCGCGATGGCCGAGCGGATTCCCTTGCGGAAAATTTCCGCACCGCCGCCGGTGAGCGAATCGAGTCCGGCGGCCTTCAGCTCGCGCAAGGTATCTTCCACAGATTTCTTGGCGAGCCAGGCAAGATGCAAAATCTCAATCGCGGTAAAGCATTTGAGATGCAGCCTGGGAGCGCTGCCTTCCAGGCGGCGTGTTTCTGAACTCGCCGGCAGGATGCCGGCGCTCCCGGAAGGCGGCGAATTCAGCGCGTGCAATGCCTTGAGCATGTCGGTGTAATAACTGAACGGCAGCGACGGATGCAGTCCGCCGACGATGTGCAGTTCCGTGATGCCGAGCTTCAACGCCTCGCGCGCCTTTTGAACAATTTCGTCAACCGTGAATTGGAAACCGTCGGCGTCGCGTTTCTTGCGCGCAAACGAGCAGAACTGGCAGGAGAGGATGCAATAATTCGAGTAGTTGATGTAGCGGTTGACGATGTAGCTCGCGTGGTTGGCGACCTTTTTCTGGCGGGCCAGGTCGGCGATGGCTCCGACGGCGTTCAGGTCCTTCGATTCAAACAGCCGCAGCGCGTCGGCCTCGGAAATGCGCTCGCCGGCGGCGACCTTGTCGTAGAGGTCGCGCAGTTCGCCGCGCTGAACGAAGAAATTCACGAACGGCAAGTTAGCAGCAATCGCGCGTTTGGCAAAGTTGAGTTTAACCGCAGACGACGGGTATGTGGTTTGACAAGTTCTTTTTTCACAGTCATCCCAGAACAGTGGAATTGTTGTGTTGGCCTCTTGATTTTGCAAGGGTTTGGTGAGCCTCGGACGGAAAATGAGATTTTGAATTTTTGCGGGTCGGATTTTTTTGCCG
>Ga0335081_10012853_pt1 | contig 13547 bp, 15 predicted proteins | sample Lox_Sample_35_FD_206713 | JGI IMG/M metagenome (GOLD analysis project Ga0335081, IMG submission 206713) | Soil microbial communities from Loxahatchee National Wildlife Refuge, Florida, United States - Lox_Sample_3.5 | ecosystem: Environmental > Terrestrial > Soil > Wetlands | place: USA...
CCTGCACAGCGGGCATGAGCCGACAAAGACCGGCAGCCCAGAGGGCATACTCAACTGCAGACGCGTGGTTGCGGTTCACCCTGGGCATGCTGCGCCCAATTTGCGAGTGTTGGTGGCCCGACATCGGCGCAGAGTGCTGCATAGGGATCAGCAAACAACGACATCTGCCAGGTCCGCACGGTGCCGTCGGCGTCGGCGCTGGCCAGCAGCCTGCCGTCTGGGCTGAACGCAATTCCGAGGACGCCTATCGCGCCGAAGCCGCTGGTTTCCGTGCTGGGATCGGCGCGGAACGGAGCACCGGCCGCCTGCCCGGTGGCCGGGTTCCACAGCCGCACGGTGCCGTCGCCATAGGCAACGGCCAGGAGCTTGCTGTCCGGGCTGAGCACCACGTCCGTTGCGCCGAAATTGGCTGGATCGCCGGGCAGGATGCCATCTTGCTGCTGCTCGGTGAGCAAGCTCATCAAGGCAGAGCGGGCTTGATCGGTCGGATAGACGCGCCAGGCGGCAACGGCCAGTCGCCGCGCGGTCACGCGGTCGCTGGGATCGGCAGCGAGGCTTTCCGCTGCGAGCAGACGAGACAGGGCAATGGCGTGTTGCCGGGAGGCGTTTGCGGCGTCGTGGACAGCGATCCCGGCGGTGCCGATGGCGATCACGGTCAAGGCTGCCAGTCCAGCGATCACGCTGCGTCGCCGCCGGGTGCTGCGGCGTGCGGCGCGGTGACCGGCATCGAGGAAATCCCTGCTGGTAGCCGGCAGCGGGGGGTAGCGACCTGGCGCGTTCTGCCAGCGGGTAGCAGCGGCGTCGACGGTGGCGAGCCGCCCGGGCCGGTACAGGTAGGAGGAGTCTCGGCCGCTGCTGTCCCAGCTGGCCGCGTCGGTGATGACCTGGCTGTACAGGGCGCGGTCGAGCTGGTCGTCTCCGAGCCAGTCCCGGAGCTGTTTCCAGGCTTGCAGCAGTACGTCATGGGCGATCTCGATGCTGTCTTGTCCGAGGACGAGCAGGCGGTGATCGCTGAAGAGGTCGATGACTGCGTCGGTGTCCGCGGCCGGCTCCGCATCCGGGGAGCGTAGATCGGTCCGGCTGCACTGGCGCCGCGCGAACTGGCCATCCGGGGTGACGACGGTGAGCTGGGTGAAGATCAGCCGCGCCGCGTCCCGCTGCTGGCTGGTCAGGGTCTCGTAGACGGCTTCGGCGCTGCGGTTGACCGCGTCGGCGACGCCGCCCGCCCGCCGGTAGGCGCGTAGGGTCAGCTCGCTGCCCTCGCGGAGTTCCCAGGTAGCGGCCATCGCCTGCGACATCAGCGGCAGCATGCCGCTGCCCAGGCCACCATGAGTCCCCTCGCGCAGCTCGGCGGTCACCGCCTCGACCATGGCGGGTTCTACGGCGAGGCCCGCTTCAGCGGCGGGCCCGGTGATCGCGAGCCGTAGTTCGGCCTCGGTCATCGGCCCGATGGTGAACGGCCCGGCGTCCAGAGCGGCCTTCAGCGGCGGATAGGCGATGAGGCGGCCGAGGAAGTCCGCGCGTACCGCCGCCACCACCAGCGCTGGCGGGAGCTTACTTGGGTCGGCCGGGCTGGTGGCCGCGGCGTGCAGCGCCGCTATGAATGCCTCCCGCTCCGTCTGGGCCGCACTGGTGTCCTCGCCCGCGGTGAACAGTTCCTCGAACTGGTCGACCACCAGGACAAGCCGCGAAGACGTGGCGGATTCGGCATCAGCCGGCGGCCCGGATCTTCGGTCCGCGCCGTGGCCGACGGCGGTTCTGACCGCGAGCTCGACCAGCATCGGCGCCTCGTCCGGCGCGGCCGACAATGACCGGTATACCGAAACCGGGTCGGCGTCCGCAAGGTCGGACAGCTGCATCGCCAGCTCATGCAACGGCCTTGCCGTCGGCCGGATTACCCGCCGCGGCCACCGCTCCGACCCGGCCCCAGGGCACCCGCGGCCAGCCGCGGTATGAATCCAGCCTGAGCAGGGAGGACTTGCCCGCGCCCGACTCTCCGGTTACCAGCAAGATCCCAGTCCCCGCTAGCCGCTCAGCAACCCGCTGCACTACCCGGTCCACCAGCCCGCCGCGGCCGTAATAAACCCGCGCGTCCCGCTCATCAAATGGCATCAGCCCCAGGTACGGGCACCCCGTCCACACCGGGCCGCTGCCAGGCGCGGCCTGTCCACGCATGGCCGCCAGCACCTCCGCCGCCGGGGCGCGGCCGCGGGCTGCGGAGACGAACAAGGCACGCACCGGCTCGGCCAGGCCGAGCGCGTCGGCCAGCAGCTCGGCGGTGTCCTTGCGGGCCGTTCGGTTGATCCCCCGCTCCAGGTCACTGACCGACCGAGGGCTCAGGCTCGCCGCCTCTGCCAGCTCCTCCTGGGTCAGCTTGGCCTGGGTCCGCAGCTGGCGTAGCAGCCCGGCGAATCCCAAAGCAGGCTGCTCCGCCATCGCCGGTATCCCCTCCGCAGGCCCTCATCCCGCCGCACGGGATCCAGGTTCGCGTGGCAGGACCTACGCAACGATAATTCAGGCCGGGCCATCCCCACCATCTCCCACAATCGCCAATGGCCGGGGTGGGTCCGCTGCGTCGGAGACGGACAGCGCGAGCACCGTGGCCGTGAGGTTCCCCTGAAGGGCAGGGAGTCACGCGCGCCCTGCTGACGTCGCGGAACGGGTTTCATGCCGCACTGCTGCCGACGTCGGTCAGGGCGGCGATGGCTGGGTTGCGGCACGGGCGGGTCTTCGAGCAGCAGGGCAATCAGCTGCTGGCCGCATGGCGGCAAGTCGCCGAACGCTGCGCGCAGTGCCGCCTGGCGCTCGGCCGTCAGCAGTTCCTGCTCGGCCGTCCCGGCATGTTCGTCCGGGAGGGTGTCGGCGTCCAGCACATACCCGGCCGCCAGCGGATTCCTGGCCGGGTGGTGGGTATTCCCGGGGCCTGCCTGGTGGCAGACTCGGGTGGCATGACGGGCGCGGGTGACCGGCCAGGCCAGGAGACTGGGGCGGGGCGGCGATGGGATGTGGCGCTGTCGTTCGCCGCTGAGCAGCGGGACCATGTCGAGCAGGTCGCCCGGACGCTGAAGGCGCAGGGGGTGCGCTGCTTCTACGACGCTGATGAGCAGATCGACCTGTGGGGGAAGTACCTGGCCGAGGAACTGCCGGCCATCTACGGCGAGCGGGCGGCGACGGCGGTGATATTCGTGTCGGCCGAGTACGCCGCCCGGGACTGGACCCGGCTCGAGCGGCGGACGTCGCTGAACCGGGCGGTGCGGGAGAAACGGGAGTACGTGCTGCCGGCCCGGTTCGATGACACGCCGCTGCCGGGCCTGCTGTCGGACATGGTCGCAGTGGACCTGCGCGGCCGGACCCCGGAGCAGTTCGCCACCATGATCATCGCCAAGCTGGCCGCGCTTCTGCACAGGCTGCGGGAGGCGGGCGCGCAGGAGCAGGTCAGCGCGCTGGCAAGTCGGCTGCCGGGGGCCGGCATGTTCAGTCTGTTTCTCAAGGAGCAGGACGGCCAGGACCGGTTCCAGTTCGGCCAGGAAGCTGACGGCAGTCCCGCCGGGCCATGGGGCTGGGACGACCTGGACTGATCCAGCCCGGACCGGACGCGCACGCTCTACGAGGGCCTGCTCGGGCCGCTGCTTGAGGTAATAGGCGCCCGGCCGCTGTGTACCCTGAGCGCGGGCGATGTCCGGTCCGGGCTGGGCCAGCCCGCCGTGCCTCGCGCCCTATCGCCACCGGCGCGGCTGGCGGTGGCGAGCAGTCGCCCGTCCGGGCTGAACACCGCGGCAGGTTTGACCCGTATCCCGGCCGACCCTGTGGCCGGGGGAGGTGATGCACGACAGCGCGGGCGAGGCTTTGACGCCATTGCCGCCGCATGGATGATCCCGCGGCTCAGAAGGTGTTGTGCTGGATATTGTGGTCGCCGACCTGGACGCCCGTGGAGTCCTTGATCGTCACGTTGTACTTGCCGGACTTGGCGCCCGTCTGGTCCATGAGTTCCATGAACGCCCTGGCGGCTGCCACGAGGGCGTCGTCACCGCTCGCGCCCGCATCGGTGAGCTTCTTGGCGAGCCCGGCTTCAAAGGCCTTTGGGTCGGCCTGGTGCTCGGCGAGGATGACCTCGGCGCTGGCGTTCCCGTGGAACAGCTTCTTCACCAGGTCGTGCAGCTTGCCGTAGGCAGCCCTCGCCGCATCCTTGGTGTCGTCCGTCAGGGCGTCAAGAGCGCCTGCACTAGCTCCGGCGGCAAGCGCCGTCACGATCAGCGTAACCGGGTCCACCCGATCCCCTCTCCCCGGGCTGTAGGGCCGCACGCCATGGCCCCTACGACCACCATACGGTTCCTAACGGCCTGGGTGCATGCCTTCCTGCGCGCAGGCCGTTAAGGGCACATGTCCGGCTCGGGCTCACCGGATGCGTACTTGCTCCACTCATAGCTCGGCGGCGGCCCGACCTGCTCGCACAGCGCCTGACGCGGGCTGGCGCCCAGCCACTCGGGCCAGGCGACCGTGTCACCGCTGGAGTCCATCAGCGCGATCAGGCCCCCATCGGGGCTGAACGACGCCAAGACAGGATCGGATACCAGCGAGCTCGTGCCCATCGACAGCCGATCCCTGCATCACGCCTTTCGAGTTGCTGACGGAGTACTCAACCGTCCCGCCACCCGACTGCCTGTCCTCATCCGCGCTCATGATCCCCCCAAGCCCCTACCTGTCATTATTATGGCCGTCCCCGGCGAGAGCTGTGCAGCGTCGCGCGGCGCAGACCTGAGGCCCGCTGAGTCACGCGGAGTTCATCAGCAAATCTAGGAACCCGGGGATTTGTTGCTCATCCACGTATCACGCCCAGGATTCAAGGCTCTGTCTGGGCAGGAAGGGCCGGGTGGGCTGTTGCAGCGGTTGTCGTGGCTCGCCCGCTCCGGCCGATCGCGTAGCCAGCCGGCCATCACGCCGGTGCCTGGTGGCTGGGCAGTGACGTCCGAGCGCGCGGTCGGCGTGAACCAGGTGAGATCCGCTGTAGAGCCAGTCAGACCCGGCAAGGGGCATGCCGGAGGGGGAGGGGACTCGATGAGCGTGTCGTCATTGGCAACTGGCAGGGCGGCAAGGCGCGACCAGCCCAAGCCGGACCCGCAGCCTGACGGGGAGTTCCGCCAGAGCCTTGGCGATGGCGAAAACGGCGGCGAGCCGGTTACCTGGCAGGTCGAAGTCTTCCGGCCCCGGTCTGGAGAGGTGGTCACCCGCGTGGTCACCCGCACGGACAGCGGTGGCAGCCGCCGCTGGAGCCAGTTCTGCAACGCTCCTGCCGAGGAGGAATGTGACGTCATCTGGCCGACATGGCCGGCCAGGTCACAAGATGAGGCCGCCGCATCGCCCTCGCCGCTGGCCGATGTGCAGGAGTACTGGCGCACTGTCGGGAACCGGCTGCGAGATTCCGCGAAGTGGACGGCGGTTGTCCTGGGGGCTGCCCTGGCGACGGTGATCGGCACCTCACCGCTGGCCGGGATGAGGGACCACAGGCCGCAGCCGATCGCCATCGTCCTAGGGGCCGCGGGGCTCGTTTTCCTCGGTGTCACCATGCTCTTGGTCTTGCAGGTCATGCGGCCGCAGTCGGTGTCCTTCGACAATGTGCAGAAAGCCGAGAAGGGGAAGTGGTGGCTTCCGCTTCCGCAAACGGCGCTCGGCGAGTGGCGGATGATCGTGGAAAAGCAGCAGGACCTGTACTTGCCGTGCGGGGTCAGATGCCTTACCGGCCTGCGTCAGTCGATGATCGTCGAAGAAATAACCTTGGTGGCGCTGTCGCGTGCCGCGAGGAACGCACGCGATCAGGCAGCTCGCGAGAAATTCCGCCAGGCTCAGGCCGCCCGGGCCGCCAGGCTGCTGGAGTTGCGCGCCGCAGCTGCCATGGTCGCGTCGATCGGGGAGTACTACACACTGCGGTACCGCAGCAGCTGGGCCACCTACGGCGGGATCCTGTGCGGCCTGCTGGCGACGGCGGCCATCGTCCTGGCCTTCGCATGGCCATTGCAGTGATTCCCGGCCCGCCCTGGGCACACATCCGAGCAGGGTGTCAGTAAGGACGGCTGAAGGCAGTTCCTGGCGCTGTTGTCACCGGCACCCGATGCCGAGCGCCCGGCCGGCTCCCGGGGTCCGCACCCACGTCCGCAGCGGCCAGCTCGCCGGCGACTTCCGCCGCTGGTACCCCGGCTTCACCAGGTGCCGGATCCAGCGGCTCTCACGACAGCAGCCTCCCGCTTTGTCCCGCTTTCCTGCGACTGCCGTGGCGTACCTGCCTGATCAGAAGCCGCAGGTGTATCAAGGATGCGGCAGCACGTCTCTGGTTCACTGAAGAAACGTCGGCACACACAAACGTCACCCTCTGCGCAGAGGGGATCAATGAGCAATCGTGATGATCAGAACTACGACAGGCCAAGCGGCTACTGATCCTGGAGGGAGTCATCATGACGGCAGGTACGCAGACGGACCCGGACTTCGCGTTCGCGGGGCTCGCCACGCCTGAGGTAGAGGCGCCGGAGGCGATCCAGGCGCACGCGGCGGGACCCGATCCACTCGGGGCCCTGGCCGGCCTGCTGGGCACGTGGAAGGGCCATGGCTTCAACGCCATCTGGAGGCCGCACCACCCGGCCAGCCAGCAGGACCGCTTTCTCGAGCTGAACATGACCGACGAGACGCTGGTGTTCACGCGGATCAACGGGCCGATCCCCAACCGCGGGCTGGCGATGGCGGACATCGACATGTTCGGCCTGACCTACATGCAGCAGATCAGCGAGTCGAGCACCGGCGCGGGGCTCCACATCGAGCCGGGCATCTGGGCCGCGGTGCCCGCTACGACCGATCCCAGCGAGCCGGCGTCGGTGGTCCGCATGGCGTCGATCCCGCACGGCACGACCATCCTGGCCCAGGGCGGCGCCCCCCAGGTGATCTCGGGAGGTCCGCAGAACATCCCTAACAACAACATCCTGCCGTTCTTCTTCGGCAGCCCGGCCCCCGCGAACAGCGACTTCAACTCCGTGGCGCAGACATTCACTGAGCTGAACCTGTCCCAGCCGACCCAGTTCCGCTCCGTGGCTCCCGGGGTGACGCAGGCCATCGTCCAGAACCCCAACAGCGTGCTGCAGGCCGCGCTCAAGTCCTCGCTGCAGGGCACGACCATGAAGAGCCGGACGTTCCTGCACGTGGCGACCGATCACAGCAGCATCAATGCCGGCGGCGGGACCGCCAACACGGCCTTCCTGTCGTCGAGCACCAATCCTTCCGGCGGCAACGCCCTGGCTACGACGGCCCAGGCGACGTTCTGGATCGAGACGATCGCCGGCACCGGGGGCCAGCCGGACAAGCAACAGCTGCAGTACACGCAGCTGGTGATGCTCGACTTCAACGGCATCCACTGGCCGCACGTCACCGTCGGCACGCTGGTCAAGCAGTAGGCCGCCGGCGCCCCGGGACTTGTCTACATGTCTAGCCCAGTAGGCTGCCCGTGAGGTGATCTCGTGAACGCTACGCCTCCCCGGCACTCCGTCAGCGTCAGCGGCGTCATTCCCGACGACCATGGCCGGGTCCTGCTCATCCGCCGCCGCGACAACCAGCACTGGGAGCCCCCGGGCGGCGTCCTGGAGTTGGATGAGACCGTCCACGACGGGCTACGCCGCGAGGTCCGCGAGGAAACCGGGCTCGGCATCGAGCCCGGCGCGCTCACCGGCGTCTACAAGAACATGTCCCGCGGAATCATCGCCCTGGTCTTCCGCTGCAAGATCACCGGCGGCTACCTCACCGCCAACGACGAGGTAACCGCCTTCCACTGGGCCGACGAAGCCGACATCCGCCAGCTCGCCAGCGAAGCCTACGCCGTCCGCCTCCTCGATGCCCTCAGCGTCGACCAGCCGGCAGCCGTGCGCCACCACGACGGCGTGCATCTGACCCCGGGCGCGGATCGCCGTCCCACCCAACGCGTGCAGTTGTCGGACAGGGCCATCCGGATCGGCCGCACCCCCGACAACGACCTGGTTGTCTCCGACCTTAACTTCTCACGCCACCACGCCGAACTGCGGAAGACCGGCGCGGGAAGCTACGAGATCATCGACCTCGGCAGTCACAATGGCGTGTTCGTCAACGGCAAACGGGTCTCCCGGGCCACGCTCGCCGACCAGGACACCATCAGCATCGGCCGGTCCACGTTCCGCCTCGCCGAAGGCGAGCTGTGGCAGTTTGCCGACCCCGACAACCCGCGCGGTCGTGAAACCTGACCAGGGCGCCGCACATCCGTTCGCGCTGCGTGGTCGTCCTGTCGACTTGCCGCGCAGGCTGGTGCGCCCTGCCGCGGCTGCATTCTCGCGTCGCGTACCGGCCAAGATCAGTGCTCCGCACGTCCGGCCTGGGGCGCACGCAAACGTCAATCCAGCATGCGAAGTAGTTCCGCTACGTTGATGAGCACGACCACGTCGCCGTTCCTGTGCCGCTCGTGCGCGGTCGGCGTCAACCCGAGGAAGAAGCGCCGCGCGACGGTGTTGTCCGCCTGGATCTCGGCGCGAAACCGTTCGATTCCCGCACTTCGAGCCCTCTCTGCGAGAGGCCGCAGGAACTGGCGCGCGAGGCCGCGATGCTGCCATTCGTCGGCCACCAGGATCGCAACCTCGGCGACGGCGGGGTCCAGGTCGTCGCGCGCGAACCGGGCTACGCCGGCGATGCCGCGGTCATCCACGGCAGCGATGGCTTCCCGCTGGCCCTCGACGAGGTCGAGCAGGAGGTCCAGGGTCCTGTCCGTGAGCATGGTGAGCGATCCGTGAAACCGGAAGATGGCACTTCCGGCCGAGACCCGGTTCGGGAAGTCCGCGAGGGCCGGGCGGTCGGCCGGCGTCATCGGACGGATCAGCGGGCCTGTGCCAGTCATGGGCTGCTCCCCGGCTGCGGTGACCACGCGGTCACTCCTGTTCGCCGTCCCCGGGACCCGGCGCGCTCCGGAATCTGATCCGTCATACGAGGTGCGCAGCTGTCAACGGCAATCATGAGGCGGATGGCGCTGCTGCGGCGGCGTCTGTGCTCTCGGCTCGTATCGCGACGTCAGGCCCCTGGGCGAGGAAACGTTCCTGCAGCACGAATTTCTGGATCTTGCCCGACGGCGTGAGGGGGAACTGCTCGAGCATCGTCCAGTAGCGCGGTGTCTTGTGCGGTGCGAGGTGCTCGCGGCAGTACGCGAACAGTTCGTCCGGATCGGGAGTCTGGCCGGACGCGGGCCGGATGAACGCGGCGACCTGCTCCCCCCATTTCGCATCGGGCACCCCGACCACGGCGACGTCGGCCACGGCCGGGTGACCGAACAGGACCTGCTCGATCTCGCGTGGGTAGATGTTCTCGCCGCCGCGGATGATCATGTCCTTGAGCCGCCCGCCGATCTGGCAGTAGCCGCGCTCGTCCATCCAGGCCAGGTCGCCGGTGTGCAGCCAGCCGTCGGCGTCGATGGCGGCAGCGGTCTTGTCGGGATCCCGGAAGTAGCCGGTCATCACGTGGTAACCGCGCGTGCACACCTCCCCGATTACGCCGGGCGCGACGGTCTGCCCCGATGCGGGGTCAGTGATCTTTACTTCGGTCTGCGGCAGCGGGCGTCCCAGGGTGTGCGCCCGGTCCTCGGCGGTGTCCTGCGGGGAGGTCTGAGTGATCAGGCCGGGATCGAAGTACGGCGGCAGGATCAGCGTCCCGCGCGTCACGATCGCGCCGAGCACGGACATCACACATCCGGCGGTGTGGAACAGCGGCATAGCACTGAGCTGGATACTGCCAGCGCCTAGGCCCAGGCGGGCGGTGAATAGGCGCATGTTGTTGACGATGCCCCGGTGGTGGAGCATGGCGCCCTTGGGAAAGCCGGTCGTGCCGGACGTGTACTGGACCTGCGCTGCGCGCAACTGGTCCCGGGCGTCGGCAGGGCGGCGCTGACGGCGCAGCCATTCTCCATATACAAGGTGTGCGCGGGCGAGTTCGGCACGTATCCGGGTACGACCAAGGTGCTCAATCGACTCTTCGTAGAACTCCTCAGCCTCCGCGCTATCAGCCAGCAGCGCTCGCGACCGCGCCTGCAGGCTCAGTGCCCAGTCGGTGACGGTGGCGGCGCTCGTCGCGGAAGGCAGTGCCGGGCGCGCGCTGGGTGCGGGCGTGGTCATCCGTTCTGGAACGGGCGTACCTCGATCGCGTGGTGCCGGGCGGACGGGTGCGCGGCCGCGAGGTGGATGGCCTGCTGGCGGTCAGCGCAGCGGACGACGTCGATGCCGATGATGAACTCCCCGGTCTTGACGAACGTGCCGTGGCCGAGCAACGTCTTCCCGGCGCGGACGCGCAGCGTGGTGGCCGTGTCCGCGCCCTCCAGCACCGCTCCCAGGACGTGGAGGCCGCGTGCCTGCAGCTCCTGCCGCCAGGCCGTGACCTCCCGCGTCACTGCCTGATCGCCGGGCGGCGCCGCCGGGGTTCCGGCCGTCCATACGGCCAGCAGATAGGGGCGGGCGCCTCCGTCCTCGCCGCGCCCGAACGCGGACGCCCCTTCGTCCAGCCACGGCCCGTCCGCCAACGGCCGGATCTCGATCGTCTTGAACCAGGACACCGGGCCCTTGGCCGCCACCTCGATTGCCTCGTCCAGGTCCGCGCACTCGACCAGGTCAAAGCCCGCGATCCACTCCTTGGCCTCCGCGAACGGGCCGTCGCTCACCAGCGTCTCGCCGTCCCGCACGCGCACCGCAGCCGCCGTCTGCGGCAGGTCCAGCGGCCGGCCGAGCAGCAGCACGCCGCGGCCCTCCATCTCCTCGACCCAGCCTGGGATCTCCCGCTGCATGACCGCCACCTCTTGCGGTGCCGCCAGGCCCTCAGACCCGACCAGGAGCAGGTACTTCATCTCAAGCCTCGCTTCCCTAGGAGGCCCGGACCACGCGGCGCCCGCGCAGGCCGCGCAGGTCCGCGAGCCGGGAAACCGGGCTGCCCCGGTCTGCGGCCCGACGGGCAGCATATGCCCGGCCGCACCGGTGATCCCGCGCCGCGGCCCGCAACTTATCGTCGTGAGTCATCTTCGCCAGGTCGTTCAGCTGGTACATGATCGCTTCCCTTCATCGTGGCGGGCTGCCTTCGCACTGACGACGAACGGCGGATCGCTGGATGGACACCTCCGGCGCGAATGCGCCCAGGACACGTCCGCCCGCGCCTTGCAGGCCAGGACCGCGACGGCGTGCCCGCCCCGGAACCGGTTCAGCGGGTCGGCCGGCCGAGCAGCTTCTCGATGCTCCGGCGCTCGCGCTTGGTCGGGCGGCCCGCGCCGCGGTCCCGGACCGCCACCGGCACCACTTCCTCGCGAGGCGGCGGGGGAGGGCTGTTGTCGATGTAGCACGCGGTGGCCGCCGATGCGCCGACGCGCTTGGTGATGACCTGCTGGACGACCACGACGCGCTCGCGCCCCTCGCCGCGCAGCCGCACCTCATCACCGGCCCGCACGGCATGCGCGGGCCTAACCCGGACCCCGTTGACCCGTACGTGCCCGGCCCGGCAGGCAGCGGACGCGGCCGAGCGGGTCTTGGCCAGCCGCACGGACCAGATCCAGCTGTCCACCCGTCCGGCCTGATCACCTGCCACCCGGCAACTGTAATGCGCGGCGTGCCCGCCTGCCGCGCCCAGCCCCGCGTCTTCCGCGAAGGGCGGGGTCAAGCGTGAGAGCCGGCGGGTGCGGCAGGGCGCGTGAGGAGCTGCTGTCGGCGCTCACGTAACGTGCCTGGCTGCCGCTGCCCTGCTGCCCGGCCGGGGGCGCGGAGCCGGCCGATCTCGCCGGCGGGGTTCGTCATAACGGACTCCAGCGTATTGGCTGCGCGGGGCATCATGAACCGGGCCGCCCGGCCGCGGCGGTCGCCCGCGCCGCCGGCTGGGCCGCCTGGATAGCCGGTTGCGTGCCGCGCCACCGCCTGGCACCGTGAACACGGTGAGCGATATGGGTCAGCCCGGACGGCGAGCTGGCGACGCTGCAGGACTACCTGAGGAACTACCGGCTGACCCTGCTGATGAAGCGCAGCCAGGCGGAAGCAAGGGGCATACGCGATGACCACGGTATTCACCCGGATCATCAACGGCGAGCTGCCGGGCAGGTTCGTCTACACCGATGACCTGGCCGTCGCGTTCCTGACGATCAGGCCGCTGACCCAAGGCCACACGCTGGTCGTCCCACGACAGGAGACGGACCACTGGACCGACGCCGACGAGCCGCTGCTGCACCACTGCATGGACGTGGCCCGGCAGATCGGGAACGCGGCCAAGCAGGCGTTCGGCGCGCCGCGGGCCGGCCTGGTCATCGCCGGACTTGAGGTTCCGCACCTGCATATCCACGTGTTCCCGGCCTGGTCGCTGGAGGACTTCAGCTTCGCCCGGGCCAAGCCGACCACAGATATCGAGCTGGACGAGGCCGCCGCGCGGCTGCGCGCCGCACTGGGAAACCAGGCGTAACCCGCGCCTGGCCCGCTGCGGGCGAAGGCCGTCATGACCGCGGTGGACCAGGCCGGGAATGAGGTCGCCCGGTACTGGCTCGACGGGTGGAGGGTACAGATCACCGTCCATCAGGAGCTGACCGACGAACTGGCGCTCGCGATCGCGCTCTCAGCTCCGTGGCTCCACTCCTGCTTCGACAAAGGCCAATGACCCGGGTGCTGCCGTGATAAGCGCTCAGGTTGTCGTGGCGAAGGTCCTAGGCCCGGGCGTTCGTTCCGCTGTATAGATGACTGTCATGGACAGACGTGCGCTTGTTCTGGGCGGCGGCGGTGTCACCGGCATCGCCTGGGAGACGGGTCTGATCGCCGGACTAGCCGGGCTCGGCATCGACCTGGCCGCGGCCGACCTGATCATCGGGACATCGGCCGGCTCCGTAGTCGGCACGGACATCGCCTCCGGGCAGGAACTCGAGGCGCTGTACCAGGCCCAGCTCGCGCCGCCGGCTCCCGAGCCCGCCGCCCGGATCAGCTGGGATTTCATCGGCAGGCTGCTGTGGGACGTGCAGACCAGCCGGGACCCGAAGCGGGCCCGGGCGCGGATCGGCAGGTGGGCACTGGCCGTGCCCGCCATGCCCGAGGCCGACCGGCGGAAGGTCTTCGAGGACCGGCTGCCGACCAGCGCCTGGCCCTCCCGCGCCCTCAAGGTGACCGCAGTGGACGCGCGGACCGGCGAGTTCGCGGTGTTCGACTCCGCCGGGGACATCAGCCTGGTGGATGCGGTTGGCGCCAGCTGCGCGGTGCCCGGCCTCTGGCCGCCGGTCACTATCGGTGAACGCCGTTTCATGGACGGCGGCATGCGCACCATCGCCAACGCCGACCTGGCGCACGGATATGAGCGGGTGGTCATCATCGCGCCGGTGGCCGTGGGCATAGGCTTCATGGCCAGCCCGCGCCGGCAGGCAGCCGCGCTGACCGCTGCCGGAGCCCGCGTGGCGCTTGTCCGGCCGGACCGGGCGGCCATGCGCGCCATCGGGCGCAACGTGCTCGACGTGTCGCGCCGGGCCGCGGCGGCCAGGGCCGGGCTGGCCCAAGCTGGAGCGG
>Ga0335081_10012854_pt1 | contig 13546 bp, 16 predicted proteins | sample Lox_Sample_35_FD_206713 | JGI IMG/M metagenome (GOLD analysis project Ga0335081, IMG submission 206713) | Soil microbial communities from Loxahatchee National Wildlife Refuge, Florida, United States - Lox_Sample_3.5 | ecosystem: Environmental > Terrestrial > Soil > Wetlands | place: USA...
ACTCATGAGAACGGCCCATCTGGACAATACTGTGAATGCCCTTCGGCTTCTCAATAATGGGTAGGCCACCATGACGACGCCAAATGGGATTCCCACAAGTGGGAACCAAACCAACGAATTGTCCGAGCAGAAGGTCGACGAGACGTCGGCGTGGGGAGGGCAGTTGGAAGCAGCGAAAGCGAATCCTGCGAACAGCAAGGTGCTCATCGACAATATGATTGCCCCACCTACGAACAAGCGACTGTCGAGGAGGCTCATGCGGGCAAACTGATTGGTCATTTGGGATATACGCCTACTTCTGAGAGCGGCCTAGCGATTCTGGTGGGTTGGACAGCCTGCTTAGGCTGCTTCATCTCAATTGGTCTTGCTCTTTTGAGCGCCAAATACACCCCAACGATAAGCATGGCAACTGCACCTGCACCAATTGACGCCCACGCTACGACTAACCACCTGCCAGCCGAACATGCAGGAAGCGGTTGTGGATAAGAGCAGAGAGGGACATTGTCTTGAAGGTTGCCTACGACTCCAAGGTAGGAAATGTATGCGATGAACACCCCCACCCCAAACATGATGTAGCCAACCTCGTTTCGCATTAGACCCAAACTTCGGTCGTCAGGTTGAATGCTCTGCTGGATTTACGCCTATTCTCTAGAACGGCCTAGCGATTTTGGTGGAGTTGGATGTCTCGTGAGAGACTACAGGGCTAGGCCGTATCCAGAGTTAGGCAGAGTGCCGTAGAACCCGCCAGTTCCGAACAGCCAGTAGGTGATTGACCCATACCCTTGCACCTGAATGTGAGCACAGAGGCTGATGATTTGACCAGCCGAGTTCGTGCAGGCCCCTGTCATAGGTGGGCGAGCGAAACTGACTTGCATAACGGGAACGAGGAATATGAATGCGAGAATGGTCGCTAACCCGATAACTGCCGCCTTGCTTCTTCGTCTCACGACATAAGGTAACACTGTGGAGTGTATAGTTCTATCTGCGAGAACGGCCTAGCGGTTTCGGAACAGCCTCTCCCGACTTCCTTCTCTGTGGCCACTCGACCCGTTATATTACCTCACATCAATCTGAAGCACCTATGCTCGACTTCTTTGATGAGAAGCACTGGTGGAACAAGCCTGACGTGGGGACGGACAAGCCACTCGAATGGTGCCCGATTCACAACCGCTACTACGATGAGTCGAAGGGACAGACCTGCATGTTGTGCGAGTCTGAACGCTAGTGATTTTGGTGGGGGAGGAAATAGCCTACGTTATCCTTAGCCAGACCTTCTCGGTTGGATGTCCGCTTGACTTGATGTGTTGTGACCTCTCTTCATCTGCCAGCAGTATGTCTTCAGGACTTGATTCGTAATTACATTCGTAACATATCACGACAAACCTTCCATGCGTGACATCCATCTCGACCCTCTTGAGCCAAGACTTCTTGACGTGCTTAGCCGCCATCACTCTAGGACATTGGTGATTCTCAGGCATCCTATGCTGGTGGCAGTAGGTCTTACTACACATCTTGCAATTGAAGGGAAAAGTCATCGATTCCCCGCAGAATGCGCAGGCGGTTGAGCGAAATACTTCCATTCTAGTGCCAACACTACTTCGGGTTGCCGCTACTGTATTCCACTTTGCCACACTTTCTGCATCGCCTCATCTTCTTCCCGCTACCTGAAGGGAAGAGACTCCAACCGCTCCAACTGTGGAAACACACCATGCTGTATCAGACGCTTCTCCACATGCAGCGCCAGCCTGCTCTTTCTTAACCCTGATTTACGGCCTGAAGCTTGTTGCCCAGCGTTTTTGGAAGGTTAGAGCGATGCTTACCTCGGCGCTTCGAAGGTTGGTTCAGCTGAGTTGCGATGAGGATTTAGAATCCTGTGCTGCGTCCACAGGCGCAGGGCATGAGCTATCGCGGGCGTAGAGGGCGACGCTCAAGGTTTTCGAGACTGCGGACAGTTGCAGGCCTCTGGGTTCTGTCCTTTTTCATCGTGTTCTTCGCAAATGCCGCTTACCCGATTCCCCAATACGTTTGGCTGATTCCCCTTCTTCTAGTGCTCTACATCGGGAGCGTCCTTGGGTATCGCGTAGCTCAATATGCTCTGCGAGCTGGACGATATGGTGTTGAAAGTATCTGGAAGACGAGAGTCCTGATGACGGTTGGTCTTTTGGCGACGGTAGGATTCTTGTTTCTCTTCTTGCTTAGCGCGTTGCTCGCTGCGCTAAGTGTTCCTATCGCCAGCACAGAATCCTATCAGCTTGCAACCCAACTGGAGAGCAATTTCATCTATACTGTGGTTCTTTTCCTTCTTCCAATCGCAATGGGCTTCTTGGCTGGAGAGAGCTACCTGATTTACCGACTAAGACACCACTACACGATTGGTCGGTCATACTAGCTCCGTGCGACTCTGACCTTTGACCTCTGGCGAGGGCATCATGTCGCGCCCAGCGATTTTGGGTGGGATTGGATAGTCACTTCTTCCTTCCAAGTTGTTCGTCCTCATTAATGGTGAGTTCGTGCTCATAGTCTTCGTCCTCGTATCTAATCATTTGATTGGTGACGGCAAGAACTGCGTGGGGTCTGAATTGCATCCTCCTGCGGATTACGTCAGGTTCCAATAACTCAATCGTAGCGCTATGTTCTGCCTTGAAGAGCATCCATCCTTCTCCGAGGTTCTGAGATATCTTGGTCGTTTCGAGGTATTTCCCCCACTCGGCTATGGGGACTTCAATCCAGTTGGTGTCAAGAACCAGTTCTCTGAAGGTAATGAAGGTGGTGCCACGACTCTGCAAGGTCACTCACCTAGCGCGCGGCTCGGATTTAGAGACATTTTCATCAAACGCTGACGGCAATCCGAGAAGAAAAGGATTAGCCCAGTTTAATGCCTACTATGGCTCGGTCTTAGTCATGAGAACGGCCTAGTGATTGTGGTGGGGTTGGACGAAGTCTGCCACCTAAGATTCCTGTCTCGTCTCCGTGTGACTTGGATTATCGGACACTTCTCCTGCGTGACGATAGGCTCGGATTTCTTCGCCAAAGAGCGCTCTGTGTTGTGCAGCTCTGATGGGTTGCCAGAACACGTTCAACTGGTCGAGAACTGTGCCTGCGTCATCCAGTGATTCCAAAGCACCGAACAAAGATTCTGTGCGCAGAGTTGCGACCTCGTCGTTCAGTGCTTCGCTATACCTCTTACCAAATGTGGAAGGGTTCAGCCTGTCGTGGAGAACTACCTTGGGGTCTTTCCAACTAACTTCGTCGGGCAGCTTGTAAAGAGCCGAATACGTTCCGGGCACGTCGAATACTGCAGAGATTGGAATGACGCAGTTGCTGTGTTTGAATTTGTTATACCACGTCTTGTTATCGTTCCAATACGTCCTCAGAGTCAAGAGACCGACATTCCGTTGAGACACGACGGTCGAAGGTTGACTTTTGCATGAAAGATACTTCTTCAGATTGTCGGGGGAATTAACGACGCCATCAAGGAAACCCTCAACGTTACCCAATTCGAACTGTAAGGTGCCTTGTGGATACCGTTTCTGACTTACCCTCCCAAAGTCCCTGAGGAGGAGTGGGAAGTATCGCGGGCTGTTTTCAATCGCACCAACATATGCGTAGCACATTGCGCAGAAATTCTCTATGAGTTCCATAGTTGTCGAGATGCACTCCATTGCGAAGACTTGCCTGTGCGCTGGCATGTCCTCTGGCTTCAGACCATCCCAAAGTTTCTCCAGCTTCGCGTTCTGTATCTTGCCGTAGTCCGTCGCTAGGAACAGCAATGCTGCAGCGACATTCCATTTTGGGAGGAGGTTGAATGCTAGACTGGTAAGGCGAGAATACTCACGCCAATCGATAGGGACGACTCTCTCGTCTTTGACGTGGAAGATGAAGCCTCCATCTGAAGCGGGATTCATTCTATGGCCTAGCTCCTTCTAACCGAACTCAGGTCGCTCTTAGGCGCTAGAGTCTGAATAGCACCTTCGTCTTTACGTCCGGCGCCTCTCTTTGGGCTATTTCCAGACCTTCGTCGAAACGTTGGAAGTGGTCGTCGCACAGATACCACGTCACTTGAGTGGGGGGATAGATGCTTCCGCTCAACTCTCCAACAACCACATGGCTTGCATTTCTGCTACACCCTTCTCTCCATCTGCATTGCATACCCACGCTAGGGCGGCCCGTCTCTTAACCCTTAGAACTTCTTCCATTGCTCATAGAGAATGGATGCCCGATTCCGAATCTTCTCCGACTTCTGTTTGTCCCTCCAAGTCGTTCTCAGATACTCTTTGACCCGTTCAAAGGCTCGAATGTCGCGTTGCTTTACTTGGTCTAGCCTGATATCCACCCACCGTGTCGCAAATCTGTCATCACTCCAGTCGTAGATTGCCTGTTCTACAAGGTGAATCATGAAGGGTTCGTCAAATTCGTGCATTTCCTGTCTCAGAAGCAAGACGAACTTGTCTGATGCTAATTCGGGGTCAACGGCACCCTCAAGTCTCTCTTTGAACAGTTCAGCGATTCGGCCGTTTGTCGACGCGTCTATTTTTGTATATATGAGCCACATGACATTCACTGACTGGATTCTGTAGGTGATATCCGCATTATCAAACGCCCTCCCTGCCTCGTTCACAAAAGCGAGTATTGCCTGACGTTGCCCTTCCGGCCAAGTATTGGCCTCATTGCTCGGAAGAGGCTCCAGTAGTTCCACCAGCCTTCGCACGACCGGCGCTCGCTCCTTTCCATCAGATGTGTTATTGAATTTGTATGTCTCATCCTCAAAGAACTGCTGCCATCTTCTCACAGAATCTTGCCGAGCAATCCGGATTGTTGTCTTCCTGTTCCGCATCTTGGCAATTTCGGCTGTGGCCGCAACGCTCGCGAATGAAAATAGTGCTATTCCCACTACCACGAACACAACAGTAGTAGTGACGAAGGTAAATGACGGCACTCCTGAAGGCATATCTTCGTAGAACACCACACCTATGTAGACCATTGCGATTCCCCCGCCCATCCCCACAAGGACTCTTTCCCAGAACTCCGATTTGCTCTCGTTAGGACGCTTTGCAAATCTAGACAACCAGAGTCTCTGTGGCTTGGGACTTTGGGCTGTCCCAGAAAATGCGGGCAGGGGCCTATACCAGAAGTAAAGGAGGAGCCACGCTACAACTAATGCAAGAAATGCCCCGACCGCCAGCCACGAAGGAATTACACCAAGAACCTGCCATAAGACATAGACTCCAACCTCACTGGCGAGTGCTCCAACGATTTCCAGCGCTGTGTTTCTCGCAGGTGTCGTGCCAATTGTCTCACTATTGGGTTATATGAATTATGGATTGCTGGCCCTCCGGCAACGGTCATGTGTCCGACCGGGTCGGTTTCGGGCGAATTTGCAATCTCTGGTGAATCAGTAGGCCGCCTAGACTCGCAAGTAACGCCACCTCAACTACCATGACAGCACCAATTATGGCGAAGTCTATTGGCGCAATCAACAATGGCAAGACGGCTGCGAAGAAGGCCAAGGCAAGGATGATTGACCCTTCGGAGAACCATCTGAGCCATCTGTTGTTGGTAGTGCCAAATGAACCGATGTTGGCCGCAGCAACGCTCCCGAACAAGGAGAACAGGCTCACCGCCATGAGCAGAAGAATTAACGTCCCAAAATATTCGTCTCTGGGTATAAGCACTGAAAAAAACGTGATTCCCGCAAAAGACGGCGCAATCAGAACGTCAATCTGAAACTTGCTGGGCGAGCCGAGAATCAGAATCAGCCCAGCGAAGGCGATACCCCCAAGCAAGCCCATTACCACAACGAGTTGCTTGTAATACTCCGCCCAGTTCTTTTCGTAGTTGTCAGTGCTCAATGTGTCGTCTAATGAGAAGGTAGGAGGTTAGGACGAGTAGCGTCAGAAAAATAATCAAGACTGTCTGGGGTGGAAACTCAAGGACTTGGCCTCCCGTTGTCACAGTATAACTTACGGTGACCTGCTTGCTCGCAGATGACGTGAGTGAGTTATCGAAATGCAGAATGAAAGCACCTGTAGCATCCGCGGCGAATGAGAAGGAACTATTCCCCACTATTCTCCCTGCGTTGTATATCTGTGCCCCAGACGGGTCAGTAACATAGAGTTGTATGTCATTGGAACCGCCAACAACAGAAACAGAACCTGACACTTGGTCACTGCTGCTAAGGTTGAAGGCGACTGTGCAAGAACCACCAACCGGAGCGGTGCAGTTCTGGGTTGTTGAGGCATTTGCGGGAACAACGTCCATGCTGGCCGACAACAGCACAAGAAGAACCAGAAGCGCCGCAGCGGTTCTCAACTAAAGCCTGTAACTCAATCCCTAACATCGGCCAAGTTTCTATATAAGCGGTGGTTCCTATTCTTGCCAGAACGTTCGGCATTTTGTTTCTCTACCGCTTTCGAACGGAGATGGAACGACCACCCTGCCTGTGGAAATACGGTCTGTCGAAGGCAGTAATGTAAGGCAAAGCGAAACAGCCAGCGTAATCAGATTCTCCCTATGGTATTCCTCTAGGTGTGTTCATGGCGAAGCACCCAGCGTAGAACCCCCTTCCGGCGTCATACTTTGACCATGTTTGGGGTTGAACTGTCATACTTTGGAGGCCAAACTGTAAGACATTCGGTCGGAAGTGTCATACACAGCTTTGTTGAGTCAAGAACCCACCCGCTTGGAACCCCCTTTCTGGTGTGCCACACTGAACGTGGATGTGTGTGCCACAGACGCCAAACAGGCCCAGAACATGCCACAGAGGGGCAATTCTGTAGCACACTTACAATGGGGGGTGAGAAGTGAAATCTCTGGACTGGGAAAGGCTCCATGTCATTCGACTTCTGTCGTAAGTCAAGTGCCTCGCCCTGTTGACATACTCCACGATTGGCTTGACTTCGGTTGGAGCGTTGGTCATAACCAAGAACGGCGCCATGGTAATTCCAATGGTGTGATTGACAGTGAATAGGAAGACAAACGATGCCGTCTTGATTGGCGCCACTTTGTCTTGAATAATGAACTTCGGATGCATCTTATCTCCTTGCCTGAAGAAGAGGAATATGGGGTATTGTCTTACCTCTCCTAAATGAAACTCCTTTCGTTCGTCAAGCGTGCAACGAAACGGTGTCTTGAGTTTGGGAATGGAGTCCACCACTGCCAGTTGAACTGTGCAGTTTGGAGAGGGAACGTTGGCCTTAGTTTCGACTAGAACTTCGGTTACATCCTCCCGCACGTTAAGAACCGGTTCGGTGCCGAATTCGCCAGAAGAGTGCTCAAAGTAAGTGAAAAGTTTCTCCAGTGCTGGGCTGTGCGGAACGTAGAGCGGCTTGGGCGAAGCGTTAGTCTTGATTAACGAGAGGTAGCCCCATTTCTCTGTCAGGGAATCAATGACCTTGTATGCCGACGACTCTGGCACACCTTTCCTCATACTATATTCAACAATTTCTGGGACGGTGCGGCATCCCGCCCCGACACTTGCGAACACCTTCTCCGCGTTTCCCATATGGGTCGCCTAATGGCTGGTGTTATTCTTCTCCCGCAGATTAGGGTTTTCTCACTTTTTCGCCACGAATTCTCAATTTTGACCCCCCCTATTGACTAACTCCTGCAGGAACTAGGGTTCTGCCGCAGACAAAGCATGAGAGAAGCGAAGGAATCTCAACCAAACTGTCCCAAGTGCGGGAGACCACTCGCGCTCATAAGCGTCATGGGATTGGAGAGTCAGCAGTGCGTTTGCGGATTCATCATGGATGAAGCGACTCTCTGGCTTGAAGACCCTGCACTGTTGTTCCATATTCAAGATGCGGTCTGCCAGCGTAAGGCTGAGAAAGGCTTCGTGATTGGTGAAGAGGACAACGCACTACAGCTCTACTTCGACATCATACAGAATCAGAGCGTCGAAGTCGAAGGACAAACAGCCGGAGGAAAGAACAATCTGGTAGATGCCGTCCTACGAGTCTGTCCTCCTGAGTGGTATCGCAAGTTGACTTCCATCACCCCAAAGTATCTCAGATACCTGAAAGAGAACCCGCCGCGTATACTCTACATCGCTGAGCGAAAGGGTCTGGAGAACGGCCAAGAGACGACAGCCGAATACGACATCAAAGTCGCAATCTCCGAAGAAGGGCTGACGGTCGGTTTCGTGGCCAACTCAGACACAGGAAACGAGTCAAAAGAAAATGAGATTAGAGTCGGCACCTTCATCACAACGACTACAGACATTGAAGGCCCAGAAGAACTAGATAATCGGCTTGACGGCATCCACGTTCACGACTCGAACGAACTGAATGCGGAGGTAAGAGACGCGAAACTGAAGAAAGCCACACAGTTCCCATGGGAGAAGGCAGACTACTCGCATGAGAGGAAGGTAGCCCAACGCATGACGCGCCTCATAGACAAGGAAGCACCGAAAGAAGTTGTTATCCCGTATGCGCTCGCCCTCAAGCAGATACTAGGAGCGGACAAAACAGCCGTCCGCCGTCACACCGACAAAATCCTCAACATGATAAGGGCCTCCGCACGAATCCATTACAGGCAGAGAAGGGTCGTCGAAGGGCAGGACGGTCAGAGATGCCTCATTGCCAACCCCATGGATTTGCTGATTGTGCTCAATGTAGCCGGCGAGAATCTACGCCAGAAGTTCGACGCTCTCACTGAGAAGATGGTTCTCGCCATTGACCTTTGCCGCGAACTTGCGAGGGGCGACAAGCCGATAACCACCTCGGCGATTCTTGCTCTTGCCAAGGAGACGAAACTCAGCCAATTAAGTGGCCAGAGAACCATTCAGGGTCTAGTCAAGGCACTACGCGATAGGGGAGTTCTGGTTCCCAAGTTCAATCGTGATGGGGCACCGGCGAAGGGTGAGCATGGCGCGCAAGTCTACGATTTGGAAGAAGAGAATGCCCAAGTCAATATGATTGACACTCAGAAGGTCATGGCCGCCGCAGACGAGCAATCTGCGGCTTGGTTCGCCTCGAACCCTAACCTGTCTTTCACAGTGCGTCCTGCACCAACGCAATCAGAGGCAAGAACGAGCGAGCCAGAGCGAGAGGCGCTAGAATCTGGTGCAATTCGTCAGATTGCGTCAGATGTCGTACCGGATGCTTCCCCGACAGACCACGTGCAAAACCATGGAGAGAACAACGGATGATTCCTAACCAGTGCCTCGAAACGGTTTTGGTAATGGACGAAGGGTGCAGGTGCAAAGCCCACCAACTTCACCGGTTTTTCAGGTATCTCTGGAATCATCCCACCTGCAGTCTTCTCGTAATCGCCAAGGAATTGGGGGTTTCACACTCCAACGCGAGGCAACTATCTCATAGGCTGAAATCAAGGCCTCACATAGACCGCACCTGTCCAGAGTGCTTCCAAGTCCAACTGTTCGGCCACCCGCCAGTGTGTCAGGCTTGTGGGTTTGAACCGACAGAAACGACTCCTCCGATTGAGGTTAGATTCAGCGAGCAGTCACCGACAAACAACTTGCAGGTCGGAAATGGCCTCGGTTCTGTGACTTCCTACGGGGAAATCGGGTTCGAGAATAACCCTGTGATTATCGAGAGGAGGGCAAAACTTAGCATCGAAGAGAATCTCATCGTTAACTGCAAATCAGATGTAATGCAACAACTGAAGTCAGACTATCCGCCTGAAGATGTCTCGGACTTGGCTGGAAGGCTCGTTCTGAAGGAGGTGAGAGAACTGAGGGCTAGGTATCCTCTCCTCACCCACTCAAAATATGCAAGGCGGCAGGTGGTGGAGAACGTGCTAGGAAGGCTCGCTCTTGTCTACCCGTCGCTCGCTCCATCCCTCAGGAGTTACGAAGTGATGTCACATTGAGTGACACTGTCCAAGTGCAGAAGAGAAGGATGGTCATGGTGCCTGAAGAGGAACTAGAAAGTGTCCTTCAGGAGATTAGGGAACTGAAGGCTCTGCTTCAGCAGTCATCCGGGAAACCCTCTCTTCCAGAGCCGCAAGCCTCCTGAGTAGGACTCTTTCCTTCTCTTCGTAATCCCGCTTCATGGTGGCCTCCGTTTGGTCGAGGCTGACGTATGGTTCCAGTTTGAGGTATGCCGAAACGAGGTCTTCTTCATGGATTGCATCTGTGTGGTTGTAGACCCAAGCGATGTCGGTGACGTGTCCCTCGAAGAAGCCCCTGACTTCCTTGGGCACTCCGGCATGGGCCGCTTCGGTCTCAAAACTGTGTCGCAGGTAGTGGCTGTGCCAAGACTGCGGGTTTGCGTTTCTTACGAGACCCTGCCTCGCAAGTCTGAGGGCCATGCGCCTCAACGCCTCGTTGAGGTTCCCCACGCTCATCGGCCCCCCTTTGCCCATGAACACCAAGTCCTCAGGGTTGGGGCGCTTCTTCTGAAGGTCGGCCCACTTCTCGCTCCACGCCTTCACCCCGGCTATCGAGTCCCTGCCTACATACGTGTGGAAAACCCTTCGGTGCCTCTTACGCCCGTATGCCTGCAGTCTGAGTGGATAGTCGCCCTGTTCTATGCCTGAGACATCTCTCCAAGTCAGAGAGAGCACCCTGTTGATTTCTATCCCTCCCTGCCACATCATCAAGAGAGGTATCCTCTGGGCGAGTGGGAGCGCCTTCAGCACCGCCCTGATGTCGTTTGCTTCTAGGGGCGGGGGCGGGGGTCTGACCGCATGAAGCGAGACCGCGAAAGCTCCGAAGAGTGGAGAGTCGTTTCTTGAGTAGAAGAGCCTCACGAAGCTGGCGGTTGTGGCTCTCGACTGGTCTACTATCCCCTTATCCACAAGAAACCGGTTTACGAACTCGTCAAGCCAGTCTGTGTGGCGCCTCTTGGTCTGGACATCAATCGAGGCCGATTCATAGACGCACTTCAGGTTGTCCTGAATGAGTTCGTCTGGAGACATGGTGACGCCCTTCTTCTCTCTCAGCCAAGTGAAGTAACGGTCGAGATGAAAGAGGCAGGCTGACCAACTGAGGACTTTTCCATACTTCATGAGGATACGCTGGATGGAGCGGCAGTCCCCTATCCTAGCTAGGAACCTCTCACCGCTCTTTCGGCTCTGTTCCGCGTATCTGTTCTGCTGCACATTAGATAAAAGCGGACTTCTATCCGTGTTTGTCATCGCGGCAGGATATGTTTATCCATACGTCCCGACACGTGACCGAAGTTCCATGCGGGCCGCCAGTTCAGAAAAGTCCCTCCAGAATACACTCGACTGGGCTCTGGAGCGGATGAAGCGGAAGGGATTCGAAGTGACTTCGAACGTAACTCTGAACGTCGAGCCGGGGCTCGCCATAATGGGATATGCGAGAAAGGAAGGGGACGTCCACAGGATAATGATCTCAGATTGGGCCCTCGACTCCGAGATGCTTGGAGGGCTAGTCCTGCACGAACTCTCGCATGTCTACTTCACAGAGCGCGGAGCATTTTCGCACGACAGCGCCCTTCTGGAGGAGGTACTGGAGGACCTGAGGGAGAGAGACGGGTTGAGGGCGAAGGAGACCGAGCTTCTCATCGACGCGTTCAACCACCTGCAGAACGTCCTGGTTGACGACATCGTCTTCGCCGTGATGGAGGGAAAGGAAAGGGAGCAGGCGAAGAAGTTCTTCGCAGAGTGGGTCACCGACAAGCCGTCGGGAGATCCCGTCACTGACGCTGCGCTAATTTCAAGGAATGCATTCGCTGTTGCGTCACTCAAGCGGCGCAACCTCTTCGAGAAGGACAGCGAGATGTACTATCGCAACCAGGCGCTGCTCTCCGCGCTTGGGTCGGTATCCGAGGAGGAGTTCACCTGGATGGAGAGGTTCCTGGAGGGCGCGAAGGCAGACTGGGGCGGGAAGAAGTTCAGGGAAGAACTGGAGAGTTATTTCGACACGATCGTTTCAATGATGAGGGCGTCAGCAAGGCTAAACGACCTAAGGTAGGAGGAGCCGACGGTGTCTACTGCAAAGCTGCTTGTGGTGGCGGCTCTGGTTGGGGCCGTTGCCTTCGGGCTCGTGATAGGGTATCTCGCGTATTCCAGCGACAGCTTCCCTGTGCAGGAGAGGCCCTTCTCCGACTACGCAAGGGTGGTGTATTCGTCGTTCAACGGGACGGAGTATGCGTTCAGGGTGGAGTGGGACAGCTCTAACTACGTGCCCCTCTTCACTCAGCTGACTTCGCCTGCGACGGACGCTGCGAACACACCCGTCTGCGATATCAACATGTCAAGCGTCAGCAGCGGCCAGGTGCTCTTCCTTCCCTTCACCATCAGCCCGGCCTCCGCCGCTCTCTCAAACGTCGACCTCGCGATAGCGGTCCAGTCAGCCACCAACAGCACCCAGTTCACCATAGTCTACAACGTGCCCCTCGTGAACGCGACGGAAGCTGCAATAACGCCATCCAACATCACCTGCCAGCAGCCGCTGTTTGAGTAGGCCCCCTGCTCGCCGTAACCTCGCTAGCAGGCGCAGCCGGCAGCCATCCTCCTGTGGAACCTGCAGATGTGGAACAGAATCTCCCTTTCTTTTATAGAAGCGGCAGTGCTCCAAAGCCAACGTTGAGCCAAAGAAGGCGGCGCTCAGCAGATAAGGAGGCCCGGCTTGAGTCTATCGAGAGCAGGTTCAGAGAGTTTGGCGATGCAGCATCCGAGTTCGTGAAGGTCGCGAGCGCCCAGGAAGGTATGTCGTACCGGGGTGAGCTGAACGCGGTCAAGGACAATCTCGATGTAATGAAAATGGTATTCAGCAAGTGGTCCATCGAGATAATACTCTCCACCTACTCCCTAGAGTCGGTAGGATTTGGGGACCTAAGGAGGCTCATGAAGGGCATCAGCTCCCGAGTGCTCTCGAAGAAGCTCAAGGACCTGGAGGAGCTTGGGCTGATAGAAAGGAGCGTCATCCGATCAAGGCCACCAAGAGTCAGGTACACTCTTTCTGAAAGGGGGGAGCTGCTTGCCAAGCTCGGCGAGCCTGTAATCATGTATCTCCGCAACTCCGTGGGCTAGCAGGTGCCTAGGGTTGTGTCTTCTAGGTGCCTGTTATCGGCTGTATCGGAAGTGGTTCTCCGTGCTCTCCTGCGGCGCACCCACACCCCTGCACGTGGCCACCCCGTCTTAGTGTTCCTCTGTACAGGCCATCTTCCAGCTTTCTGCCGGTCTTTGCTTCCCATTGCTCGATGGGCATTCCATACTTCTGCTGGATTCTGTCACGATACCATTCCGGTATGACATTGAAACTACAAAATGGTATGATTCTCAGATCGGGGGTGAGGTAGTGTATGTCGCATCTTTGTAGCCTCTCCTCATCCTGGTTGTACTTGTCCTGGAAGTGCATCATTCCGAGGAACATGCTCTTCAGGTGGAACTGGCCGATGGAGGAGTAGTCGTGCTTGACCAGCGCGTCGGTAAGGAGCTTTGCGAAACTGAGGCTCTTGGGCTGCTTTTCCTTGTTAACGAAGGACGATATCCTGGTAAGGACCTTCGCCGCCACGATGTAGCGGTTGGTTCCTGAATAGATCTCCTCGCTCTTCTCGTCGAGGTACTCGATGAGCCCTGCGATGTCGACGAACTCCGGCAGCGGCACAAGCCT
>Ga0335081_10012858_pt1 | contig 13546 bp, 14 predicted proteins | sample Lox_Sample_35_FD_206713 | JGI IMG/M metagenome (GOLD analysis project Ga0335081, IMG submission 206713) | Soil microbial communities from Loxahatchee National Wildlife Refuge, Florida, United States - Lox_Sample_3.5 | ecosystem: Environmental > Terrestrial > Soil > Wetlands | place: USA...
GCGTCTATATCGAGTACGTGATGCTCGCCGGCGTGAACGACGCGCCCGCGCAGGCGCGTGCCCTCGCCGGCGTGCTCGGCCGCGACGACTTCAAGGTCAACTTGATTCCGTACAACCCGACGGGGATGTACGACGGCTCGTCGCGCGAGCGGATCGCCGCCTTCAAGGCGGAGCTCGACCGCGCGCGCGTCCCCGCGACGGTGCGCCTGACGCGCGGCCGCGACATCGAGGCGGCCTGCGGCCAGCTCGCAACCACTCCGAAACGAGCGGGCAGCACGGTTCCCGCCTGACGCGAGCTGTAGAGTCGAGGCATGTGGGACGTCCTCGAATGGCACAACGGAACCCTGAGCGTGGCGTGGTGGGCGATGCTGCTCGTCGTCATCGTCATGCTCGCGCTCGCGGGCGCGCTCGGGCGCGCGAAGTAGCCCACCGCACGACCGGCGAGCTACCCTGACGGCATGCGGTCGAATCGCCGCAAGCGCCGCCTTCTCCTTGTCTCGGCTCTCGCCTTCAACGTGCTCGGGACGATCGTCGCCCGGCAGCGCGGCTACCGCGTCGGCGGCAACACGGTCGTGCGTTGCCGCCGGGGTCACCTGTTCACGACGATCTGGATCCCCGGCGCGTCGCTCAAGTCGGTCCGGCTCGGCTGGTGGCGGATCCAGCGCTGCCCGGTCGGCGGCCACTGGTCGATCGTCGTGCCGGCGAAGGAGACGGCGCTCGGCCGTCGCGAGCGGCGGATCGCGCACGGGACGCACGACATCCGGATCCCCTAGCCGTCGTCCGTCGCCGCCTTCCATGCCGGGAGGCCGAGCAGGTCGCCGCGGCGGAGCTCCGGGTGCTCCAGCAGGAATGCGTCGGCGTCCCGGGCCGGGCTGCGCTCGACGGCATCCGCGAGCGCGTCGGCCCACCGGCGTGTCAACGCGTCGTCGTACCGGTCCAAGACCCCGAGCGCGTCGCAATTCGCGCGAGTCTGCTCGATGATCGCCCGCCGGCCCTCGTCGCGGCCGTGCCGCTGAAGGAGGACGAACGAGATCCGCAGGTGCTCCTCGTGACTGATGCTCCGTCCGAGCGCGCACGCACACCACGCATCGGCGAGCGCGACGTCGTCTGCGCTCATGCCGACGCGACCACGGCCTCGCGCGGGCCGAGCTCGAGCCCCCCGGCGAACCGCTCGCCGTCGCGCTCGCGCCGCGTCCCGATCACGATCGCACCGTCGATGCCGTCGAGGCGCGCCGTCCGCTCGCCGAGATTCAGCGCGACGAGCGCGCCGCCCTCGCGCCGGAACGCCCACACGCCTGCGGGCGCCGCCATCTCCTCGTAGGCGCCGGCGAGCAGCCCGCGGTGCCGCCGCAGCGCGATCAGGTCGCGCGTCAATGAGAGGATCGACCCGGGGTCGTCGCGCTGCGTGGCGACATTGCGAGAGCGATCGCCGATCGGCACCCACGGCTCGACCCCCGGCGTGGTGAAGCCGGCGCCGTCGACGTCGTCCCACACCATCGGCGTGCGGCACGGGTCGCGCCCCGCCATGTCGCGTTCGCGCTCGGGCGGAACCGGCGCCGCCTCCATCCCGATCTCGTCGCCCTGGTAGAGGATGCACGCGCCGCGCAGCGAGAGAAGCGCGACGAGCGCGCACCGGATCGCGTCCTCGTCGCCGCCGCACCAGCGCGTCGCGAAGCGCGGGTCGTCGTGGCTCGATCCGTGCCAGACCGGGCACGCGCCGGCCGGGAGCAGCCGCTCCGTCGCCGCGACGACCGACGCGAGCTCCTCCGCGACGAACGGCGCGTGGAGGAACGGGAAGTTCATGCACAGCTGCAGCCCGTCGCCGCTCTCGTAGTACGGAACGAGCCGGTCGAGCTCGAGGACGTACGTCTCGCCGAGCAGGAGCCCCTCCGGCTCGAACTCGCGGGCGATTCGCCGCCACCGCCGGTGGATCTCCACCGCCTCCGGCAGCCCGAGGTTGTAGCGCGGCCACTGGCCGATCCGAGCCCACGTCGGCGACTCGGTCGGACGCGCCGGCGGGTTGTCGCGCAGCTCCCGGTCCTTCACGAGCGCGTGGGCGACGTCGATGCGGAAACCGGCGACGCCGCGCTCGAGCCAGTGGCGGAGGATCTCGTCGAACGCGCCGCGGACATCCTCGTTCCACCAGTCGAGGTCGGGCTGCTGCGGGAGGAAGTTGTGGAGGTAGTACCGCCCGCTCTCCGGGTCGAGCGTCCACGCGTCGCCGCCGAACGCCGCCTTCCAGTTGTTCGGGGGCGAGCCGTCCGGCCGCGGGTCGCGCCACACGTACCAGTCGCGCTTGGCCGGGTCGCGGAACCACGGGTGCGCGTCGCTCGTGTGGTTCGGGACGAGATCGAGCAGCACGCGGATTTCGCGCCGCCCGGCCTCGACGATCAGCCGCTCGAGATCGGCGGCGGTCCCGAGGTCGGGATGGACGCCGAGGTAGTCGGCGCAGTCGTAGCCCCAGTCGGCGTTCGGCGACGGAAACGTCGGGCTGAGCCAGACCGCGTCGACGCCGAGCCGCTCGAGGTGGTCGAGCCGCGCCGTCAGTCCCGGCAGGTCGCCGATCCCGTCGCCGTTCGAGTCCGCGTACGAGCGCACGTACACGTGGTAGATCACGCCGCGCTCCCACCACCGGGCCGCCATCGCGCAGAAGGCTAAACCGGGCGGCGCAGCGCGTGCCGGTTGTCCCAGCCGTGGACGACGGCGGCGACGAGAAGGGTCGCGTCCCCCAGCACGATCGCGACGTCGGCGAGGTTGAACGCGTAGCCCCCGCCGACGAGCGGATCGGGAACGCCCGCCTGCCAGACGAGGCCGGAGAGGAGCATCGCGATCGCGCCGCCGGCGGCGACGCCGCCGCCGAGCGCCGCCGCGATCGAGCGGATGCGGGGGACGATCGCGAGCACGAGCGCGGCGAGCAGCGCCATGACGGCGAGCGCCCCGGCGGAGCGCGCGTGATGGTACGGCGACGGGCTCAGCGCCTCCTCCGCGACCACCGTCGCGGCCACGGCGACGGCGGCCGCGACGGCGAGCAGCCGGCGCGACGCCGTGCTCATCGGGCGACGGCGTCCGGCTGCGGATGCTCGGCGAAGCCGTACTTGACGACGGGGCTCTTCGCGGCGCGCACCTCGTCGAGCCGCCGAACCGGCCGGTGATGCGGCGCCTCCTTCAGCAGCTCGGGATCCTCCGCCGCCTCGCGCGCGATAGCGAGCATCGCCTCGCAGAACGCGTCGAGCGTCTCCTTCGTCTCCGTCTCGGTCGGCTCGATCATCAGCGCCTCGGGCACGATCAGCGGGAAGTACACCGTCGGCGGATGGAAGCCGTAGTCCATGAGCCGCTTCGCGACGTCGAGCGCCGTCGCGCCGTGCTCGCGCTTCAGCTCTCGCGCCGAGAGGACGAACTCGTGCATGCAGAGCCGGTCGAACGGCAGGTCGTACGCATCCTTGAGCCGCGCGAGCACGTAGTTCGCGTTCAGCACCGCCGCCTCCGACATCTCGCGCAGGCGCGGGCCGTACATGCGCATGTACGCGTACGAGCGCACGAAGACGCCGAACGGCCCGGTGAATCCGCGCACCTTGCCGATCGTCTTCGGCCGGTCGAAGTCGAGCCCGAAGCCGCCGTCGTCGCCGCGACGGACCACCGCCGGCACCGGCAGGAACGGCTCGAGGATCCCGCGTACCGCGATCGGGCCGCCGCCGGGGCCGCCGCCGCCGTGCGGCTGCGAGAACGTCTTGTGCAGGTTGATGTGCACGATGTCGAAGCCCATGTCGCCCGGGCGCGAGATGCCGCACACGGCATTGAGGTTCGCGCCGTCGTAGTACATGAGCGCGCCGGCGCCGTGGAAGATCCGCTCGATCTCCTCGATGTTCTCGTCGAAGAGGCCGAGCGTCGACGGGTTCGTGAGCATCAGCGCCGCCGTCGTCTCGTCGACCTTCGCGCGCAGGTCTTCGATGTCGATGTTCCCGCGCGCGTCCGTCTGCACGTGCGTCAGCTCGAAGCCGGCCATCGTCACCGAGGCCGGGTTCGTCCCGTGCGCGGTGTCCGGGATCACGACCTTGCGCCGCCGCGCCGACTCGCCCCTGTCCTCGAAGTAAGCGCGGACGAGCATCAGTCCGGTCAGCTCGCCCTGGGAGCCTGCGGCGGGCTGGAGCGAGACCGCGTCGAGGCCGGTGACCTCGCGGAGGATCTCCTGGAGGCGCCACTCGAGCTCGAGCGCGCCCTGCACCCCGTCCTCATCCTGGTGCGGGTGGAGGCTGGCGAAGCCGGGGAGCGTGACGAGGCGCTCGTTGACGCGCGGGTTGTACTTCATCGTGCAGGAGCCGAGCGGGTAGAAGCCCGTGTCGACGCCGAAGTTGCGCGTCGAGAGCTCGGTGAAGTGCCGGATCAGCTCGAACTCGGGGACCTCGGGCAGGCGCGCCGGCTCCGTGCGGCGCAGCGCCTCGGGAACGTCCGGCTCCGGGAGGCCGTCGTGGCGCGGAATCGAGGACGCGCGGCGCCCCGGCTGCGACTTCTCGTAGATCAGCTTCATCGGGCAACCTCGGCAAGGACGTCTGCGAGCCGGTCGATCTCGTCCGGCGTGCGCTTCTCGGTGACCGCGACAAGCAGGACGTCGTCCATCCCCGGGTAGTCGCGGCCGAGCGCATAGCCGGGGTGCACGCCGCGCTCGCGCGCGTCGCGGACGACGTCGTGCGCGTTCCGTCCGACCCGGACCGCAAACTCCTTGAACGTTGCCTGGCCTGGAAACAGCAGCTCGAGCCCCGAGCGCTCCTGGAGCCGCTGCTTCGCGTACGCGGCGAGCGAGAGGCAGGTCTCCCCCACGTCGCGCAGTCCCTGCGGGCCGAGCCACGTGAGGTACACGAGGCCGCCGAGCGCAAGCAGCGTCTGGTTCGTCGTGATGTTGGAGGTGGCCTTCTCGCGGCGGATGTGCTGCTCGCGCGTCTGCAGGGTGAGGACATAGCCGCGCTCGCCCGCGGTGTCTACCGTCTCGCCGACGATTCGTCCCGGCATGCGCCTGATGAATTCCTGGCGCGCCGCGAGGAACCCGTAGTGCGGGCCGCCGTACGAGGGGAAGTTCCCCGCCGCCTGCCCCTCGCCGAGCGCGATCGCGCAGCCGTAGCGGCCCGGCGCCTCGAGCACGCCGAGCGACAGCGGGTCGACGTGCGCGATCGACAGCGCCTCCGCCTCGTTCGCGGCGGCGGCGAGGTCCGGTGCCGGCTCGAGGCAGCCGAAGAAGTTCGGCTGCTGGAAGATGACGGCGGCGGCGCCCTCGGCGGCCTGCCGGAGCTCGTCCGGGTCGGTCGTGCCGTTCCGGTGCGGCACCTCGACGACGTCGAGCCCGAAGCCCGGTGCGTACGTCTTGACGACCTGGCGGACCTGCGGATTCGTCGCCTCGGTGACGACGACGGTGGTGCGATCGGTCGCGTGCCGCGCGATGTAGCACGCGTCCGCGGCCACGGTCTCGCCGTCGTAGCCGGACGCGTTCGAGACGTCCATGCCGGTGAGCTCGCAGATCGCGGTCTGGTACTCGAAGATCGACTGCAGCACGCCCTGGCTCATCTCGGGCTGGTACGGCGTGTACGCGGTGAGGAACTCGCCGCGCTGGAGCACGGCGTCGACGACCGCGGGCACGTAGTGGTCGTAGACGCCCGCGCCGAGGAACGACAGCTCACGGGTCGTGTCGACGTTGCGCGCCGCCAGCTCGGCGAGGTGCGCGGACAGCTCCTGCTCGGAGAGCGCCGGCTCGAGAGCGAGCTCGCGCCCGAGACGCACGCCGCCCGGGATGTCGCGAAACAGCTCCTCCACCGACGAGACGCCGATCGTGCGGAGCATCTCCGCCTTGTCGGCCTCCGTGAGCGCGAGGTATGGGTGCGTCACTGCTCGGCCAGCACCTGCTTGTACGCCGCGACGTCGAGCAGCGCGTCGACCTCGGACGGATCGGAGAGCCTGATGCGGATGAGCCAGCCGGCGCCGTACGGATCCTCGTTCACGGTCTCCGGCGCGTCGACGACCCGCTGGTTCACCTCGATCACCTCGCCGGAGAGCGGGGCGACCAGGTCGGAGACGGCCTTCACCGACTCGACCTCGCCGTACGAGGCGTCCTTCGTCACGGTCGCGCCGGGCTCCGGCGGCTCGAAGTGGACGAGCTCGCCGAGCGAGTCGACGGCGAACCACGTCACACCGAGCACGGCCTCGCCGTCCTCCACCCGCGCCCAGTCGTGCTCGGAGTGGTACTTCAGGTCGTCCGGGTAGGTCTCCGCTGCGGCCACTCAGTCCTCCCTGTGGTAGATCGGCTTGGTCACGATCCGCGCCGTGCGGGCCTTGCCGCGCACGTCGATCGTCAGCTCCGTTCCCGCCTGCGCCGAGGCGGACGGCACGTAGCCCATCCCGATGCCGACGTCGAGCATCGGCGAATGCGATCCCGAGGTGACCTCGCCGCCGCCCTCGATCGCCATGCCCTGGCGCGGGATCGCGCGCTCCTCCATCACGAAGGGGACGAGCTTCCGCGCCGGCCCCTCCTCCTTCACCCGCCGGAGCTCGGCCGCGCCGGTGAAGTCCTTCGAGAGCGCGCACGCCCAGCCTAGACCGGCCGAGATCGCGTCGGTGTCGGACGTGATGTCGTTCCCGTGCAGCGGGTAGCACACCTCGAGGCGGAGCGTGTCGCGCGCGCCGAGGCCGCACGGCACGACGCCGCGCGCGAGGACCGCGTCCCACAGCGCAACCGCGTCGTCGGCGTCGCACATGACCTCGCACCCGTCCTCGCCGGTGTAGCCGGTGCGGTTGACCATCGTCTCGACGCCGTCGATCTCGTGCTCCGCGAACGTGAACGCCGGCGCCTCCGGGAGGCCGAGCTTCGCGATCGCGTTCGGCCCCTGCACGGCGAGCAGCGCGCACTCTCCCGACAGGTCGCGCACGTCGGATCCGGAGATCTCATGGTCCTTCAGCCACGCGAAGTCGGCCCCGAGGTTCGACGCGTTGACGACGAGGAGGTAGCGGCACGCGCCGAGCCGGTACGCGATCAGGTCGTCGATGATCCCGCCGCGCTCGTTCGTCAGGAGCGTGTACTGCGCCTGGCCCTGCTCGATCCGGTCGAGGTCGTTCGAGAGCAGCCCCTGCAGCAGCTCATGCGCGCGCGGCCCCTCGACCTCGATCTCGCCCATGTGTGAGACGTCGAACACGCCCGCGTCCGTGCGGACTGCGCGGTGCTCCTGGATGACGCCCTCGTACTGAACGGGCATCTCCCACCCCGCGAACGGAACCATCCGCGCGCCGAGGGCGACGTGCCGCTCGTGGAGCGGCGTGCGCTGCAACGTCTGCGCCATACACCGGCGATCCTAGTGGCTCGCCGGGGAGCCGCGGATCAGTGCCGACGCGGATCCGGCGTTCTAGGTTTCGCGGAGGAACGAGGGCACGTCGAGCGCCTCGTCCGACATCTCGAAGGTCGGCCCCGCGACCGGAGCGGTCGGGATCGGCGCCTCGGTGCCGGGCTCCCGGCGCCGCCGGCGGCGCTGGGCCCCGAACCCGGTCGCGATCACGGTGACCCGCACCTCGTCCCCCAGCGCGTCGTCGATGACCGCGCCGAAGATGACGTTCGCGTTCTGGTCGGCCGCGCTCGTGACCACCTCGGCCGCCTCGTTCACCTCGAACAGCCCGATCTGCGGGCCGCCGGTGATGTTGAGGAGGATGCCCGTCGCGCCCTCGATCGACGCCTCGAGCAACGGCGACGACACGGCGGACCGTGCAGCCTCCGCGGCCCGGCCCTCGCCGGACGCGATCCCGATGCCCATCAGCGCCGACCCGGCATCGCGCATGATCGTGCGCACGTCGGCGAAGTCGAGGTTGACGAGGCCCGGGACGGTGATCAGGTCGGTGATGCCCTGCACGCCCTGGCGGAGGATGTCGTCGGCCATCCGGAAGGCCTCGACGATCGAGGTGCGCTTCTCGACCACCTGGAGCAGGCGGTCGTTCTCGATCACGATCAGCGTGTCGACGCGGTCGCGCAGGTTCTCGATCCCGAGCTCGGCCTGCTGCGATCGCTTGCGTCCCTCGAATCCGAACGGGCGCGTGACGACGCCGACGGTGAGCGCTCCGAGCTCGCGTCCGAGCTCGGCGACGATCGGCGCGCCGCCGGTGCCGGTACCGCCGCCTTCGCCGGCGGTGACGAAGATCATGTCGGCCCCCTTCAGGGCCTCCTTCAGCTCGTCGCGGCTCTCCTGGGCGGCCGCCTGGCCGACCGCGGGATCCGCGCCTGCGCCGAGCCCCCGGGTCGCCTTCGAGCCGATGTGGATCTTCACGTCGGCGTCGCACATCATCAGCGCCTGGGCGTCCGTGTTGACTGCGATGAACTCGACGCCGGACAGCCCGGCGTCCACCATCCTGTTGACCGCGTTCGTCCCGCCGCCGCCGACGCCGACGACCTTGATCACCGCAAGGTAGTTGCCGGACTGATCGCGCATGCTCATGGGGCCTAGACCTGAACCTTCAGTAGAGGATAGGGCGGCATCGAACCGTTTCGGCCGCCAGGGTACGTGCGGCACATCTCGCTGTCAATCAGAGATCGACTGTTCAAACCATCACCCTCTACCTGAGACTTGAGGGTCGGTACCGGCGACGGGCCGGCGAGGCACGCTGACGTCGAGGTACGTCGCGCCGGGCGGGAGCGCGACGAGCGCGCGACGCGCGATCGCAAGCTTCAGGCGCACGTCGGTCGGATCGCCGAGCCGCAGCTCGAGACCCGACCTGAGCCGGAAGGCGAGCTCTCCGTTCGTGAAGGACGCCGTCGCGATCCGAGCCGGGAACAGGTGGGCGACGAGAGCGAGCGAGCGGGCCGCGGTGCCGCCGTGCGCCGGGTCGAGGAAGCCGCCGACGAGGACGGCCGTGGCCGTGGGGATCCAGATCCGCGTCAGCGCCGGGTCGCTCCCCCGCGGCAGCGTCGAGATCACGCGTCCGCGCGCGGAGACGAGCCAGCTGTCGGGCCCGCGGCGGAGCACGGCGACGGGCCGCTCCGGGACGATCGCGATCCGGAGGCCGTGCGGGAAGGACCGGTCGTAGGTCGACGACAGCACAGTGGGAAGCGCGTCGACGCGCCGCTCGACGGCCGAGCCGTCGAGCGCGAGCAGGCTCGTCCCGAGCACCGGACCGAGCGCGGCGCGCACCTGCGCCTGGAGCGGCGGCGGCGCGCCCGCGACCTCGATGCTGCTCACCGCGAACAGGGAGCTCTCGCGCGCGCCTGCGTACGCGGCGCCGGCGACGGCGACGATCGCGAGGCCGATCGCAAGGGACCGCCGCGACGGCGCGAACCGCGACCGCGCCACCGACGGCGCGCCTCGCTTCGCCGGCGGGAGCGGAACGGCCTCCGCGCGGGCACGCGTCGACCGGGCTCGTTGCTTGGCGGCCACGGCGACACGTTCGCCGCGCGCGAAGGCCCTCCTACCGTCCGCGCCGGCCGCGGCCGCCGCCTCCATATCCCCCTAGGGGGCCGCGAGACCCCCTGCAATCACGCTACCCGCGCACCTGTGCCGCGGGAGTCGCAGCTTCCTCTCGACATTCGGGCGTCACGGGCGCAGCGGCGGGAGCTCGAGCCCACCGAGGAACTCGACCTCGTGCTGGAGCTCGACCCCGAACTGCTCCGATGCGCGACGTCGCGCCTCCGCCATCAGCGCGACCGCGTCGGCGCTCCGGGCGCCGCCGGCGTTCTCGATGAAGTTCGCGTGCATCGGGGAGATCTGAGCGCCGCCGATCCGGTGCCCCTTGAGCCCACACGCCTCGAGCATCCGGCCGGCGCCGAGCTCGTGCTCCGGGTTCTTGAACACGCTCCCGAACGTGCGCCGGTTCGTCGGCTGCGCGGCCTTCCGCATCGCGTTCAGCTCGCGGATCTCGACGCGGATCTCCTCCGGCGGGCGGGGACGCAGCCGGAGCTCGGCCCGCACCACCACCTGGCCGTGCCGCAGATCCGAGTGCCGGTACGACAGACCGAGCTCGGTCGGCGTCAGCCAGCCCGTCCCCTCCGCGGTGGCGACGAGGGCCCGCTCGAGCACCTGCGAGAAGTCGCCGCCGTACGCGCCCGCGTTCATCCAGACGCCGCCGCCGATCGTGCCGGGGATCGCGCACGCGAACTCGAACGCCCCCAACCCGGCGGCGCGCGCCCGGTGGAGGCACACCGCGTTCGCCGCGCCGCCGCCGGCGGTCAGCAGATCGCCGTCGATCTCCACGGACGCGAGCCCGCCCGCGAGCCGGAGCACGAGCGCCTCGACGCCGTTGTCCGCGACGAGGAGGTTCGAGCCGAGACCGACCACGGCGACCGGGAGCCCGCGCGCGGCCGCCCAGCGGAGCAGCTCCTCGACCTCGGGCACGGACTCCGGTCGCGCGAACGCCGCGGCCGGCCCGCCGGTGCCGATCGTCGTGAACCGCGCGAGCGCGACGCCCTCCTCGACGTTCACGCGAGCGCCTCCAGCAGGAGCGCCGGCGCGCGGTCGACGTCCCCCGCTCCGAGCGTGAGCACCGTGTCGCCGGCTCTCGCCCACGCCGCCGCGATGCGCACGCCGTCCTCGACGCTCGGCCCCCACCCGATGCGCATCCCCGGCCGGACCTGCGCCAGCTCGTCCACGATCAGCCGCCCGCTCACACCGGCGATCGGCTCCTCGCGCGCCGGATAGATCTCGGTCACGCACACCGCGTCCGCGGCCGCGAGCGCGACCGCGAACTCGTGCGCGAGGTGGAGCGTGCGCGAGTACAGATGCGGCTGGAAGAGCGCGAGCAGCCGGCCCTGCGCATCGGCCCGCACCGCCTCGAGATCCGCGGCCAGCTCGGCGGGATGATGTGCGTAGCTGTCGAGCACACGGACGCCTCCGGCCTCGCCCATCGGCTCGAGCCTCCGCCCCGCGCCGCGGAAATCGACGATCACCCGCTCCGCGTCGGCGCGCGCGACGCCCGCGAGCTCGAGCGCGGCGAGCGCGGCCGCGGCGTTGCGCCGGTTGTGCTCGCCGGGCACGCCCAGCTCGAGCGCGGCCGGCTCGAGCTCCGCGGCGCGGACGACGTGCGGAACCGCCGCAAGCCACTCCTCGAACAGGGCCTCGACCTCGGCGCGCGAGCCGAACGTCGTGTGATGGTCGAGGTCGACGTTGAGCAGGACGCCGATCTCCGGCCGCAGCGCCGTCACCGACCGGTCCGACTCGTCCCCCTCGACGACGAGCCAGCCGGCGCCGGCGCGCGCGTTCCCGCCGAGCTGCCGGATCTCGCCGCCGATGAGGAACGCCGGGTCGAGGCCCAGCCGGTCGAGGCAGAACGCGATCATCGCGCAGGTCGTCGTCTTCCCGTGCGCGCCCGCGACGACGATCGCCCGCCGCAGCGACACGAGCTCGGCCAGCAGATCCGCGCGCGGCCGCCCGTCCACGCGTCCGGCGTACGCGGTCGAGACGAAGACCTCGGCGTCCGCGGGCGGCGCCGGCGGCTCCGGCGCGATCGTCACGTCGACCCCCTCGAGGTGCGCGAGGTACGGCGTCTCGACCCGGTCCCAGCCGGACACGTCGGCACCCCACGCGCGCGCGAGAAGCGCGTACGCGCTCATGCCGGCGCCGCCGATCCCGGCGAGCCAGAGGCGCCTACCGGCGAGCGGTTGCGATGGAGATGAGCTCATCTGCGATCTCGTCTGCCGCGTGTGGCCTGGCCGCCGCCCGCATCGCAGCGGCGCGGCGCTCGAGCCCGGCCGGGTCGGCGAGCAACTCGGCGACGAGCGCCGGCACCCGCGCACGCGCCTCCCGGTCGGGGACGATGACGGCGCCGCCCGCGCGCGCGAAGTACTCGGCGTTCTTCGACTGGTGGTCGGCGGTCGCCTCGGGATACGGGACGAGCACGGCCGGGAGCCCGGCGGCGGCGATCTCCCAGACCGACCCGCCGGCGCGGGAGACGGCGAGGTCGGCGGCGCCGAGCGCCGCGCCGTAGTCGTCGACGAACGGGACGAGGCGGTAGTCGTCCCGCCGGACGCGTCCGCGCAGCTCCTCGTAGTCGCGCTCGCCGCAGACGTGGAGGACCGACGGGCCCGCGTCGCCCCACGCATCGAGCGCCGTCTCGTTCAGCGTCCGGGCGCCGAGGCTGCCGCCGGCGACGAGCACGACCTGCCCCTCGGCGGGCAGCTCGAACCGCCGGCGCGCCCGGTCGCGCGGAACAACGGCCGACGCCGCCGGGATCGGCCGCCCGACCACGCGGTACTTCGCGCCGTTCCGTCCCTCCACCGGATACGCGAGCAGCACCCTCCGCGCGAACGGCGCCGCGAGCCGGTTCGCGAGCCCGAGGTGCGCGTCCGCCTCGGTCACCGCCGCGGGGATCCTGCGCAGCCACGCGGCGAGCACCATCGGCCCCGCGACGTAGCCGCCGCCGCCGAGGACGACGTCGGGACGGCGCCGCGCGAGGATGCGCGCGCACGCGGCCGGCGCCGCGGCCGCCAGCCCGAGCGCGCGCACGAGCGCGAACCCCGGCCGCCGCGGGAAGCCCGCGACGGGGAACGCGTCGAACGGGTACCCCTGCTCAGGAACGAGCCGCGCCTCGACCCGATCCGGCGACCCGGCGAACGTCACTGCCACGCCGCGCGCCCGCAGGGCTTCCGCCACCGCGAGCGCCGGCGCGACGTGACCGACCGTCCCCCCGGCCGCGATCAGGCACCGCAGCTGTCTGTGCTCTTCCATGACCACGGGCGATGTTAAGGAGGATGCCGACGGAGAGGAGCGCCACGATGAGGCTCGAGCCCCCGTACGACACGAACGGGAGCGGGATCCCGGTCAGCGGCGCCAGCCCCACGACGGCCGCGACGTTGATCGCCGCCTGGCAGCAGATCATCGCCGTGATCCCGGCGGCGAGCCGCTTGCCGAACGGATCCTTGCACGCGATCGCCGTCCGCAGCCCGGCGTAGGCGAAGGCGCAGTAGCCGACGACGAGCACGGCCACGCCGACGAGCCCGAGCTCCTCGCCGATCACGGCGAAGATCATGTCCGTGTGCGCCTCGGGGAGGAAGTGGATCTTCTCGACGCCCTGGCCGAGGCCGCGCCCGAAGATCCCGCCCGAGCCGAGGCTGATCTGCGCCTGCACGTTCTGGAGTCCGGCGCCGAGCGGGTCCTTCCACGGATCGAGGAAGGTCAGGAGCCGCGCGCGCCGGTACGGCGACGACCAGGCGGCGAGCGCGCCGAGCCCGAGCACGATCGCTGATGCGCCCGCGAGCGTCGGCAGCCGCGTCCCGGCGACGAGCAGCATCGCCGCGACCATGACGACGATCGTGATTGCGGTGCCGAGGTCCGGCTCGACGAGGACGAGGAGGCAGAAGACGCCGACGAGGAGGCCGATCGGACGGAACAGCTCCCGCAGCGACTGCGGCGGCGGGCGGCGGGCGAGGTAGGCCGCCGTCCAGACGACGAGCGCGAGCTTCGCGAGCTCCGACGGCTGAAACGCCGCCGGGCCAACGCCGATCCAGCGGCGCGCGCCGTTGATCCGCTCGCCGATCGCGAGCACGGCGAGGCAGAGCGCGAGCGCCGACACGATCAGTATCGGCGCGAGCGCGCGGAGC
>Ga0335081_10012859_pt1 | contig 13546 bp, 13 predicted proteins | sample Lox_Sample_35_FD_206713 | JGI IMG/M metagenome (GOLD analysis project Ga0335081, IMG submission 206713) | Soil microbial communities from Loxahatchee National Wildlife Refuge, Florida, United States - Lox_Sample_3.5 | ecosystem: Environmental > Terrestrial > Soil > Wetlands | place: USA...
CGGCATCGCCGGCGCGGTCGGGGTCGGCGGCGGCGCGTGCCTGCTCGTGCTCGGCCCGCTCGCGCGCGGTCTGGCGCGCCGCGCCGCGGCCGCCGAGCGCTTCGGCATCGCCGAGCGCCTGCTCGACGTCGCCGAGGTGCTCGCGCCCGGCTCGGGCGTGGCCGACGAGAAGGCGCTGCTCGGCGCGATGCGCGAGATCCGCGACGGCAACATCGAGCAGACGGTCGACGCGCTGACCGCGGCCAAGGATCGCGCGCCGGCCGACGCGCGGCTCGCGATCGACGAGCGGATCGCGATGCTCTACCTCGCGGCGTATCGCTGGGACGACGCGATCGCGCACGCCGAGGCCAACCTGTTCGGCGCGGTGCCGCCCGCCGCGCGCGAGGCCGCCGGGCCGCCGCAGGTCGCGCTGCGCCGCGCGCTCGGCATCGCGCCGCCGGTGTGGGTCGAGCTGCTCGGCGCCTACGGCTACAAGGGCGACCTCGACCAGGCGGCGCGCATGCTGGTGCGGCTCGAGGACGTGTGCGCCGGGCGCGATGACGCGCAGATCTGGCTGCACCGCGGCCGGCTGATCTTCCTCGCGCTCGCCGGCCGGATCGGCGCGGTCCAGACCCTGGTCGAGCCGCGGCGATCGCGCCACATGAGCCGCGCCGCGCGCACCTACTGGATCGGCGTCGCGCACGAGCGGCGCGGCGACGGCGCGGCGGCCGAGGCGGCCTACGAGCGCGCGCGCTCGGGCTCGCGCGGCCGGCCGCGCGTGCTGATCGATCGCGCGCTCGAGCGGCTCGCGACCGCGCAACCGGTCGAGCTCGGGCCGACCGCGAGCGAGGTGGTCGCGCGGGTCGAGGCGGCGCCGCCGCCGTCCGTGGTGTCGCGCGCGCGGCCGCGCGGTCCGATCGCGACCCGCGTGCTCACCGGCGCGGTGGTCGCGACCGCCGCGGCGATCGCGCTCGCGTTCGGCGCCTCGCACGACGTCGGCGTGCTCGTGCGCGCCGGCGCGCTGGTGCGCGGGTCGGTCACCGGCGGCGAGTGGTGGCGCCTCGTCAGCTGCGTGTTCGTTCACGTCGGCGGCGTCCACCTGATCGTGAACGCGATCGGGCTGTGGTTCCTCGGCCGGCTCGCCGAGGATCTGCTCGGCAGCTGGCGCACCGCCGCGATCTTCGCGGTGTCGGGGATCGCCGGCGCGGTCGCGAGCTACCTGGCATCGCCGGCCGGCGTGTCGGCCGGCGCGTCCGGCGCGATCTTCGGCCTGCTCGGCGCGGTGTTCGTCGAGCTGACCTGGCACCGCGCCCGGCATCGCACCGCGTGGAACCGCGGCGTGTGGGGCTCGATCGCGGTCGTCACCGTCGCGCAGATCGGCATCGGATTCATGTACCCGGCGATCGACGAGTGGGCGCACGGCGCGGGCCTGCTGATCGGCGCGCTCGCCGGCGGGCTGATGTCACCGAACGCGCGCTGGGCGCGGGCCGGCCAGGTCGCGGCGCGCGCGCTCGCGGTCGCGTTCGCGGCGGTCTCGGTGTTCGCCGCCGTGATGGTCTCGCGCACGACGATCGCCGACACGCTGACCCGCGCGCCGATGACCCGCCACGTGATCGGGCCGCTCGCCGCGACCGCGCCCGCCGACTGGCGGTCGAGCAAGACCGAGCTCTACGATCCGAGCCAGCTGATCGACATCGAGCTCGACCTCGTGCCCGGCACGCGCGACGACCTCGCGCGCTGGATCGCCGACGAGCCGCGCCGCGCGCACGCCGACCAGATCGATCAGATCGCGATCGCGACCGACGCGCTGGTCCCGCTGCCGCCGGGCTGGCAGGGCGAGGAGCTGGTGGTCACCGAGGTCGACGCGCTGGGCGGCACGCAGCGGCTGCGCGTGGTGGTCGCCGGCAAGGAGATCGGCGGCCGCGTGATCGAGCTGCGGCTGTTCCTGCCCGAGACCATGCTGCGCGCGGCGCCCCACCTGTTCGCCGACATCCTCGCCTCGCTCGAGCTCGCCTGAAACTTGCCCGGTCCGGCGCGGCGCGTAGCCTCGTGGCATGCGCTGGCTCGCCGCGCTCCTGCTCGTCCTGGTCGCCTCGCCCGCGCGCGCCGGCGACTGCCTGGCCCGGCTCGCCGACGATCACGTCGCGTATCGCCGCGCGGCGCAAGCCGGCGTCGAGCTCGGCGTCCGGCTCGCCGGGCCGCTCGACGGCGTCGCGCTGGTCGGCGCGCCCGCGGTGATCGACTGTTCGCTCGCGGTGTCGCTCGATCGCGCGGCGCGCTACCTGCGCGCGCTCGGCGTCTCGCAGGTCACGCTCGCGCCGGTGCGCGGCGGCCGCGGCCTCGCGATCGACCTGGTCGCGCTCGCCGGGACGCGGTTCGGCGCCGCGGTGGTCACGCGCGACTTCGAGCGCGGGCTCGGCGACGAGATCGATTGCGTCGGCGCGCCGCGCACCGCGCCGGCCGAGGCGCTCAAGGTGATCGAGTGCCAGCTCGTGCGCTCCGGGCTGTTCTCGGCGGTGCGCTCGCCCGACTTCGACGACGCGCACCGCGACCGGCTCGAGCTCGAGGTCAGACCGTGGTCGGAGCGGACGGCGCTGCGCTCGCCCGTGCCCGCGATGCACTGAGCCGGAACGCCACGAACAGCACGATCAGCGACCACACGAGCCACGCGATCGCCCACGTCCACACCGCCCAGGTGTCGGTCGTGCCGAACGTGAGCAGCGCCATCGAGTGCGCGTCGGAGCGGCCCTGCAGGATGCCGTCGACCACCTGCTGCGGGCGGAACAGCACGCGGATGTCGAGCAGCGCGTTGACGCACGCCTGCGCCGCGATGAAGTGCGCGACCAGCAGGCGCCAGCGCGCCGGCAACGCGATCGCGCACAGCGCGACCACGCCGCCCATCGCCGCGGTGGCCCACGGGCCGAACGAGTCGCCGCTCGGGCTCGGCGCGATCACGAGGATCGCGGTCGCCACCAGCAGCGCCGCGAGCACGCCGAGCGCGATCCGCGCGGTGCGGCCGTCGCGCGTCGCGACCAGCAGGACGCCGCCCCACAGCGGCGTGCCCATGTAGCCCGCCGCCGCGATCACCGCCGACGGAAACGGCCCGACGTCGGAGGACGGATACGCCAGCCCGCTGGTGTCGCGATAGATGATCATGTGATCGAAGCCGGCGCCGGTCACGATCATGATCAGGCCGTGCGACAGCTCGTGCAGCCAGGTCGCGAGCAGCTTGAACGGATAGAGCACGATGCCGACGTACGGCAGGTTCCACAGCACGAGCGACGCGAGCAGCGCGACCGCGAGCGTGACCAGCTCGGACCGTTCGCGGCGCATCACTCCTTGGGCGGCTCCGGCTTGGTCGGAGGCGGCTCGGGCGGCGGACGCTTGGCCGGCTCGAACATGCCCTCGAACAGGTGTGTCGTGCGCTCGCGCACCGCGTGCCCGAGCTTGAGCAGATCCTCCGGATCGAGCAGCTGGCGCAGCGCCGCGCCCGGCGTGCGCGCGAGCGACCACACGTCCGACAGGCCGACCGGCGCCGCGCCGCTGCACACCACGCCGATCACCGCCCCGCACGCCGCGCCGACCACCGCGCCGGCCGGCAGGAACAGCAGCCAGTGCAGCGGCCGGTCGGGCAGGTGGCCGTGCGGGATCGTCGCGATCAGCAGCAGGCCGACCCCCGCCACCGCGTGAACCCGCGCCGCCGCGAGCACGGCGCGCCGCCGGCTGCCGAGCTTGCCCGCCGCCGCGTGCGCGGCGATCCGGCCGACTCCCGCCGCGGTCAGCACCGCGGCGATCCCGGCGAACACCGCGGTGAAGCGCACGAGCCGCATGAACGGAACGAGGCGATCGCCCACGCCGAGCCGCGCGAGCAGCCACACGCCGGCCGCGAACGCGGGGACCTCGATCACCGCACCGGTCAGAAGGCCCTTGAAGAACCCCCAGCGCGGTGGAAACGGCGCCGAAAGTCGCGCACTTACGGTTGGGGGGCTGGGATCGGGCATCGCGCGTCGGGCGGGCGAATCCCGAGGAAGCCCGCCGGCCTATTCACCGTAGCATGCTGGGAGTTGCGCTCCTCGCCAGACGCACGCGCCTATACAATCGGAACACCTCATGCCAGCGTCCAGTGATCCCAACCGCTCGTATGCCGCAGCGCATTTCGCGCTGGAGCTCGACGGCAGCCCGAACGTCGGCCTGTTCCGGTCGATCGAGGGGGGTGGCGTTCGGACCGACGTGATGAGCTACGTCACCAACGGCGGCCCGGTCTACGACCGCTGGCGCCAGCTCGGCAAGCCGAAGTTCGAGGACATCAAGCTCCAGGTCGGGATGGCGATGTCCGAGCCGTTCTACGCGTGGATCGCGAACTTCTTCAAGGGGGTCGTCGATCGCAAGACCGGGTCGATCGTCGCGGCCGACTTCTACTACAAGGAGCGCGCGCGCCGTCAGTTCACCTCGGCGATGATCAAGGAGCTGACGTTCCCGACGCTCGACGGCAAGGACACCAAGGCCGCGTACATGACGGTCGGGTTCTCGGTCGAGGACATCCACTTCCAGAAGGGCACCGGCGCCAAGCTCGCGCCGCCGAACGGCTTCGACTCGCAGAAGCTGTGGACCGCGTGCAACTTCCGCTTCACGCTGTCGGGCTTCGAGCCGTACTGCACGCGCACGAGCAAGATCGACTCGTTCACGGTGAAGCAGAACGTGATCGAGTACCACATGGGCGGTCAGCTCGCGCCGATCAAGACGCCCAGCGCGATCGACTTCCCGAACATCGCGTTCTACGTGCCCGAGGCCGACGCGTTTCCGTTCATGGACTACTTCACGAACAAGACGCAGCTCTCGACCAAGAGCGACAAGCCCGCGGGCAGCGCGTCCAAGCTCAACGGCTCGATCGTCACCTACGACAACTCGGGCTCGAACCTGTTCACGCTGTCGTTCACCGGCGCCGACATCTTCTCGGTCTCGCCCGATCGCTCGGACTCGTCGACCGAGGAGATCAAGAACGTCAAGATCGAGCTCTACACCGAGTCGATGTCGTTCGAGTACGCCGCGTTCGAAGTGATGTGACGCTAGTTGTGCGCGGCCTCGCCGCGCAGCGAGAACCAGCGCTTGACGGCCTCGTGCTTGGCCGAGCCGAGCAGCTCGGCGACGGCCTCGAGCTCCTCGGGATCCTCGCCGCTCGAGAACGCCTCGACCGGGGTCAGCACGAACGCGAGCACGTCGAGCGCGCTGCGCGGATCGGGCTGGTAGGAGCTGCTAAACAGCGTTTCGCCGGCTTCGGGCACGTCGCGAGGGTCACACTCGGGGATCGCCGCAGCAAGTTTTCGGCGTGCTAGGGTGCGCGGCGATGCCTCGCTCCAAGGTCGCCGTCGTCCGCGCCCGCCCCGATCACATCCTCGAAGACATCGACCGGCTGTGCGGCCTGGCCGAGGTCGAGCGCGCGCTCGCGCCGGGTGCCACGACGATCCTCAAGGACAACATCTCGTGGCACTTCCCGTTCCCCGGCGCGAACACCACGCCGTGGCAGCTCGAGGGCACGGTGCGCGCGCTGCAGGCCCGCGGCTACCGCGATCAGGTGTGCGTCCAGAACAAGACGGTCGTGACCGACGCGTTCAAGGGCGAGGACCTGAACGGCTACCTGCCGATCTTCAAGCGCTACGACATCCCGGTCCGCTACAACTTCAAGCCCGAGGACATGACCTGGTCGGTGTACCGGCCGCGCGCGAAGATGAACGTGCTCGACCGGATCTTCCCGGAAGGCATCCAGATCCCGGACGCGTTCCACGGCGCGAACATCGTCCACCTGCCGACCGTCAAGTGCCACATCTACACGACCACCACGGGCGCGATGAAGAACGCGTTCGGCGGGCTGCTCAACACCAAGCGGCACTACACGCACTCGTGGATCCACGCGACGCTGGTCGACCTGCTCGCGATCCAGCAGGAGATCCACGCCGGGCTGTTCGCGATCATGGACGGCACGACCGCCGGCGACGGCCCGGGCCCGCGCACGATGCGTCCGGTGATCAAGGACGTCATGCTCGCGTCCGCCGATCAGGTCGCGATCGACGCGGTCGCGGCCCAGATGATGGGCTTCGATCCGATGTCGCTGCCGTACCTGCAGCTGGCCGACGAGCAGGGCCTGGGCCACGCGCGCCGCGAGGACATCGAGGTGGTGGGCGACGCCGAGCTCGCCGACCAGCGCTGGGGGTTCTCGGTCGGCGACAACGGCGCGTCGATGGTCGGCGACCTGCTGTGGTTCGGCCCGCTCAAGCGGATCCAGAAGCTGTTCTTCCACACCCCGCTGGTCAACGTGTTCGTGATGGGCTCGGAGGTCTATCACGACTACTACCGCTGGCCGCTGCGCGATCGCCGCGTGTTCGAGCAGTGGCGCCACACCACGACGTGGGGGCAGCTGTTCGATCACTACCAGGCGCACGGCACGCTCGCGCCGAGCGAGCAGCAGCGGACGGCCTAGGGATCGCCGTCGACGATCGCGCGCAGCCGTTCCACCGCCTGCGCGTGTAGCCGGCTCGCCCACGACTTCGAGATCCCGAGCTCGGCGCCGGCCTCGAGCAGGTTCTTGCCCTCCCAGTAGTGCTTGGTCACGATCGCGCGCTCGCGCTCGGGCAAGCGGCGCAGCGCGATCTGCAGCTTGCGCGCGAGCCGGAGCGCGTCGACCTGATCGTCGGCGGGCGCGCGGGCGTCGGCCGCGTCGAAGCCGCGCTCGTCGCGCAGCGCCTCGAGCGAGGTCACGTACATCGTGCGGATCGCCGACAGCGCGTCCTTGACCGCGCCGAGCGCATCCTTGCCGGCCGGAGGCGCGCTGCCGCGCTGGACGGCGCCGCGATCGCGCTCGCCGCGCTGCTCGAGGTACTCGCCCGCGGCGCGCAGCGCGACCAGCTTGGCCCACACCCGGCGCGGCAGGTTCGACGAGCTGCGCAGGCCATCGACGATCGCGCCCTGGACCCGGTACCACGCGAACGTGCCGAACGCGACGCCGCGATCGGGATCGAATCGCGCGGCCGCCTCGGCGAGCCCGGCGTTGCCCAGCGCGACCAGCTCGTCGAGCTCGATGTGATCGCGCACGCGCGGGTGGATCATCGCGGCGGCGCGCCGGGCGACGTCGAGGTGGCGCTCCACCAGTCGCGCGCGCTCCGCGGCATCCACCGCGCCACGGTATCACGCGATCTCTGCTAGCTTCAGCGCCGGTGGGAACCTTCACGGTGCTGACCGAGCCCGAGCTGGCCGAGCTCGCGGACGCGTTCGACCTGGGGGCGGTGCGCTCGCACGTCGCGATCGCGGCCGGCACGATCAACACCAACTTCGACGTCACCGCCGAGCACGGCCGGTTCTTCGTGCGGGTCAACGAGGGCAAGGCCGAGGCCGACGTCGCGTGGGAGGCGCGCCTGATCGAGGCGCTCGCCCGGGGCGGGGTCGAGACCCCGTCGCCGCGGGTCGCGCGCGACGGCCGGCCGTACGCGCCGCTGCGCGGCCCGATCGTCAAGTGGGTGAGCGCGTTCCCGTGGCGCGACGGCCGCCACCTCGCGCCCGACGAGGTCACGCCGGCGCGCGCCGAGACGTTCGGCGCCGCGCTCGCCGGGCTGCACCGCGTCGGGCTCGAGTTGCCCGCGGCGTGGCGGCGCGGCAGCATCTACGATCACGATCACCTGGTCGCGCGGTTCTCGCGCTTCGAGATGCGCGGCGAGCCCGCGCTCGCCCACGCGTGCAGCGTGCTGCGCGACGAGCTCCAGCTCGCGGCGTCGATGCGGCCGATGCGCCGGCTCGCCACGCACGGGATCATCCACGGCGACCTGTTCCGCGACAACGTGCTGTGGGACGGCGATCGCATCACCGCGATCCTCGACTTCGAGCAGGCCAGCGGCGGCAGCCTCGCGTACGACCTCGCGGTGTGCATCAACGACTGGTGCTGGACCGGCGAGCCGAGGATCGATCTCGCGGTCGCGCTGGTCGGCGGCTACCAGCGCGTGCGCGCGCTGACGTCCGCCGATCGCGACGCCTTGCCGGTCGAGCTGCGCGCCACCGCCGCGCGCTTCACGATCACGCGCATCACGGATGTCTATTTGGCAAGGGTGTGCAACCCCGAGAAGGACTTCCGTGCCTTTCTGGCGCGCTGCGAGGCCTGGCGCGGCCCGGCACTTGGCCAACTCGCGTCGGCGATATAGTGTCGGCGCCCTGGCGCAACATCTGCAATTGCGCACCACGAGACATGACTAGGCTGTCCCTGCTCCTGGCCGCGATCGCCGGCTGCGCCCACCCGGTGAGCTACGTGCCCGGCTCGAAGATCCCGTACTCGCCGGCCAACAAGAGCGTGCTCGACGCGTGCGAGGAATATCGCCTCGCGGTCGAGCGCGGCGACGTCGACGCGCTGATGCTCATGGCGCACCGCCAGTACTGGGAAGACTCGGGGACGCCGTCGGGCAGCGACGACTACGGCTACGAGGGCCTGCGCAACGTGCTCCTGACCAGGCTGCCCAGGGCCAGCGATATCCGGTTCTCGATGCGCTACGTCAACGTGACGCAGACCTGCAAGGACCTGCATCCGCCCGACGAGAAGCACGGGATCCCGCCGTGCCGCGCCGCGGTCGACGTGCTGATCGACGCCAGCTACACGATCACCGACGCGCTCGGCAAGCCGAAGCGCCCCGACAAGCGCGACCAGAACCAGCTCGTGCTCGAGTGGGACGGCCACCGCTGGCTGTTCCTGTCGGGCATGTAAGCCGTTCTATAAGCGGCCGGTCGCGTCGAACACCAGGCGCGCCGACCAGTCCGCGCCGAGCAGACGATCGGTCGCGCTCGTGTCCGGGCCGGATAGCAGCGCGATCGCGCGCCCGACCAGGACCGTGTCGCCGGCGCGATACGCCGCGATCGCGAGCTTGCGCGCGCCGTTCTTGACGAACTCGATGCCCGGCACGCCGAGCGCGAGCGCGCGATCGAGCTCGGCGGCGGCGAGCGGCCACTTGCCCTGGTTGCCGGCCTGGATGCCGAGCAGGTAGTGGGTGAAGCCGAGCTCGGGCTGGGCGTAGCTGGCGAGCAGCGCCCAGCCGGCACCGTCGAGCGGGCTCGGACCCTGGGTGAAGAAGTAGCCGCGCAGGGCGGGGCCGGCCGGCCCGGTCGCGTGCAGCGCGAGCTGCTCGGCTTCGACCTGGCGGCGCGCGTCGCTATCCACCGGCAGCCTGGCCGCGCGATCGAGCAGCGCGCCGGTCCCGGCGAGATCGCCGCGCGCGGCCGCGGCGCGGGCCAGGCGCTGCAGCGCCTCGGCGCGCACGCTGGTCGTGATCGCGTCGCCGGCGCCGGCGAGCTCGGTCCACAGCGCGGTCGCCTCGGCGCGCTCGCTCGTGTCGCCGGTCGCGAGGAAGTCGGCGAGCTCGAGCGTGTGGCGCGGCTCCTCGGGGGCCTCGCTGCACACCTCGCGGAGCAGCGAGACCGCACGCGTGCGATCGCCGGCGGCCAGCGCGTGCAGCGCCTGCTCGCGGCGCGCCGCGATCGCGTGCGGGCACGGCCGCGCGAACACGCTGCCCGCGCGGAACCGCTCCTTGACGCTCTCGACCACGCCCGGCGACAGCTGGATCGAGTCGATCATCCGGCGCCACTCGGCGGTCAGCTCGTCGAGCGACTTGCCGTAGACCCCGGCGAAGTCATCGCCGCTGCCGTACAGCGCGCGCAGCTTGGCGGCGCCGTAGCGATCGAGCAGGAAGCGCACGAACGAGCCGGCCGTGGTGTAGCCGCGCGCCGACGACACGGTCAGGAACTGCACGCTGAGCAGCTCGCGCAGCGGCGGCTGGTAGCCGAGCAGGTCGAGCGCGCGCACCGCCTCGTGCGGCGTGAGCCCGCTGTCGGTGGCCGGCCAGTCGATCGCGACCGCGAGGCCCTCGACCAGGCCCGGACTGATCAGCGCCGGTACGCCGAGCACGCGCCGCGCCGCCAGCCCGAAGATCGGATCGCCGAACGCGCTCGCCACCGCGTGCGCGATCTCGTGGCGCAGCGACGGATGCGGGAACTCGCGGTGATCGAGGTAGATCTCGTGGCGCCACGGCTTGGCCATCTCGACCCCGCGCGCGCCCATCCAGCGCGCCTTCTGATCCGCCGACGCGAAGTAGTACGACGTCAGCTTGCCGGCGGGCGCGGCGCCGAGCTGCGCGACCACCTCGGCGTAGCGAAACTCGTGGTCCTCCGCGATCAGCGCGATGTCGGCGTCGATCTCGGGCGTGTGCGCGTAGTGGATGACGAAGTGCGGGGTCTCGATCCGCCCGCCGAGCTCGTCGGCGATGTCGCCGGCGTCGATCGCGTAGCCGAGCGCGGCGCCGTCGAGGTGGAGCGCGATCGCCCCCGCCGCGCACGCGAGCGCGGTCACGAGCGCGCCGATCCGCCGCACGCTGCCCGGGCGCGGCTCGCGCAGCCGCACGCGATAGCTCGGCACGTCGAGCCGGCTCGCCACCGCGGCGACGATCGCGATCACGGCGAGCACGTCCTCGAGCCGCTCCCAGTACAGCGGCGCGCCGAGCCGCACGTTCTCGTCGTACAGGTTGCCGGGGAAGTAGCCGATCACCGGGCTGTACACGAACACCGGCGGCTCGCTGTAGAACCGCCAGGCCGCCGCCGCGACCAGCACGACGAGCGGCGCGACCACCGCGAGCCAGGTGCTGCGATGCGGCCGCCACCGCCGGTCCGCGCGCACGCCGACCGCGACCGCGAGCGCGTGGCCGAGCGCCGCGCCGAGCGCCGCGCTCGCGAGCGGCATGATCGCGTAGGCCTCGAGGCCGAACCACCAGTCGCAGGTCGGCACCCAGATCCCGCGCACCGCGCACACCACGCCGGGGATCGCGATCACCGCGACGGCGAGCGCGGCCGCGGTCCCGGTCGACGCGGCGAGCGCGCGCCCGGGCCGCGCGGCGAGCCGGAGCGGCGGCATGCGGCCGAGCTCGCGGGCCAGCGCCGCGCCGAGATCGAGCCCGCACACCGCGGCGACCAGCGCGCACGCGAGCGCGCATTCGTAGCCGAGCACGCCGAACAGCGGGACCAGGCCGAGCGCCAGGCCCAGGCCCAGCCCGAGCGCGCACCAGACCCAGAAGCGGGCGCGGCGAAGCAGCCGGCCGAGCGCGTCGCGCGCCGCGCTCATCCGGCGACTCTGGTAGAGTGAGCCGTGATCGACGACCCGGCCGAGCGACGCAGCGACACGCGGCGTCCGATCGAGCTCAAGGTCGAGTACAAGCGGCTCAACACGTTCTTCGCCGACTACACCAAGAACATCTCGCGCGGTGGCACCTTCATCAAGACACGCCGGCCGCTTCCGGTCGGCACCGAGTTCCTGTTCAAGCTCTTCGTGCCCGGGCGCGACGGGCCGCTCACGATCCACGGCGAGGTCCAGCGCATCGTCACCGGCCCCGACGCCGACCAGGCTGGTGAGGAGCATGGCATGGCGATCAAGTTTGTCTACCGCGAGGGCCACTCGCAGCTCGAGATCGCCCGCACCGTCGAGGGCATGATGACGGACAGCCTCGGCACGCGGCTCTACGCCAGGCTGATGGAACAAGCCCACAAGCGGAAATCCTGATGTCGGTCGGCCGCGTCCTGCGCTATCTCGCGCCCAACCTGATCACGCTGTCGTCGATGATCTTCGGGCTGGTCTCGCTGTGGTCGGCGCACAACGACCAGCCCGCGCTCGCCGCCTGGATGATCATCTACGCCGTCTTGACCGACCGCATCGACGGGCTGGTCGCGCGCGCGCTCCATGCCACCAGCGAGCTCGGCATGCAGCTCGACTCGTTCGCCGACGCGATCAACTTCGGCGTGGCACCGGCCTATCTCGTCCTCACCTACCTGTCGGGCCGGCTCGACCTGCCGTTCCGCGACGGCACCGCCCACTACCTGCTGTTCGCCGCGTGCGGCGCGTACATGCTGTGCGCGATCTTCCGGCTCGCTCGCTACAACGTGCTGTCGGACGATCAGGTGCCGACCAAGATGTTCTTCGGCTTCCCGACCACGCTGACCGGCGGCCTGATCGCGATCTGGTTCCTCGTCCTGCTCAAGTACGATCCGACCCTGACCGAGCCGTTCGGCGGCGCCAAGCTGCTCGGCCACTGGCAGACCCCGCTCGGCGCGTGGAAGTACTTCCCGATCGCGCTCGCGGTCGGCGGCTACCTGATGGCGTCGCGCCTGCCCATGCCGAAGGTCGGCATGACCAAGAACAAGGTCGTCAGCGTGATCCTGTTCGCGTTCGTCGCGTTCGGCTACGTGTGCGGCTTCGCGATGACCTACCCCGAGCTGTGCTTCTGGATGCCGACCGCGTGGAGCGTCGCGTTCCTGATCTGGGGCCAGGCCTCGGCCAACGCGCGCGCGATGTACCCGCCGCCGCTGTTCCCCAAGCGACCGACCGACCGCCCGCTGTCGCGCCCGCAGGAGGACCTCGAGGACATCGTGCTCGACGAGACCCGCGCCTCCAAGCCGGAATAGGTGGTCGCGGAATGGACGCGTTCCGGGCTCGAAGTGCAGCGCGGTTTCGGCCACGATGCGGCATGCAGCACTGGATCTTTGCGGCCGTGGCGCTCGTCGCGTGCTCCGACAAGTCGGCCACCTCGAACCAGGGCCCGTCGAGCGCGCCCCCGCCGGTGAGCGCGGCGAACTACCCCGATTGGGCCGCGGCGGTCGTTCCACCGTATCCGAATGCCACGGTCGCGATCCCTGTCAACACGAACATGTATCAGCTCCAGACCACCGACGAGGTCCCGGTGGTCCTCGACTGGTACAAGGCGCACTCGCATGCGACCTGGACCAACGAGGCGACGAGTGCCACGACGTGGCATGGAGCCGCCGGAAGCGTCACGATCAACATCTCCCGGAACGACTACAACGGCCCGAACGAGCAGGCGAAGAAGATCAAGACGATGATCTCGCTCGACCGGTAGTCCGGGTCGGACCTCGACATGCGTGGAAGCCGACGCCTTCTCCTCGCGATCGGAGTCGCGAGCTGCGCCGCGCCGAGCCAGCCCGCGGCGCGTACGCCCGCCAAGCCGCCGGTCGCGTCCGCGGAAGCTGCGCCATGGGCGGGGATCGTCTTCGTCGGTAACAATCCGACGATCGAAGCCCCGCCATCGAGCGCGATGCGAATTCTCTACGTCGTTCCAGGTGCTCCCGCGGACCGGGCGGGCATCCGAGCTGATGACGAGATCGTCTCGATCGGCGGTGTCGCGGTCGACGCGCCGAAACAGTTCGTCGATCGACTCGCGTTGACGCACGTCGGTGCGACCGTCGCCGTGCGCATCGTGCGGCGCGGCGAGGCCTCAAGCGTCGCGATGCGACTCGAGGCGCGGCCTGGGGCCGAGGCGCTGAAGCGGCTCTACGCGGACTGCACGCGATGTCTACATGTCACGATCATCCATCACCCGACGATCGTCAGCGATGCGGACTGGACGGCATTTCGCGACGCCGGTTGCAACCAGTGGGGTAACTGCAGCCAGGCGGCGTTCGCCAGGCGATTCGGCTGCGCGACGGCTGACGTGGCGACGGGGCTCGGTGGCTTGCGGCCGGTGACCGCGATGGCCCACTGCTA